>WNGB01016619.1_pt1 | contig 12108 bp, 9 predicted proteins | sample 5400681 | NCBI WGS metagenome assembly WNGB01 (sample SAMN13153367, study PRJNA577476) | soil metagenome | isolation source: 115 cm soil or saprolite under grassland replicate 2 | place: USA:California | collected 2016-06-15 | reverse complement strand
GAATCGTTGGGGGTGGCTCGTCGCCATTGCGGTAGTGGCGGCGGCGACGCGGATTGTGCCCGAAGAGATCATTGTCTGTCGATCGCCGCGAGCCGAAATCGTGACTGAATTGCGACGGCGACGATGGAACACTGCACAGCACCGTGGAGTACGGTGGCAGCGGCTGCCCATCATCGCACGGGTTGTGGCGACTGCGATGATGACCACATTGATTCTGGCCGGGACGTACACAGATTGGCTCGATGCATTGTTAGTGGCAGCGGTAACCACCGCTCTGGGGGCATGGCGTGCTGGCGTGATCAAGGCTGTCGTCCCGTGGGCAGGGCCCATCGATCGTATCCCAGCCCTCTTGCGTTTCGTGGCCGCACCGTTGATTGGCTATCTGCTCGCGAACCAGACTCTCAACCTCACGTGGTTCACCCGCGCCGAAACGCTCCGCCCAGTGCTTCTCAGCGCATTGTTCACCCTGGTTGTCTACTATCTTCTCTTTCCCTCACCAACCTCATTGATCAAAGGAGGGGCCACATCATGATGCGGTGGCAGCGATGGATATGGCTGACAGGTTTGGCACTTGTTCTCTTTTTGATGCTGCCAGAGGTGGCGCTAGCGGACAATTGTGGCTCCCTTTACGACTGTTGGAACACCGCCAGTGCAGCGGCTGCGGCAGCGGTAGGAGCTGGAGCAGCAGCAGGAGTCGCCGCAGGAGTGCTTGGTAGCGGCAATGGCAATGCAACAGGAGAGGTCGAGCCGCTACCGCCGGTGGAAGCAGGTGACGATCCCGAGGATGACTATTGTACGTGACAGCCATGCCAGAGAATCAGCTCAGCGATGATCAGGTAGAGGTAAGGCAAGATGCGACTTCACTCCCTCGTTGAAATTCAGAACCAGATTCTGGGCGTTGCAATGCCTATCATTGGCACACCTTTCAGCTTGCATTACCGCAGCGACCGGGTTCTCGGACGGGCAGGCGCCTACAAGCTGACGATTCCCGTCAGTGGAACTAGGGTGCCGGTCGGGCTCAAAGGAATCGTGCTGGAGATCCATACCGCTGGTCGCTGTTTTACCGAACAGCTCCTGCCAGCGCCCAACCAGCACTACACCTTCACGTGGGATGGCCGAGATGCTGATGGCCATGCGGTACAGGGGAAGCAATCAGCAACGATCCGCCTGGGCTATGTCTACCGTGGACTCTATCCTCGTCCAGAACACACCCAGTGGCAGGAGCGAACTGCTCCCCTAGGCGCCTGGGATGCTCGCATCATGGGATTGGGCGGGTGGAATCTGAACGTACATCATGCCTACGACCATGTCGGGCAGGTACTCTACTTTGGAAATGGGCGGCGGCGCAAGCTCGCAACCAGTGAGACAACTGCCAAAGTGGTGGGTGCGAACGAGTCGATAGATGCCGCACAGGGAGATGAGCCAATCAGTGCGCAAGTCCATGAGATCGCGCTCCCCGCTGAGGATGCCAGCGAGCTCTATATCTTCGGCACTGAGGGGCAGCACGTTCGGACTCTCGATGCGCTGACCGGCGCCCTTCTGTGGCGCTTCGCGTACGACGATGCGGGACGTCTCGCAGTTGTAGAAGACGGCAATGGTAACATCACCCATATCGAACATTTGGCCGACGGCGCCCCGAGTGCTATTGTCGCTCCCTACGGCCAGCGTACAGTCTTGAACCTCAACACCGATGGCTTTCTGGTCGGTATCACCAACCCGGGCGATCAGGCCGCACAGTTTAGCTATACGAGTACTGGGCTCCTTACCAGCCATACCGATCCGCTCGGCAATATCTCCCATTATACCTATGACGAGGATGGACGCCTGATCAAAGAAGAAAAGCCGGGTGGCGGCTTTGCTGCGCTGGCACGCACACGCATCGACCATGGCTCCAAAGTTGTCCGGCTTACTGCCATGGGGCGCGAGTCCAGCTACACCATAGAGCATCTACCTACCGGCGAGGAACGACGGATTAACCGGTGCTGTGGAAGCGGTCAGATCGTGGCCCTGACCGCCACAGACGGCACACGCACGATCACTTATCCCAATGGTACTGTTGCATCCAGGGAAAGGCAGTCCGACCCACGCTTTGGCACCCAGGCTTCTCTGTTGAAGAAAGCCGTCTTCAAGACGCCCAGTGGTTTGGTAACCACCACGGCATTCAGGCGTTCGACACTCCAGCGTGATTCTGACGACCCAATGAGCTTGGCTGTCCAGACCGATATGGTCAGCGTCAACGATCGAGTATATACGCGTGTCTACACGGCAGCGTCCAGAACCTTAATCAGCACTACGCCAGGGGGGCGGCAGGTCACCGCTATTCTTGATTCCTGCGGCCGGATAGCTCAGGCTCAGACAGGCAGTCTCCTCCCCATCAACTACTGTTATGACACGCGCGGCCGGCTGACTACTGCCTTAGTCGGGACAAGGCCAGATATGCGCGCCATCCACTTTAGCTACACGCGTTGTCCAGCAGATTCTGCCGGATGGGCTGGAGATTGGCTATGCATACGACACCAGCGGCAATGTCACCGCACTCACTCCGCCGGGTCGCCCAGCGCACACATTTACCTATACGCCAGACGATCTTCCATCGACGTATTCGCCCCCAATCGTCGATACCAAGCTCAACGAGACGCGGTACACATACGACGCTGACCAGCATTTGAATAGTATCATCCGTCCGGATAATCAGGTGGTGGAGTTGGGCTACGACAGCACGGGTCGACTGAGCACCCTGGCCATGCCGCATGGCCAGGTAAGCTACGCCTACGACATAATCACCGGGATGCTGCGGACTATCACGGCCCCTGGCGAGAATATTCTCACCTTTGACCGCGATGGCGCGCTCCTCACAACCGAAACCTGGACCGGCGCCATCGCCGGCAGCGTGAGCCGAAGCTACGACAACAACTTCTGGGTCACCTCCCAAAGTGTCAACGGCGGCCCACCTATCACTTACCAGTACGACGACGACGGTCTGTTGGTTCGAGCTGGCGATCTTACCCTGCATCGCGATATGCGAACTGGCCTCATCATTGGAACGACACTCCGTAACGTCACAACCACACGGAGTTACAACGACTTCGGTGAGCTGAGCAGAGAGAGCGCCGCCTTTAAGGGCATACCCTTCTATACGGTCGAATACAGACGCGATCGTCTGGGCCGCATCATGGAAACAATCGAGACGATCGAGGGAGAGACGGATACATATCGCTACAGCTACGCTCCAGCTGGACATCTCGTCCAAGTTCACAAGAACGATGCTCCCGTAGCCAGTTATACATATGACAGCAACGGCAATCGGTTAAGCTACTCCGGCCCTTCCGGCAGCATCGCCGGCAGCTACGACGATCAAGATCGTCTCACACAATATGGCACGACTTGCTACACCTACACAGCCAACGGCGAGCTTCTCAACAAGAGCATGGCTAGCCAGACCACTACGTATCAGTTTGACGTGCTGGGAAACCTCATAGCAGTAACTTTGCCGGATGGGACGCAGATTGAGTACCTCGTCGATGGGCGAAACCGACGTATTGGCAAGAAGGTGAACAGCACACTGGTGCAAATCTTCTTATACGAAGTTCGACCCAACCCAAGTGCTCAACTTGACCCCACAAATGAAAGAAATGAAATCAACAGCTTCGTTTACGCCAGCAGAAACAATGTCCCAGACTATATGGTGAAAGGTGATGGCACCTACCGCATCATTACCAACCACCTAGGCAGCCCCAGGCTAGTGATCGACGTGGTAGTGGGCGCAGTGGTACAACGGATGGATTACGACGAGTTTGGAAACATCACGAAGGACACCAATCCTGACTTCCAGCCATTTGGTTTTGCTGGGGGCCTCTACGACTGTGATACCAGGCTTTTACACTTTGGGACACGCGATTATGATGCAGAGATAGGAAGATGGACAACGAAAGATCTGATAGGGTTCGCAGGCGGAGATATGAATTTGTACAGGTATGTATGGAATGAACCGTTGAACTATATCGATCCATACGGACTCTGGGGCATTGGTCCTCAAGTCACTGGAGTAGCGGAGGAAGGAGGTCTTTCCTCCTTTCCAATGGGAGTGAATGCTTCATTTGGTCTAGGTATATTTGGAGGTGGATCACAAGGGATTAATTTTGGCGATTTTGTAAGTTTTGGCGGCATACTAGATACACAGAATTACCCAAGTGGACAAAACGCCGTAACTGGAAATGGAGTACTAGGTATGGCTGCTGGCATAGGTAGCGGGATCTTTATTACGAATGCAGATTGTCCAAAAGAACTCGGAGGTCCCTTCGATACATGGTCCCTTAATACGCCGATCGGTTCTATCCAATTTGAAAAGAGTGGTGGAACGTGGCTGGCTTCGTGGTCACCAAGCTCAGTATCATGGTCACCAAGCTCAGGGGGGTTTAGTGTTAGCGCCTATCCAACTACTACGCTGCCGCAAGGTGTGTCGAATTTCGTTCGACATCTATTGGGAATTTAGTTGCATGCGAGTGGCATACTGAGGATTTCATCGTATTTATTGTCTTGTATGCGCTATTAACCATTATTGCTAATAGTGAGTGGCTCATGTTGGCTCAGAGGTGAAGGGCGAATTTCAAGAACGGGTTTAGCTCTCTCTGATGCTCTACATAGAACGCCATTTGGGCGGTTTCACCCCAGAACCAACATGAGCCATAGTGAGTTCTGTATGCTAAGCAAGTCTCGCAGCGTGTTGTCCATGATTGTAGCGTTAACGCGTGCCATCCCTGTGAGCCATCTAAGGATCCCCATGAGCATTTTTGGGCTTGCAGTGATAATAATGACCCTCTTGCTCTTGACGAGTTTACCGCCACCTCTAAATGCTGGATCGCAGGTTGGCCGGCACAACGCAAGTGAGGAGCATCACAACGTCCAGCAAAGCAATACTAAAGTATTCCTGCCAATTGTTTCCCGTTGTCTTACTATAGTTGGGCCATTGACAGCAGCGTCCTGGTCACAATTTCGATACGACGTTTTCGGGATCGACTCTAACGACCATGTCATTCAATTTTGGTACGAGAATGGCTGGCACGTGGCCGATTTAGGGGCAGTACCCGCAGATATAAGTGGAGGAGGCTTCGCTGGCCGGATTACTGCGGCCTCATGGGGCCCGGGACGATATGACATTTTTGGTGTCGGGCGGAATGGTCATGTCGTTCAACTTTGGTATAATGGTGCCTGGCAATGGGCTGACTTGGGTGCGATACCGTCGAATGTGAATGCAAACAGTTTCGCTGGCACGATTACCGCGGCCTCATCGGGTTCGGAACGATACGGCATTTTTGGTGTCGACCAAGACCATAATGTCCACCCATTCTGGTTTGATGGTAAATGGCATTGGGGTGAATCTGTGACAATACCGCGGAGTGCGGATGGCGGCGATCTCCCTGTCCAGATTGCGGCCGCATCATGGGGCCTGGGACGGTACGACATTTTTGGCACCGCAAGTGATACTAATCTCTTCGAACATGTCTTCCAACTTTGGTATGATGGCGGGTGGGATTCGATCGATTTGGGGCGAGTGCCGTCCGATGTAGCGGGTGGCCATTTCTCTGGCCAGATTGCTGCGGCTTCATCACAGACAGGCGAGTACGCCATTTTTGGCCTCGGGTGGAATACTCACATCGTCCAACTTTGGTATGATGGCGCCTGGCATTGGGCCGATTTGGGGCCAGTGCGGAAAGATATCGGTGGCGGGGCCTTCGTTTACCCGAGCCCGATCACGGCGGCGTCCTGGGGCCCGGGACGCTACGACGTTTTCGGTGTTGGGCAGAATGGGCATATCATCCAATTCTGGTATGATGGCGCCTGGGACTGGGCCGATCTCGGGCTAACCTGTTGAGGCTGCCTCATCCTGTGTGGGGTATGGCGATGGACGGTTGGGCATACGCACGATCACGCTCCAACTGTGAGATTCAGTTCAGTGTTCTCCGTTCTGACGTAGTTGATGGCGTCAGCTGGCTTTTGATAACAACTCTGCAGAAGTATCGAGTTGGCCAACGCTCCCCGCCATCCGCGCCCTCAGCACCCGCTCCACCACCACCTCGACCGTGCTCGTCGCCCCGCGGTCCCATAGAGCCGTGATCAGGTATTGGGGCAGCCGCGTCTCGATCTCAGCACGGATCCGCTCGGCCTGATCCTTTGTCTGTTTCAGGGTTGCCGGATGGTTCAGTACCAAAGCGAGGATTTCGAGCGCCTGCTCGTGTTTCGCTTCATGCGCCAGGAGGGTTGCGATGCCAACCAATACATCCAGTAACCACGTGAACGCACGTGTCTCGGTCAAGCCTCTTAAGGCATCATCGAAATACCGCCACGCTTCTCGATCTGCCCGCACTGCACACGCTGCATGTCCAAGGAAGTTCAGACACATCGTGATGGCGAAAAGATCATCGGCTTCAATCGCAATCCTTAATGCCTCTTGGAGGAATTGTTCAGCCTTGGCATATTCTCCTAACTTCAATGTGATAGCGCCGAGATAGGCTAGTGCACTTGTGATCCCACGCGTATCGTTATTCGATCTATACACCGAGAGGCTCCGTTGCACGATTTGCTGAGCCTCCGCATACTCTTCCAACCCAAAGGCGACGATCCCCACGAGACATAGGGAACTTGCGATTCCCCATCGGTCGTTAAACTCATCGCAGACGTCATAGGCTTCCTGAAGCAGGCGTTTCGCCTCGGTGTACTCCCCCAATCCAGTAGCGAGCCAGCCCAAATAGACGAGCGGGAGTATTAGCTCTTCGCGAGCACCAAGTTGTTGAAGCAGCAACAAGCCCTGCTGCATCAGGGCTCGCGACTGATCAAGATGCCCTGTCTGCATACCAAAAGAGCCTTGGCGTACTAGGATCCGCCCGAGCACACGACGATGTGCCTGAACGCCTGTTTCTATTGTGACGTGCTCATATGCCAACCGCTCTGCGGCGCTCCGAAAGATCTCTTCAGCTTCATGAAACCGCCCGCGCAGTTCACAGAAGCACCAGAGTCCTTCGAGGTACATGTCAATGATCGATATCGGCCCCCGCTCCACCGCCCACAACCATCCCGCCCGTATATTCTCGATTTCTGCGCCGATCTCTTTCAGCGTCTCCTTCTGCTTGCCCCCCTTTAAGTAATGCGCCCGCTGATGAAGAAACTCGCCGTAGTAGCTACTATGGCGATCGCGGATCGGATCTATGCCTTCCGATGATTCGCATAGTTTTTCTGCGGCGTACTGCCGCAACAATTCGTGGATCTCATAGCGACCGGCTGGAGTTGCGAACAGCAAGGACTTGTCCGCCAGCGCCAACAGGATCGAGAGATCGGCGCCGGCGATATACTCCGCTGCCTCCCGCCGGAAGCCGCCATGGAACACAGACAACCTCGCAAAGACCATCCGCGCTTCCATCGTAAGCAGGTTCCAGGAATGGTCAAACACCGCCCGTACGCTGCGGTGGCGCTCGGGTATATCGCTCGTCAAGGTCGTAAGAAAATCCAAGTTGCCCGTGATATGTTCCGCGATCGCCGTGCAGGTCAGCACACGTATCCATGCCGCCGCCAACTCGATCGCCAGCGGCATCCCCACCACCAGTTGGCAGATGCGCGCCACAGCCGGTCGGTCCCCTTCGCTGAGACAGAAGTGCGGCTGCACCCGGCGCGCCTGCTGCACAAACAACTGCACCGCGCTGTACTCCTCCAGCCCTTCAGCCGCATCCTGTGGGGGATAGGCCAACCCCTCGACAACATAGAGCCATTCCCAACGCAGGTGCAGCGCTGCGCGTGATGTGACAAGGAGCTTGACCGCTGGGGCAGACTGCAGGATATCTACCAGCAGATCCACCCTCTCCAACAAATGCTCGAAATTGTCCAGGACCAGCAGCAGTTTCTTCTCACGCAGGTTGGCCAGGAGTTGCTGTTGGGGATCTTCTGGGCCATAAAACCGTAGTGCGAGTGCATCGGCGATCGCCGGGACGATGAAGCTGGGCGCACTAACCCCAGCCAAGGGGACAAATGCGACGCCGTGCATGTACGCCGTCGCTGTCTGCGCTGCGGCCTCCAGCGCCAGCCGGGTCTTGCCGCACCCGCCCGGACCAACCAGCGTGATTAGCCGGCACGCACGATTATTTAGCAAATCTGTGAGTTCAGCGAGCTCGCGCTCGCGCCCGATTAGCGGTGTCGGTTGTGGCGGCAGGTTGTGGTGCCGTGACAAGGAGTGCGGGAGAGGTGCAGACCACAAATTTGGCTGCTGATGTACTGGTCTGCGTGTGTCCTGGTCGTCTGGTTCGGCTATCTGCCCATTGCGGATCTGTGCGTAGAGCGCTGTTGTCTCTGGCTCGGGTTCGACCCCCAGTTCATCAGCCAGCACCCGTCGGCAGCGTTCGTACTGGGCCAAGGCGGCGCTACGCCGCCCGCTTAGTGCCAGCACCGCCATCAGTTGCCGGTGCGCCTCCTCACGCCACGGCTCCAGCTCGACCTGGCGCTGGGCATATCGCTGAGCCTCCGCATACGCCCCGCGCTGCTGGTGATAATCCACCAGATACGCGAGCGCCTGCAAGGCCTGTTGGTGAAGGCGCTCGCGCATGAGCAGCACCCACTCCTCAAATGGCGCACTGTCGCGCAGGCTGAACCGCTCCAAGAAGTCCCCGCGATACAAATCGATCGCTCGCGTCAGTCGCTCTGCACAATCTGGGCAGCTCACCACGTGTGAGTGCGGATGGGTCTGATAGGACGCCAGGAGCATACTGAACGTGGCTACGTCAAGCGCGTAGTCGTTGGCGGAGTTGAACTGGACCAGCGCACGGCTAATTAGGAGCAAGGGTGGCGCTGCCTGGTCGCCAAGAGCGTGACGCAGGGTCGTGAGCGCTTGGCGCAGGTTATGACGGGCATGCTCCTCCGGCTGGTCTGGCCAGAGGAGACCCGCCAGGGCCTCGCGGGGGTGAGGACGGTCAGCCTCGACAGCGAGATAGGCCAACAGCGCTCGGACCTTGTCGTAGGTTAATCCTGCGATCGGCTGCCCATCGCGCATGATCTGGAGTGGTCCAAGCAGGGAGAGGCTCAGGTACGCCATCGTTCAGCCTCCAGGCGAGATCTCGCGCTCAGGAGCTGCTCAGTCCAACCCCGGTCTATAGACATCGCCCAACCTGAGTATCTCGCCCTGCCTCATCAAAAGGCGACCACAGATACGCAGGGCACGCGGTTGCGAACGCCCCTCGCTTTTGATGTTAATCTGGCGGTCCTTTGACGCTGGTTGAGTATGCTGATACCGCAGACACATCCTAGCATAGGTTGGTCTTGTGGATCAAGCCGGGGCGCGTGTATCGGGACCACCTGTCATGCTGTCGCTTAGCGATCCTGCGGCGCGTGGGAGAGGTGTCGCTTCGGCGCGCGAGTAGCTGTGACCGGTGCGAGTGGCCGATCGCCCTCTACCGGCGGTGCTACCAAGGCACGACGTTGGTGTATTTCGGTGAAGACTTGCGCATCGCGGTTATCCTTGACCCAGTTCACGGCGTTTCCGCTCTACAAAGTCGCCGTATTCTGATCAGCCTTCGTTGGGACCAACCAGGCGCCAGTGACGATCAATTTTAAGTCAGGCAGCGCGGGGAGGAGGACGGCATAGCTTCCATCATTGTTCGCCGAACATATTTCTGGTAACGACGATGAACTGATTTGCATGTGCATGGTGGCCTGTTACGAGCAGGCACGCAATTTACAACGATAAGGCCCAGAAGGCGATGTTTGCCGGGCGAGTGGGCGACACGATATCATTTCCGGGAGAACCCACGCTAACAGGCAGCGAATTGTCGTGTTGCCCTAACCCACTGATGTGGAGTAGGTGCGGAATCACACACCTCCAAGCCACCCACGTTGTCTCGGTATCTGGTACCCAATGCTCGCTTGAGGCAGGAGTCCCTCGTCAGGGCATCCTCATAGCTCAGCCGAACAGAGGCACAATGTGCGCTGCTGCAGCTCATTCCAAGGCCTTCGGACTGCTTAACGCGGATTTTCCCGCTTGCGATGTCATGCCCGGACATGGAAGAGGCGATCGAAGCGGCGCAGTGGCGGTGGGGCTGGCCGGCCGTTCCGGTATGCGACAGCGGTTGCGATCTCGCGCGCCCTGGCCGGGAGCGGCTCGCCGGCATCGGCCGCGGCGATCGTCGCTTCGATCGCGGCGTAGGCGTGGCGCGTCGCGCTATCGGCGGGGAGCGAGAAGTCCTTGCCGGGCGCCGGCTCGCCATGTACGGTTGTCGTGACGCCCGCGCAACCCATCCGCTCGAACAGGGCCGTACAGCCCGCTTGCGCGCGCAGCTCCGCGAGGCGGCCACGCCCAGTGCCAGCCTGCTCGCGGGTGACATCGAGCAGCTCGGACAGGACAGCCACCGCGGTGGCGGGGTCGCCGCCGAGCGCCTGGGCGATGGCCGACACTTGCGCTGCAGTGGTGATGAAGGTCGTAAAACGATGGTCGCAGCTCATGGTCGCGGTTGCCGTAGCTGTTGCGGCGCTTCTCCCCTGTCTTCGCCGTGCATCATCAGCTCGACGAGCTTCATCCGCGCTCCTGATGTGATGTTGACGATCCGATTCAGGGCATCGCGCTGTCGGGCGGGCAGATAGCCACCAGATAGCGATTGTACGACCATTAGCACGACATCAGGTGCCTCGCAGTACTGATTGCGCGGTGCGGGGCCTGGAAGGCTCACATCCGGAAAGATGTTCAATGCGGCATTCAGCCACATCGCGAGGTAGCGCGCGGCGACGGTGCGGCTGGCGTGAGAGTCCCGGCCGCCAAACAGTAGAAAGATCCGCAGATCCGCGAGCATCAGGCGGACGTCATCGACGACTAGCGCGGGGGGTGTGGAGCTGGATCGGCCCATCGCCCAGATAATTATCATTTTCCCAGCTCGGGCCACCAGGCGTAGCGGTCGCCAAACTGGGCAGCGAGCACTGCACCGCGCCAGTGCGGCATGCGTGAGTTGGCCGACTTGTATGTGTCGATCAACACCGCGCCGAACCGCTCGACATAACGTTCAACCATAGCCAGAGTGCTGCCGGTGTACCCAGTGTGTAGATGACATTGTTCGCTGGCGTGGGCTCGATGCGCGTGAGCAGATCGTCGAACGGCGGCGCAAGCAGGTGGCCGCCGACAAGCGCGGCGATTGCCGCGGCGTCGCTCAGGCGGTTCAAAGCCTCGGGCTGGTAGGCATCGGTTCGGCACGCAACGTAGTGGCGCTAGCCAAGCGGCTGATCGGCGAAGGCGTCGTAGCGCGCGGCGAGGGCCAGGTCGGCGAGGTTCTCTATGAAGTAGCAGGCCCAGAGAAATTGGTAGAACCCGGCCAGATGGGTGCGCGAGGGGTAGGTTTTGTGGTCGACGACGATCATGGCCGGTTGCGCCCCTTCCGCCAGTGGCTGCCCATACGTGTCGCGACTGCGCTAGGCGACGATGTCGGTGATGGTCCAGTCGCGAAAGCAGCGCAACGCGCGCGCACGGCGTTCAGCCGCTCGTGAGCCGCGCTATTCAAGACAGTTGGTCGGACAATCATGCCGCCGTCGTTGTCGAGCAGGCGCATATACGTTCCTCTCTGCCGGCGCGTGGGCCACCTGTCAAACTATTTTGGCCTGCCCGTGCCCAAGGGGATCTGTCGCTTGCTGTACGGGCCGCTGTGGAGCATGCCGTTGTGGCCGCGTTCTCGCCTCGCTGCTGTAGGACGTTTTACAGCACCACAGTGAGGTGAAACGCTCCACAAACAGCATGTCTCTGACACAATAGGACCGCTTCTGCGATTGCAGCTCAGGCGACGGTGACTCCGATGGCCTCCTGCACCTCGCGGTCGAGCAGCTCCCTCGCGGCGACAAGCCACGGATCGTCGTGCGGCAATACGCGTGGCGACCGGCCGGCGCGGCTGAGCCTGCGCAGGGCGGACGACTCATGCAGGGCGCCGGCATATGCCAGGCCGTCCCGTCCCAGTTCATCCAGCCGTGCGAGCAGGCCCGGGTCCTCAAGATCGCCGTCCTGCACGCGGTTCAGGACGAGCCGCGCCGCGTCGACCCGGCGGCCGACCTCGCGGCAACGCGCCCAGATCTGCTGCGCGACCTCCAGGAACTCGGCGT
>WNGB01018501.1_pt1 | contig 12109 bp, 7 predicted proteins | sample 5400681 | NCBI WGS metagenome assembly WNGB01 (sample SAMN13153367, study PRJNA577476) | soil metagenome | isolation source: 115 cm soil or saprolite under grassland replicate 2 | place: USA:California | collected 2016-06-15 | reverse complement strand
GACTTGACGGCGCGGGCGCCGGCGGTCACCCCGCGTCGTACCGCCCGGGCGCTCGCGACCGCGCCGCGCTTGACGGCGGCGACGCCGCCGCGGACGGCCTGGCGGGCGGCGTTGATGGTGCGGCCGGCCGCTTTCTTGACCGCCTTCGCGCCACGGCCGAGGCCCTTCATGATCTTCTCGGCGATGCCCTTGAGCTTCGACCCGACGCCCTTCAGCGCACCGGCGATCCGCACCATCAGGAAGTTCGTGATGAACTCCAGCAGCGCGACCGCGCCGGCTGCGACGGCCTTCGCGAACAGGCACGCGGCGGCGACACCACCGGCCTTGACCGCCTTCAGGAAGGTCAGGAACGCGCTGAACGCGGCGATGATCCGGCTGATGCTCTGGTACGCCGCCATCACGCCCTGCGCGATCGCGATGATGCCGCCGGCGGCGGGGATGAGCATCGAGATGACCTTCTCGATGACGATCGAGATGATCATCGCGGGCAGCGACTTCACGATCGCCTGCCACGCCATCTTGCCGATCTGCGCGACCGACATGCAGCCCTTCACGAGTACGTTCCAGAGCAGCTTGCCGATGCCGATGACGGCCTCGACCTTGGCGTTGAACCACTCCTTGACGGCGGTCTTGATCGCGCCCCACAGGAAGTTGCGGATGCCGTCGCGCGCGGCGGCGCCGAACTTGCGGATCCAGCCGATCGGGTCCGGGGCGATGTCCTTGATCAGCGCGGCCAGCTCACCGAGCAGCTTGATCGCGGACTCGACGAACTCGATCGCCGCCATCACCACGCCACGGACCACCTCGACCGCGGCCAGCAGCAGCTTCTCGTAGAGCCGCAGCACCGCGACCAGCGCACCGGCCAGCGCGTCGATCAGCGCGTTCACGGCCTTCTTCAGGCCTTCGGCGAGCTGCTGCACCTTGGCGATCGCGGCGTCGCGCATCGAGATGATGGCCTTGCGCATCTTCTCGGCGATGCCCGGGAAGACCGTGCCGATCACGCTCACCACGGCCAGCAGCGCGTTCGCCAGGCCCTTGATGATGCCGGTGATCGCCTTGGCGGCGAGGTCGATCAGGCCGTTGATCGCCTTCTTGAAGCCTTCCTTGATGGCGTTGATCGCCTTGACCGCGAGGTCGAACAGGCCCTTGATCGCCGACACCAGGGCGTTGAAGGCGGCCTTCACCTTCGACTTGACCCAGCCCCACCAGCCGGACGACTCCTCCTTCTTCGCCTCGCGCTGCTTGCGCGCCTTCTCCTCGGACTCCTTGCGCTCCTTCTCGATCTTGTCGTTGTCCTCGGCCTTGCGCTTCTCGATGTCGGCGTCGGCCTCGGTCTTCTTGGCGCTGGTGTCCTCGCGGGCCTTGAGGTGCTTCGCGTCCGCGTCCTTGGTGTTCTCCTCGACCGCCTTGTCCTGCTCGACGCGCCACTCGCCGCGCTTGCCGGCGGCATCCTCCTTGGCGCGCTGGCGCTCGGCGGCCTGCTGGTCGGAGTTCTCCGCGACCGCCTGCTCGACCTTGGCCTTGTTGTCCGCGCGGGCCTCGTCGGACTGCGACTGCTTGTCCTGCTGCGCCTGGCCCATCTTGGCCTGGCCGTCGGCGTACCCGGCCTGGACCTGCGGCCCGCGTTCCTGTACGGCGACCGCCGAGACGGTGTCCGGATCGAGCCCGCCACCCGCGCCGGCACCGGCGGCAGGTCCGCCACCGGCCGGGGTACGTCCCGAAACGGAGGCGATCAGCGTCTCGCCCGGGACGTTCGGATACACCTGGTCCTCGCCGAGCCCGACCGCCGAGTCCTGCCGCCCGAGCGCGTGCGTCTGGCTGATCCGCTCGCCGGTCTGCCGGTGCTGCTCGTCGGCCAGGGCCGGGTCGGTCTCGCCCTCCAGCTTCACCTTGGGCGCCGCGCCGACGGTGGTGAAGAGGCGGCCGTCACTGGTCGGCACACCGTTCACCGCGCCCTGCATCTGCTGGATCTCGGCGTCGGTCGCCTGGTCCTGGTTGCCGCCGGCAACGACCGGCGCCTGGACGCGGTCGGCCGGGTTCGGCGTGTTCGCGGTCGGCGGCGGGTTGGCCTCGCGCTGCTTGGCGAGCGACTCCGGGGTCACCGCGGCCATCGGCTCGGTGGGCGTGGCCACCGGTGCGCCGACCCGCGGCGCGCCGGACAGGGTCTGCGGCGCGCCCGTCGGCCGGTCGAGGGCCGGCGGGGCGGCCTGCAGGTCCTGGTGCTCCTGGCCGACCGTAGTGCCGACCGCCTGGTCGACGCCGCCGAGCGCCTGCGGCATCCGCGCGGGCGGCTGCGAGCTGATCGTGCTGAGCGCGGCGCGTGGCTCCTGCCCGGAGACGTCCGGGGGTTGCGCTTCGGCCTTCTGCTCGGCCGGTGCCGGTGCGCCGCCACCGCCGCCGCAGCCGCCGCCTTCGCCACCCTGGCCGGCCTCGGTGGTGGATTCGGGAGCTCCCGCACAGCCGCCGCCACCGGCCTCGAGCGATCCTTCCGGACCGGCGCCTGGCCGGGCTTCCGCGCCTGCCGCGCCGGGAGCGGCCGGCTGACCCGGTGCCGCGCCAGGGCCCGGCTCGGCGAGCTGCGGGTCGCCCGGCATCGGCTCGCTGGGCACCGGCTCGCCGGGGGTCCGGGCCTCCGGTCCCGCCGCGCCGGTCTCCGAATCGGCGACGGCGGCGGAGGGGGCCGCCGTCGCCGTCGGGGCGGCATTCGCCGCCATGGGCGCGGGCCCCGCAGCCGCCGGGGCGGAAGCTGCCGCGGGGCCCGCGCTCGCACCGGTGATCGCGCCGGTGATCGCACCGCCGGCCGGGGCGGTGGAGGGCGTGGGTGCGGGTCCGGTCGCGAGGGCGGTCGTGTCGGCCGCCGGGGTCGGTGCGGGCTCGGCCGGGACAGCCGCCGTTCCGCCGGTGTCGGCGGCCGCCGGTTCGTCGGCGGCGCGTTCCGCGCGCTCCGCCTGGGCGTCGACGGCCTTGTCCTGCGGGGTGTCCGCCTCGTCGCGCGTGAGTTCCGGCTCCGCGGCCTGCTCGGCGCGGTCGGCGCTGTCCAGCGCCGCCGGTTCGGCCTCGACGGGCGGCGGGGCGGGCAGGCTGGGGGCCTCCCGCGGCTTCGGCGGGGTGCCGCTGGACGGCAGCTTCAGGTCCTCGTCCGCGGTCGGCACTGCGGACAGGTCGGGGTCGGTCTTCGGCACCGGGTCCGGCCGCGGCTTGTCCTCGCCGGCCTCCCGCTCGGCCCGGTCGACGGTCGCCTCGGCGGGAGCGGGTTCGGCCGCGGCCTCCGGCGTGGCTACCTCGGACTCGGCGCCGGCCTCGGTCTCCTGCGGCTTCTCCTGCTCCGGCGGCTCGTCCTGGCGGCCCTGCTCCCGCAGCAGTTCGTGCTTGGCCAGCGGGCCCTGCGGGTCGCGCGCCACGTCCTCGGCGCGCGCCTCGCGCACAGGTTCGGCGCCGCCGGTCCCGACGGCCGCGGCCGGTGCCGTGCTCGCGCCGACGACCGGCGCCTGACCGATCGGTCCGGCGTCGCCACCGAGCGGGGACGCCGGTTCGGCGGCGGGGGCGGCAGCGGCGGGCTGCTGCTCGCCGGCGGCCCCGGCCGGCTGGCCCGCGGCCGTCTGCTCGCCGTTCGGCGCCTCCTCGCCTTCCTTGCCGTCCTTCTTTGTGCCGTCCGTGCCGTCCTTCTTGGCGGCCTTCTCCTCTTGGGCCTTCTGGTGCTCGGCGTCCTCGCGCTTCTGCTTGTCCTCCTCCTCGGAGTCCTTCTTGCGCTGGTCGTCGAGCGCGGCGCCCTTCTTGCGTTCGGCCTCGGCCTTCTCCTCGCCGGCCTTCTCCTGCTTGCGGTCCTCGGCGGCCTGCCGGTCCTCATCGTGGGAGTCGCCCTTGCGGTCCTCGGCCTGGCGGTCGTCGCCGGTCTGCTGCTCGGCGTGCTCCCTCCGCTGGGTCTCGGCCCGATCCGTGGGCTCGACGACCGGCTCCGGTGTGACCGGAGTGTCGACCGGCGCGCCCGCCGCGGTGTCGACCGCTGCCACGAGCTGCTGGATCCGCAGGTACTCCGCCGACGGCAGCCGCTTCTCCAGCCGGCCCAGCACGGTCGAGCGCAGCTCGGGCGCCAGCCGCACGAGCTGCTGCCGGACTCGGCCGGACGCGTCGGTCGGGTCACCGCGGAGACTGCGCACCACGCCCGCGACGATCCGGTCCACCACCGTCGCCGGGTCCAGCTGCTCGGTCCGCAGCTGCGAGACGTCGATGCTGATGAACCGCAGCCAGGACACGGGTTGCGCGCCTCGCTCGGCGACCTCGGCGGCGGCATCGGGCCGCGGTTCCTCGGCGACCCGTGCCTCGGCCTCGCGCTCGACACCGTCCAGCGGGCGGCTCAGCGCGCCGTCGTCCCGCCCCAGCCGGAGACGTCCCGGCGCGTCCGGGACCTGCACCGTGTGCAGCAGCTCGTGCGCCAGCAGCCGCAGCCCCTGCGCGGTCTCCGGCCGGTAGGCGCCCTCGGCGAAGAAGATGTCCTTGCCCACGGCAACGGCATCCGCGCCGATCAGCTCGGCGAGTGCCGCCGCGTCCCGGTCGCTGTGGATCCGTACCGCGCCGAAGTCGTGTCCGAGCCGCTCCTCCATGGCCCGGCGTACGCCGGGCTCCAGCGGACGCCCCGGTTGCCCCAGTACCGCGTCGGGGGCGGGCGGCGTACGACGTACCCGTTGGTCCTGCAACGCCGCGACCCGCTTGGCGCGCTTGCGCTTGGGCGGATCGGGCTGCTGCTGCCGTACCGGCGTGACGGCGCTCATCGCACCAGCTCCCGGTGCACCGCGCGGGCCAGCTCGCGCCCGAGCCGCCGGGGCGACCGCGTCGCGGGCAGCGGCGGCAGCCCGTTCACGAGGTCGTACGACGCGGACTCGGCGGCCGGCGGCTGCTCGGTGAGCAGGCGGGTGAGCTCGCGCGTGAAGGCGCCCGCGATCCGGTCCGCGTCGGCGCGCCGGACGCCGTCGACGTCCCGGAAGACCAGCTCCTCGACGTGCAGGCTCACACCCATCCGGACACCTCCGTCGGCGTCACGGAGCGCTCGAGCTTCAGGTACTCGGTCTGCGCGGCGGCCAGCAGGTGCCGCATCTGCAGCGCGGTGCCCTCGTCGGCTGCCAGGAACGCCGCGGACAGCGCGATGTTGCGGATGCTGCCGCCGGCCACGGTGAGCTGCGCGAGCCGGTCCACCGCGACTCCGTCGGCCGGGACCTGCGCGGGGATCACCCGCCGCCAGATCTCCGCACGCTCGGCAACATCCGGAAACGGGAAGTCCACGACGAACCGCAGCCGCCGCAGGAACGCCGGGTCGAGCGCCTTCTTCTGGTTCGTGGTGAGCACGGCCAGGCCGCGGTAGGCCTCCATCCGCATCAGCAGGTAGCTGACCTCGAGGTTCGCGTACCGGTCGTGCGAGTCCTTCACCTCGCTGCGCTTGCCGAACAGCGCGTCCGCCTCGTCGAACAGCAGCACCGCGCCACCGCGCTCGGCGGCGTCGAAGATCCGGCGCAGGTTCTTCTCGGTCTCGCCGATGTACTTGCTGACCACCTGGGACAGGTCGATCACGAACAGGTCCAGCCCGAGCTCACCGGCGACCACCTCCGCGGCGAGCGTCTTGCCGGTGCCGCTGCTGCCCGCGAACAGCGCGGTGACGCCGAGCCCGCGGCGCAGCACCGCCTCGAAACCCCAGTCCTGGTAGACGGTGGCGCGCTGCCGCACGTGCGCGACGATCTCCCGCAGGATCTTGCGTTGCCGCTCCGGCACCACCAGGTCGTCCCAGCCGGCCCGCGGTTCCACCCGGCGGCCGAGCTCGTCGAGCGCGATCCGGGCGTGCTCCAGCCCGGCCCGCCACGCCGCGGTCGCGACGTCACCGTCCGACCCGCGGGCGATCGCCCCGGCCGAGCGGATCACGTGTCCCGGCAGGCTGAACTGCGCGACCAGACCGGCGACGTCGACCGACCCGCCGCTGCCGTTCAGCTCCGCCTGCCACAGCTCGCGCTGCTCGGCCTGCTCCAGCGCCTCGACGACGAGTTGCGGGCGGTGCGTCGCCGGCGCGACCAGCGGGTCCTGGCTGGACAGCACCACCGGCACCCCGAGCAGCGCGGTCACCGCCTCGGCCGCCACCGCCTGCGCCGGCTCGGAGACCTCCACCACCAGCGCCGCCGGCAGCAGCACAGCCTCGCGCTCCCACAGCCGGGCCAGCACCGCGCGGTCCGCCGGCTCGGCCGGCAGGTCGGCGGCGGACAGCGTGTAGGTCCCGAACCCGGCCGCGTGCGCCGCCGCCGCGGCCACCTCGCGCCGCGTCTGCAGGTCGCCGCCGGACAGCGTCACCACCCGCTCCGCCGCGACGGCCGCGGCCAGCTCGGCGGCCAGCCGCTGCTGCGACTCCGGCAACCGGTCCGGTACGACGCACCGCGCGACGAGTCCCTCCAGCCGCGGGTCCAGCTGCGGTACCCCGGCCAGGAAGTGCAGCACCCGCTCGTCGATCCGCAGCCGCGCGGTGGTGAGCATGCCCTCGTCGGCGACCTCGACCAATCGGTACCGGCGCAGCGGCGCGGCCGGTGTCAGCGCGCTCCAGTGCGGCTCGGTCAGTGCCGCCATCGCCAGCGAGAACGTCGGGAACTCGCGCCCGCTCGCCGCGCCGCACCTGCTCGCCGTACTCGGGTCGAGCTCCATCGCCGCGCACAGCACCAGCACGTCGCGCTCGAACGGCGTCAGCCCGAAGCACGCGCAGATCGTGCCGAGCGCGCTCCCGTCCAGCCCGGCGCCAGCCGCGTCGACGTCGTACGACGCCGGGCTCGCCGTCGTACGGGTGCCTTCCGCAGGCTCGTCCTTGCCGGATCGCCGTCCCAGGCGCCGGCCGGAGTCCCGGCTCGAGTCCTTGCCGGCGGACGGGTCCGGGCTCTTCGCCGCGTGTGTGTCGAGGCGGCCGAGCACCGCGGCCACCGCTGCGCCGAGCGCCTGCGCGTCGCTGTCCCGCATCCGCTCCCCCACCTCGATCAGAACTCCACTGCCGGGGTGCGGAAGTCCGCACCGATCGCCGTGTCCACGCCGTCGATCCGCAGCCGCAGCAGGTAGTTGCCCGCCGCAACGTTCGGCGCGGGCACCGTCACCGTGTGCGGGTCACGCGGGCCGGGCAGCGGGTACGGCGCGGTGAACTTGTAGCCGCCCGCACCGTCCAGCTCGTCCAGCAGCACCGAGACCCGCTGCTTGTCCCCGACCGGCAGGTCGACCGTCGCCACGACACTCCCTGCATCCACCTGGGCCGCGGTCACCGTGCCCTGCCGGGCCATCGCGATCTCGCCGGAGTCGAGCACCCGGACCACGTCGCCGATGGCGATCTCGTGCCGCACCTTGACCGGGTGCACACCCGCGGCCAGGCCGGCCGGCGGGGTGAACACGACCTGCCCGTCGTCGACGCTCGCCGGGTCCACGATCTGCCCGGCGACGTCGACCGTGACCTTCTCGCCGTTGAGGTCGTGGCCGGTCAGCACCACCTCGTTCCCGACCGGCACCGGACCCTCGACCGGCTCGGCGTCCGATCCGGCCGGACGGCTGCGCAGCTCCTCCACCACCGGGCGCCGGCCGGGCACGACCCGGACGTGGTGCTCGCGGACCGGCCGGCCCGCGGCCGGCGTGTGCCTGCTCTCCAGCAGCACCAGCGACGCCTCGAACGCGATCGACGGCGTGTACGGCGTCTGGATCAGCATCGACCAGAGCTTCGACAGGTCGTCGACGTCCATCTTCGCCGGTGAGAACCGCACCGCCTGCGGCGACGCCGCGAGGTCACCGCCGGCCAGGAAAGCCTGCCCCGCGGCGGTCTCCAGGTCGTCCGCGGACAGCGCCGGCTGCTCGTGCAGCGTGCGCGCCACGGAGCCGAGCAGCGCCTGCGGGACGAGCTGGGTCTCGTTGCCGTAGCAGCTGATCAGGTAGTGCAGGTCGTACGCCGCGGTCGGCGTCCGCAGCAACCGGCCGTCGGCGTCCCGGGTCGGCGTGTCCGCGTTGCGCTGGGACGCGTTCGGCGTGATCCGGTAGCAGAACACCGTGATAGTCGGCTCCGTCACCGCTTCCGACGGCGGCTTGCGCGCCTCCACCTGCACGGCGTACGGGACATCGAACTGCACCGACCGGGCCAGCAGCCCGCGCAGCGCCTCGGTGGCCTGGGCGATCGCCAGATAGTTGCTCACATCGCCTCCCGCCGGTCTCGGTTCAGACTGTGCCGGTTGAGGAACTCATCTAGCCCGACCTTCGGCTCCGCCCGCCCGGCACGGCCCTCCCGCTTCCGGGCCGGCTCCGGCGCTGCCGTCGTCACCTCGAGCCGCCCGATGCTCACCTGGACCGACGGCTCCGCCGGCGCGGCAGCTGCCGCGGCCTCTCGCCGCCGCGCCTCCACGGCCGTCCGCGCCATCGCCGGTACGACGACCTGCCCGCGGCTGGTCGGAGCCGGCGCGGCAGTTCCGGGCACCGGCTGCGGCACCGGCGCGCCCGTGGCCGGGAACGCGACCGGTTCCGCGGCCGCCTCCGGCCGCGCCGTCACCGGCGTGACCTGCACGTCCGGCGCGACCAGCCGCTCGGTCACCGCCCGTATGACACCTGGAGCCGCGGCGCGTTCCGGTGCCGAGGGCAACGACCGGACGGTCTCGACCGAGCGGACGGTCTGCTCGATCTGCCGCAGCACCGACGGCTGGACCGCGGCGAGTGCGGGGCTGTCCGGCCTCGCGCTCCGCCGGCCGGGCGTGGTCGGCGGTTTCGCCTCCGCCTCGACCTCGACGTCGAGCTCCGTCAGCGGTGCGGGCCGCAGCCGCTCGAACGGCATCGCCAGCCGCGGCCGGGCCAGCGGCAGTGAGGCCGGCCAGCCGGTCGAACAGGTCCGGTGATCGCGTGTCAGCTCGCATGTCAGGCATGTCCGGCAAGCTCCAGGTAGTAGCGGCGGCGCAGCGGTGACAGCGCCAGCACGTCCGGCTCGGTCCACCCGTAGCTCGACGCCAGCGCGTGCACGTCGGCGAGCGTCGTCCGGGCCCACGAGTCGATCTCGTCCCACAGGTAGGTTGCGATGTCGAGCTGGGTGCGTACCTCGGCGCCGCAGTCCGGGCATGCGGTCGTGAACGCGATGTCGGCGACCGGGTCGGCGGCCGCGACCGCCTCGGCCAGCCGGTGCACCATCCGCTCCGGCAGCCGGTCCGGCCGGACCGGACGCTCGCCCCGCCGGGCCTGGAGGACCAGCCGGGCCGCGAGCGTCCGTCGTACCTCGTCCTTGGTGCCCGAAGCCGAGCGGACCGCGAGCAGGTCGGCCGGGGTCGGCAGCCGGAACCGGATCGTCCAGTCGCCGTCGGTCAGCGGGTCCGGGTCGTCCGCCGGCATCGCGGCGGCGAGACCGCTCGCGTCGACGTCGAACTCCAGGTCCGCGGCGCAGGCCGGGCAGCCGACCCGGATCGAGAGCACCTGGCCGAACAGCGCGGTCCGCAGGTCGAGCAGCTCGGCGTCCCGGGTCCCCACCGGTACTCCGAGCAGCTCGTCCACCGCTCGCCCGGGCTGGGCGAGCGCGTGCAGCAGTGCCGCCCGCTGTGCCGAGGAGCCCGGCATCGACAGCCCGGCCTCCCAGGTAGCGAGCAGCTCCGTCGGGGCGGCCATTACGGAATCTGGTACGTCGGCTCGTCCGGCTCGGCGACCTCCAGGTCCCGCTCCCAGCCTTCGCACTCGAGCTTCAGGTGCTGGATCGCGACAGCGTTCGCGTTCGCGTCCATCTCGCCGAGCACCTGGTACTCGGACGGGAAGGCCCGGTACACCTTGTACGCGAGCGCGACCTGGCCGGCCTCGTTCAGGACCTGGATGACGAAGTCCTTGCGGAAGTCGCTCAGCGAGGACTCGCCGCCGAGGCCCTGGCCGACATTCCAGACCTTGTTCGCCCAGCGGTCGAACTCCGGGTCGTGGGTGACGCCGCGCTCGATCGTGATCGCCTCGAACTCGGTCCGCCCAGCGGATTTCCGCGGTGTGCTCGGGTCGCCACCATTTCGGTGCTTGACCACCTCGGTCGTTCTTTTCAGCGGGCTGATCTTGCTGCACCCGGCGACGGTTTTCCCGTCCCAGAGCACGAGGAACTTGAAGTTCTTGTACGGGTCGAACCGATGCGCATTGACGGTGAACTCTGCCATTGTCTTCCTCACACCTCGATCCGGCCGGCCATCTGCTCGATCTTCACCACGACGAACTCCGCCGGTTTCAGCGGGGCGAATCCGACCACGATGTTGACCACGCCGCGGTTGATGTCGTCCTGGGTGGTTGTCTCCTTGTCGCACTTGACGAAGTACGCCTCGCGCGAGGACGTGCCCTGGAAGGCGCCCTGGGAGAACAGCGTGTGCATGAACGCGCCGACGTTCAGCCGGATCTGCCCCCACAGCGGCTCGTCGTTCGGCTCGAACACCACCCAGCGCAGCCCGCGGTAGAGGCTCTCCTCGAGCATGAACGCGAGTCGCCGGACCGGCACGTACTTCCACTGCGAGGTGAGCGCGTCCGCGCCCTCCAGCGTCCGCGCGCCCCAGACCACCGGGCCGACGATCGGGAAGGTGCGCAGGCAGTTCACGCCGAGCGGGTTGAGCAGGCCGTTCTCCGCGTCGGACATCTTCACGCCGAGCGCCCGGACGCCGGTCAGCCGCGCCTCGGTCCCGGCCGGCGCCTTCCAGACGCCGCGCTCCGCGTCGGTCTTCGCCATCAGCCCGGCGACGGCACCTGACGGCGGGAACGTCCGCAGCTGCCCGGTCAGCGGGTCGGTGAGCGTGATGTGCGGGAAGTACATCGCCGCGTGGTCGCTCCGCACCGCGTCGTACGCCGGCAGCCCCGCGCGGGCCTGGTCCAGTGTGGTCCACTCCGGCGGGCTGTCGACGATCAGCAGCATGCGCTTGTCCTCGCAGAGCTCCAGCGCCGTCGTGATCACGCCGATCGCGTCGCCGCTGTAGTCCGGGCCGGCCAGGTCGGGGATGCACAGCAGGTTCACGTCCTGCACGTCCCGCAGCGCCTGCACGCCGGTCTTGTCCGCCTCGTTGCCGCGGAACTCCGCATCCGTCGGCGCGTCGCCGTCGTCACCGCCCTCCAGCGCGTACGCCGTGGGGTGAGCCGTGGTGAGGGTGAGTGCGTTGGCGACCTCGCCGGTGAGCGTGAGGGTGGCGCCCGGGGTGCCGGCGGTGACCTGGAGCCGCTTGCCGGCCACGTCGACGTCGGCCCGGGTGAATGCCTTGTTCGGCGACGCCGCGCGCAGCTTGCGCTCCAGCAGCAGGCCGAGCTCGGTCAGCGACGCGGGCTTCGGGTCGGCGGCGGTGTAGAGCGTGACCTCGACCGGGTCGACACCCTCGACCGTCGCGGTCAGCTTCTTGTCCGCCACGTCCGGCACCGGGTCGAGCGGGCCGGAGACGGTCCCGGAGAAGTCCGGCACCGCCTCACCGGTCGCCTTCACCTCGATGTACGACGACTGGTTGACCACGGTCTCGACGAAGCGCGGCGAGTTCTTGTCCATGGACAGGTTGCGGTAGCGCTCGGCGACACCGCCGGCGGCGTCCAGCACCCGGATCCCGAACGTGTTGTCGTCCGCGCCGGGGTCGATCGCGACCCGCAGGCCGTTGCCCCACTCGCTGGCGTCGCGCGCCGAGACGGCGAGCGCCTTCGGCTCGGCGCCGCTGGCGATGTCCTTCGAGGCCGGCTTGGCGCCCTTCGCCACCCGGACGATGACGGCCACCGAGCCGCCGGCCAGGAAGAACTGCTGGGCCGCATAGCTCACCAGGCTCTTCGCGTCGAGACCACCGAACTGCCGCTCGAAGTCGGCGAAGCTGGTGATCGTGACGGCTTCGTCGATCGGTCCGCGCCGGGTCGCCCCGACGAACGCCGTCACCGACGTGGTCACCGCCGTAATGGTCCGGACTGCACTCGGAAGCTCTTCGATGTACACACCGGGATACGAGACAGACGTCGCCATACCCCCTCCAATCCCCTAGTCACTGCCTTTTACGTAAAAGGGCGTGCATGAATACCCGGAATACGCATGGAAATGCAGCACAAATCGCACATCCTCAGATGCGCGCACATGAAGTGAGAGCGTCGATCCGACGCGCGGAAGAAAGAACCC
>WNGB01011503.1_pt1 | contig 12110 bp, 10 predicted proteins | sample 5400681 | NCBI WGS metagenome assembly WNGB01 (sample SAMN13153367, study PRJNA577476) | soil metagenome | isolation source: 115 cm soil or saprolite under grassland replicate 2 | place: USA:California | collected 2016-06-15 | reverse complement strand
GACGTCGACCTCGGTGAGCCGCAGCGCGCCTGGCGGCATCCCGAACATCGGCGCCAGGATGCTTCGGTTGATGTGGATGCACTTCGTCGAGCCGATCAGGTGCAGCCCGCTGCCGTGCGCGCCCGGCGGCACCGCCACGAGCCCCCGCGTCTCGACGGCGGCCGCCGTCTGGCGCGAGTGGCGGAAGCGCCCGCGCACCACGAGCGCGGCTCCCTCGAGCCCGCGCTCCCCGTCACCCACGCGCATGCGGATCAGGGCGACGTTGTTGGACGGGCTCGACGGGAAGAGGCGCGGCGCGCCCGCCGCGAGGCCGGCCTCGGCGGAGGTCACGGCCGGGAGCGGTTCGTACGCGACGGCGATGCGCTCGAGGGCATCCTCGGCGAGGTAACGGCTCTCGGCCACGACGAGGGCGACGGGCTCGCCGGCATAGCGCACGATACCCCGGGCGATGGCGGGCTGGAGATACGCGGCGGTGCCCTCAGGCGCCGGCACGCGGTTCGGGATGACCGCGTCCGCCGGGATATCGGCAGCGGTGAGGACGGCCAGGACCCCCGGCAATGCCAGTGCCGCCCCCGCGTCGATGGACACGAGGCGCGCGTGGGCGTGCGGAGAGCGCAGCACGGCCGCTTCGGCCATGCCGGGCAGGCGCACGTCGCCGACGAAACGGCCGCGACCGGTCAGGAAGCCCTCGGCACCGAGCCGCGTGAGCGGGCTTCCGATCATGACCGCTCGCGGCGTCTCGTCTCGGGGGCGGACCCACGGGTGACCACGGCGCCGGATTATACGACAGTCTGCGAGACGGTGCCTGCCGCGGGGCCGGCGGCGCCGACGCTAGCGTTGTCCGGCCCCCTCACCCTGCCCTCTCCCCCGGTGGGGGAGAGGGAAGATAACACTCTCGCCACGCTGCTCTCTTCTTCTGATCCCTCTCCCCCGCCGCGGGGGAGAGGGTAGGGTGAGGGGGTCAGGTGTTCGCGCATGATCCGCGCTAGCGCCCCGCGCCTGTTCTCCGTGCCCGGGACTCCGGGTCGCCCCAGTGGCGCCAGATGTGCACGCTGAGGGCGCCCAGGCCCAGCAGCACCGCGGCCACGACGACGACGCCGCCCACGTAGGGGACCCGGCGCGCGAGCAGGAGCACCGCGAGGGCCATGACGAGGAAGGCCGCGCGCACGGGCCGTGACCGGGCTCCCTTCCTGACGAGCGCGTGCGCGCCCACGTCGCCAAGGTGAAACGCGGTGAGCAGGAATCCTGTGAGGAGCGCCACGGAGTAGGCCACGAAGATGATGAGCCCCAGCGGGATGCCGAGGATGGTGAGCATGCTCAGGATGGCGACGACGGGCACGGCCGTGGCGAGCAGCACGCCGAGGGCGAGGCTCTTGACCGGATCCGAGCCGATGGTGCGCGAGGCGAGCACCGTGAAGGCCGGGAAGAGCAGATAGAGGGCGATGCCCAGTACCATCAGCCCCATCATGAAGAGGATGCGCTGGATGGTGACGAGCGCGGTCCCGGTGCGCGCGACCTTGCGCGGGAGCTCGGGCAGGTTGTGGGTGACCGTGCCCTGGATCGTCGCCTTGGGATCGATGCGGGCGTCCCGCGGGCTCCAGTACGTCAGGTTGCCCGTGATGCGCGCCGTCGGGAGGACCTCGAGCTCCTGCGCGACCAGGTCCACGTCGCCCTGGACTTCGCCCGCCAGCACGATCACGGCGGCGACCGCGTGGAGCTTCCTCGTGATGACTCCAGCCACACGCACCTCGCCGCCCGCCACGCGCGCCCGCCCGTCGATCCGCGCCTCGGGAGTGAGGACCACGCTGCCGCCGGCCAGGCTGAGGTTCCGGCCGACGTGGCCGCTGATGGTGATAGCACCTCCCGCCGCGCGCACGCTCCGGGCCACGTGGCCCGCGACCTGGACGGACCCGGCGGCGACGATGAGGTTGCCCAGCACCTGCTTGCCGGTGACGACCCGCCCACCGCCGGCGACGAGGTCACCATCGACGTCGGCCTGGATGTCCACGCCGCCGCCGAATGCGTAGAGATCGGTGGCGACACCGGGCCCGCGGCGGACCATGGCCTGACCCACCTCGGGCCCCGCCGCCGCGGCCGGCACGGGCAGTGCCGCGAGCGCCACCAGCGCCAGGGCCACGGCTCGCGCGGCGCGGCCCCTGCACGCCGCCGCGAGCACCTCCTCTTCCAGTTGCGCCGCCATCAAGCCCGGTTCCGCACGCGGCGGGTCGAGCGGCGACGCCGTCGACCCGGCCTCAAACGAGGCGTGCGATGTAGGGCAGATTGCGAAACTCCTCCTGGGCGTCGAGGCCGTAGCCGACCACGAAGACGTCGGGGATCTCGCGGCCGACATATTCGACGGCGACGTCGGCCGGACGCTGGCGCTGCTTGACGACGAAGGCGCAGACCTTGAGCGAGGCGGGCCGGCGCGTCTGGAAATTGCGCAGGAGATACGAGAGGCTGAGACCCGAGGCGCAGATGCCCTCCACGACGAGCACGTCCCTGCCTTCGAGCGGATCGTCGAGGTCCTTCCTGATGCGCACCACGCCGGACGCGGTGATCTGCCCGTACGGCACGATCGAGATGAAGTCCAGCGTGGCCGGGATGGTGAGCGTCCGCAGCAGGTCGGCCAGGAAGACCGCTGAGCCCTTGAGCACGCCGACCAGGTGGAGCTGCTTGCCGGCGTAGTCGGCGGAGATCTGAGCGCCGAGCCGCGCCACCTCGGCCTGGATGGCGGCCTCGTCCAATAGCACCTCGCCGACATGGTGGTGGACGGGGCGCATCAGGCGAAGCGGGAGGCCTTCACGAATTCGCGGGACTGCGCGATCGTGGGCGGGTCCACCAGCCCCGAGGTCTCCCACTCGTCGAAGCACTGGGAAATGGTCAGGATCGGGCGGAGCGTGTAGCCTCTCGCGGCCAGGAGCTCGCGGCCGCCCTGCTCGCGATCGATGAGGATGACCAGGTCCTGGACTACGAGGCCCGCCTCCTCCAGCACCTCGATCGCCTCGAACTTGCTCCCGCCGTCCGTGATGATATCGTCGATGAGCACCACGCGGTCACCGGGCTTGTAGATGCCCTCGATGCGCCGCTTCGTGCCGTAGTGCTTCTCCTCTTTCCGCGGGTAGATGAGGGGCAGGTTGCCCTCGAGGCTTGCCGCGACGGCCAGCGGGAGCCCCGCGTAGGGGATGCCCGCGATGCGGTCGCCGGCGCACCGGCTGACCTCCGCGGCCATGAGCACGCCGATCCGCCGCAGCACGTCGGGAAAGCAGATGACCACGCGGAGATCGATGTAGAAGGGCGACGTGATCCCCGACTTCAGTGTGAACTCGCCGAAGCGCATCGTGCCGATCTCGAAGAGCCGCCGGATGAGCGTGGCGTGCTCTCGCGTCGTCGTCATGCGAGCATCCCGGCCAGGATCCCGGCGGCGGCTCTGGCCGGGTCGGGCGCCGCGGTGATCGGGCGCCCGACCACGAGGTAGTCGCCGCCAGCGTCGGCGGCCGCGCGCGGCGTGGCGATCCGCGATTGGTCGTTCGGCTCGCTGCCCGCCGGCCGTACGCCCGCGGTGACGATGGTCCAGCGCGCGCCCATGGCGCGCCGGATTGCCCTGATCTCCTGGGGCGCGGCGACGTTGCCGTCGAGCCCCGCGTCCCGCGCGAGCCCGCAGAGGTGGAGCACGTGGCCTTCGATCGAGGAGGCGACGCGGAGCTCGGCCGAGAGCGCCTGACGGTCGAGGCTGGTCAGCACCGTGACGGCGATGACGAGCGGGCGCGGCAGCCCGAGCGTTTGGGCGGCTTCGCCCGCGCCGTGGGCGGCCGCGCGCATCATGGCGCGCCCTCCGGACGCGTGGACGTTGAACATGAAGACGCCGAGGCGGACGGCTTCGCGCGCGGCGCCCTCGACCGTGTTCGGGATGTCGTGGAACTTGAGGTCGAGAAACACTTCGCCGCCGCGCTTGCGCACGGCCTCGACGGACTGGGGCCCGGACGCCGTGAAGAGCTGTGAGCCGATCTTGAAGCGGCGGACCGTGCCGCGGAGCTGGTCCACGAGCCCCGCCGCGCGCTCGAGGGACTCCACGTCGAGGGCGACTATGAGGCGATCCGCGGGCAGCCGGTTTTCAGTCGCGCGAGGCATAGTAGTCCTGGAGCGATTGGACGCTCATCTCGCCCTTGAGCAGGGCCTCGATGCCGCCGATCGCGGCCTGGGCGCCGTCCACCGTCGTGTAGTAGGGGATGTTCTGCGTCACCGCCGTGCGGCGGATCAGATAGGAGTCCTTGCGGGCGCGCCCGTCCTCCGGGGTGTTGAAGACCAGCGCGACCTCGTTGCGCTTCATCAGGTCCACGATGTTCGGCCGGAAGTTCTCGTTGACCTTGTGGACCATCTCGACGGCCATGCCCTGGCGCGTCAGGAGCTTGGCGGTGCCGGCCGTGGCCACGAGTGAGAAGCCCATCTCGGCCAGCCGCTTGGCGACCTGGAGGACGGCGCGCTTGTCGCGGTTCTTGACCGAGAGGAACACCTTGCCCGAGGTCGGCAGGGGCGAGCTCGCGGCGATCTGCGACTTGACGTAGGCCTTGCGGAAGTCGCGGTCGATGCCCATGACCTCCCCGGTGGACTTCATCTCGGGTCCGAGCAGCACGTCCACGCCGGGGAACTTGATGAACGGGAAGACCGCCTCCTTGACGGCGATGTGCCCGACCTCGCGCTCGTCCGCGAAGCCGAGATCGCGCAGGCGGGCGCCCAGCATGACCTTGGTGGCGAGCTTGGCCAGGGGCACGCCGATGGCCTTGGAGACGAAGGGCACCGTCCGCGAGGCGCGCGGGTTGACCTCAAGCACGAAGACCGTCTCGCTCTTGATGGCGAACTGGATATTGAGGAGCCCGATCACGCCGAGCTCCTTCGCGAGCGATCGCGTCTGGGCCTTGATCCGCTCGACCTGGTCATCGCCCAGCGAGTAGGGCGGCAGCGCGCAGGCCGAGTCGCCCGAGTGGATGCCGGCCTTCTCGATGTGCTCCATCACGCCGCCGACGACGACCCGCTCGCCGTCGCTGATGGCGTCCACGTCGATCTCGAGGGCGTCCTCGAGGAACTTGTCCACGAGGATGGGATGCTCGGGGCTGACGCGGACCGCCTCCGTCATGTACCGCTGCAGGTCCAGGTTGTCGTAGACGATCTGCATGGCGCGCCCGCCCAGGACATAGGATGGCCGCACCAGCACCGGGTAGCCGATCGTCGCCGCGATCGCCGCCGCTTCCTCGTAGGAGCGGGCCGTGGCCCCCGGGGCCTGCTGCAGGCCCAGGTCCGACAGGAGCGCCGCGAAGCGCCTGCGGTCCTCCGCGCGATCGATGGCGTCGGGCGGGGTGCCCAGGATAGGCACGCCGGCCTTCTCGAGCGGCACGGTGAGCTTGAGCGGCGTCTGGCCGCCGAACTGGACGATGACGCCGCGCGGCCGTTCGCGCTCGACGATGTTCATCACGTCCTCGAACGTGAGCGGCTCGAAGTAGAGGCGGTCGGAGGTGTCGTAGTCGGTGGAGACGGTCTCCGGGTTGCAGTTGACCATGATCGCCTCCACGCCCGCTTCCTTGAGGGCGAAGGCGGCGTGGACGCAGGCGTAGTCGAACTCGATGCCCTGGCCGATGCGGTTCGGCCCCGAGCCGAGAATGACCACCTTGTCCCGGGGCGTGGGCGGCGCCTCGTCCTCCTCCTCGTACGTCGAGTAGAGATACGGCGTGTAGGCCTCGAACTCGGCCGCGCACGTGTCCACCACCTTGAAGGTGGCCCGGACGCCGGCGGCGAGCCGCGCCGCGCGCGCGAGGGCCTCGGTCGAGCCCGCGAGCTCGGCGATCCTCCGGTCGGAGAAGCCCATCTGCTTGGCGCGGCGGAGCATCGCCCCGTCGCCCAGGCCCGCCCCGCGGATCGTCTCCTCGAACTCGACGATCTGGCGGATGTTCTCGAGGAACCAGGGATCGATGGCGCTGAGCTCGTGGAGCTCCTGCGTGGACATGCCGCGTCGGTAGCCTTCCGCCAGGGCGAAGCAGCGCTCGGCCGTCGGGATACGAATCATGTGCCTCAGCGATTCGTCGTCGCCCGGCGGCGCGCTCATCACGAGCCCCCAGCGATCCTGCTCGAGCGAGCGCACCGCCTTCTGCAGCGCCTCCTTGAAGGTCCGCCCGATGGCCATGACCTCGCCGACCGACTTCATCTGCGTCGTCAGCGTCTGATCCGCCTCGGGGAACTTCTCGAAGGCCCACCGCGGGAACTTGACGACGCAGTAGTCGATGGCGGGCTCGAAGCAGGCGGGCGTCTCCCGGGTGATGTCGTTTCGCAGCTCGTCGAGGGTGAAGCCGACCGCGAGCTTGGCCGCGATCTTGGCGATGGGGAAGCCCGTCGCCTTGGAGGCCAGGGCCGAGGAGCGCGACACGCGCGGGTTCATCTCGATGACCACCATCCGCCCGTCGGCCGGGTTGATCCCGAACTGGATATTGGAGCCGCCGGTCTCGACGCCGATCTCGCGGATGATGGCGAGGGAAGCGTCCCGCATCCGCTGGTACTCCTTGTCGGTCAGCGTCTGGGCGGGCGCCACGGTGATCGAGTCGCCCGTGTGGACGCCCATCGGGTCGACGTTCTCGATCGAGCAGATGATGACGACGTTGTCCGCCAGGTCGCGCATCACCTCGAGTTCGAACTCCTTCCAGCCGATGACCGATTCCTCGATGAGCACCTGGCCCGCCGGGCTCTGCTGGAGCCCCCACTTGACGGCGGCCTCGAGCTCCTCGGGGTGATAGGCGATGGAGCCGCCGGTGCCGCCGAGCGTGAAGGAGGGACGGATGATGAGCGGGAAGTCCATGCGCTTCGCCCGCAGCCCGACAGCCGCCTCCGCGACGCTCGTGGCGAAGAAGCCCTTGGGCATCTCGAGCCCGATGCGCGCCATGGCGGCGCCGAAAAGATTGCGATCCTCGGCCGTCTTGATGGCCGGGAGCTTGGCGCCGATGAGCTCGACGCCGAAGCGATCGAGCGTGCCGTCCTCGGCGAGCGCCACGGCCAGGTTGAGCGCCGTCTGTCCCCCCACCGTGGGCAGAATCGCCTGCGGCCGCTCGCGCTCGATGACCTTGCCGACGAACTCCGCGGTGAGCGGCTCGATGTAGGTGCGGTCGGCCATCTCGGGATCGGTCATGATCGTGGCCGGGTTCGAGTTGACCAGCACGACCTCGTAGCCCTCCTCGCGGAGGGCCTTGCAGGCCTGCGTGCCGGAGTAGTCGAACTCGCAGGCCTGCCCGATGACGATGGGCCCGGAGCCGATCAGCAGGATCTTCCGGATGTCCGTCCGCTTGGGCACTCGCGCCCCTCAGCCCTCGACCAGCCCGTAGACGATCGAGACCTCGGGCGCGGCCTCCTCGCGCTTGTAGAGCACGTCGTCGAGGCGGCCTCCGCCTGTCCAGAGCACCTCGCCATCGCCCCAGAGCTTCTCGCCGAGGACGCTCATGCGCTTCAGGACGCGCTCCTTGACGGCGTGGGCCTCCATCGCGAGCTCGCTCTCCGCCGTGAAGGTGGCCCATTCCGGCTTCTGGCCCGTCTCCTCGGTCTTCCGGTACGAGATCAAATATTTGGGCATCCGATCACCCTCCGTCCATCATGTGGATGAACCGCTGGAACAGGTAGTGCGAGTCGTGAGGCCCCGGCGAGGCCTCGGGGTGGTACTGGACGGAGAAGATGGGCAGCTCGCGGTGCCGCATCCCCTCGGAGGTGTGGTCATTGAGGTTGATGTGGCTCTCCACGAGGCCGAACTTCTCCACTGACCTCGGGTCCACGGCGAAGCCGTGGTTCTGCGCGGTGATCTCGACCCGTCCCGTCTCGAGATCCTTGACCGGATGATTGGCTCCGTGGTGGCCGAACTTGAGCTTGTAGCTCCGCCCCCCGAAGGCCAAGCCCAGGATCTGGCTGCCGAGGCAGATCCCGAAGATCGGCACCCTGCCGATGAGCCCGCGCACCGACTCGATCAGATACGGCACGCCCTCGGGATCGCCGGGGCCGTTCCCGAGAAAGACGCCGTGCGGCTTCCTCTCGAGCACGGCGGCGGCCGGCGTGGCCGCCGGCACCACCTCGAGCTCGCAGCCGACCGAGGCGAGCTGCCGCAGGATATTCCGCTTGATCCCCGAGTCGTAGGCGACGACGCGGAAGCGCGGCGTTGGCGGGCGCGTGTAGCCCCTGGCGATGTCCCACCCGCCCTCGCTCCAGCCGTGCGGCTCGCCCACGGTCACGTCGCTCACGAGGTCCTGGCCCAGCAGCCCGGGCAGGGCTCGGGCCCGCTCGCCGAGCCGCGCGGCATCGCTCTCGACGGTCGAGATGAGCCCCTCCTGGGCGCCGTGATCGCGCAGGTGCCGCGTGAGCGCGCGCGTGTCGATGCCCTGGATGCCGACGATGCCCTGCTCGCGCATGTACTGCTCGATCGGGATGCGCCCCCGCCAGCTCGACGGGTAGGGACACGCCTCCTTGACGATGAAGCCGTTGACCCACGGCCGGCGCGACTCGACATCCTCCGCGTTGATCCCGTAGTTGCCGATGAGCGGGTACGTCATGCACACGAGCTGCCCGCGATAGGAGGGGTCGGTCATGATCTCCTGGTAGCCCGTCATGGAGGTGTTGAAGACGACCTCGCCGTGGGCCTCGCCCTCGGCCCCGCAGCCGAGGCCCCTGAAGACGCGGCCGTCAGCCAGCGCCAGGAGCGCTTGCGTCACGCCGGCACCGCCTTGCCGCCGACGATGGTCATGACCGGCGCGCCCGTGCCCGTCCAGCCGCCAAAGGGGGTGTTGCGCGCGCGCGAGCGAAACCTCGCGGGCTCGACCGTCCAGGGATGCTCGAGGTCGAGCACCGTGATGTCAGCCGGCGCCCCGGCGGCCAGGCTGCCGCCCGGCAGGTTCAAAAGCCGCGCGGGCCCCGGCGACAACCGGTGGACGAGCGTCGGCAGGTCCACGCGGCCGGCGCGCACCAGCCGGTCGAGGAGGAGGGGCACCGCCGTCTCCAGGCCCACAATGCCGTTGGCGCAGGCGCCGAACTCGCCCTCCTTCTCGGAGAGCGCGTGGGGAGCGTGGTCCGTGGCGATGCAGTCGATGGTGCCGTCCAGCAGACCTTCCAGCACGGCCTCGACGTCCCGCTTGGTGCGCAGCGGCGGCGCCATCTTGGTGTTGGGGTCGTACTCGCGCACGGCCTCGTCCGTCAGCAGCAGGTGGTGCGGCGTCACCTCGGCCGTGACACGCACGCCGCGCGTCTTGGCCTCGCGCACGAGTCGGACGGCGCCGGCCGTGGTGATGTGGGCGATATGCACGTGCGCGCCCGTGAGCTCGGCCAGCAGGATGTCGCGCGCCACCATCACGTCCTCGGCGGCCCAGGGTTCGCCCATGAGCCCGAGCTCGGTCGAGACCAGGCCCTCGTGCATCGCGCCGGCGTGGGCCAGGTGCTTGTCCTCGGCGTGGCTGATGATGGGCGTCCCGAACGGCAGGGCGTACTCCATGGCGCGGCGGTAGATCTCGGCATTCATGACGCACTCGCCGTCGTCGGAGAAGGCGACGCAGCCGCCCTCGGCCAGCTCCGCCATCTCGCTGAGCTCCTGCCCCTGGAGCCCGCGGGTCACCGCGCCGATCGGATAGACGCGCACGACGCCCTCGACGCGCGCCTTGGCCATGATGTAGTCGGTCACCGAGCGGTTGTCGTTGACGGGCAGCGTGTTGGCCATGCAGGCGACCGCGGTGAAGCCGCCCGCCGCCGCGGCGCGCGTGCCGGTGGCGATGGTCTCCTTGTACTCGAAGCCGGGCTCGCGGAAGTGGACGTGGATGTCGATGAAGCCGGGACAGACGACCTTGCCCGCGGCGTCCACGATCTGCGCGCCCTCCGGCGCCTTCAGCCCCTTGCCCACCTTGGCGATGCTGCCGTCGGCGACGAGCACGTCCTGGACCGCGTCGAGCCCGCTGGAGGGATCCACCACGCGACCGCCCGTGATGAGCAGGCTCATGACGACGCCCGGCTCCCGGCGAGCAGGTAGAGGACCGCCATGCGCACCGCGACGCCGTTGGTGACCTGGTCGAGGATGACCGAGTACTCGCTGTCGGCGACCTCGGCCGAGATCTCGATGCCGCGGTTGACCGGGCCGGGATGCATGATGAGCACGTCGGGGCGGCAGTGCGCGAGGCGGTCGAGCGAGAGCCCCCAGACCCGCGAGTACTCGCGCAGCGAGGGGATGAACCCGCCCGTCATGCGCTCGTGCTGCAGGCGCAGCATCATGATGACGTCCGCGTGTGCGATGGCCTCCTCGAGGCGGTGACTGACCTTGACGCCCATGTCCTGGCAACCGGCCGGGATCAAGGTCGGCGGACCGGCCACGGTCACCGTCATGCCCATCGTGCGCATGCCGTGGATGTTGGAGCGCGCCACGCGGCTGTGGGTGATGTCGCCGACCAGCGTGACGTTGAGCCCTTCGAGGTGCCCCTTCTTCTCCCGTATCGTCAGGAGGTCGAGGAGCGCCTGCGTCGGGTGCTCGTGCGCCCCGTCGCCCGCATTGACGACCGAGCACCTGAGGTGCCTGGCGAGCAGCGCCGGCCCGCCCGCGGCCTTGTGACGGACCACGACGACGTCCGGGCTCATGGCCTCGATGTTCTTCGCTGTGTCGAGGAAGCTCTCGCCCTTCTCGGCGCTCGAGCCCGAGACCGAGAAGTTGATGACGTCGGCCGAGAGCCACTTGCCCGCGATCTCGAAGGAGGTGCGCGTGCGCGTGGAGGCCTCGTAGAAGAGGTTGACCACCGTCTTGCCGCGGAGCGTCGGCACCTTCTTGATCTCGCGGGTCGCGATCTCCTTCATCGATTCGGCGGTGTCGAGCACCTCGGTGATCTCGGCCGCCTCCGTGTCCTGCATGCTGACGAGGTCCTTGCGCTTCCAGGCCATCGGTTAGTCCTCTTTTCTCGAAGTGGACGTGCCGGGGGTCCGGCCATCTTTCATCTTCGCGTGCGTCGGTGTCCGGGTGCCCGCCTCGCCTGCGGTCCCTCCGGCGGGCTTCGGCTCACCCTCCTCGGGTTCCTGGATCACGACGCGGTCCTGGCCGTCGTGCTCCTGGAGCATGACGGCGACGCTCTCCTTGCGGCTCGTGGGCAGGTTCTTGCCGATATAGTCCGGGCGGATGGGCAGCTCGCGGTGGCCGCGGTCCACGAGGACGGCCAGGCGGATCACGCGCGGGCGCCCGAGATCCATGAGGGCGTCCATGGCGGCCCGGATGGTCCGCCCCGTGAAGAGGACATCGTCCACCAGCACGACGGTCATGCCCTTGAGTGGAAACGGAATCTCCGTGCTCCGGACCCGGGGCTGTTCGGCGCGGGTCCCGAAATCGTCGCGGTACAGCGTGATGTCGAGCGCTCCCACGGCGGGGCGCTTGCCTTCGATGCCGGCGATTTTCTCGGCGATGCGCTCGGCCAGCGTCTCGCCCCGCGTCTTGATTCCGACCAGCGCCAGGTCGGCGCCGCCCGCCTGCTCGACGATCTCGTGGGCGATGCGCGTGAGCGCCCGGTCGAGCCCGGCCTGGTCCAGGACCTGCGCCTTCTCTTTCGGCGCGGTCACGACGCCACCTCTTTCGTGCGAGGGCGAGCACGATTTTTCCCTCCCCCCTCTGGGGAGAGGGCAGGGTGAGGGGATCCAAGTCGAGGGGATCCAAGTCGAGGGGATCCAGGGTGAGGGGAACTGCCGCGAGGCCAAAAAAAATACCCAGCGCGGGGCTGGGCTCTTCTCGATCTGGGCTTCGGGTGCTTCATACCTGCTCCTTGCGGGCCTCTCAGGGTCCGCTTAAAGGAGTGAATCAAGATGCTGGAGTACTCTACCGTTTGCGTGCCACCGTGTCAAGCGCGCCGCACTGGGGCAATTTACTTCGCCATACTTCGTTGCGAGCGGGGCCGGCAGCCCTCAACGTACACCCACGTACGCCTCGGGCTGCCGGCCCGCTCGCGCCTCGTCTCCTAAGAAACTGCCCCTTCAAGCACCTGGCCGGTGGTGCGATTGATGAGGGCGAAGCCGAGTTGGGCGGCGCGCTGACGCAAGCGGCGAATGACGCGTTGGCGGTGTTGGGCATCGTACGCAGCGGCCCC
>WNGB01035863.1_pt1 | contig 12111 bp, 13 predicted proteins | sample 5400681 | NCBI WGS metagenome assembly WNGB01 (sample SAMN13153367, study PRJNA577476) | soil metagenome | isolation source: 115 cm soil or saprolite under grassland replicate 2 | place: USA:California | collected 2016-06-15 | reverse complement strand
GTCCTCCTCGAGGTTGAACGCCAGCCCGACGACGCCGTGCTCGAGCTCCAGCATCTCCATCGCGACCGCGTTCTCGAGGCCGTACATGCGCGCGATCCCGTCGCCCACCTGCAGGACCGTGCCGACCTCGGCGAGGTCGGTCTCGACGTCGAACTCCTCGATTCGCTGCTTGAGGATCGAGGTGATTTCTTCTGGACGCAGTTTCAAGTCTTCTCCTTCTCCGTTGTCATCACGTTGTAGCGAGCCGGCGATGCAGGCGGTCCAGGCGTCCGCGGACGCTCGAGTCGACGCGCAGCGAGCCCACCTGCAGGACGATGCCGCCGATCAGGTCGGAGTCCACCTTGCGCGTGGCCTCGACGGTTCGCCCGGACGCCTTCTCAATCTCTTTCACGACCTTGCGGAACTCCGCGTCCGACAGCTCGACGGCCGTGGTCAGCTCGAGCGTGAGCTGGCCGGCCTCGGAGGCCACCATCCGCTCCAGCTCGCGCCGCACCTCCTCCAGCTCGGAAGCGCGGCCGCTCTCCGTGAGGACCACGAGGAAGTTGCGCACCAGCTCGTCGGCGCCGCCGAGGATCTCCTCGAGCACCGACACTTTTGCCTTCGGCTCGAGCTGCGGATCGCGCAGAACCGCCCTTAGCTCGGGCACGTCGTGCATCGACTGGACGAAGTCGGCCAGCTCCTCGCGCACCGGCTCGACGCGGTCGCGATCCTTCGCCGCTTCGTAGAGGGCGCGGGCGTAGGTACGGGCTACTACCGACATCAGTTACGGCCGCGCTCCTCCAGCGCCGAGAAGTCGAGGCTCTGAACAGCTTCCTCGATGAGACGCCGGTGGTCCTTGTCGTCGAGAACCTTGCCCGTCACCTTCTCGGCCGCGATCAGGCTCAGCTCCGCGACCTCGGCGCGGATCTGCTCCAGCGCCCGCTGCGTCTCGGCCTGGATCTGGCGCCGCGTGTCCTCGAGCCGTCGCTGCCGATCGGCCTCGGTCTCCTCCTTCACCCGCTCGCGCTGAGCGTCAGCGACACGGCGGGCCTCCACCAGGATGCGGTCTGCGTCACTGCGGGCGTCGGCGATCAGCTGCCGGTGCTGCTCGAGCAGCTTCCTCGCCTCCTCACGGGCGCGGTCGGCCTCCTCGAGCGACTCGCGGATCCGCTTCCGGCGCTCGTCGATCATCTTCTGGACCGGCCCGAAGACCCACCGGCGCAGGACGAAGAACGTGAGCCCGAAGGCGACGAGCGTCCAGATCATCAGGCCGGGGACGACCTTGATCAGCGAGTTCGAGGCGACGAGGTGCGTCATCTAAGAGACGAGGACGTAGGCGAGCAGGCCACCCAGAAGGCCGTAGAAGACGACCGCCTCGGTGAGCGCGAAGCCGAGCCACATGATCCCCTGCAGCTCCCCGCGCAGCTCGGGCTGACGGGCGACGGACTGGATCATGGAGCCGAAGATGGTGCCGATGCCGATGCCGGCGCCGACGGCCCCGAGCCCGACGCCGAGACCGAAGGCGATCGCCTTTCCGGCCTTGATGTTGGCGTCGGCTGCTGCGATCAGATGTGTAAGCAAAACGACCTCCTTCGTTTTCTAGTGCTCGGGCTCGATGGCCGAGCCGATGTAGATGGCGGACAGGGCGGAGAAGATGAACGCCTGGATCGTGACGACGATGATCACCTCGAAGAGGTAGAACGCGGTTGCGACCGGCACCGAGACGATCGCGAGAGCGACCGACTCGAGCACGAACATCAGGCCGATCATGACGAGGATCAGCATGTGGCCGGCGAGCATGTTGGCGTAGAGCCTGACGCTGAGCGAGATCAGCCGCATGAACTGGGAGAGGATCTCGAGCGGCACGATCAGGATCAGCGTCGGCTTGGGCGCGTCGGGAATCCAGCTCTTGAAGTACTTGATCGGCCCGTTGAAGCGGATTCCCTCGATGTGGGTGAAGAAGAAGGTCATGAACGCGAGCGCGAGGGTGACCGAAAGCTGGGAGGTGGCGGCGTAGATAGCCAGCGTCGGAAGCTTGATCCCGAACAGGTGGAAGGTCTGGTCCGAGAGCGGCAGCGGGATGAAACCGACCATGTTCAGCACCCAGATGAAGAGGAAGAGCGTGGCCACATACGGGAACCAGAGGGAGATCGCCTTCGAAGGGAGCCCCTGCTCGGCAATGTTGGACTGGGCGATGTCGTAGATCCACTCGCCGATCGTCTGGCGCCGTCCCGGGCGCAGGGTAAGACGAAAGCGCATGAGGACGAAGCCGAGCAGGATCGTCAGCAGGCAGCCGAGCAGCACGTACGCGACCGCCTTGTTTATCGACAGGTCGAGCGGGCCGAGATGAATCGGCACCCATTCCTTGAGCTCGAACTCATCCTGTGGCTCGAAGGTGCCGCGGGCAAACGCCGAGGCGGGGAGCGCAAGCGCAATCCCGCCGGTGAGCAGGAGAGCCCGCCTCACTCGCCCGGGCCCGAGAAGTAGGTGATCACCGAGACGCCGAGCTCCAGCGTGTAAGCGAGCGCGTAGACGGCCGCGGCTGCGAGCGCGAGGTGAGCGTCCGAGACGGCGACCACGATCACGACGACCATGACCACGATGGCGCGAAACATCATCCCGAAGGCCGCGAGCCCGGAGGAGCGGAGGTTCCCAAGCCCGAGGCGCAGATGCGCGAGCAGGAGCGAGAAGCCCTGGCTGGCGGCCCAGAGCACGGCTCCCAGGCCCCAGCCCGAGACGCGCCAGCCGGCGATGAGGAAGACCGGGAGGGCGAGCGCGACCACGAAGGCCCCCGAGAGGGCCGGCGCGAGCCGAGGCGGCACAGGTCTTGGGCTGAGAACCGTCGCCTTCATGTGAAGAAGCCCCTCCGCCGCTCCTGGCCGGCGAGCCCTCTCGGCCGGCAAAGCCGGCCTTCCGAGCTCGCCTGACGCCGCTCGCGGCAGGATGCGGCGCGCTCGACGCTTGGCCGTACTGACTTGTACTGTCCTGCGCGCCTCGCGCGTGCCTCCTTGGCGAGCGGCGCCCCAGAAAACGGCGGGCAGCTTCATGTGAAGAAGCCTCGGTAGCGCCGGTAAACGGCGAATACGCCCGCCGGAACGCCTGCCACCGCGCCCCCGAGCACTCCCAGCCCGGTCGATCCCGCAGCCCAGCCGATGAGCGCTCCGACGCCGATTCCGGCCGCCGTCGTCCCGGCCAGGAGCGCGCCTGCTCCCGCAGGCTGGAACGACGATCGAGAGGCAGGCTCCATCCGCGCGGCGAGCATAGCAAACGAGTTCCCGAGTTTGTGACAGCGGAAAGCGGCTTCTTTGCAGGGAAACCGCTCGACTTTGTACAACGGGGTCAGACCCCCTTGAGGCTACTTGAGCTTTCGTCACGGAACACGCACGGCGCCCAGTAGCATCGGCGGCGTGCGGGTCTGGATGGATCTCACGAACACCGCCCACGTGCTCGTGCTGCGACCCTTTGTCCAGCTTCTCGAGGCTCAGGGGCACGAGGTCGAGCTCACCGCGCGGCCGCTCTCCCACACGATCGAGCTGCTCGACGACTGGGGGCACCCCTACACCGTGCTCGGCCACTACGGCGGAGCGGGACGCTTCGGGAAGGCGCGAGCCGCCGTCGGCCGGACGCCTCAGCTCGCGCGCTTCGGCCGCGGAAAAGGCTTCGGCGCGGCGCTCGCCCACGGCTCGACCGACCTTCCACCCGCCTGCCGGCTACTGCGAATTCCGAACACGACCATGTTCGACTACGAGTGGGCGTCGCTTCAGCATCACGTCAACTGCCGCCTCGCGGACCGTGTGCTCGTTCCCGACGCCATCCCGCTCGGGCGCCTCGCCCGCTACGGGGCACGCCCTCCGAAGCTCGTGCGCTATCCGGGCCTGAAGGAGGAGTACTACCTCGCCGACTTCGAGCCGGACGACACCGTCCTACGCGAGCTCGGCCTCGACCGCGAGCGGATCATCTGCGTCGTGCGCGCGGCCGCCTCCTATGCCCTCTACCTCGGAGGATCGGAGAATCCGCTGTTGACCGGGGTGCTGCAGCGGCTCTCCGCCGAGGACGTCCAGACGGTGGTCCTCCCCCGCACGGACGAGCAGCGCCAGGCGATCGCGGGGCTCGGCCTGCCTGGGATCACGGTCCCCGAGCGGGCGGTGGACGGGCGCAGCCTGGTCGCCTTCGCCGACCTTGTCGTCTCGGCGGGAGGGACGATGATCCGCGAGGCGGCAGTTCTCGGCACGCCGGCCTGGTCGATCTTCGAAGGGCGGCTCGGCGCGGTGGACGAGGCTCTGGCGCGCGACGGGCGCCTTCGCCTGCTCTCCGATCCCGGCCTGCTCACGATCGAGCGCAAGCCCGCCGATGCCTACAAGGACCGGGTGAAGCGCGACCCTGCTGAGCTGCTCCGGCTCGCGCTGCCCTGGCTCTAGCCGCGCCGCCCGGCCGTCAGGGCGCGCTCGACTGCCTCCTCGCTCTCCTCGTCGGGCTCGAGGGGCCGCTTGAAGCCGAGGACCTGCAGGTGGCGCGCCTTGAGGATCTCGAGCGTGTACACCATCCAGATCGACGCGGCGAGCACGACCAGGGCGCAGCCGGACACGATCAGGCTGTTCTCGAGCTCCCAGCGTCCGCGAGGATGAGGCGGCACGAAGCGAATGACGAGCGCCAGGCCTGCGAGCAGGGCCGCCCAGACGTGCAGGTAGGCGGCGGTCCGCCGCTGCGAGAACCCGATCCGGAGAAAGCGGTAGTGCAGGTGGTTGGCATCGGCGCGCCAGGGCGGTCGGCGGTACTTGAGCCGTTTCAGGACGACGAAGGACGTGTCCAGGATCGGCACAGCTAGCACGAGCATCGGCGCCGCGACCGCGATCGTGGCCGCGGTCTTCAGCACGCCCTGGACGGCGACCGTCGCCAGCACGAAACCGAGCACGAACGCTCCGGAGTCGCCCATGAAGATCTTGGCCGGGTGGTAGTTGCTGCGGAGGAAGGCGAGGGTCGCTCCGCAGACGATTGCGGCCAGGACAGCGGCGTTCTCACGCCCGAACGAGATGGCGAGAACCGCGAAGGAGAACGCGGCGATCGAGACGATCCCCGCCGCCAGGGAGTCCATGCCGTCGATCAGGTTGACCAGGTTGGCCAGCGTCGCGATCCACAGCACCGTGACGACGTACGCGCCCCAGCCGAAGTGGATGACGCCGATCCCCGGGAGCGTCAGGTCGTGGAAAGCGACGTTGAAGCCGGCGACGGGGATCAGCGCGATCAGGATGAGCCCGGCGAACTTCGTGACCGGGCTCAAGCCGCGAATGTCGTCCACGAGCCCGAGGCCGGCCGCACAGAGCGCGCCGATGAGGATGCCGAGGTAGCCGTCCCGGACGGGGATGAAGATGGCCAGCGGGATGACGATCGCGGCCACGATCGCGAGACCGCCGATCCGCGGCACCGGGCGTTGGTGGATCCGCGGCCGGTCGGTCGCGTCGTCCAGTCCTCCGATCCGCGGCGCGACCAGGGCGACCAGCGGCGTCAGCACGAGCACGAGGCCGACGGCCACAAGGAACCCCCAAGGCGCGGAGCTGTCCTCGAGCAGCGCCCGGAGGGAGTCCGGGAAGGACATGTGTCCCTTATAGCAAAGGGATTTGACAGCCCTATTGGCTACGATCGCGACGCTTTGGCAGAAGTCATCTCATCGGTTGAAACCTTCGACGAGCGCATTCGCACGCGCACGGCGAAGATCGGCATCATCGGCCTCGGCTACGCGGGCCTGCCGCTGGCGATCTCCTTCGCCGAAGCGGGGTTCGAAGTCTCGGCAGTCGCCGAGCTCGACGCCCTCACCATCTGCGTTCCCACCCCACTCTCGAAGACACGGACTCCCGATCTCTCCTACATCGTGTCGGCGGTCGAGTCGGTCAGCGCCAACCTCCGCCCGGGGCAGCTCGTCGTCCTCCAATCGACGACCTATCCCGGAACAACGGAGGAGATCGTCCTGCCAATCCTCGACGCCGCCGACGGCAAGGTCGGAGAGGATTTCTTCCTGGGCTACGCGCCCGAACGCGTCGACCCGGGCAACAAGACCTACAACATTCACAACACGCCGAAGCTCGTCGCGGGAGTAACTCCGGAGTGCCTCCACAGGACGCAGCTCCTGTACGAGCAGATCGTCGACACGGTCGTCCCCCTCTCCTCTCCCAAAGTGGCCGAGACCGCGAAGCTGCACGAGAACACGTTTCGAGCCGTCAACATCGCGCTGGCCAACGAGCTCGCGCTGATGTGCGACAAGCTCGGCATTTCGCCGTGGGAAGTGATCGAGGCGGCCGCGACGAAGCCGTTCGCGTTCCTCCCCCACTATCCGGGCCCCGGGCTCGGCGGCGACTGCATCCCGATCGTGCCGCACTACCTCGCGTGGCGCTTGCGCGAATACGGCTACTCGGCGCAGCTGATCGAGGCCGCGCACGAGGTCAACGCGCGGATGCCCGTCTACGTCGTCCAGAAGATCGGCGACGCGCTCAACGACGCGGGCCTGCCGATCAAGGGCTCGAAGATCCTGCTGCTCGGCGTCGCCTACAAGGCCGACGTCCACGACACGCGGGAGTCACCCAGCTTCGAGGTCATGCGCCAGCTGCTCTCACGCGGAGGCGACGTCTCCTACTGCGATCCGTGGGTGCCCGAGATCGAGCTCGACGGAGTGCTGCACTCGAGCGTCGAGTGGTCGGGGGAGATGCTCGACCAGGCGGATTGCGTCGTGCTGCTGACGCCGCACCGGCAGTTCGTCGAGCAGCCGCTCTGGGAGCACGCCGGGATGGTGGTGGACACGCGCAACGCCGTGCCCGACGGTCCGAACGTCCGCCGGCTCTAGATCGTCCCTGGTCGGCGGCCCCGTCCGGGCGAAGCCCGGCCGCTCGGCCGCCTAACGCCGCTAGGCGGTGTAGCTCGGGAAGCCTCTAAAACCGGGGTACAGCGGGCGCTTGCGGCAGAGCTCGTCGCTCCGCGCCGCCAGAGCGGCGATGTCCGGGCTCGACCCGAGCGCCTGCACGATGATGTCTGCAACCTCGCGGAAGTCGTCCTCGTCGAAGCCGCGCATCGTCACCGCCGGCGTCCCGATGCGGATCCCGGAGGCCTGCATCGGCGGGCGCTCGTCGAACGGCACCGTGTTGCGATTGACCGTGATCTTGACCTCGGCCAGCCGCTCCTCGGCCTCCTTGCCGCTCCACTCGCTCGCACGCAGGTCGACCTGAAGCAGGTGGGTGTCCGTTCCACCGGTGAGCACGTCGAGCCCACCCGCCTGCAGGCTCTCGGCCAGCGTGTCGGCGTTCGCACGGACCTGTCGCTGGTAGTCGCGGAACGCCTCGGTGGAGGCGATCCCCGGTCGATCGCCTGCGCGTGTTCCTCCGCGCAGAGGATGAAGCCCGAGCGCGGGCCCGCGAGCGTCTTGTGCGTCGTGGACGTGACGAAGTCGCAGTGCGGCACCGGGTTGGGATGCAGCCCCGCGGCGACGAGCCCCGCGAAGTGGGCCATGTCGCAGAGCAGCAGAGCGCCGACCTCGTCCGCGATCTCGCGGAAGCGGTCCGTCTCGACGGTGCGCGGATAGGCCGAGCCGCCGCAGACGATCAGCTTGGGGCGGTGCTCCTTCGCCAGCGCGAGAACATCGTCGTAGTCCACGACCATCGTCTCGCGCGAGACGCCGTAGTGGACGACGTTGTAGAGCTTCCCCGAGAAGTTGACCTTGAGCCCGTGCGTCAGGTGCCCCCCATGTTGAAGCTCGAGGGAGAGCATCGTGTCGCCGGGGTCCAGCGCGGCCGAATAGACGGCCATGTTCGTCTGGGCTCCCGCATGCGGCTGCACGTTCGCGTGCTCGGCTCCGAACAGCTCTTTGGCGCGGTCGATCGCGGTCTGCTCGATCTCGTCGATCACCTCGCAGCCGCCGTAGTACCGTCGGCCGGGATAACCCTCGGCGTACTTGTTCGTCGGAACGCTCCCGACGGCCTCGAGGATGCTTGGCCAGGTGAAGTTCTCGGAGGCGATCAGCTCGATCTGGCTGCGCTGCCGCTCGAGCTCGCGGCCGAGGAGCTCGGCGATATCCGCATCGACCTCGGCGAGCCCCGCGCTTCGCAGATGCTGGAGTGTTTCCTGAGCGACCGCCACCACCAGGATGCTACTGCGCCGCCTGGACGCGGGCGAGGGCCTCGCCGGCCGGCACGGCGCCCTCGCGCAGGATCTTCGGCTCAGGCCCGGTGAGGTCGATCACCGTGGAAGGCCGTCCCGGGAGCTCTCCCCCGTCGACGACCGCACCGCAGCCGGCGCGGATCTCCTCCGGGACCTCGTCGAGGGTGCGCGGATCGGGGCCGCCGTGAAGGTTCGCGCTCGTCGCAGCCACGCAGCCGAGCTGTGCGATCACCTCGGCCGACTCGCGTGGCAGCTCCGGGAGGCGGATGCCGATCGCCTCGGGCTGTGCGCCCGTGAGCCACGGATAGCGCCCCTCGGGGTTCGCGATCACCAGCGTGAATGGTCCAACCACGGCAAGCCTCGGGTCGAGGCTCGGAAACTCGGCGAGGAGACGGTCCAACTCGGCGAAGAGGAGCGCGGTTGGCTGCTCGGGCGTGCGTCCCTTGAGCTGGTACAGGCGCTCGACGGCCTCCAGGTCGGGCAGTGAGCAGAGGCCGTACACCGTGTCCGTCGGCAGGACCACCGGCTGCCCGGCCTGCAGCGCCGCGAGCGCGCTCACGGTCGCCGCCCCTCCACAACCCGTTCGATCCCGGCCTCGTCCTGGGTCACGCGGACGTCCTCGTATCCGAGCGCCTGGAGCATCGCCGCGACCTCGCCGGCTCTCCCGCCCGCCGCCTCGAGCACGACGTGGCCGCCCGGCCTGAGCACGGAGAGCGCCGCATGCGCGACCGCCTCGGTCTGCCCCGCGTCGACGAGGGCCGCCCGGGGCTCGAAGTCACGCACCTCGGGCTGGAGACCGGCGAGCTCTTCCTCGCGGACATAGGGCGGGTTCGAGACAACGAGATCGTAGGAGCCGCTTCCGAGCCCGTCCCCAAGGTCGTGCTCGACGAGGCGGACGCGCTCCTCGAGCCCGGTGAGCCTCGCGTTGTCGCGGGCAACCTCGAGAGCCGCGGGCGAGCTCTCGAAGCCGGTTACCCGCGCGCCGGGGTGCTCGTCGGCGATTGCAAGCGCGATCGCCCCCGAGCCGGTGCCGGCGTCCAGAACTTCCGGCGCGGCCGACCCTTCAAGCAGAGCAAGGCTGCGCTCGACGACCGATTCGGTCTCCGGACGCGGGACCAGGACGCGCGAATCGACGCGGAGCGTGAGGCGCCGGAAGCCCCACTCGCCGAGGGCATAGGCGGCCGGCTCTCTTCCACCGCGCCGCTCCAGCAGGCTTCTGTACTCCTCGAGCTGCGGCTCCGCGAGCTCGCTCCTCCCGTCCGCATAGAGCTGCGTCCGCCCGACCCCGAGCACCTTGCCGAGCAGCAGCTCAGCGTCGACACGCGGCGTCTCGATTCCCCGCTCGGCGAGGAAGGTCTCGCCGTGGCGGAGCGCCTCCGCAACTCTCATGTCCCTGGTCGGCGGCCCCGGCCGAGCAAAGCCCGCCCGCTGGGCCGCCTGGCGCCGCTGGACGGCACGGTGCTCGCCGCGGCCGTATTGAAATACTGTCCGCGTCGGCCCCGCACCGCCAGCGGCGCCCCAGGAACGTGAGTGAGCTCCACAGCTGCTAGGCGTGCAACTCTCACTCCGGCGCAGCGGTCTCGAGCGCCTGTCGGCGATCCTCCGCCACGAGAGCTTCGGTGAGCTCGTCGAGCTCGCCGTCCAGGATCCCGTCGAGCCGGTGCAGGGTCAGCTTGACCCGGTGGTCGGTGACGCGGTTCTCGGCGAAGTTGTAGGTGCGGATCTTCTCCGCGCGCTCACCCGATCCGATCTGAGAGCGGCGCGTCTCCGAGAGCTCCTTCTCCCGGCGCGCGCGCTCCTGCTCGGCAAGCCGCGAGCGCAGCACGCGCATGGCCTTCACCTTGTTCTGGAGCTGGGACTTCTCGTCCTGGACGGAGACCACGAGCCCGGTCGGCTGATGCGTGATCCGGACGGCCGAGTCTGTCGTGTTGACGCTCTGGCCACCGGGGCCCGTCGATCGGTACACGTCGATCTTCAGGTCGTTCGGATCGATCTCGATCTCCACCTCTTCGGCCTCCGGCATCACGGCGATTGTGGCCGTGGAAGTGTGTGTCCGTCCCTGCGACTCGGTCTGCGGAACGCGCTGGACGCGGTGCGTTCCCCCTTCCCACTTGAAGACCCCGTAGGCGCCCTCGCCCTTCACCGCGAACACGATCTCCTTGAAACCTCCGCCGTCGGCGGGACTCGAGGAGAGAGACTCTGTCTTGAACCCGCGCCGCTCCGCGTAGCGCGAGTACATCCGGTAGAGATCGCCGGCCCAGAGCGCCGCCTCGTCTCCCCCGACCCCCTGGCGGATCTCGATGATCGTGTCCTTCGCATCGGCGGGATCCCCCGTGACGAGCGCGAGCTTCAGCTCCTCCTCGAGTTGGTCGGCCTTCTCCTGGTACTCGGCGACGAGCTCCGAGAGCTCGGGATCCTCCCGCGCCGCCTCGAGGTCCTCCAGCGCCGCGCGCCATTGATGCGCAAGGCGATGCGGGCCCTCCAGCTCCTTGAGGCGCCTGGCGACCTGCGCCGCCTCGCGGTGGTCGTTGTAGACGGCAGGGTCGCTCATCCGCTCGTGCGTTTCGTGGTACGAGCGGTCGAGATCGTCGACCAGTTTCTCCATGGTGCTCATCGGTTTCAGGTTATTCGACGCCGCACGACCGCCTCGTTGCCGCACACGTCCCTCGCCGTGACGACAACGAGCGCGCGACCCGAGGAAGGTGTCGCAACGGACGTCGAGCCACGCGCGAGTGTAAAAGAGGTGCTCCACCCGCCGATTCGGACCGTGACGGTGGAGAGCTTCGAGACCCAGATCGCTATCCGTCGCCGCCCTACGCTCAGCCTCACCTCGGGCGGTTGGGACCGGTACGCGTCGAACCTGTCGGCGCGCTTGGCCCAGACCGGGTCTCCCGTCTGGATCTCGAGCTTGCGAAGGAGCAAGATGACGTAGCGGTGATACGAGAGCGGCGCCTCGGCTCCCCCCAGCGAGTAGAGCGACCAGGCGCCCGTGTCGAAGCGCGGAAAGAGCCGGTTCGCGGCCGCGCGCATCCGGTCGGCGAGCGTCCTTGCCGCTTCGTTCTGAGCCAGCTCGGCGTAGCCGTAGAGCGAGAGCACGGCCTGGAGTTGCGCGTTCAGGACGGCGTCTCGGCTGAAGCTGTAGAGGCGGACCCAGGGGCCCGCCGAAAGCTGCTGGAGGAGAGGCGGCAGTGCGAGATAAGCCTCGTGCGCCTCCCCCAGGCTGCCGGCGGCCGCGAGAGCCTTGGCCGCGACGGCCTGGACCATGCCGGACGTCCACGGGGCGGCCCCGCCGTAGGGGAAGTAGTACTCCCACACGAGCCCGGGCCCGATCTGCACGGCGCGGTCGAGCAGCGAGGCAGCGAGAACCTCCGCATCTGTCTGCCGGCCGCTGTTGACGAGGGCGTTCAGGTGGGAGAAATTGGCAAGCGGATGGAACTGCAGGCCGTGTCCCGCCACCGCGCGGTAGACGACACCGTCCTCGTCGCGCGCGTCGGCGCGGGGAGGCTTGTAGGCCCGCCGCTGCGCGGCCACGTCGTGCAGGACGCCGCCGAGATTCGCCCTTCGGTCCCAGTCCACCTTGCGCCGCGTCGCGTCGGCGTCCGCGATCGTCTGGCGGTAGGTGGCGGCCTGGTCGGCCGTCATCCATCCCTTTGCGGTTGCCCGCACGATTCCCTCTCGCGCGAGTGCCGCATCCTCGTGCCATCCCGCCCACGCCGGCGCCGCGAGCGCACCGCAGGCAACCGCAGCGGCCACACTCGCTAACGCGGCGCGGGTCAAATCTAAGCCATCACCTCGACGCGCCAAACAGGCGTGCGGAGGGCCGAGCCCTCCTCCGCCTGTTTCGCAAGGCTCGAGTGACGCGACAGACTCCCCTCTCCCTTAGACACTGCGGCCGCGTTCACGCCATTACCTCCACGCGCCGCTCTTCGGGGCTGAGCCGCCCCTCGAGCTGAAGCACCTCGCGCAGGGCCGCGATCGAGACCTCGATCTGGT
>WNGB01017948.1_pt1 | contig 12111 bp, 9 predicted proteins | sample 5400681 | NCBI WGS metagenome assembly WNGB01 (sample SAMN13153367, study PRJNA577476) | soil metagenome | isolation source: 115 cm soil or saprolite under grassland replicate 2 | place: USA:California | collected 2016-06-15 | reverse complement strand
CCGGTCTCGCCGCCGCCGCGGAGGCCGGCGCCGACCCGCTGCTGCCGGTCCTCGCCGCCCTCGCCGGCGCGTCGATCCCGCCGGTGGCCGCCTGCCTGCGGGCGCTCTGGTCCGACCTGCTGGGCCACGACGCGGATCTCCAGGCCGCCTTCTCGGTCGAGGCGATCGTCCAGGAGCTGATCTTCGTCACCGGGCCGCCGCTGGTCGCGCTGCTGGCCGCGGTCGCCTCGCCGGCGCTGGCGATGCTCGGCATCGCGGTGCTGCTGCTGGCCGGCGTCGGCGTGTTCGCCGGCGCGCCGGTCTCGCGGGCCTGGCGTGGCGGGCGGCGGGCGGCCGACTGGGCCGGCCCGCTGCGCAGCCCCGGCATCCGTGCCGTGCTGGCCTCCAACGTGGTGCTGGCGGCCGCCTTCGGCGCGGTCGAGGTGGCCGTCCCCGCGGCCGCCGAGGAGCTCGGCTCCCGCGCGCTCGCCGGGCCGCTGCTGGCGCTCTGGGCGGTCGGCAGCATCGCGGGCGGCCTGCTGCTCGGCGGGCGCGCCTCCGGCAGGCCGCCGGAGCGGCGCCTGGTCGGCCTGCTCGGCCTGGTGGCCGCCGGGATCGCGGTGCTCGCCCTGGTCTCCGGGCGGCTGCAGCTCGGCGCCGGCATGGTCGCCGCCGGGCTCGGCATCGCCCCCGCCATCGCCTGCCTGTACCTGCTGGTGAACCGCCTCGCCCCGGCCGGCACCGTGACCGAGGCGTTCACCTGGGTGTCGAGCGCGTTCGGGACCGGGATCGCGGCCGGCAACGCGATCGGCGGCGGGCTCGTGCAACGGGCCGGCACCGACGCCACCTTCCTGCTCGCGGCGGCCGCCGTGGCCGCCGCGGCGCTGCTGGCCTGGCTGCGGCGGCGGCGCCTGGCCACCGCGGCACGGCCGGGAATGCGGCCGGCGCCCGAGGAGTTGGGCCGAGCAGGGTGAGCAAGATGATGATGCACAGGTATTACAGGCAGGAGCTCGAGCCGGGCACCAAGCTGTCGCGCGGCCTGGTGCGCCGCGTCTGGGGGTTCGCCCGCCGCTACCGCTGGCAGATCGCCCTCTACCTGGCCCTGCTCGGCCTGTCGGCGCTGCTCGGGGTGGTCCCGGCGTTGCTGGTCCGCGAGCTGCTCAACTCCGCCATCCCCCAGCGCAGCTACGGGCTGGTCAACCTGATCGGTCTCGCCGCGGTCGGGGTGGCGCTCGGCAACGCCGCGCTCGCCCTCGGCCAGCGCTTCATCTCCTCCCGGATCGGCGAGGGGATCATCTACGACCTGCGGACCGCCCTGTTCGACCACGTGCAGCGGCAGCCGCTGGCGTTCTTCACCCACACCCAGACCGGCGCGCTCACCAGCCGCCTCAACAACGACGTGGTCGGCGCCCAGCGCGCCCTGACCGGCACGCTCGGCTCGGTCACCTCCAACCTCATCACCCTGGTGGCCACGCTCAGCGCGATGGCCGTGCTGAGCTGGCGGATCACCGTGATCGCGGTGGCCGTGCTGCCGCTGTTCCTGCTGCCGGCCAAGCGGGTCGGCCGCCGGCTGCAGGCCCTCGCCCGCGAGTCGATGCAGCTCAACGCGGCCATGACCACCACCATGAACGAGCGCTTCAACGTCGCCGGGGCGCTGCTGGTGATGCTGTTCGGCCGCCGCGACCGGGAGCTGGCCGAGTTCTCCGGCAGGGCGGCCGGCGTCCGCGACATCGGCGTCCGCACCGCCCTGTTCGGCCAGACCTTCTTCGTGGTGCTCGGCCTGGTCGGCGCCGTCGGGACCGCGGCGGTGTACTGGCTGGGGGCCAGGATGGTGCTTGGCGGCAGCCTGCGGGCCGGCGACGTGGTCGCCATGGCGGCCCTGGTCACCCAGGTGTACGGGCCGCTGACCGCGCTCACCAACGCGCGGGTGGACGTGATGACCGCCTTCGTCTCCTTCGAGCGGGTCTTCGAGGTGCTCGACTTCCAGAGCCCGATCCGCGACCGGCCGGGCGCCCGCCGGCTGGAGCGGCCCACCGGACGGGTCGAGTTCGACCGGGTGCGCTTCACCTACCCGACCGCCGAGGAGTCGACCCTGGCCAGCCTCACCGGCGGCGCCGCCGCGATCGGGGCGGCGCCCGGCTCGGAGGTGCTGCACGAGGTCTCGTTCACGGTCGAGCCGGGCGAGCTGGTGGCCCTGGTCGGCCCGTCAGGAGCCGGCAAGACCACCACGGCGATGCTGGTCGCCCGGGTCTACGACGCCACCGACGGCGCGGTCCGGGTCGACGGGGTGGACGTCCGCGACCTGGAGCTGGAGAGCCTGCGCGGGGCGATCGGGCTGGTCGCCCAGGACCCGCACCTGTTCCACGAGTCGATCCTGGCGAACCTGCGCTACGCCAAGCCGGACGCGACCATGGCGGAGATCCAGGCGGCCTGCCGGGCCGCCCGGATCCTTGACCTGATCGAGAGCCTCCCCGACCGCTGGGAGACGATCGTGGGGGAGCGCGGCTACCGGTTGTCCGGCGGCGAGAAGCAGCGGCTGGCGATCGCCCGCCTGCTGCTGGCCGGCCCGGCCATCGTGATCCTCGACGAGGCCACCGCCCACCTGGACTCCGAGGCAGAGCTGCGCATCCAGGAGGCCCTTGCCGCGGCGCTGGCCGGCCGCACCAGCCTGGTGATCGCCCACCGGCTGTCCACCATCGTCAACGCCGACCGCATCCTGGTGGTCGACGACGGCCGCGTCGTCGAGCAGGGGACCCACACCGAGCTGCTCGCCGCCGGCGGCCTGTACGCCGACCTGTACGCCACCCAGTTCGGCCGCGTCCCCGCCTCGCCCGACGGCCTGGTGCCGGCCCAGACCGACCCCAGCCCACTGATTGAATCCGGGTAGGAGCCCTGGGGCTGCAGCTTGGCTCGAGTCAGCTGCCCTGATGGGCCAGCCAGGCGGCGGGACGGCCTGGTGCCGGCCCAGACCGACCCCGGCCCACTGATTGAATCCGGGTAGGAGCCCCGGGCCTGCAGCCGTGGGGTTCCAGGGTGCCGGCGGGTCGCCGACATGGCCCACCGGTCGGCTGGCATGGATACTCATCCTGACACCAGTCACCGGATCCGAGCCGCTGGTCCGGACCCCGCCGAGAAGGAGCAGCCTATGGCCGGCTTTCCCCCCGTCACCCACGTTGCGCTCACGGTCCGCGATCTGTCTGTCAGCGTTCCCTGGTACGAAGCGCTCTTCGATGCGAAGCCGGTGATCGACGAGGACACCGATCCCGACTTCCATCACACCGTGTACCTGATCGGCAACGGCACGCTGATCGGTTTGCACCAGCACACGAAGCCACTGCCCGACGAGCCGTTCAGCGAGTTCAGGGTCGGCCTCGACCATGTCTCCTTCGGCTGCGCCGATCGGGCGGAGCTCGAGAGCTGGGCACGCCGGCTGGACGGGCTCGGCGTCGAGCACGGTGGGATCAAGGATGCGAGCTACGGCTCGGGCGTGAGCTTCCGCGATCCGGATGGCATCGCGCTCGAGTTCTTCGCCCCGCCCAGCTGAGCCGTCGCGTACGCTTCGGCCGGCAGCCACGGGCGGCGGAGGCGGGATGGGCGGGAGCGACCAGGTCGGGGACGACTTCGAAGGGTGCTTCGAGGGGCTGGCCGCGATCGGACGCGACCCGGCGGGCGGCTGGACCCGGCTGGCCTGGACCGAGGAGGACCGGGCGGCGCGGCGCTGGTTCCAGACCGAGGCGGAGGCCCGCGGCCTGGCCGTCGAACGGGACCAGGCCGGCAACCTGTGGGCCTGGTGGGGCGGCGCCGCCGCCCGGGATGGCGCACTGGCGGTCGGCAGCCACCTGGACACGGTGCGGGGCGGCGGGGCCTACGACGGCGCGCTCGGGGTGGTCGGCGGCCTGGTCGCGGTCGCCGAGCTGGCCAGGCGCGGGGTCGCGCCACGGCGGCCGGTGGCGGTGGTGGCGTTCGCCGACGAGGAGGGCGGCCGCTTCGGGACGGCCACCTTCGGCAGCCGCGTGCTGGCAGGCGCGCTGGACCCGGCCGAGGTGCTGGACCGGACCGACCAGGCCGGCGTCAGCCTGGCCAAGGCCGTCCAGGACGCCGGTCTGGACCCGCGGTCCCTCGGCCCCGACCCGGACCGCCTGGCGAGCCTGGCGGCGTTCGTCGAGCTGCACGTCGAGCAGGGGCGGGGCCTGGCCGACCACGACGCCCCGGTCGGGCTGGGAACGGCGATCTGGCCGCACGGCCGCTGGCGGCTGACCCTGACCGGCGAGGCCAACCACGCCGGCACCACCCGGCTCAAGGACCGCCGCGACCCGATGCTCGGCCTGGCCGCCGCCACCCTGGCGGCCAGGGCGGCCGCCGCCGAGCTGGGCGCGGTCGCCACCATCGGCCGGGTCATGGTGGAACCCAACTCCACCAACTCGGTTCCCGGCCGGGTGATCGCCTGGCTGGACGCAAGGGCCGAGCGCGACCAGGTGCTCGACTGGCTGCTGACCGCGTTCGAGACGGCGGTGGGCGATGCCGCCGGCCGGCACGGGCTGGAAGCCGAGCTGGCCGGCGAGTCCCGCAGCCCGGCGGTCGCCTTCGACCGCGACCTGGCCGCCAAGGTGGCCGGCTGCCTCCGCGGTGGCGGCCTGGAGCCGGTCGAGCTGCCCACCGCCGCCGGCCACGACGCCGGCGCCCTCGCCGCCGCCGTGCCGGCCGCCATGCTGTTCGTGCGCAACCGCAGCGGCACGAGCCACAGCCCGGCCGAGCACGCCGAGCAGGCGGACTGCCTCGCCGGGGTGGCTGCGCTGGCCGCGGTGATCGAGGCGCTGGCGTGCCGCTGAGCGCCTGGCACGCCGAGCTGGTCTGGCTGGGACCCGCCCGTGGCGTGGCCGAGCGGGTGCTGCTGGAGGTCGACGGCGACCGCATCGCGGCCGTGACCGAAGGGGTCGAGCCGCCGGCCGGGGCGCGCCGGCTGCCGGGGCTGACCATCCCCGGGCTGGCCAACGCCCACTCGCACGCCTTCCACCGGGCCCTGCGCGGCCGCACCCACCGTGGCGGCGGCGACTTCTGGACCTGGCGGGAGCGGATGTACGAGCTGGCCGGCCACCTCGACCCCGACGGCTACCTGGAGCTGGCAAGGGCCGCCTACGCCGAGATGGCGCTGGCCGGGGTGACCGCGGTCGGCGAGTTCCACTACCTGCACCACGACCCGGCCGGCCGGCCCTACGCCGATCCCAACCGGATGGGCAGCGCCCTGATCGAGGCGGCCGGCCAGGCAGGCGTCCGGCTGACCCTGATCGACACCTGCTACCTGCGGGCCGGGCTCGGCGGCGAGCCCCTTGCCGGGGTGCAGCGCCGCTTCGGCGACGGCGACGCCGCGGCCTGGGCCGAGCGGGCCGGCGCCCTCGACGACGGCCCGATGATGCGGGTCGCCGCCGGCGTCCACAGCGTGCGGGCGGTCGACCCGGCGGCGATGACGGCGGTGGCCGCCTGGGCGGAGGGACGACAGGCCCCCCTGCACCTGCACCTGTCGGAGCAGCGCGCCGAGAACCAGGCCTGTCTGGCCGCCACCGGCCGCACCCCGGCGGCGCTGGCCGAGGCGGCCGGGGTGCTCGGCCCGCGGACCACCGCGGTCCACGCCACCCACCTGACCGGCGACGACATCGCCCGGCTCGGCGCGACCCGCACCAGCGTCTGCCTGTGCCCGACCACCGAGCGCGACCTGGCCGACGGGGTCGGGCCGGCCAGCGCCCTCGCCAGCGCCGGCAGCCCGCTCTGCCTCGGCTCCGACAGCCACGCGGTGGTCGACCTGTTCGAGGAGGCACGGGCGGTCGAGCTGGACGAGCGGCTGGTCACCGAGCGGCGCGGCCACCACCGCCCGGCCGACCTGCTGCAGGCGGCCACCGCCGCCGGCATGGACGCGCTCGGCTGGGACGCCGGGCGCCTGGAGCCCGGCCGGCTGGCCGACCTGGTCACCGTCGGCCTCGACTCGCCCCGGCTGGCGGGTGCCCGGGCCGCCGAGGCGGCCGACCAGCTGGTCTTCGCCGCCACCGCCGCCGACGTCCGCCAGGTGGTCGTCGGTGGCCGCCGGGTGGTCGAGGACGGCCGGCACCTGCTGGTCGGCGACGTCCCCGCCGCCCTCGCCAGGGCGATCGCCGCCGTCTGGTCCTAGGCGGGCCGTCCAAGGACCGCCTGCAACAGCCGTTCGGCGGTGGCCTCTGCCTCGTCGAGCACCCTTGGGGTGGGGCCGCCGCCGGCGACGTCGACGTGGAGGGTCGCCAGCCCGGCCCGCCGCTGGAAGGGCGAGGAGCGGACCCTGCCGCTCTGCGCCTTGACGGTCGGCACCACCGTGGTCACCCGGATCAGCGCCCCCCGCCTGGCATACAGGAAGCCGTCCCGGCCCGCGTGGCCGAGGCTCCGGTAGGCGGCCAGCCCGCCGGCCACGGCCAGGGGCACGACGGCCGGGACGGCCAGCAGCGCCAGCCGGCTCACCGGCAGCAGCGCCAAGGCGACGGCCGCGACCGGCAGCACCCCCCGCAGCAGGGCGCGCACCACCGCACGGCGGCGGGCGGCCGGCGGCGGGACCAGCAGCCCAGGCACCGGCGCCGCCCCAGGCAGCAGCTCGCCGATCAGCCGGTTGACATCCGACCGCGGCAGGACGGGAATGGCCAGCCGGCTGGCGGTCTGGTCGTCCCTGGCGACCCGGCCGGCGCTCTGCAGCCGGATCGAGGCCAGGCCGAAGGCGCGCCGCAGCAGCGACTCGTCGATCCTGACGACCTGCAGCCTCGCCAGCGGCAGGACCGCCTCGCGCCGCTCCAGCAGGCCCCGGCGCACCACCACGTCGCCGCCGACCCGTGCGAGCGTGAAGCCGAAGTCGGTGACCACGCTGCTGGCGGCGGCCAGCCCCAGCCACACGGCGGCGGCCAGCACGCCGACGGCGAGGAACGCGGCCGGCGTGGTGGGGGCGACCGTCTCCGGGTTGACCCGGCGCAGCAGCCAGTCCGACAGGTTGGGGAACCAGTCGGTCGCCTGGCTGAGCGGGCCGAGCACGGCCAGCACGGCCGCCGCCCGCGAACCGGTGATCCCGGCCAGCGTCACCTCCCAGAGCGACAGCCGCAGCACCACCCGCTCCGACGGCGCGGCCGCCTCGGCCGGGGCCGGCGCCGCCTCCACGCCGGCGCCGCCGGCGGCGACCGCGCCGGCCTTGGCGCGCAGCAGGCTGGTCCGGAGGACCTGCGCCTCGGTGAGGCTGACCGCGTCGAGGTCGACCTCGGCGGCGCCGCCGCCGCCGGCCGTCTCCACCCGCAGCGTCGCCACCCCCAGCAGCCGGTGGAGCGGCTTGCGGATCAGGTCGACCTGCTGGATACGGTCGAAAGGGACGACCCGGAGCTTGCGCCCGAGCACCCCCTCCTCCAGCCGCAGGGCACCGGCCTCCAGCGCATAGGTGCGCCGCAGCCACTCCAGCCCCGCCACCGCCAGCAGCACGGCACCGCCGAGCAGGAGCAGCCACCACCGCCCCCGGGCGAGCACGATCAGCGCCAGCGGCCAGAGCCGGCGGAGGTGCCCGCCGGCGTAGAACACGGGGCTGACGACGTGCAGGCGGCGCGGCCCCTCAGACGGCATCGCCGGTTCCGGCCCTGGCCAGGATGAGGCGACGCAGGCCCTCGGCATCGCCGGCGGCGATCCCCGGGATGGTGGCGTCGGTGCCCGCAGAGGCGGTGTGCACCACCAGCCGGGCCAGCCCGACCGCCCGCTCGACCGGTCCCCTGGTCACGTCGATGTGCTGCACCCGGAAGTAGGGGATGGCCGAGTGGACGTGGTTCACCACGCCGTGGCGGAGCTCCAGCGCGTCGTCGGCGACCTCGTAGCGCCAGTGCCGGTAGTCGGCCCGCGGGTGCCACCACGCCAGCGTGCCGCCGGCGAGCGCCAGCACAGCCGCCGCCAGCCCCGGCGGCCCTGGCACCTCGGTGCCGGCCAGGCGGGCGCCGAGGTCGACCGCCAGCGCGACCAGGACGAGCATCCCGTACAGGGCCGCCTCCTGGACGGTCCAGACCAGCACGATGCGCGGGTCCAGCATCCTTGCCGTCGTCCCGGTTGTCTGCTTCATCTCGGCTCCCAGCCTAGCCGCCCTCGGTGCGCCGATAGAATGGAGGATATGCGTGACGATCCCATTCCGGCGTTCACCGCCCCGGCGCGGGTGCTGCTGGCCGCTCCCCGCGGCTACTGCGCCGGCGTCGACCGCGCGATCGACATCGTCGAGGTCGCCCTCGCCACCTACGGGCCACCCGTCTACGTCCGCAAGCAGATCGTCCACAACCTCCACGTGGTCAGGAAGCTCGAGGCCAAGGGCGCGGTCTTCGTCGAGGAGCTGGAGCAGGTGCCGCGGGGCGCCACGGTGGTGTTCTCCGCCCACGGCGTCGCCCCCGAGGTCCACCGGCAGGCCGCCGCCCGCGACCTGCGGGTGATCGACGCGACCTGCCCGCTGGTGACCAAGGTCCACCAGGAGGCCCGCAAGTTCGCCGCCAAGGGCTACGACATCGTGCTCGTCGGCCACGAGGGCCACGAGGAGGTGGTCGGCACCATGGGCAACGCGCCTGGGGTCGTGCACCTGATCGCCGACGAGCAGGACGCCGGCCAGGTCCAGGTCGCCGACCCCGGACGGGTCGCCTACCTCACCCAGACCACCCTGTCGGTCGACGAGACCAGCGGGGTGGTCGACGCGCTGCGGCGCCGCTTCCCGGTGCTCGCCGGCCCCCGCTCCGACGACATCTGCTACGCCACCCAGAACCGGCAGGCCGCGGTCAAGGCGCTCGCCCGCCAGTGCCAGCTGGTGCTGGTCATCGGGGCCGAGAACTCCAGCAACTCCAAGCGGCTGGTCGAGGTGGCCAGGAACAGCGGCTGCGCCAGCCACCTGGTCGCCGAGGCGTCCGCGGTCGACCCGGCCTGGTTCGAGGGCGTGGAGACGGTCGGGGTGACCTCGGGGGCCTCCGCGCCGGAGTGGCTGGTCGACGAGCTGGTGGCCGCCCTCCGGCAGCGTGGCGCCAGCGACGTGCGCGAGGTCGAGGTGGTCCCGGAGGACGTCCACTTCGCCCTTCCCGGGACCCTGCGCCGGGACGCCGAGGCGGCCCGGTCCGGACAGGCCGGCGGCTAGCCGTGGCCGGCGGGGACGCCGGCGTCTACATCGTCGGCGCCGGGCTCGCCGGGCTGCGCTGCGCCCGCCGCCTGCTGGAACGTGGCGTGGCCGCCACCGTGCTCGAGGCCGGCGACGGGGTCGGCGGCCGGGTGCGCACCGACCGGGTCGACGGCTACCTGCTCGACCGCGGCTTCCAGGTGCTGCTCACCGCCTACCCGGAGGCGAAGGCGGCGCTCGACTACCGCGAGCTGGAGCTGCACCCGTTCGATCCGGTGGCGCTGGTCCGCACCGGGGACCGCTTCGTGCGCGTGGCCGAACCGTTCCGTCCGCCCTGGGGCGGGCTGCGCACCGTCCTGGCCCAGGTCGGCACCCTCGGCGACCGGCTCAAGCTGGCCGCCCTGCGGCGGCGGGTGGTGGCCGGCTCGCTGGAGGAGCTGTTCGCCAGGCCGGAGCGGTCGACCATGGACGCCCTGGCCGGCGAGGGGCTCTCGCAGGCGATCGTGGACCGCCTGCTGCGGCCCCTGTTCGGCGGGCTGCTGCTCGACCGCGAGCTCGGCACCTCCAGCCGGCTGTTCGAGTTCACCTACCGGATGCTCGCGGTCGGCGACCTTGCCATCCCCACCAGGGGGATCGGCGCGATCCCCGAGCAGCTCGCCAACGGCCTGCCGCAGGGCAGCGTCCGGCTCGGCGAGCGGGTGACCGCGGTCGGCGACGGCGGGCTCACCCTCGAGGGCGGCCAGCGGCTGCCGGCCAGCTCGGTGGTGGTGGCCACCGACGGCCCGACCGCGGCGAAGCTGCTGGGCGAGCAGCAGGAGCCGGTGTCGCTGGCCGCCAGCTGCCTGTACTTCGCGGCCGAGCGGGCCCCGGTCGACGAGCCCGCGATCGTCCTCGACGGCGAGGGAGCGGGGCCGGTCAACAGTCTCTGCGTGCCGAGCGTCGTCGCCCCCACCTACGCGCCCGCCGGGTCGGCGCTGGTGTCGGCCGCGGTCGTCTCCCGGCCCGGCCTGCCGGGGGGCGCCGAGCTGGAGGGCGCGGTGCTCGGCCAGCTCGCCGACTGGTTCGGCTCCTCGGTGGTCGGCTGGCGGCACCTGGCGACCTACCACATCCCCCACGCGCGGCCGGCGCAGCCGCCCGGCGCGCTCGACCCGCCGCAGCGGCCGGTCCGGGTCCGGCCCGGCCTGTACGTCTGCGGCGACCACCGCGACAACGCCTCCATCGACGGCGCCCTGGTCTCCGGCCGGCGCGCCGCCGACGCCCTGCTCGAGGATCTGTAGCGCGCTCCCGCGGTCAGCTGTCGTCGTGCCCTGCTGCAGGTCAACAACGTCTTCCTGCCCTGGCGTCACCCTACGACCCGTCGTCGTGCTCCCGCGTGGACGATGCCTGGGACTACACCGCTGGGCATCTCATCCAGGTCGCCAAGGCGCTTGACGACATCCGCGAGGGTCGCGTGCGGCGGCTCTCCGACGGCGACCTCGCGGCCCACGACGAGCACCTGAACTCCAGGATTGTCGGTAACAGGGTGGCCGTCCAGCATGCGACCCGCATGCACCAGCAGATGATGAACCGGCAGTTGGTCTTGCTGCTGGGGCCAACAGGTAGCTACGACACCGGCCACCGTAGAGGACATTCAGGAGCTTGTTGAAATCTCCCGGACGGCTGAGCCACAAGGTTTCGTCCAGCTACTACCGAAGGATCGTGCGGAACTCTATGCGCTGCTGGCGGTGTTGGTTGCCGTCCCTCGACCCAATCTTGAACCAGCGCGCCGCCAAGGTTGAGGTTGTCTCACCTGAACTGTTCAGGTCCCGTGCCTGTAGTGGAGACCAGCGCGTTCGATGCTCCTATCAGATTGAGCGTGTCTGCTCTTGCTGGCTTTGCTGCCAGCGCTGGCGGTTGATGCCGTAGACGAGGGCCGGTTGGCCCTTGAGGTCGATCTCGCGCTCCAGGTGCTCGCCGAGCCGTTGGGCGACCCGGATCGAGGCGGTGTTGGCCGGATGGATGAGGCTGATGACGTGATCGGCGCTCAGCTGGGTGAAGGCGTAGGCCAGGATCGCGTGGCCGGCCTCGGTGGCAAACCCGTGGCCCCAGCGGTCACGGGCCAGCAGCCAGCCGGCTTCAAGGCCTGGCCATCCTTCCGGGTTGTGCAGGCCGGCTCGGCCGATCAGCCGGCCGGTTGCTCGTTCGATGAGGGCCCACATGCCATAGCCGCGGAGCTGCCAGTGGCCCAGCATGCCGGCCAGCGCCCACCAGGTGGCCGCGCGGTCGGCGGGGGTGCCGTCGCCGATGTAGCGGTTGACCTGTGGGTCGGCGTAGATGGGGGCGAGGGCGTCCAGGTCGGCGGCGGTGAAGCCGCGCAGGGTCAGACGCTGGGTGGAAAGCGGCCGAACGCGACCTGCGTATGGTGAAACTGCAGCAGAAGATCTCCGGCTGCTGGCGCACCTTGGCCGGCGCGCAGGCGTTCCTGACCGTGCGCAGCTACATCGCCACCGCCCGCAAGCAGGGCCGAACCCCTGGACGCCCTGCGGCGGCTGTTCCAGGGTCGCCCCTGGCTGCCAGCGCCAGCAGCGACCTGCTGCCTCCCATGCCGGTAGCCTTGCCGGTCATGGGCCACCGCAACGGGCACCGCGCCCCAGCAACCCCCGACCACCAGGCGTTCGACGCGCTGGCCGACCGGTACGACCGCCTGCACGACCTGCAAGCCGATCCCATCGGCACCTGGCTGCCTGGCGTCCTTCCGCAGCGTGGACGGCGGGCCCTGGACGCCGGCTGCGGCAGCGGCCGCCACACCCTGGTGCTCGCCGACCGCTTCGACGAGGTGACCGGCGTCGACCTGTCAGCGGAGATGGTCCGGCTGGCCACGGCCCGCCGATCACGCCCGAACATCGCCTACCGCCACGGAGACCTGATGGACTTCGGCGACCCGGACGGCTTCGACCTGGTGCTCAGCGTCAACACCCTGCACCACCTGCCCGACCTGGACGGCGCGCTGGACCACCTCCGGCGGCTCACCCGCC
>WNGB01016745.1_pt1 | contig 12112 bp, 11 predicted proteins | sample 5400681 | NCBI WGS metagenome assembly WNGB01 (sample SAMN13153367, study PRJNA577476) | soil metagenome | isolation source: 115 cm soil or saprolite under grassland replicate 2 | place: USA:California | collected 2016-06-15 | reverse complement strand
TCCGCCCCGTTCCGCATGCTGAGGAAAAGGCCGGCCGTCGGTGCGGTCGTGGCGGGGGCGCTGGGACTGGCTGCCGCTAACATCATTGGCGTGGGCGAGCTCGCCATTGCGATGGCTGCGGGCTCTGCAGCCCATAAAGCCCTCACAGCTTGATGCTCCTCGGTGTGCAACATCCACGCACGTGAGGCGGTTGGACATGTGAAGGCAATGGTGACATTCGTGTGACAACCACGCGAGCCGTCTGTGACGACGTCGAGTAGGTTTGGTGGCAGTGCCGCGCGGCGCTTGTGCGCGAGGATTGGGGTCGGTAGAAAATTGCCGCCCACACTCCGAGTGCCCATGCAGATTCGCCATATTGCTCTCGTTCCAGAAATGGGAATGGATGCGTCCGAGCTGGCACGCGTCAGCGCGGCGCTGCAAAAACAGGTGACCCGCGATCTCTCCCCGATTTGGGGAATCGCCGCGACGGTTGACGCCTTTCCCCGCCTCGAAGATTTACCCACCGGCTATTGGCCCCTCGTTTTGACGTATCGCGAGCTCGGGTGCGACGCCGGAATCCACGTCGACGAAAGAGGGCAACCGTTCGCGCTGGTGGAGCTGTCTGCGAGCTGGTCACTCACCGCCAGCCACATCTGCCTGGAGATGTTGAGCGATCCGTATGGCCATCGCACGCTCGCCGGCCTTTCCCCGCGAGCCGATCAGGGAGAGGTCGAGTTCTTGGCAGACATCTGCGACCCCTGCGTGCACCCGCAATACGCGTACGTCGTGAACGACGTGCTCGTATCTGATTTTTGCGTGCCCGAGTTCTGGGAAATATCGGCGAGGCGCGAGCGCTACAGCTTCACCGGCGCGATCCGGGCGCCGCTCGAAATCCTCCCGAGCGGCCAATTGCGCTGGTACGATCCGCGGAGCGCGAGCTGGTGGACCCGGCGTCTCGACGGAAAGTCGTTCTCCGACGTCAACCTCGGTCGAGTCGATGCGAAGAGCGCCACCGCGCGCGAGTTCCTCGATGCGCGCACGCCGCAGCACCTTTTGGCAACCAAAATGACGAGTGCGGCATTCGAAGAGAGGATGGCGCTGCGACACGAGCAGGCCTTTCAGGCGGCGCGGTTTCGTGCACTCGGCCTGCGAGCTTCCTTTGGAAACGTTCGGTGCGTGCCGCAAGCCGCTGATCTCGCAGCGGGGGTCCAGGCCCGTGGTTCGGCCGCGGAGCGCCCCGGCCGCCCGCACGTTTTTGGCGCCCTTTTGCGGGCTTCGCTCGGTGCCGCAGCGGCGGAGCGCGGCGCTACTGCGCCTGACGTGGGCGCACCATTTTCCTCGGCGGTGGCCTCGTCCGGTTTCTCGGAAGGGGCTGCGACGGCCGATGAAACCGAGGAAGTCACGACGGTCGAACCCGACGAGCTCATCGCCGTCGATCCGACCCCATCGCCGAATGCGGTGCCTGCGAATGTCGAACCACCGCCGACGCAAGTACCTGCCGCGCCTGAAGCGCCACCGCCACAGGCGCAACGCACCATTCCACCGCCGATGCCGGCCTTGCAGATGGCCCCCTCCCTTGCACCGGTTTCAGGAATGGCAGCCCCGATGCAGACGGCACCGAGCGCCGATCGAACCGTCGCCATCGTTGCGATCGCCGCGGCGGTCGTTCTCGGTATCGCCGTGACCCACAACACGACGCAACAACCCTCGAGCTCCGCGGCCGTTGGTCCGCGAGCGACCGAGACCGCCTTGCCATTGCCCACCGACCCACGCCCGTCGAATACGACGATCGCGCCGGCAGCTGCCGCGCCGCCGGTGGCGAGCGTGCCGCCTGTCGGCACCTCGACGCCGGGCGCGGAACCAGCCATGACGACCGCGCGTCGGGTTCTCCCGCGAGCGAAGCCGTCCGTCACTCCCCGGCGCGAGGCCGAGGCGCCCGAACGAGGTGCGGAGGACTCGCTCGAAAACTTGATCGACGAGAGGAGGTAACGGTCGTGCGCTGTCAGCGGCTCCCCCTTCGGAGCCTCGCCTTGGGTCTTCTAGCAGCCGCCGCTTTCGCGACGGCCGCTGACCCGGCACGAGCGGAGCCCGGCGACCTCGTGGTCGCTGAGGCTTTGTTCCGTGACGGCAAGGAGTTGCTTGCCAAGAAAGACTATGCCCGCGCCTGCATTAAACTGGGCGAAAGTTTTCGTCGTGATCCCGCCACCGGAACCTTGCTCGCTCTCGCCATGTGCCACGAGCGCGAGGGGAAGATCGCGAGCGCGTGGGGCGAGTACGTCGACGTCGCGGTGCGATCGAAAATCGAGTCGCGCCCGGATCGCGAGAAGGCCGCTCGGGCCAAGGCTTCCGAGCTCGAGCCAGCGGTCTCGCGCTTGAAGGTCACCTTGTCGGAGGAAGCGGCGGGCATCCCAAGTCTCGTCGTCAAGTACAACGGCGCGGTCATCGGAGCCGCCCTGCTCGGGACCGCTCTCCCAGTCGACGGAGGAATACAGTCCGTCGAGGTGTCGGCGCCGGGAAGAAAGCCCTCCGATGCCGAGACACCGAGAATGAACGTCGAATCCAATCCGACGACCCCGCCCGCCGCCGACTCGCGTCGAGGCTGGACCGGATTTCAGCGCGTGGGGATCCTGACCGGCATTGCCGGCATCGCCGGACTCGGCGTGGGCGGTTATTTCACGCTTCGCGCGATCAGCAAGAACAACGATTCGAAGGCCGGCTGCATGGAGGATCTCTGTACTCCGAGCGCCAAACAGGACCGCCTCGACGCGCGGAGCGCGGGGAACTTCGCGACCGTCGCGCTGATCGGAGGCGGCGCTCTCACGGCGGCAGGTGCGACCATGCTTCTTTTCGGCGGCCGCTCTCGTTCTTCCTCCTCGAAGCCAGCGGCTGCCTGGCTCGAGGCCTATCCAGTGGTCGGCAGCGAAGCGATGGGAGCCGTCGTGCGGGGGGGGTTCTAAAAGTGGTTCACCGTTGCATCCGCCACGAATGGCGTGCAGCGGCGTGCACGCTCGTCGCGCTCGCCACCGGCTGCAACATGGTGCTCGGAATCAACGAACCAGGCGACTTGGACGCCGGACGAGGCGCGCCAACGATGCAGATGAAGGACGCGCGCGCCAGGTCGGATGTCGACGATGCGGGTGCGGACGTCGCACCCATCCCCTATGCATGGGCCGACTGGCCGATGCCGAACCCGCCGATGAGTGGGCTGCCGAATCCCCAAAGCTACGACTCTTCGGAAATTCCGGACGTCGTCATCGACAACGTCACCCAGCTGAAGTGGCAAAGAAAAGTGGAGAACGTCACGTTCACCTGGAGCGATGCCGTCTCCTATTGCGAAAACTTCATGCTCGGCGGCGAGACCTGGAGATTACCCACCCGCATCGAGCTTCTCTCCATCATCGACTACACGCAGCCGGGGCCGGTCATCGATACCAACGTCTTTCCCGGCACGCCGAGCGAACGGTTTTGGAGCGCTTCTCCTTTTGCCGACGGTCCCGCCGATGCCTGGAGCGTTCACTTCGGGTTTGCGACCACCATCGCGAATACGACGGAGAAGGCCAATGCCTACCGTGCGCGGTGCGTGGCTCAGCGATCGGAAGCGCAAGCCCAACGGTACACTTCGCAAGGCGGTACCGTGTACGACTCTCTGACGAAGCTCACTTGGCAGAAGGAGGTGCCGGAGGCATCGTACGCCTGGAAGGAAGCCGGCGACTTTTGTACCGCCCTCGATTTGGACGGCACCGGTTGGCGGCTCCCGAGCGTCAGCGAGCTTCAGACCTTGGTCGACGAGACCAAGTCGAACCCGGCGATCGATTTGAATACATTTCCCGGCACGCCGTCCGAGTACTTCTGGACCTCCTCGGTCCTGCCGCGGTTCACGTCGTATGTGTGGACGGTGTATTTCGGTTTTGGCCTATCGACGTTTTTCGATGTGAACCAGAGCCGTCACGTCCGCTGCGTTCGCTGAGACAGAGGAGTTTCTCGTTGGTTGTCGATACCTGTGACGATGGAAGAGCACCGAAGCCGCCCTGGGCAGCACGCAGCCACCCTGGTTGGTTGCTGCATCCTTTCATCGGCTATCGGCTGTGGTGCACCTGACGCCGCGTACGATCCTGTGACGGGCATCGACCTCAAAACGAGGATCGACGTCTGTCCGTCCATCGCTTCCTTTACCGTCGCCCCCGCCGAAGCTGTCGTCGGTGCCAATGTGGAGCTCACGGTCGTCGCCGACGATCCGGACAGCGACAATCTCTCTTTCTTCTGGGTTCCTTCGGTGGGATCGGTCGTCAACCCGAGAGCCGCCAAGACGATGTACCGCTGCTACGTTCCGGGAACGACGATGCTGACGCTCACGGTGGCGGATGAACACTGCTCCGATACCGACACGGTGGCCGTGGTCTGCTCCGCCCGTGAACCGCAGGACGGCGGGCAAGAGGCGAATGACCGCTAGGCCTCGTCAGCGCTGCGAGCTGACGGCGCGCCTCCCCAGTTCACGGCTTCGCTCGGTGACGAGGCGGTACTTCTTCAGTTTCTCGTACAGAGTCGAGACGGCGATGCCGAGCGCCTGCGCGGCTTGTGCTTTGTTGCCGTTGGTTTGGGCGAGCGTCTGCTCGATCGCAATCCGCTCGATGAGCTCAAGCTTGTGCCCTCCGAGAGTCAGCCTCTCGAGGCCATCCTCTTCGACGCTGGCCGGAGGCAAAAGACGCAAGTGGCGCGGCTCGAGTACGTGGGTGTCGGGTTCCACGAAGGCGACCGCACAGGCGAGCGTGTTTTTCAGCTCGCGCACGTTGCCCGGCCAGGAGTGGGCTCGAATCGCGGCCAGCGTCCCCTCGGCGACGCGAAGGTCTCGGCGGCCGACATCCTCGAGCAACGCCGGCACGAGAAGCGACAGATCGTCCAAGCGATCGCGCAGCGGTGGGATGAGGACTACCGCTGCGCCGAGGCGGAAGTAGAGATCTTGGCGGAAACATCCGGTGGCGACGTCGGTTCTGAGATCGCGGTGGGTCGCGGCAATGATGCGCACGTCGAACGTTCGATCCTGGGTGCCTCCCACCCGCCGCACGCGCCGGCTCTCGAGCACCCGCAAAAGACGCGGCTGCAGATCGAGGGGAAGCTCACCGATCTCGTCGAGAAAGAGCGTGCCGCCATGAGCGCGCTCGAACGCGCCGGCATGCGCGGTGACCGCCCCGGTGAATGCCCCACGCTCGTGTCCGAAGAGCTCACTCTCGGCAAGGTTCGGCGCGATCGCTCCGCAGTCGAACACGACGAAGGGACTGCTCGCCCGCGAGCTGTGCGCGTGCACCACGTGAGCGACCACATCCTTGCCGGTGCCGGTCTCGCCGAGGAGGGTGACCGAGACTTCGGTCGGCGCGAACCGGCTCAATACATCCAGTACCTCGTGCATGGCCGGCGAGGCTGCCACGAGCTTTCCGAAGCGGCGCACCGAGTGAAGATGCCGGCTGGCTGCTGCGAAGGGCGCCGCGTCGGCGCCCGTCCTCGACCAGCTTCCGCCGTACGAAGCGGTACCCGGCTGCCAGCTCGAAGAAACGATCTTCTTCACGGCACCCGGTACGAGCGGCCCCTCCGAACACGTGCGCGAGACACTCTGAACGACGTTGCCAATTTCCATGATTCGAGGCTCCACGAGGGCGCGGGGCATGACTTGCCGTGCCCCTATCCGCTTACAGGGCGCGTATGGCGGTTGGGCGATTTCTAAGTGGCAACCGCTGCTCTTGGTTGATCTCAGTTCCAGGCATCGACATATTTTTGCTCGAGCTCGAAGACCAGCGCGTCAGCCCGCCCCCCATAAGGCAAACAGCCGTCATCCAGGTGTCAAACGCGAGCTTCGTACGAAGCCGGCATATTGGTCGGCCACACCGATGTCAGTGTGAACCTTCCATGACGGTCTCATGGACTCGTCGAGGGGCACTTGTGTCATGGGAGTGACATGTTCGCGCAAAAGAAAAAGAGGCGCCGGCCGCGATGGCCAGCGCCTCTTCTCGTTACGCGTACTTCGTTGTGTCAGAACCGCTTATTGGCAGGTGTACGGGATGCACTCCGCGGCGCACACCGCGTTGTCGCACAGCATCAGCGACATCGCAGCTCCGCCCGGGATCGTGATGTCCGTGAACTGATTCTGAATGGCCAACGGAGCGGTTGTCTTCTGGGCAGCTTCGATCTCCGCCTTGCAGGCGCCGTTCGCCACGGTGCCGGTCGTCGCGAGGCACTGTGTCGCGTCCGCCGTACCGCAGTAGCAATCGAGCGTGTTGTTCGTGTGGCAGCTCGTGCGGCGCACGCAGGCAACGAGGGCGTTGCAGAGGTCGCGATCGGTTGCGCTCGCGAACGAGCTGCAAAGGAGGATGAAGTCGGGGCACTGAGCCGTCTCGCAAGCGAGGCAGTTTTGATCGACGCAAGCTCCGCCGGCATCAGGAGTTCCGCCTGAGCCGCCCGAGCCGCCGCCGCCCGTACCACCCGCGCCGCCGGAACCTCCAGCGCCGGCCAGACCGCCGTCACCGCCGGTGGTGGTCGTCGTCGTGGTCGTTGTAGCTGCCGGCGAACAACTCACCGGAATCGTCAGCGTGTCAGGGCAGCCGGCCACGTTGTCGCCGTCGGTGACGGTTGCCGAAACGTTCACCGTTCCTGAGCCTGTGCAGGTCAGCGTCGTGCTCGCTCCCGTGGTGCCGTTGAGCGTGCCGGGACCGGAGACGACCGCCCAGGTGAAGGCGAGCGGTTGCGGAGCGCTGTCGAGGTCGCTGCCGGCAGCCGACAGCGTGACGACGCCGCTGTTGGGGGCTGTCGCCGAAACCGAATCGACGACCGGGCAGATGTTGACCGTGCCGTTGACGAGAATACTGCCGTTGGTCTTCGGCCGCTGGCAGGTGAGGTGCACCGTGACCGTCGTGGTCGTGCGGGCAATGACCTCGAATTGCGCCGAACCGATGCAGCTGATGCCGGCATCCGCATTGCTCGCGGTCAAGGTGATCGTGTAGCCGGTGCCAGCCGGAAGACCGCTGATCACCGCGGTGATCTGCGTGCTGTTCGCGACGTCGATGGTTCCGTCTTTGACGAAACCGTTGGGCCCGGTGATGTGGTAGTTGACGGTGCTGATGGTGACGCCCGGCGCGATTTCGAGCGCGAGCCCGACGGTGCCGTTCGTACCCTCCGTGGCCTCACCCGGCGACTTGTTGCTGGAACAGTTGACGATCCCGGCGCTCGCGCTAAGCGCTGCGACGGCCAGGATGGTTGCTTTGACGAAAGATCTAGTCACGATGACCTCCGATGGGTTTCGGTTGACGCTGACGGCGCGCGGTGTGGGTGCGCCGGCGCTGGCCCTCTAACAAGGAACGCGCCAACCGCGCGAAGATAGCTATCCGCGCGAAAGGAGCGCGTTCAGGCGCCGTGGAAGGATGACGTTCGCGAGTCCACTCTCCGAAATCCGGAGGCGCCGACCGATAATCGGAGCACGGCGCGAAGCTCGGAATCAGAGACCGTACCTCTTGAGCTTTTCGTAGAGAGTCGACACGGCGATGCCAAGCGCTTCGGCTGCGCGGAACTTGTTGCCTTCGAACTGAATGAGCGTTTGTTGGATGGCCATGCGCTCGAGGTCGTCGAGCGTCTGGCCGGCAAGCGAGAGGCGCTCGATGCGTGGCGCCGAGTCGAGGCGCCCCAAGAGACGGATGTGGTGCGGCTCGAGCACATCGGCTTCGACGAACGCCGACGAGCAGGCGAGGCAATTCTTGAGCTCGCGGATGTTGCCAGGCCAGCTGTGCTTGCGGAGCACGTCCAGCGTTGCCTCGGGAACGACGAGCTCGCCGAGCCCGAGATCGTCGAGCAACTGCTGGACCAGGAGCGGCAGGTCTTCGAGCCGTCTGCGCAACGGAGGCACCCGAACGACGGCCCCCGCCAGACGATAAAACAGATCCTGGCGGAACCGACCGACCGATACATCCATCACCAGGGCGCGATGGGTGGCGGCAATGACCCGCAGGTCCAGCGTCCGATCCTGGGTGCCACCCACCCGCCGGATGCGCCGGCCCTCGAGCACGCGCAACAGGCGCGGTTGAAGATCGATCGGTAGCTCCCCAATCTCGTCGAGAAAGAGCGTGCCGCCGTCGGCGCGCTCGAAAGCCCCCACGTGGGTCGACATGGCGCCGGTAAAAGCTCCCCGCTCGTGCCCGAACAGCTCGCTCTCCGCAAGGTTCGGCGCGACACTGGCGCAGTCGAACACCACGAAAGGCCCCGAGGCACGCGGGCTCTGGTCGTGTAGCGCGTGGGCCAGCACATCCTTGCCGGACCCGGTTTCGCCGAGGAGCGTCACGGTCACTTCGGTCGGTGCGAAACGCTCCAGCAGATCGAATACCTCGTGCATGGCCGGGCAGCTGGTACCCAATCTGCCGAACTGGCGACCTTCTGGGGGATCTCCCGGGTTACGTTTCGGCCACATCGTATCGCTATAGCGTCGCCGGGCCTGTTCCGTTGTTAAGTTTAGGAATCTCGCCCGTTACAAAAAATCGTTCTGGAGATCGAAGGCTCGTCTCCGAGAATCGGATGATCAAGCGAACGCCGTCGCGCCTTTCTCGGCGACGAACGAACGAGGGAAGAGCACGGAATCACAACGCCCGGCAACGATTCGGCAAGACGCACGCGACGATCCAGGAACTTCGCGCGGAGCGGCGCTTCGAGCACTGCGGATTCGAGGAGTGCCCCAGGCGCGGGTCTCGCGCGACGGCGAAACGATACGTGTGCCCGCCGCCGAAGTCGTGACGGGCGATGTTCTCGTGCTCGAGCAAGGTCAGATCGTCTATGCCGACGCGCGCCTCATCGCCGGTGACGGCCTGACGGTACTCGAGCACGAATGAGCGCAGCGGTGTCAGCCTCCTTCGGGTGTGCCACGCTGGAACCTGCGGAGCCCGCGAAGGCTCCTGGTTGCGGCCCGCAATCGCTCCAACGGCGCCCGCTCGAGAGACCATCGAATCAGCGAGCGATCGACCTCGCGTACGATCTGCGACAGCTCCGGATCGCGGGCAAGCACGGCTTGGACGCGGGGATCGAGAGCCTCCATCGCCGAGCAGCATATCATGACCATGGCGTCTCAGCCCGGCCGCGCTCGTGGCTTGCGCCGTCCGCCGCTACGCCGAGCGAAGGCGATCAGTCGGCGCTGCACCATTCCGGAGGGGCTTGCCGAGCGCCCGTTCGCAGCACGCGCGCAAGACCGCCACGTAGCGCTCGTTGTTGGGGCCGCACAACCGGCTGCGAAAGCACGACCCGAGAACCTCGAGCTTCGAAGGCTCGACCACACGCTCATCGTGGCCTGGGAGATGGTGAGTCACCGACGTGCACGAAGCGCCGGGGATCGGTTGACGAAGTCTCTGATCTTTCCGGCGAATGTCGTCCGGTGGGCACTCGATCGTTCTTGGGCTAAAGGAGGCAGTCATGTCCAAATTCATGCTCATTTTGGGAGGAGCCGATCTCGACAAGCTTTGGCCCCGACGCCATCGGCGGCTGTCGTCCCGATGTCACAGGAATGAACGGTGCTGTTCACGGAACGGATTGACAGTGATGGTCGCGGACGACATCGATCATGCGCGCGACGAAATGGCCCCACGCCTCGCTGTTCGCGGGGTCCCTTGCTTGCTTCTTCGCCAGCGGCTCTGCCTCGGCGGAAGGCGTGCCCTTCGGATCTCGCGACGCTCGGTCCGTTTTCATCGTTACCAAGAGTGAGAACAAGAACCAGGTCCACTACGGCGTGCACTTGGATGCGCTCTGCAAACCGATCGGCTCTGCACCAGTATTCGGCTACTGGCGCATGCTGGAAGGTCGCGGCGAAATCGAGCCGATCCTACCCCTGGAAGAAGCGGCCTATGGAGTGTCCGACGGGCAGACCATCGAAAGAGGGCTCGATACGACGACGATCCGCATGAAATTGCGAGCCTTCTCCCATCGCCCGTTGGCGATCGTCGTCAAAAGAATCAATGGGCGGTGCGACGCGGTCGCCACCGGGAAGATCGCCGGCACCGATGCTCGAATCTTGTCGGTCCATGTCAAGCTTCGCTGGCCGTTCGGCATCGAGTACCTCTTGGTGCGCGGGCTCGACGCCGAACATCGATCCATCGAAGAGTTCGTTCGGAACTAACGTTCTGAAAGAACCGCATTTAGCGCGGATGACGCGACCAGCCGAAGGGGGGCGAAGCGGCGGGATCGACATGCAATCGGATCCACTCCGTCAGCGGCGTGGTGGTCGATCCTTGCACGACGATGCGCGTCAGATTCGGGATCGGTGTCGTCACGCCGTGGAGGGGGTCGCCCATGGCGAAGGGGTTGTCGACCTTGAAAATGTGCGAGTCGCCTTCGATGAGCAGCACCGGTTTGGAGAACGCCAGCGCGAGACTCGCCAGCTTCTGCACCGTCGAATCGAATCCGCTCACGACCGTGCCGTCCCACATGTCGGCCTGCATCATGACGATGACCGCTGCGGCGCCGTCGCGGTTCGCCTCGGCGAAGCTGCGGTCGAGCCAATCGAGGTTGGCCGCCGTTCGCGCGGTCTCCTCGGCGATGCGCCGCATGGGATCGTCCACCTTCGTGCCGGTGGTGTCATCGGTGTACCAGGGTAGAAGACTGTTGTTGCTGCCGACGACGTGCAGCAGCGTGAAGACGGCGCCCCCCTCGACCCAGAGCTGATTTTCCACGTAGGTCTCGAAACCAGCGAACGTCGACTGGCTGAGAACCTGCTTCCTGCGTACGCCGAGCGAAAGACCCGGAATCGGGAAAAAGAGGGACCGAATCGTGGCAAGTCGTTCGAGCGGATCGTACGCGCCATTGTTTGCGCGATGACAATCGGTCCATTCGTTGTCTCCCGGTGTGTAGAGGAATGGGAGCGACGACCCATTGACCGCGTCGAACACGAATTGGAAATACGATGTGTCACAACGACTGCTCCCGCTCTTGATGTCTCCGACGTGCACGATTTCCTGGACGGCGGGACTCGCCGTATTGATGTCCGAGATCAGTTTGGGGAAGTCCGCGATCTGCGCGGCTCCGTAGGGTGAGTCGCCGAACACGGCGAGATCGATGGGCGCCTTCGACGTCGACATCCAGGGCGGAGCTTCGAAGTCGATCCCCACCGTTGCGCGACCGTTGCGGACGAGCTTCAACGCGATTTTGGCAACCGAGAGCGGATCGATGCGCGCGAAGATCGGCGCGTCGGTGACCCAACGGGGCACGGTCGTAGCCCCGACCGCGCCGCAGGCAGCGTCGAAAGTCTGCCCTTCGAATTGGACGATGCCAACGGGCAAGCGGTCGACCGCGAACGTGGGGCTCGTTCCTGGCGTGAGGCTGAAAAGGCGGGTCAGCGCTCGGCTTCCCGTCGCGGTGACTCGGAGGCATGCGGCATCGTCCGGAACCGGCGCGAGGGACAGTTCGACATCGCCGGTTTCCGAGTCGCCCCCGCCGCCATTGCCGCCGGTACCGCAGCCCGCCGCGAATGAGCTGCCGAGCGACATGAGGATCAAGACGAGTGCACGCTTCATCGGAGAGTCTCCTTCGGCCCGGCCCTGCTTCTACAGGCTCTGCGCTCGTGCGCCGGTCACAGTTCGGCGAAGGCTTCGTTTCACCGGTGACGAATGGGAGACAAATTCGAAACGGTCAGTCTGCGTCCCCCGGCGCTGACGCTTGTTGCGCGGTTGTCAGAAATGCGTCGCCCGCAGCGCACACCGCAACGAAACTTCGGCGATATGTCACCTGTCCTCCGCGGACCGAGCAGTAGAAGGTTGGCCACTCGCAGGAGGAAATCCATGATGAACAAGAGAGGCTGGCTTTTGGCAGCAGCGGTGGCAACTGGCACCGTTGCGTCGTGTAGCGGGGGAGGCAATCCGGATAGCAGCGAGGGCGAGACAGGAAGCGTCAAAATCGCCATCACCAACGCTCCGGCCGACGCCGCGTGCCTGAAGCTCAGTGTGAGCGGGTCGCGCGTGATCAAGAAAAGCATCGATCTGACCCCCGGTGTGAGCACCATCTACACGCTCGATCGGCTCCCAGTGGGCATCGCGTTGGTGAACGCCGATGCCTTCACGGAGAAGTGCAGCGACGTCGTGGCGGAGAGCATCGCTGCGTTCGTCTCCGAGGCGCCGGTCAGCGT
>WNGB01011773.1_pt1 | contig 12112 bp, 10 predicted proteins | sample 5400681 | NCBI WGS metagenome assembly WNGB01 (sample SAMN13153367, study PRJNA577476) | soil metagenome | isolation source: 115 cm soil or saprolite under grassland replicate 2 | place: USA:California | collected 2016-06-15 | reverse complement strand
CTCAACACCCTGGGGCAAGTGATCCAATCTCAATGCGATACCAGACGAGCAGCGTCACTCTTCTTGGAAAGTCTGGCCCTCTATCAAAAGATAGAGTTTAAGCCTGGAATCGCCAGAACGCTCGAAGGATTGGCGAGGGTTGCTGGAGCCTCAAGGCAGCCAGGCCGCCGTGCGCGCGCAGCTCGACGACGCGACCTTCGCTGCGGCGTGGGCGGCGGGGCTTGCGCTGCCGCTGGAGCAGGCGATCGCCGAGGCGTTGGGGGCATCGCCGATCGGCAATGATGCATCACGGTAGGATGCCGGGCAGCGTAGATCATCGCTGGCGGGGCGCAGCAGTCGAGCAACCTTCCGGGAAGCTTGATCCGGCGCTTTGGACGCCACCGGCCAGCTTCCCGGAAGGTCAGGCAGCACCTATTTGAACGGTATTGGTCTCGACTGGTGCAACTGCTGCGCCCCTCCGGATCATCATTGACGTCGACGTGAGGATGGCTCACGCGGTTCGGCCTGGTGGCGCGGCGCACGCGCACGCTACACCAACGTATTCAAATAGCGCGCGGCCTTCACAAAGCCTTCCTTGGCCGGGAACGCGCTGTCCTCATGCTCGATCGAGAGCACGTCGTCGTAGCCGATCTGGCGCAGCGTGCCGATGAACTCGCCCCAGCGGATGCGCCCGTAGCCCGGCAGCACATAGCGCCACCAGCCATCGCCGGCGTAGCCGACCCGTGCCAGCTGCACCGGCTCGACTGTCACATCCTTGGCATGCACATGAAAGATTCGATCGCGGAACTCATGCACCGCCGCGATCACGTCGATGCCCTGCCAGTCCAGGTGCGACGGGTCGAAGTTCAGGCCGAAGTGTGCATCCGGCAGCGCGTCGAACACGCCGCGCCAGTGGTCGAGGTGTTGGATATTCGTGGCGTACCAGTTTTCCAGCGCCAGCCGCACGCCGTTCTGCCCGGCCAGGTCGAGCAGCGGGCGCAGCGCGCCAGGCAGATCTTCGGCGATCGTCTTGGCCTTACTCTTGCCCGGCGTCGGGAAGCCCGCCAGCGTGCAGACCGTGCCCACGCCTAGCCGGGCCGCCAGCTTGATCGCCGCCTCCAGCTCTTTGCGATTCTGCGCCGCCTGATCGGTGGTCACGCCGGTCAGCAGCGCGTAGCAGGCCAGGCTGGATACCTGTAGCTTGTGTGTGCTGAGCAGCCCTTGCAGCTGCTCTAGCGCTGCGTCGTCCACCGTGAGTGCGTCGAGGTGTGAGCCAGAGCGCACCTCGATCTCCAGCGCGCGAATGCCCTGCTGTGCCGCCCAGGGGATCAGCTCGGCCAGCGGCTGGGTGCGCAGCGGGGCAGTGAGAATGCCTACATGCATGATGAATTCCTTTGCTACCCGACAAGATGACAAGGTGACAAGATGACATTCAACCCGCAGGTCATTTTGTCATCTTGTCATCTTGTCAGGCTATTCGTCGGCCACTACCCGCACCACCTGGCCGCTGCGCGCGGATTCGTAGATCGCATCCATCAGGCGTGCCTGGCGCAGCCCCAGCATCGGCGGGCTTGGCGTGGTGGCGCGGCCCTTGATGCAATCGATGAAGTTCTGCTGCAGCGAGCTGGTCTCTGGCACGGCCGGGTACTTGATCTTGTTCTTGCCAACCCAGACATCCATGCTGCCGCCGTAGATGCTGCACTTGACCGAGCCCTTGGTGCCGTGAATGTAGAGCCCTTGCTCGAACACCGTCGTCGCACCGCTGACCGCCGCGCTGCCCAGCGCGCCCTTGGTGAAGCGCATGGCGACTGTGCCGACAACGTCGACCTCCTGATCCTTGTTTTCGATAAACGCGAACACCTCAGTCGCCGACAGTCCGGTCAGGTACAGCATGGCGTTGAACATATGCGCGCCGCTATCGTACAGGTTGCCGCCGCCCGACAGCGCCAGCGTGGTGCGCCAGGTGCCGCCGATATTAGCTAGCCAATCTTGGGCGCACACCCCACTAATCATATAGATTTCGCCCAGGTCGCCGCGCGCGATCAGATCGCGGATGTACTGGAACTCGCAGCTGAATGGGCCGGGAAACGCTACCGAGACGACCTTATCGTGCTTACCGGCGTGGTCGATCAGCGCCTGGGCATCGGCCGTGCTGATCACCATCGGCTTCTCGACCAGCACATGGCAGCCGGCGTCGAGCGAGTCGATCACCTGCTGGAAGTGGTAGGAGTGTGGGCTGACGATCAGCACAGCGTCGAGCGCGGCCTCAGCCAGCATCGTGCGGTAGTCGGTGAAGGTGGCCGGCGCAGGCTGGCCGGGGAATATGTCGGCGATGTAGCGGGCCAGGTTGCTCGCATCCGGCTCCACCAGCGCGACAATCTCGGCCTCTGGCACGCTCTGGGTAAAAATGCGGCCGTGGTAGCGCGACATACTGCCACAGCCAATCACTCCTAGACGCACTCGGTTCATAGTTCCTCCTGGCGAATAAAGGTTCTTCGACTATCTGCCTAATGGTGATACTGCTGGCAAACTCCCAGCAGGGAGGTTTGAGGGCTTTGTCCTCCAAGAATATTCATTTTTGTTGCTCGTTTTGCCAGCAGAGCTGGCAAAACGAGCAACAAAGATGAAACAGTGCGGGGACCTGCGGCCCCCGCAGCCCAGTGGGCGAGTAAGCCAGCAGAATGATCGATACCAATATAAACAGCCATAGTAATCCTCCTTTGGCGCGGAGGAGAGACACCGGCAAAGGACGCGGGTTACGGTGTGCCTGTTCGGGCGTTCACGACGCAGCAGGCTTGTGACCGTGAGTCCGCTTGGCCTCTTTAACAGTCCGCCGCTGGCGTTCGCAACGCAACTGATGCGAGGTTCTCAATCCCAGGCCGGATCGCCGCTGGAGCACCACCACTGGGAGACGGGTTCCCAGTAGTGTTGTACACCAGACAGCCATCCACGTCCAGTATACTGGAACAGGCTGAAGCGCAGGCCGTTCGGCGGCGCATCACTGCCCGTCTCATGCTACAATGCTGATGTCATTTTGCTACTCTCTCACGATCAAGTCCTAACTGCTATGAGCAACGATGTTCCGTGGTTTGAGCGAATCCGCAAACGGCCAGGCATGTATGTCGGGCCAACCAACCAATTCGCCGTGTGCCGACTCATATGGGACGCGATCGATGAAGCTGTCGATACGGCGATCACTGGCTCATGTCGTCGGATTAGTGTCACTATTCATCCTGATTGCTCACTTCCATTGCCTATGATGGCATCTACCCAGAAGCACTTGCTCCAGATCCACGAACAGCCCTGACTGACATCGCGACCCAGTATGGCTGGCAACCACGCTGGAGAGTGGCACCAATTCCTCTTATCAACGCACTCGCGAAACATCTCACGCTCGATGTGTTCACCGGAACGCATCATTTGCACCAGCGCTTTCGGGGTGGTCAGCCAATAAGCTCGATCGAAGATGCTGGCTCGACCACTGTCAGCGGGCGACGGCTCCACTTTGCCCCTGATCGCGCCTTCTTCAGCAATCTTCACGAGCTGTCGGCTTATGCGGTGCTGGGCCATCTGCGGACGGTTGCGACACTCGTCCCCGATATTCGCGTACAATTCTGTGATGAACGACTGCCTCTGGTGAGTGAGTTCAACTATCACGATGGCATTCGGAGCTATCTGATCGAGCGGGATTATGAACGGGAGTGCCACCCACAACCACCACTCTATTGTAGCAAAGCCGATACGCACATCACTGCGGAAGTTGCGTTCCATTGGTGCAATCGCGGAGTGACAAGCATTTCCAGCTATGTCAACTGGCGGGCGACAGCCGAGGGAGGCAGCCATGTTGCGGGCTTCTGGCGTGGACTGGCGCACAGCCTTGACCACTATGCGCGGCAGTGTAATCTCTTTCAGGCTGACATCCCGCCGTTGCACCGCCGCCAGGTTCCACAACCATTGACTGCGATCATTGTAATGCGTGTCGATGCGCCAAAATATCGCGATGCGTCAGCGAATATCTTAAACGACCCGGAGGTGAAAGCCTTCGTCGATCAGATGCTTCAGGAGCAATTACCAGCACAATTTGAGGCTGATCCAAGCTTTGTGGCGCAGTGGGCCGAACGACATGCCTGGTTCATACGAGACAAGGAAAGCTGACCATACTGGTAGCGACGCCGCCGAACACGGCATTGCAGTTGACCGCTTCGCGCGCGAGATCGTTCGGTTTTTGAGAAGCACTACCCAGCGCGCTCGCGGCAACTGAATGCCAAACCGTTAGGCGCATTAACTGCACCATCAAGGAAAGACAGGTCATGCCTGAACAAACCTCCAATCCCGATGCGACTCTAGCCCAATATGCTGACGGCCCTGCTCAACTGGAAGCCGTTCTCATTGGCATGACAGAATCTGATTTGAACCTAGCCCAGACCCCTGACACTTGGCTGACTGTTACCGGTATCTTTTCCAAGATGAATCGTCTCTAGAGTTCTCGCAGGTCCTAGAGTTACTCCAGGAAGGGGGGCCAAATGCCAGGATCAACCGCTCGCTCGGTTGCCGAGCTTGTCGTCGACTTTCTCGTTGCCCGAGGTGTCGACCGGGTGTTCGGTCTGCAAGGCGGCCATATCCAGCTGATCTGGGATCAGCTCGCCCAGCGCCGTGTGCGCATCATCGATGTGCGCGACGAGGGTGCCGCCGTCCATATGGCGCACGCCCACGCGGTCCTTACCGGCCAGCTCGGTGTTGTGCTCGCCACCGCCGGGCCGGGTGTGACCAATTGCGTGACCGCCATTGCCAACACACAACTGGAACGCATACAGTCCTGCTGATCGGCGGTTGTCCACCGCGCGCCCAGGATGACTTGGGCCCGTTCCAAGGGGTTGCACACGCGGACATCATGCAACCGATTACGCGCCTGTCGCGCACCTGCGGGTTGCGGACAATGTCCTGCGCGACCTCGACAAGGCGGTCAGCACGGCGCTCGGCGACGCCACTGCGCCGGGGCCTGTGTACATCGAGCTTCCCACCGACGTGCTGCGCGAGACGGTTCATGCCAACCTGATTCTGGACGAATACCTGCGCCCCAAGCCGTTGCGCTGTATTCCTCCGGATTCGCGCGACATCGAGCGTGCCATCGACATCATCGGCGCTGCGCGGCGCCCGGTCGTCGTGACGGGTCGGGGCGCTGTACGGGCCGGCCGCGAGCTGTCAGAGTTCCTCGACGTCACCCGCGCCGTCTATCTCGACACCCAGGAGAGCCGCGGCCTCGTCGCCGCCGATCATCGCTCGGTGGTCGGGGCGATGCGCGCCCGCGCGATGCAGGAAGCCGATCTGATGATTGTCATCGGCCGCAAACTCGATTACCAGTTAGGGTACGGCTCGCCAGCCGTTTTCCCGCAGGCCCGCTTCATTCGCATCGCCGACTGCTGGGAAGAACTGCGCGAGAATCGCCGCGGGGAAGTGGAAATCTTCGCCAGCCCGTCCGCCGCACTCGCGGAACTGGTCAAGGCCGCCGCGAACCGAGCATTGGGTGTCGACACCGCCTGGACCGACGAGCTCAGGCGCGAACACCTGCAACGCGCGTCGCGCTACGCCGCTGCGCTCACGGCCGCCGCGGCCGGCAAGGATGGGCACATGCACCCCAATCGGATTTTCGCGGCCCTCCAGGACGGGTTAGCTGCCGATGCCATCGCGATCGCCGATGGCGGCGATATCTTGAGCTTCGCGCGGCTGGGCCTCACCACCCGCACCTACCTCGACTCGGGTGCCTTCGGCTGCCTGGGCGTCGGCGTGCCCTACGGCATTGCGGCGGCATTAGCCTGTCCCGATAGGCAGGTTGTGGTGGTGACGGGCGATGGCGCGTTTGGCATCAATGCCATGGAAATCGACACCGCCAAGCGGCACGATGCCAAGGCAGTATTCATCATTGCAAATAACGCCGCGTGGAATATCGAGCGTCTGGACCAGGAACTGAACTATGGCGGGCGCGTGGTTGGCACGACGCTGCAGTATTCCGACTACGCCATGATGGCGCGGGCATTCGGGCTCCACGCCGAGCGGGTGACTGACCCGGCGCACCTGCGCGCGGCGATCGAGCAAGCCTTTATGCACGCCCCCGCACTGCTCGATGTCGTCGTTACGCAAGACGCACTCTCGTCGGATGCGGGCAAGGGCCTGGGCTGGGTGCCGGACTACCAGGCGCTCACGGCCTGGGATGAAGCGGAACGGCGCCGGCGCAGCTAGCTGTGGCGCCAGAACGATCAAGAGGAGGGTCGGGGCGTCTGGCGTTGGGAAGGGTAATTGTGGAAATAGGTCAATCGCCGAGGCTTAGGGCGTCGGTGATCACCTGCTCCACCGGCATAGCGCGCCCCTCGGCCCACGCCGCCGCGAAGGCCGTCTCCTCCATCTGCGCCCGCGCGGCTGCCATGGCGCGCTCCTGATGGAAGCGTTCGTCAGGTAACAGTTGGGTCCGACCAGTGGCCGCACGCTGTGCCGCTGCAGCGCCGCACAGCTGTGCCGCTCGCTCGGGCTGTCGCTGTGCCGCCGCAAGCCCGGCTAGTCCCTCGAGCGCACAGATAATGCCGCGCTGGTGCCCGACTGCCTGAAACAGCCGTAGGCTCTCGGCGAGCAGCGCGCGTGCCTCCTCAGCCTGGCCTTGGACCACTGCCACCTGCCCCAGCCCCCACAACGCCCAAGCGGGGCTATCATTATGCTCCCACTCCCGCAGTAGGACCAGACTCTCCGCGAAGCATGCCTGTGCCAGCGCGTAGTCCTCCTGGGCCATGGCGACATGGCCCCGTGCCCACACAGCCCAGGCGACCCGGAATGGCCTACCGGTTTCACGTGCCAGGGCCAGGCCCTCGCTGGAGCACAGCGCAGCGTAGGCATAGTCGCGCTGCCCAAGGGCGACCAACCCGAGCTGGCGAAGCGCATGAGCCACGCCAAGCATGTTGCCCAGCTCCCGCTCAAGCGCTAACCCCTGCTCGTAGGACGCGCGGGCGCGCGGATAGTCACCCTGAATCATGCATATATGCCCCAGCGCGGAGAATGCGCGGGCAATGTACAGTTCATCTCCTAGCCCTCGGTACAGCGCCAAACTCGCTTCATGCAGCGCTCTCGCCTGCTGGTAGTCCCCGTGTGCCTCTGCGGCCCATGCCAGCCCATAGAATGAGGCAGCGATACCCGGCTTCTCTCCAAGCTCGTGGCACAGCACCAGACTTTCTTGGCAGAGCAGGGCGGCGCGCTCGTGATCGTCGTGGCGATAGGCCAGTGCCCCAAGCCAGCGGAGGGCATAGGCCATCCCGCTTCTATCGCCTAGTTCCCGGCACAACGCCAGCCCCGATTCGAGGTAGGTCGTTGCAGGCACCGTGTCCTCAAGCCCCGTCATTCTGCCGGCCAGATTGAGCGCCTTCGCCCGCAGCGGCGGCGGCAGCACCGCACCGCGTGCCAGGGTCGCTGCTAACCAGCGGTAGCCCTCACCAAACAGGGGGTGGGTATACCAGAACCGCCAAAGGGCAACGCAGAGCCGCAGCGCCGTCTCCGTTTCTCCGTGTGCCAGCACTGCCCGCAGGTTGTCGATCTCGCGCTCCAGACGCTTCTGCCAGACGCGCTGCCGCGGTCCGCGCAACTCTGGCTCCGCCGCCTCTGCCAGCGCCAGGTAGTAGGCCGCGTGGTGCCATCGCACGGCGTCGGCCTCGCTGTACACTTCCAGCCGCTCCAGCGCGTACTCGCCGATGGTCTCCAGCATCACGAACCGTGGCTCGCCATCTTTCCCTACCTCCTGCTGCACGAGGCTCTGGTCCACCAGTGTCGCCAACTCGTCCACCACGTCGATCGGCAGATCACCGTCCGCGTTGCAGACGGCCTCTGCTGCCTCCAGCGTGCAGCCGCCCACGAACACCCCCAGGCGGCGGAACAGTGTCTGCTCGCCTGCGTCCAGCAACTCGTAGCTCCAGCCAATCGCGGCCCGGAGCGTCCGGTGGCGTAGCGGCAGATCGCGCGCGCCAGCGGTCAGCACGGCCAGCCGCTGCTCCAGCCGTGCCAGCAAGCCTTCCGGGGGCAAGAGCTTGATCCGCGTCGCCGCCAGCTCGATCGCCAATGGCAGCCCGTCCAGCCGGGAGCAGATTGCGGCCACCACAGGTGCGTTCTGCTCTGTCAGCCGGAAGTCTGGCATCACCGCCTGGGCGCGCTCCACGAACAGCGCCACCGCCGGATTGCGGGCCAACGCGCCGGTCGCGGGGAGCTGGGTCAGGTCGGGCAGCAGCAGCGGCGGCAGTGCATACAGCCGCTCGCCGCGCACGTGCAGCGCAGCCCGGCTGGTGACAAGCGCCTTCAAACCCGCACACACCTCCAGCAGCTCGACGATGGGCGGCGCGGCAGCCAGCAGATGCTCGAAGTTATCCAGCACGAGTAGCAGCCGCTTGCCGTGGAGCGCGGCCTTGAGCGTCTCGAGCAGTGGCTGGTCCGCGCTCTCCGTCACTCCCAGCGTCTGGGCGATCGTCGGCAGCACGAGTGTCGTCTCGGCGAGCGGCGCCAGCGCGACGAAGGACGCTCCGCCGTTGAAGGCAGCCTGAACATCACGCGCGACCGCAAGGCTCAGGCTGGTCTTGCCGATCCCCGGCGGGCCGACAAGCGTCAGCAGCCGCACCTCGCCGCGAAGGAGCGCGTTGCGCACCGCGGCGATGTCCTGTTTGCGGCCAATCAGGCGCGTGAGCGGCGCGGGCAGGTTGCTGGGCGGCTGCTGGGGCGCGCGCAGCTGATGCTCCGGCGCCTCCACTGCTGCGGGGTCGCGGTACGGCTCGCCCCGTGCCAGGGTGATGATCGCGGCGCGCTCATCCGCCGCGACCTGCAGGCAATCGGCCAGCCGCTCGGCCAGCAGGCGCGAGGGCCTCCGCTCCTCGGCCTCGAGCTTCTGGATGGTCACGAGCGCACAGCCGACCCGCCGCGCCAGGTCATCCTGCGTCAGGTCGAGGGCGCGGCGGCGCTGGCGCAGCCAGCGACCGAAGGAAGTTTCGACGTCCATCAGCGCCTCCGTCACGCACCGAGCGGCCGAGCGACTCCACCGCTACCTTTGCACTTGTATCCATTGCGGACGCGCAATCTGAAACAGCTTTCGTAGAGAAAACGGTGGAGAAGGACGTATTTGGACACGAAATAGGATATCTGTCGGCCCTGCTTCGGTGAACTGCGTGCCAGAAGGTACAAGTGCAAGGTTAGTGGTCCATGGGTAGCAGGGAGATTGTATCACTTTTGTATGGCTTGTGTATGGGTGAGCAGTCTTACCTCAAGCGCACGCATGTGGTTCAATAGACCGAGAACAGCCACGTACCACACGCTGCCGCGGCACGAGGGCACGACAGAGCCGGGCGGTGCGCCAGAGTACGATTGAGAAGGTGCAGCCATGGGGGTCTACCTGGTCGATCGCGACCTGCCGGGGATCACAGGCGAGGGGCTGGCGCTGCTCCAGCTTGCGGAGCTCAGCGCGAGCCAGCAACTCACGGCGGCGGGGCAGGCGGTGCGCTACCTGCGCAGCCTGTTTATTGTCGGCGAGGCGCGCTGCATGTGCCTGTTCGAGGCCGAGGATGAGGCGGCCGTGGCGGCGTTGAACGAGGCAGCGCGGCTGCCGTTCACCCGGATCGTCGCGGCGCTGGACCTCAGCCCGTGACGGCGGTAGTCCGCGCTGACCTCGCCCGATCGGGACCTGCAGCTGAGGAGCGCATGGCCGATGCATAGCGCGATACGCCCTGCCACCCGAGCGCAGGACAATGCCACCAGCGCCGCGGTGGTCAAGGCAGACACGGTAGGGGCGACGACCGCCAAAGAAAGGAAACTCTATCATGTCAGTCACAGAAACGACGACCAGTACGACACAGGCCAACGAACCCATGTTCGAGGTGGCCCAGCTGGCGCATGTGGAACTGCTCACCCCCAAGCCCGACCAGACCTTGCGCTTCTTCACGGACCTGCTAGGCTTGCAGGAGACGGAGCGCGAGGGCCAGTCAGTCTACCTGCGCGCGTACGAAGACTTCTACCATCACACCCTCAAGCTGACCGAAGCCCCCAAGCCTGGCCTGGGCCATGTCGGATGGCGTACGACCTCCCCCCAGGCGCTGGAACGGCGGGTCGCGGCGATCGAAAGTAGTGGCTTGGGCCTCGGCTGGAGTGAGGGCGACCGCGGCCATGGCCCGGCCTATCGCTTCACCACGCCCGCCGGACACCCGATGGAGCTGCTCTGGGAGGTCGCGTACTACCAGGCGCCACGAGAGCAGCAGAGCCCACTGCTCAACCGCCCGCAGAAGCGGCCATTGCACGGCGTGCCGGTGCGGCGGCTCGACCACCTCAACCTCCTGGCCGCGGACGTGACCCCCACCAGGATGTTCTTGCAGGAGCAACTCGGCTTCCGCCTGCGCGAGCACATCCTGTTCGAGGGCGGCACGGTCGAGGTCGGCGCCTGGCTTAGCGTGAGCGCGTTGGTCCACGAGATCGCCCTCATGCGCGACCAGAGCGGGTCGAGGGGGCGTCTGCACCACATCTGCTATTGGTATGGCATCCCACAACACATCTCTTGTGAGCAAGCCCACGATGATCTGATCGACTTTGTGCCTGACCGCAGTTTCGCCAGTTTCGGGCCACATAGTTGTCGACATGCCCAGCGATGCAGTCGATCACGGCCGGCGCGCTTCGAAACGCACTTCCGGATAGTGTTCGACAAGCCCATCGAGCAGCGCTGCCGTCCCTCCCTTCAGCTGGTGGTCGAAGAACGCCAGCGAGTAGGCATTGGCGATGCTGTGCGCCCGCTGTGCATCAATCGGCCCAGTGAGGCCCGTCAAGGGCATGAGCGGCGACAGCAATGGGTAGTCGGTCAGGTTGAGGTGGAACATGTTGCCCACCAGCACCAGGTAGCCATCTCCGGGCAGGCGCTCGAACACCGCCCGCATGCTGGTCTGGTGTATGTCAATGCCTTGAGGACCTGTCTGGGACCAGCCTTCCAGCTGCATGGTTGCGGCATCGCGGCTGATCCACATCACTGGCTGCTGCAAGCCGGCCTTGACCACGTCGGCAGGCAGGGGCGCATCCTCCACCACCAAGGCCCGCACGCGCCGATCCAGCCGGCAGGCTTCGCCGCCGACAATGCCGCCCAGCGACACACCGAAAATGCCCGCACGCTGCAGATCCAGCCGTCCCCTCAGGATATCGTTTGGATCAGCCTGGTTCAGCACGGCGAGCTGATCCAGTGTGAAGCTGACGTCTTGTGCGAAATACGGCACCAGACCGTTGGCGAATGCCCGGCCGTTCAGGAGTGGCGCCGTTTCGACCGGGATGATACTCTGGCCGACCAGCGGGACCAGGCCGGCACCCCAGCCGTCCACCTGGCGGCCATCCGGGAAGACCACCGAGGCGGCGGCATACGGCTGATCGATGGCTGCCACGATGTAGCCGTGCGAGACCAACTCCTCGACCTGGAAGGTGTTCTGCTGGCGAAAGCCGAGAAACCCGTGCAAGAAGATCAGCACCGGGTAGCTGGGCTCCTCATCTGCCATGGCTGCGGACGGGATCGCGTTGCTGGTGACGTATTTGAAGTCCCCGAAGCTGAACTCGGGAAGATGGAACAACAGTCGCGCCAGCGCCGGCGCAACAGCGTCGGCATCCTGCAGCCAGGGAGCGCGCGGCGCTGATGGGTCTTTCTTGGCCGGATACCAGATCTGCACCATCAGCTCACGACGGTCATTCAGATCGGCGGTGAAGACCTCCCCACGAGCAGCATCGACCCAATGGTAGGTCAGCGTGCCGATCGCATACGGCCCGGTCGGCGGCGGGAAGCGGAACACGGGGAGCACGATCGGGAGAACGATTGAGAGCGCCAGCCCGAGGACGCCCAGCCCGACGCCCAGGATGGTGGCAAACCGCTTGGCCCATCTCGGTCCGGCGGGCAGGCCCGCCGGTACGATGGTCTGCAGCAGCCAGACCAGGAAGAACAGCCCAGCGAGCGCGTAGGCCGGCACCATCTGCCAGCGCGGACCCTCCACCAGGACCTGCATGCCGGCGATCAGCAGCGCGATGACTGCCGCATAGCGCGTCCAGCGCACCGCGCGGAGCGGCGGGATCACCAGTACGAAGAATGTCAGCAGATTGGCAACTA
>WNGB01033459.1_pt1 | contig 12114 bp, 11 predicted proteins | sample 5400681 | NCBI WGS metagenome assembly WNGB01 (sample SAMN13153367, study PRJNA577476) | soil metagenome | isolation source: 115 cm soil or saprolite under grassland replicate 2 | place: USA:California | collected 2016-06-15 | reverse complement strand
GAACGGGTTGAGCCGCAAGGCTATCCTTGCGCGCCCGATTGCCAATTCGGTCTTCCCCATCCAGGCGTAGGCGAATGCGCTGTTTCCAAGAGCGACAACATTTGAGTTGCTGATGGACAAAGCCCGCTCAAAGACGTCAACAGCCGTCGCCACATCATTATCGTCGAACCAGATGACCAGAGCGGCTGTCGCCAGGGCCGTTGCGTCATCGCTGCCGCGCAGTGCGGCACGCGCGTGATGGGCCGAGACCTCGCGATCCGCCTGGCGTAAACCACCACGGCTGTAGCGAAAATGGAAACAACGAGCGAGGTGAGCATGGGCAGCTGCGTAGTCGGGCTCCAACTCCACCGCCTTCTGTAGCAATGGAATCGCTTGATCGGCGCCCGTCGGCATGAAGTTTCCGGTGATCGACAGCGCCCGCAATACAAGGTCGTATGCATCCAGGCTTTCGGGGCGCTTGCGCCTGACACGCTCGATCTCGATCTTGCGAAGGTTCGGCTCGATGACGCCGATCAGGTTCATGGCAATTTCATCCTGAACGACGAAAATGTCATCGAGCAATCGATCGTAGCGCTCGGCCCAGAGGCACACTCCGTTTTCCGATTCGACCAGCTGCGCTGTGATCCTGATCCGGCTTCCGGCCTTCCGGACGCTGCCCTGAACTAGGTATCGGCAGCCCAGCTCGCGCCCGGTTCGCCGCAAATCCAGGTCCTTGTCGCGAAAGACGAAGCTCGAGTTGCGAGCGATCACGAACAGCCAGCTGATTCGTGACAGACCGGTGATGATGTCCTCGACAATACCGTCCGCAAAATAGTCCTGTTCGGCATCGCCGCTGATGTTGCTGAATGGCAGGACGGCAATGGAGGTTCCGGGAACGAAGGGCAGCGCCGAATTATGCGTCGATTGCCGTTCGGTGGCTCCGTCGCTCTGCAGCCCAATCAGCCGGTACCCGCGTCCCGGCACCGTGACTACGAAGCTGTCGCCGCCACTGCCCTCCTCCAGCGCCTTGCGCACCGCAGAGATGTGGACCTGCAGATTGTTCTCCTCGACGATGATGTCGGGCCACACCTGGGTCATGAGCTGCTCCTTGCTCACGACTTCGCCCCCGGCCGAAGCCAGTACGCAGAGCACGTCGAGGGCTCTGCTGCCGAGCTTCAGGGGAACGTGATCATGTGTGAGCGTGCGCCGATCTAGGTCGAGCTGGAAAGGGCCGAATGTGACGCGATGACCAGCCACTTGTGCCAACCGCGAACGGTTTCAGAACAATTAAGCTCCTGAAACAACGACCTTAAGTCGCGCTGCCCTTAGTGTCCAGCGATGAGGCACCGCTACGGCGACCTCGGATGGCAAAGCTAAGGGGAAAAACGTCATGCGCGCAAAACAGCTTGCGATGTTGGCTCTTGCCGGCGGCCTGATCGGTGGCAACGCGATCTCAGGGGCCGCCGCCCAGAGCTGGCCGAGCCAAACCGTACGGATCATCACGCCATTCCCAGCGGGCACCGGCGGCGACATCACTCTTCGGCCCTACGCAGAGGGCCTCTCGAAGCGATGGGGGAAGCCGGTCATCGTCGAGAACCGCCCTGGCGCAGACGGAATCCTGGCTGTCAATGCCGTGCTGAGCGCTGGTGACAACCACACTCTCCTGTACACCAACGGCGGCCCGCTGACGAGCAACCCGCTCGTCCACGGCAGCAAGCTGTCTTATGATCCGGCGCGCGACCTCGTGCCCATATCGTCGGGAGCCGACGCCTTCATTGCCATTTCGGTGCCGGCTTCGACGAACGTTCGTTCGCTGGCTGAATTTATCACATTCGCCCGCGCTCAGCCCGGAAAGCTCAACTGGGGGGCGACAACCGGAGCGCTCGACTACGTTGTTCCGGGTTTCTTCAAGGCAAGCGGCATCGATCTCACGCACGTTGCCTATCGGGACGTTGCGCCTGCGATGCAAGATCTCTCCCAGGCCCGCCTGCATCTCTATGCGTCCGCTTTGGCAACTCAGCTCTCCATGGTGCAGAGCGGCGCAATCAAGACCATCGCCATCACGAACCGCGAGCGCGCCCCGCTCGTACCTGATGCCCCAACGGCAGTGGAAGCGGGCTTTCCCGATCTGAGGTTCGACGGCTTCCTGGCCTTTTTTGGTCCGCACGGCATGGCGACTGATCTGAGAGACCGCATCAGCGCCGACCTGCGGGCAATCGGGGCTGACCCGGCAATCGGTGCCAGGTTCGCCGGCATGGGGATGATCGTTCGCACCAATACACCGGCGGAATTGCAAAAGATCGTCGAGGAGGAACGCAGCAAGCGCGCTCGGTTCGCCCCTGCCGTTGATCGCAGGCCTTGATTGCCATGCACGCGCAAACGATTTCACCTGATCGCCTGATCGAGCTCGGTAGCGCCTACCGCAAAGCGAAGGCTTTGTTGAGTGCAGTCGAGCTCGACCTGTTCTCGGTGCTGGCTCGAGGGCCGCTCGATGCCGACAAGCTGAGGATGGCGCTCGACCTGCATAGCCGAAGCGCAGGGGATTTTTTCGACACGCTCGTCGCACTGGGGCTTCTGGTCCGAGGCGACGATGGCCGGTACGCCAATGCGCCCGATTGCGATCTCTACCTGAACCGAGAAAGTCCAAGCTTTCTCGGTGGCATGTTCGCCCAATTCAACAATCGGGAATACCGGATGTGGTCAACGCTCACCGACGCGTTGCGCACAGGCAAGCCGCAGAACGGGTGCGATGGCGTCGATCATTTTCCCACGATCTATGAGGAGCCGCAGCAGTTCCGCGCCTTCGTCGACGCCATGACGGCTGGGAGCCTGCCTTCAGCACAATGCATTGCCGAGACCTTCCCTTGGTCGAACTATGAATCGCTCTGCGACATCGGAACTGCACAGGGTTGCCTGCCGGTCGAAGTAGCAACGGCGCATCCGCACCTGACCGCCGTGGGGTTCGATCTACCGGAACTGGCTCCGGTGTTCGAGCAATACGTGGCAAGGCACAATCTTGCAGATCGCGTGCAGTTTAGAGCGGGCAATTTCTTTCACGATCCCCTGCCGCGCACCGACGTCATCGTGTTTGGCCGGGTGCTCCACAACTGGGATCTGCCAACCAAAAGGATGCTGCTGAGGAAGGCTCATCAATCCTTGCCGTCTGGTGGCGCAGTCGTCGTCTACGACATGCTGATCGATGATGAGCGCCGCAGGAATGCCTCCGGCTTACTGTCCTCGCTCAATATGCTGGTCTGGACATCGGCCGGATTTGGCTACAGCGGCGAAGATTGTATTGGCTGGATGCGTGAAGCTGGATTCAGCAACATGCGAAGCGAAGCGTTGGCCGCAGGTCAATCGATGGTGATTGGGCAGATGTAAACCCCGCGGCGCGCTGCATAATGTGTTTGCCGTCAAAATTCCAGCAATCCATCCCTCACACCCCACGCGCCTTCTCGGCAAGTTCCTTGAGCACTGCGCGCAACGGGCCAAGTGCGCGCACGCGCTGCGGGAACGGCAAACGCAAGGCGGTGCGCTCGAGCTGCAGCTCGAGCCCTTCCGGGTCGCAGCCGACGCAGCGCCAGGCGCCGTCGGCGGCGCCGAGGAGCTTGGTGGCGTAGAGCCGGCAGGTGTCGGCGTGGTCGGCATTCATATGCGCCAGGATGTCGGGCTCTGCGGCTGTGAGCTCGCACGCGTCCTCGACCGGCGTGAGGATGTCGCCCGGCTCAAGGTCGACGATGCGGCCGAAGCCGGCGACCAGATGCGCGCCCTTGAGCGCGATCCGGTAGAAGGCAAAGTCGCCGAAGCCCGCGAACATCTCGGCCTCCGGCTGGCGCTCGAGATAGCGGCGGCGCACGTCCTTGTCGTCGCTGACCGCAGCCGTCCCCATCAGCATCACGCGCGCGCCCTGCAAGGGATCGCCCGGCTTGCGCTCGTCCAGCATCAGGGAGACCCGTGGGTCCGCGAGGATGTTCTTGGTATGGATGGCGAGGCGGGAGATCAGGAGGAGTGGCGCGCCATCCGCGGCGGTCGCCACATTGACCAGCGAGCAATAGGGATCGCCCGAGCCGGGCATCAAGGTCGCCAGGGCTCCACTGCGACCTTCCCGGAGCAGCTTCTTGGCGGCGGCCTGGGGGTCGAAATCCGAGGTGGGCTGCATCGGCTCGTTTAACCGTTCGGGTGACCAGTTTCAGCCTCTCCGGTTTGGCCCCGCTTGGCAACGCTCTCTGGTTTTCCCGGTATTTTTGTGCATCAGCTAACGCTTTACGTCATTGCCACAATTCGCGTATGCTGGGCAAAGCCTTTGACGAATCATGGCTTTGTCGAGGAATAGACACACTTCGGCCCAGCTTTCCGGGCTTCAAATGATGCGGGGGTTGCCCGCACGGAACAGGTCTTTATGCCGACGATCGCCCTGGTCGACGATGACCGCAACATCCTGACTTCGGTTTCGATCGCACTCGAAGCCGAGGGCTACCGCATCATGACCTACACGGACGGCGCCTCTGCGCTCGACGGTTTCAAGACGTCGCCGCCGGACCTCGCCATCCTGGACATCAAGATGCCCCGCATGGACGGCATGGAGACGCTCCGCCGGCTGCGGCAGAAGTCCGATATGCCGGTGATTTTCCTCACCTCCAAGGACGAGGAGATCGACGAGCTGTTCGGGCTCAAGATGGGCGCCGACGATTTCATCCGGAAGCCGTTCTCGCAGCGGCTGCTGGTCGAGCGCGTGAAGGCGGTGCTGCGCCGCACGACCCCGAAGGACGGCAGCACGCCCAAGGAGGTCGATGCCCGGGCACTTGAGCGCGGCCAACTGCGCATGGACCCCGAGCGCCACACCTGCACCTGGAAGAACGAGCCGGTCACGCTCACGGTCACCGAATTCCTGATCCTGCAGGCGCTCGCGACCCGGCCGGGGGTGGTGAAAAGCCGCAACGCCCTGATGGATGCCGCCTACGATGACCAAGTCTATGTCGACGACCGCACGATCGACAGTCACATCAAGCGCTTGCGCAAGAAATTCAAACAGGTCGACGACGACTTTGACATGATCGAGACGCTGTACGGGGTGGGCTACCGCTTCAAGGAGATGTAATACCGCCCTGCCCCGCGGCGGCCACGCCGGGTGACCAATCCGGCCGCCCACGCTACAGTGTCGCGCCTAGACAGTGCGGCGCCCAGACAGCGTCGCGCCTAGAGGGAACCCGGCAGGTCGATCGTGCTCGAGAAAACCCCGCGACCCATTGACGACCCGTACGAGGCAGATGCCGCTGACGTTGCCGCGCCTCCGACTGAGCCCACCGCCAGCCTGTCGCGCCGCGCCTGGCAGTTCTTCGTCCGGCAGAGTTCCTCGAGCCTGACCCGGCGGATCATCTTTCTCAACCTCGCGGGCCTCTTCTGCCTCGTGCTAGGGGTTCTCTATCTCTCGCAGTTTCGCGCCGGCCTGATCGACGCGCGGCGGGAAAGCCTGCTGGTGCAGGGCGAGATCATCGCGGCCGCGATCGCAGCCTCCTCCACCACCGCCGACCCCGACAACACGCAGATCGATCTCGAGCGACTGCTCGACCTGCAGGCCGGCGAGACCTACAAGCCGCAGGACGAAACGCAGCTCGATTTCCCGATCGATCCGGAGCGCGTCGCGCCGGTGCTGCGCCGGCTGGTGTCGCCAACCAATACCCGGGCAACGGCAAGGGCTACGACGAGGTTGGACAGGCGCTCAACGATCTCAAGGCCAGCATGGTGCGCATCAACGAGCGCGCCGAGGTGATCGTCTCGGTCGCGGTACCGGTCAAGCGCTCGCGCGCGGTGCGCGGCGCCCTGATGCTGCAGACGCAGGGCGCCGACATCGACGAGATCGTGACCGAGGAGCGGCTGGCGATCTTCAAGGTGTTCATGGTCGCCGCCGGCGTCATGGTGGTGCTCTCGTTCGTGCTCGCAAGCACCATCGGCGGGCCGATGCGGCGGCTGGCCGAAAGCGCGCAGGTGGTGCGGCGGCGCGTGCGCTCACGCGGCGAGATCGCGGACTACACCTTCCGGCGCGACGAGATCGGCCACCTGTCGGGCTCGCTGCGTAGCATGACCAGCGCGCTCTATCGGCGCATCGAGGCGATCGAGAGCTTTGCGGCCGACGTCTCGCATGAGCTCAAGAATCCACTGACCTCGCTGCGCTCGGCGGTCGAGACGCTGCCGCTGGCCAAGAGCGAGACGAGCCGCGCCCGCCTGCTCGAGGTCATCCAGCACGACGTGAAGCGGCTCGACCGCCTCATCTCCGATATCTCGGACGCAAGCCGGCTTGATGCCGAGATGCAGCGCCAGGATGCCGAGCCGGTCGACCTCAAGAAGCTGCTCACAATGGTGGTAAACGTCGCCAACGAGGTGCCGCGCGAGGATGGCACCGTCGTCACGGTGAAGTTCGAAGGCAACGGCGGTTTCTCGGTGCTGGGCCACGATTCGAGGCTTTGCCAGGTGATCAACAACCTGATCGACAACGCGCGCTCGTTCTCGCCGCAGGGCGGCACCGTCCGCGTCACCTGCAAGCGCTACCGTGGCGATATCGACGTCGTGGTCGACGATGACGGCCCCGGCATCTATCCGGAGGCGATGGAGAAGATCTTCGACCGCTTCTACACCTATCGTCCGCACCAGGATTTCGGCCAGAACTCCGGCCTCGGCCTGTCGATCTCCAAGCAGATCGCCGAAGCGCATGACGGCCGCCTGTGGGCAGAGAACCGCATCGGCACGCAAGACTCCGAGCCGCCGAATGTGCTGGGCGCCCGTTTCACGGTGCGGCTGCCGGCGGCCTGATGGCGGAGCGGCCCACCGTGCATGCCTGCGCGGTGCTCGTTGGCGCACGCGCGCTTCTCATCAGAGGTCCCGCCGGCTCCGGCAAATCGCTGCTCACGTTCAGGCTCATCGCGGCCGCGCAAAGCGGACTCTTGCCGTTTGCGCGCCTCGTTGGCGACGACCGGATTCGGCTCGAGCCCTGCCACGGACGGCTGTTGGCGTGCGCACCTGACAAGCTCGCCGGCCTGATCGAGGTGCGTGGGATCGGCATCCGTCAGCTGCCGCATGAGCCGGTCGCGGTGGTCGGCGGCGTGATCGACCTGGCAGCACCCGACACCGAGCGCCTCCCGAAACAGGCTGAGATCGAGGTTGAGGGCGTCAAGCTGCCTCAACTAAAGATAGCAGAAAGCCGTGATCCCTACCCGTCTGTGCTGGCATGGCTGACCACCAAATTCGCAGACGACCCGCTGGTTGCAGAAAAGTAACCATATCCACGGCATCATTATACCAATTCAGGCCCTTGCCGAGCGGCCGCAAAAGCGCCAGATACTGCAATGCAACATGGTCGTAAAAACAACAGAAAGACCCCTTGCGCACGCACTTCGGATCGTGAAGATGGCGGACCTTTCGTGCGGCGCGTCGCGCCCGCGGGGAGTTCTATGATCGGCTTAGTACTTGTCACCCACGGGCGGCTTGCCGTTGAGTTCCGCTCGGCGCTGGAGCATGTGGTCGGCCCCCAGCAGCAGATCGAGGCGGTGACCATTGGCCCCGACGACGACCCCGAGCAGCGCCGGCGCGACATCATCGAAGCCGTGAAGCGGGTCGACAGCGGCGACGGCGTCGCCATCCTGACCGACATGTTCGGTGGCACCCCGTCCAATCTCTCGATCTCGGTGATGGGGCGGCCGCAGGTCGAGGTGCTGGCCGGCATTAACTTGCCGATGCTGGTCAAGCTCGCCAAGGTTCGCGACGAATGCCCGCTGCAGGATGCAGTGCTGGCGGCGCAGGAAGCCGGTCGTAAATACATCACCGTCGCCAGCCGCGTGCTGAACGGCAAATGAGCCAAATGAGCGAAGCGGGCAGCAGCTCCGATCCCCCCGGGCCCGCGCCCACCGTCAGTCGTGTGTTGGAGATCTGCAATAAGCGCGGCCTGCATGCCCGCGCCTCCGCCAAGTTCGTGATGACGGTGGAGCAATTCGATGCCGAGGTCTTTGTCACCCGCGGCTCCGAGCGGGTCGGCGGCACTTCGATCATGGGCCTGATGATGCTCGCGGCCGGGCCCGGCACCAGCATCACGGTCGAGGCGACCGGCCCACAGGCGGCCGAGGTCGTGGATGCGCTGGCCAAGCTGGTTGCCGAACGGTTCACCGAAGGCGAGTAGTCTTGCAATCGACATAAAGAAATCTTTATATCTTTATTGTGCTACTGGGCCGTGTTTGTTATAGCGAGGCCCCAAGGGCGCCCTCGCGGGCTCCTCATCCCGTCTTCCGCTCACAGCACAGGAACCGACATGTCCGCTTTACCCAAGGGCGCTGCCGCCGACTACGTCGTCCAGGACATTGGCCTTGCCGAATGGGGCCGCAAGGAAATCGCCATCGCCGAGACCGAGATGCCCGGCCTGATGGCGACGCGCGAGGAATATGGCCCACAGCAGCCGCTGCGCGGCGCGCGTGTCGCGGGCTCGCTGCACATGACGATCCAGACCGCGGTGCTGATCGAGACGCTGAAGGCGCTCGGCGCCGACGTGCGCTGGGCGTCCTGCAACATCTATTCTACGCAGGATCATGCGGCGGCCGCGATCGCGGCCGGCGGCACGCCCGTGTTCGCGGTCAAGGGCGAGAAGCTCACCGACTACTGGGACTATCAGCACCGCATCTTCGAATGGGCCGACGGCGGCTCGCCCAACATGATCCTTGACGACGGCGGTGACGCGACGCTGCTCATTCACCTGGGCATCGAAGCGGCTAAAAACCCGGCCGTGCTCAACCATCCGACCAACGAGGAAGAAGAAATCCTGTTCGCCTCGATCAAGAAGCGGCTCAAGGACCAGCCCGGCTGGTACGAGAAGAACGGCAAGGCGATCCGCGGCGTCACCGAGGAGACCACGACCGGCGTGCACCGCCTCTACGAGATGCACAAGAAGGGCACGCTGCTGTGGCCCGCAATCAACGTCAATGACAGCGTCACCAAGTCCAAGTTCGACAATCTCTATGGCTGCCGTGAATCGCTGGTCGATGGCATCCGCCGCGGCACCGACGTCATGATGGCCGGCAAGGTCGCGATGGTGGCGGGCTTCGGCGACGTTGGCAAAGGCTCGGCCGCTTCGCTCCGCCAGGCCGGCTGCCGCGTGCTGGTGTCGGAGGTCGATCCGATCTGTGCGCTGCAGGCCGCGATGGAAGGCTATGAAGTGATCACCATGGACGACGCGGCGGCGCGCGCCGATATCTTCGTGACCGCGACCGGCAATGTCGACGTGATCACGATCGAGCACATGCGCAAGATGAAGGACCGCGCCATCGTGGCCAACATCGGCCACTTTGACTCGGAGATCCAGGTGGCGTCGCTGCGCAACTTCAAATGGGTCAACATCAAGCCGCAGGTCGATGAGATCGAGTTCCCCGACCGCAAGCGTATTATTCTGCTGTCAGAAGGCCGGCTGGTGAACCTTGGCAACGCCATGGGGCACCCGAGCTTCGTGATGTCATCGTCGTTCACCAACCAGATGCTCGCGCAGATCGAGCTGTTCACCAATCCGGGCAAGTACGAGAAGAAGGTCTATACGTTGCCCAAGCATCTCGACGAGAAAGTCGCGCGGCTGCATCTCGACAAGATCGGCGTCAAGCTGACGAAGCTCAGCGACAAGCAGTCGAAATATATCGGTGTGCCGGGCGAAGGGCCGTTCAAGCCGGATCATTATCGGTACTAATACAAACAGCGACAGACATCGACCTATCTCCGTCATCCTGAGGTGGCCGAGCCTTAGCCGCGTTCACGGCATCTTCGAGGCGCTATGGCGAGGCCCTCGAAGGATGATCGGCACCCAAGTCGGCTATAGCCGACTTGGGCACATTAATATGCCGAAATATGCCGATCTCGGGTAAATCCGAGATCGGTGGCCGTCGCCCTTCGAGGCGCCCCCGGCTTAAGCGGCCGGGGTCGCGCCTCAGGGTGACGGATATGAATCAGTTCTTGCCGCCGTCCCTGCGGTGACCGCCGTTCAACGGCTTGGGACAACGTTCGTTCCGACCATACTCGCCGCCACCGCCTCGGCGATGCGGATGCCATCGACGCCGGCGGACAGAATGCCGCCGGCATAGCCGGCGCCCTCGCCGGCCGGATAGAGGCCGCGCGTGTTCACGCTTTGCAAGCTGTCGTCGCGGCAGATGCGGATCGGCGACGATGTTCGGGTCTCGACTCCCGTCAGCACCGCATCGTCGAGCGCAAAACCTTTGATCTGACGCTCGAAGGCCGGCAGCGCTTCGCGGATGGCTTCGACCGCGAAATCGGGCAGGCACGCCGCCAGATCGCTCGGCTGTACGCCGGGCCGATAGGACGGCACGACTTCGCCCAGCGTGATTGATTCCCGGCACGCGAGGAAATCGCCGACGCGCTGTGCAGGCGCCGCGTAGGTCCCTCCACCCGCCGCAAACGCAAGCTCCTCAAAGTGACGCTGAAACGCCACGCCGGCGAGCGGGTGCCCCGGATAGTCGGCAGGCGTGATGCCGACCACGATGCCCGCATTGGCGTTGCGCTCATTGCGCGAGTACTGGCTCATGCCATTGGTGACGACGCGGCCAGGCTCGGAGGTCGCCGCCACCACGGTGCCGCCCGGGCACATGCAGAAGCTGTAGACCGAGCGGCCGTTGCTGCCATGATGAACGAGCTTGTAGTCGGCGGCGCCGAGCAGCGGATGACCGGCGCGTTCGCCATAGCGGCAGCGATCGATCAGCGACTGCGGATGCTCGATGCGTGCACCGATGGAGAATGGCTTGGCCTCGATCGCCACACCGCGATCGAACAGCATCTGGAACGTGTCGCGCGCACTGTGGCCGATCGCCAGCACAACATGGTCGGTCGCAATATGGCTGCCATCGGCCAGCACCACACCGCGCACCTGCCGGGTGCCGTCTGCCCTCACATCGATCTCGATGTCCTCGACCTTGCTTTGGAAACGATACTCGCCGCCGAGCGCTTCGACGGTCGCACGGATCTGCTCTACGATCGTCACCAGCCGGAATGTCCCGATGTGCGGCTTGGCGACGGTGAGAATCTCGGGCGGCGCGCCGGCCTTGACGAACTCGGTCAGCACCTTGCGGCCGTAGTGATGCGGGTCCTTGATCTGGCTGTAGAGCTTGCCGTCGGAGAACGTGCCGGCGCCGCCTTCGCCGAATTGTACATTCGATTCCGGGTTGAGCACCGACCGACGCCACAGGGCCCAGGTGTCTTTCGTGCGTTCGCGCACGACCTTGCCGCGCTCGAGGATCAGCGGCCGGAAGCCCATCTGCGCCAGGACAAGGCCCGCCAGCAGACCGCAAGGGCCGCTTCCGATCACAACCAGCCGCGATGCTGGCGCTCCCGGCGGGCGCGCCTTGAGGCGGTAGCCCTCGTCAGGGGCCGGCGCGACATTGCGATCGCGGGAGAGCCGCCGCAACAGCGCCGCTTCGTTGCGCACCTCGACGTCGAGCGTATAGATCAGCGCGATGGCGGAGCGCTTGCGAGCGTCAGCTTGATGTCGGTCAGGCGCAGCATTCCGGACTCCAGGCGCGGCCGTCCGTCGGACCATTTGGGTCGCGCCTGCGCCTTGCTATACCCGAGGTCCGATCGCCGGCACCACGGCTAAGTGACAGGACCAATGACAGCCCAATGACCAAAGCGACCGAGGCGTTCGATATCATTGTCCTCGGGGCAGGCGCGGCCGGCCTGATGTGTGCGCTCACCGCCGGCCAGCGCGGCCGCCGGGTCCTCCTCCTCGACCACGCCGACCGGGTCGGCGCCAAGATTCTGATCTCGGGCGGCGGGCGCTGCAATTTCACCAATCTGCATTGCGCGCCCGACCGGTTTCTCTCCGGCAATCCGGACTTCTGCAGGTCGGCGCTCTCCCGCTACACGCAGGATGATTTCATCGCGCTGGTTGAGCGCCATCGCGTTCCCTATCACGAGAAGACACTCGGGCAACTGTTCTGCGACGGGTCCGCGCGCGCCATCGTGGCGATGCTGCTGGCTGAATGCGCGCAGGGTGGCGTCGATGTCCGCCTTGGCCACGCCGTCACTGATCTCTCCAACGCTGACGGCTTCCGTCTGACGACCAGCGGCGGCTGCTTTACAGCCGCAGCGCTGGTCCTGGCGACC
>WNGB01024250.1_pt1 | contig 12114 bp, 8 predicted proteins | sample 5400681 | NCBI WGS metagenome assembly WNGB01 (sample SAMN13153367, study PRJNA577476) | soil metagenome | isolation source: 115 cm soil or saprolite under grassland replicate 2 | place: USA:California | collected 2016-06-15 | reverse complement strand
TCGGTCAAAAAGGAGATCTGGTCGGGACCCGCCGTCCCCAGCGGCGCCACGCCGGTGACGACCCGGGACGGGTCGCCATCGAGCTGTGCCTGCAGCGCCTCCGCGAGCTCGCCGAGCGTGAACCCGGCTCTGGTCATTACCGCTACGGCTTCTTCGCTGGGCTGGCGGCCGGCGGCGCCGCGGCCGGTCCTTTGGGAGCCTGTACGTCAAACGCGCGAATGATCTCCTCCGTGAGATCGGCCTGGGGGTCCCCGTAGATGACGCCCGCGCCACGCTTCTCGACGATCATATAGCAGCCCTTGTCCTTGCCGATGCGCTCGATCACGCCGGAGACGTCCTGCAGGACCTTCTGGAGCAGCGTCGCCTCCTTCTTCTCCAGCTCCTTCTGGAAGTCGTCCATCAGCCGGGCGGCATCCCGGCGCTTGCGCTCGAACTGCTCCTGCTTCTCGCGCCGGGCATCCGGGGTGAGCAGCGCGCCCTTCTTCTCCATCTCCTCTCGCAGCTTGTCCAGCTCGAGCTTCCTATTGTCCATCTCCTTCTGCATCGTCGCCTTCTCGCGCTCGAGCTGCTCGCGCGCCGCCACCCCGGCGGCCGAACGGGCCAGCACTCGCTGCACGTCGATGAACGAGATGCGCTGGGGGCCGCCGCATCCCGACGCGGGGGCGGTCCCCGGCGCCTGGGCCCGCGCCTCCGTACCCGTCGCGACCAGCGCCATCGTCACAAGCACCATCGCCCTCAACACACGCTTCATCAATCCCTCCTCAGAACGGCGAACCGACCGAGAACTGGATGGCACCGAAGTCCTCACCCTTGCGCCGGTCGAGGTTGATGCCGTAGTCTACGCGGATCGGCCCGAACGGTGACTGCCAGCGGACGCCGGCGCCCGCCGCCTCGCGCGTATCGGTGATGTCGAATTTCGTCGTGAAGCCGTACACGTTGCCGATGTCGAAGAAGGCCGCCACTCTCAGGTTGAAGGGCAACGGCACGATGTACTCCACGTTGCCCAGCACCTCGGAGGTGCCGCCGATGCGGGTGCCGGATTCGTCGACGGGCGAGATCTTCCGGGCCTTGAAGCTCCGGATGGAGTTCGGCCCACCGAGATAGAAGCGCTCGAAGACGGGCAGCGGATCCTCCGACCATCCGAAGCCGTAACCCGCCTCCGCCCGGCCCGACAGGATGTGCCCGTACCAGACCGGGTAGAAGTACGAGGTCGAGGCGATCGACTTCACGAAGCGTGAGTCGCCGCCGAGCCCGGCGAAGTCCACGGTGAAGACGGTGTACCCCCCCTTGGTCGGCAGCGCCACCGCGTCTCGGCTGTCGCGCGTCAGCCCGAGCGTCACCGCGGAGGTCACGCGGGTGCCGATCTCGTCACGCAGTAGCGGGTCGCTCGTGTCACGCACGTCGCTGATCTCGTCGCGGGTCAGTCGATAGGCGGTCTGCCAGCGCCAGTACTCCTCGAAGGGATGACTCAGCCGCACGGTGCCGCCCAGCGAATCGTAGTCGTACTCGGTGAATTGCCGCTTGACGTTGAACACATCGAAGCCGGCCGAGAGCGGGCGGTCGAACAGCCACGGCTCCGTGAAGCTGATGATCCCCTGCTGACTGTTGGCACCGGCCCGGATGCGCAGCGACAGCACCCAGCCCCGCCCCAGGAAGTTGTTCTGCGAGACGTCGAGGGTCCCGACGAAGCTGTCGACCGACGAGAAGCCGCCGCCGATGGAGAAGATGCCGGTGGGCCGCTCGGTGACCTCCACGTTGACGATGATCCGCGTCTTGTCGGTCCCCGGCTGGGTGGTCGCGTTGACCATGTCGAAGTAGCCGAGGTTGATGAGGCGCTGGCGGGCCCGCTGCAGCTTCTGGAGGGTGAACAGGTCCCCCTCCACGAACGGGATCTCGCGGCGCAGGATCCGGTCTTCGCTGCGGGTATTGCCCGTGATGTTGATCCGCTCGACGTAGACCTCGGGACCCTCGGTCACCTCGAGGGCGATGTCGACGGTCGTGTTCGTCGACTGCTGGTCGGTGCGCGGCAGGACGTCGACGGAGGCGCGGCCGATGGTGCTGTAGAGATCGGAGATGTTGCGCACGCCGTCCCGGAGCCCGGTACGCGAGAAGACGTCGCCGGCCTTGAATCCGAGCTGGCGGCGAACCTCCTCCTCGGGGACGAGCGTCACCCCGGTCAGTTTGATCACGCCCACCCGGTACTGGGCGCCCTCCACCACGTCGATCGTGATGGTCACCCGGGCCTTCTCGTGGTCCACCACCACGTCGTGGCGCTCCACCCTCATCTGAATGAAGCCGTGGTCCTGATAGACCCCGACGATGCGGTCGATGTCCTCCTCCAGCTTCTGGCGCTGGACGGTGCCACGCAGGATGAAGTACTGGCGCTCCTGGGTGGCCATGACGGCCTTGATCTCTTTGTCCTTCAGTCCCTTGTTGCCGCGGATCACGATCTTGTCGATGGTGATCCGGCGGCCTTCGTTGATCGTGAAGACGACCTTGACGTCGCCGTCGCCGAACTTCTCGACCTCGGGACTGATCTGGACCTCGAAGTAGCCCTCGTCCTCGTAGGCGTCCTTCAGCTTCTCGCGGGCCCGCTGAACCTCGACCGGGTTGTAGACGCTCCCCAGCTTCAGCTCGATCTTGTCCTGCAGCTCGCTGGTGCCGAGCTTGGAGTTCCCGACGAACTCCACGTCACGGACGAACGGCCGCTCGGTCACCACGAACGTGACCTTCACCCCCCCCTCGAAGTCCTCGACCTTGAGCTGCACGTCGTCGAAGAACCCGAGGTTGAAGACGGAGCGAAGGTCCTCGGAGGCCTGGGAGGGGTTGAATGGCGAGCCCACCGCGGAGCGGATGCGGCCGAGGATGACCGCCTCCTGCACCCGCCGGTTGCCCTCGACCGCGAGCTCCCGGATGAGGATCATCCGGGACGTCGCCCCGGGGGGGCGGGGCGGCTGGGCCTCGGCCAAGGCGACGAGGAGCGCGAGCGTTGCCAGGGCGACCACGCACGACCGACGTATACGCCCCCGTGACGTCACCGGCCGTCAGGCTCGTGCGAGCGACCGGTCAGTGCTCAGCAAGCTCGAGCGGTACGTCGGCGGCCTGGGGCGGCGCTTCGCGGAACACGAAGTTGCCCCCTTCCACGTCGACCTCGATACGCGCGCTGTCGACGAGTTGGCCGCGAACGATGGCTTCCGCCAGCGGGTCCTCAATATGCTTCTGAATGGTCCGGCGAAGCTGCCGGGCACCGTAGGTCGGGTCGAAGCCCTTTTCGAGGAGGGCATTCTCCGCCGCCGGCGTGAGAATGAGCTCGATACCCTTCTCGGTCAGCTGCTTGTTGATGCGCGTGGTCATGAGCCGGATGATGCTCTTGATGTGCGACTCGGCCAGCGAGTGGAACACGATGATGTCGTCGATCCGGTTGAGGAACTCCGGCCGGAATGCCCGCTTCATCTCCTCCATCACGCGCTCTCTCATCTTCTCGTAGGACTGCTCGTCGGATTCGGCCAGGAAGCCCGGCGACGTCCGCTTGCCGATGAGGCTGGTGCCCAGGTTCGACGTCATGATCAGGATGGCGTTCTTGAAGTCCACCACGTGACCGAGCGAATCGGAGAGCCGGCCGTCGTCGAGCACCTGCAGCAGCATGTTGAATACGTCCGGATGCGCCTTCTCGATCTCATCGAACAGCACGACCGAGTAGGGTCGCCGGCGGACCTTCTCGGTCAGGAACCCACCTTCTTCGTAGCCGACGTAGCCGGGAGGCGCGCCCAGGAGCCGGGAAACCGAGAACTTCTCCATGTACTCGGACATGTCCACGCGGATGAGGGCGTTCTCGTCGCCGAAGAGGTACTCGGCCAGGGCCCGCGCCAGCTCGGTCTTGCCGACGCCGGTGGGACCGAGGAAGACGAACGAGCCCACCGGTCGCTTGGCGTCCTTGAGGCCGGCCCGCGACCGGCGGATGGCCCGGGCCACCGCCTTGACGGCGTCGTCCTGGCCGATGATCCGACCGTGAAGGGCGTCCTCCATGCGGGCGAGCTTGGCCGACTCCTTCTCTTCGAGCTTGGCGAGGGGGATGCCGGTCCAGCGCGACACGATGAACTCGATGTCCACCTCGCCGACCGATTGCACACCCTTGCCCTTGGTCCGCTCCCACTCGCGCTTCATCTCCTCTTCGCGATGCTGGAGAATCTTCTCCTTCTCGCGCAGAGACGCGGCCTTCTCGAACTCCTGGGCCTCCAGGTACATGTCCTTCTCGCGCCGGACCCGCTCGAGCTCCTTCTCGATCTCCTTGAGCTCGGCCGGCGGCGTGAGCGCCATCAAGCGCGTGCGCGACGAGGCCTCATCGATCACGTCGATCGCCTTGTCCGGCAGCTGGCGGTCGGTGATGTACCGATCGGCGAGCATCACGGCGGCGTTGATGGCCTGCTCGGTGATCTTGACCCGGTGATGCGCTTCGTATTTGTGGCGCAGCCCCTTGATGATCTCGATGGCCTCGGGGACGCTGGGCGCCTTCACGATGACCGGCTGGAACCGGCGTTCCAGGGCGCCGTCCTTCTCGATGTACTTGCGATACTCGTCGAGCGTAGTGGCACCGATGGTCTGGATCTCGCCCCGCGACAGCGCCGGCTTGAGCATGTTCGACGCGTCGATCGCGCCCTCGGCGGCCCCGGCCCCGATCAGGGTGTGGAGCTCGTCGAGAAACAGGACGACGTTCTCCGACTGGCGGATCTCCTTCATCACGGCCTTCAACCGCTCCTCGAACTGGCCGCGATACTTGGTGCCCGCCACCAGCGCGCCCAGGTCGAGCTGCAGAAGGCGCTTGTTCACGAGGACGTCGGGGACGTCGTGGCTGATGATCTTCTGGGCGAGGCCTTCGACGATGGCCGTCTTGCCGACCCCCGGCTCGCCGATCAGCACCGGGTTGTTCTTGGTGCGCCGGGCCAGGATCTGGATGACGCGCTCGATCTCCTGCTCGCGTCCGATCACCGGATCGAGCTTGCTCTCACGGGCGAGCTGGGTGAGGTCCCGGGCGAACTCGTCCAGCACGGGCGTCTGCGAGCGCTTCTTGGGCCGCGGGTAGTACTGGTCGCCGAGCAGCGCCAGCGTCTCCTGCCGGACCTCGTCGAGCCGCGCACCGAGTGATTCGAGGATCTTGGCCGCGATCGACTGTCCTTCCTTCATCAGACCCAGCAGCAGGTGCTCGGTCCCGATGTAGTTGTGGCCGAGCTGCCGCGCCTCTTCGATGGACAGCTCGAGAACGCGCTTGGCCTGCGGGGTGAACGGCACTTCGCCGAAGGTGAGCGTCTTGGGAAACCCGGCGAGCGCCCGCTCGACCTCTGCCTTCACGGTTTCCAGGCGGAGTCCGAGACGCTGCAGGACCGCGGTGGCGATGCCCTCGCCGTCACGGATCAGGCCGAGGAGAACGTGCTCGGTCCCGACGAAGTCGTGGCGGAACCGGCCCGCTTCCTCGCGAGCCAGGATGATGACCCGTCGCGCCCGCTCGGTGAACCGTTCAAACACTGGAGGCCTTACCCCTTTCTTCGCCGGAGGCGCCCGTTTCTCCTGCGAAGACGGCTAGTTATCGAAGCAAATCCAGTATATCCCGCGCTTCGTACCACTGCTAGACTTTTTCTTCACGCGCAACTAACTCTGCGAATCCACACGCCACTCTACACGGGCAACCCGCTCGCGGCATTCGTCGTTCCGTTCACCTCACGGGCGCGGCCCTCCACGAGGCGATAGATGCGGTCGGCACGACGCGCGAGCTCGGGGTTGTGCGTGGCGATCAGGAACGCGATGCCGCGCTCGGCCTGCAGCTGCAGGAAGAGGTCGTAGACGACTTCGCTCGTCTTGGGATCGAGGTTGCCGGTCGGTTCGTCGGCCAGGATGACGCGCGGTCCGTTCATGAGCGCGCGCGCGACGGCCACCCGTTGCTGCTCTCCCCCCGACATCTCGCCCGGTCGATGCTCCAGCCGGTCGCCGAGTCCGACCTCGGCGAGCGCGGCGGCCGCCCGCTCGCGTGCCTCGCGCCGCGGCCGACGGGCGATCAGCGCCGGCAGCATCGCGTTCTCGAGCGCGGACATCTCTCCGAGGAGATTGTAGAACTGGAACACGAAGCCGACTTCCTGCCGCCGGTAACGCGCCAGCCCCGCCTCGCCGCGGGCGAACAGATCCTCGCCCTGGAACAGCACACGGCCCCCGGAGGGCCGATCCAGCGCTCCCAGCACGTGCAGCAGCGTGGACTTGCCGACCCCGGAGGCGCCGACCAGCGCCACCACCTCGCCCACCCCCACCGTGATCGACGCCCCGCGCAGGACCCGTACGATCTCGGGCCCGGTGCGGTATTCGCGCTCGAGCTCGTCGGCAGCAAGGAGCGCCGCGCGCGACTCAGGCATTGTTGTAGCGGCGCCCGCTAGCCCGGGCAGCTTCGCAGGTGGCCTGTTCCAGAAGGGCGTGGCTCTGACAGGTCCAGTCATTCCCAGCCAACACACGACCGGGCGCGCTCGCCGGCCCCGAGCTACTCATATCTCAGCACGTCCACAGGCTGCAGCGCGCCGGCCCGCCGGGCCGGAATGATGGTGGCGAAGAAAGAGAGCACCAGCGTGGCGCCGACGATCGAAAGGAAGTCGGTGGGCGTCAGCTTCATCGGCAGGTAGTCGATCTGATAGACGTCGCCGGCCAGCCGGATGATCTTGTACGTATTCTGCACCCAGATGATCACGAGACCCACCAGACTGCCGGCCAGCGTGCCGACCACGCCGATGGTCATGCCGACCGTGAAGAAGACGGCGGTGATCGAAGACCCGGTGGCGCCGATCGACTTGAGGATGCCGATCTCCTTGCGCTTTTCGGCAACCAGCAGCACCAGGTGGCCGATGATCGCGAAGGCGGCGACCAGTACGATGATCGTGACGATCACGAACAGCGCGAGCTTCTCGAGCTGCAGCGCGGCGAACAGGTTGCGGTTCATGTCCATCCAGTCGCGCACCCAGTAGGCTATGCCCAGCCGGCGGGCGATCAGCAGCCCTACCGCCTTGGCGGCGAACGGATCGACCAGCTTCACCTCGATCCCGGTCACGCCGGTCAGCCCGGCGAACTCGCGGGCGGCGCCCAGCGGCAGGTAGGCGATCGACGAGTCGTACTCGTGCATGCCGACCTGGATGGTGCCGGCGACCGTGAAGCGGCGCATCTTGGGCACCATGCCGACGGCGGTGAGCGCGCCCTTGGGCGAGATGACCGTCACCGGGTCGCCGGGCAGGACCCCGAGGACGCGCGCCAGCTCCTGCCCCAGGAGGATCCCGTCGCCGCCCTCGGCGAAGCTCTCCATCCGCCCGGTGCGCAGCTGCGAGCCGAGGTCGCTCGCAACCGACGCATCGCTCGTATCGACGCCCCGCACCAGGCCCCCGTGGGCGTCGCCCGGCGCCGCTCTGGAACACGAGCAAGTGCGGATTGGCCGAGATGATCCGGTCGCGAATGCCGTCCTGGAAGCCGGTCATCACCGCCAGCACGACGATGAGCGCGGATACGCCGAGGAACACGCCGCCCACGCCGATCCACACGAACAGCGAGAGGTTGAGGCGCTTGCCCCGGGAGCCGAGGTAGCGCAGGCCAAGGAACAGCTCGTACGGAAGCCCGCCCTTCACGAGGCCGGCGCCTCCGGCCGCAGGTGGGGGAACAGGATGACCTCGCGGATCGACGGCTGGTCGGCGAAGAGCATGATGAGGCGGTCGATGCCGATTCCCTCGCCCGCCGTCGGCGGCATCCCGTACTCCAGGGCGCGCACGTAGTCCTCGTCGAGCCAGTGGGCCTCGTCGTCGCCGCGCGCCGCCAGCGCCGCCTGCTCGCGGAACCGGCCGAGCTGGTCGATCGGATCGTTCAGCTCGCTGTAAGCGTTGACCAGCTCCCGGCACCCGACGTAACCCTCGAAGCGGTCCACCAGTCTCGGATTATCCCGCTTGCGCTTGGCCAGCGGGGACAGCTCGATCGGGAAGTCCGTGACGAACGTGGGCTGAACGAGCGTCGGCTCGATGAGGGTGTCGAATACATCCTTCCAGAGCGTCGACGCGTCCGCCCCGGCCGGGCCGACGCCGAGGCGGCTCGCAGCGTGCCAAAGAACATTTGGCTCAGTGTCGGGCGTCACCGGGATCCCCAGCGCCTGCGAGAGCGCCTCGAAGAACGGCAGCCGGCGCCAGGGGGGCGCGAGGTCGATCGTGTGCTCCCCCCACGCCAGCGTGAGCGTGCCGAGCAGCGAGCGGGCCAGCTCGGCGAAGAGCGCCTCGGTCAGCTCCATGAGGTCGGTGTAGTCCGCGTAGGCCTGGTAGAACTCGAGGATCGTGAACTCGGGATTGTGACGGGTCGACACGCCCTCGTTGCGGAAGACGCGACTGATCTCGTACACGCGCTCGAAGCCGCCCACCACCAGCCGCTTGAGGTACAGCTCGGGGGCGATGCGCAGGTAGAGGTCCATGTCGAGCGCGTTGTGGTGCGTCTTGAAGGGCCGCGCGATGGCGCCGCCCGGGATCGGTTGCATCATCGGCGTCTCGACCTCGACGAAGCCGCGGCCGTCGAGGAACGCCCGGATGGCCCGGATGATCTGTGAGCGCAGCAGGAATATGCGCCGGGAGTCCGGATTGACGACGAGATCCACGTAGCGCTGGCGGTAGCGCGTCTCCACGTCCTTGAGTCCGTGCCACTTCTCCGGCAGCGGGCGGAGCGACTTGGCCAGGAAGGTGAAGGCCTTGACCGCGAGCGTGAGCTCGCCGGTCCGCGTGCGCATCATCTCGCCGGTGGCGCCGATGAAGTCGCCCAGGTCCAGTTCGGTGAAGAGCGCGTAGTCGTCGCCGAGCTGATCGGCGCGCGCGTAGAGCTGGATGCGCCCGGTGTGGTCCATCAGGTGGGCGAAGCACGTCTTGCCGTGATGCCGCAGGGTCACGATACGTCCGGCCAGGCTCACCGGGCCGACCGCCTTCAGCTCCTCCTCGGTCGCCGCCGCCAGCCGCACGTGGAGCGGGCCGGCCCAGTGGCTGACGGGGTAGCGACCGCCGAAGGGATCGAGGCCGCGCCGGCGCAGCGCCTCCAGCTTGGCGTGGCGCTGGCGAATCAGCTCGTTGCCGTCGTGCTCGCTCACGCCTCGTGGCTCCGCGCCCACAGCAGGTAGGACTTGATGAACTCGTCGATGTCGCCGTCCATCACCGCCTCGACGTTGCCGATCTCGAGGTTGGTCCGGTGATCCTTGATGCGCTGCTGGGGATGGAAGGTGTACGAGCGGATCTGGCTGCCGAAGGCGATCTCCTTCTTGGCGCCGGTCAGCTCGGCCAGCTCCTCCCGCTGCTTCTTCTCGGCGAGCTCGTACAGCCGCGCCTTGAGAATCCGCATCGCCGTGTCCCGGTTGCGGAGCTGGGAGCGCTCGTTCTGGCACGACACGACGATGTTAGTCGGCAGGTGCGTGATCCGTACCGCGGAGTCGGCGGTGTTGACCCCCTGCCCGCCCGGCCCCGAGGACCGAAACACGTCCACGCGGAGCTCGTCGTCGCGGACCTCGACTTCGACGTCGTCGACCTCGGGGACGATCGAGACCGAGGCGAAGCTCGTCTGCCGCCGGCTGGAGGCGTCGAACGGCGAGATGCGGATGAGGCGGTGCACACCGGCCTCGCCCTTGAGGTAGCCGTAGGCGTACTCGCCGGTCACCTCGATGGTCGCCGACTTGATGCCCGCTTCCTCGCCGGGCAGCAGATCGACGACCTCGGCCTTGAAGCCCGTACGCTCGCACCAGCGCAAGTACATGCGCATGAGCATCTGGGCCCAGTCCTGGGATTCGGTGCCGCCGGCGCCGGGGTGAATGGACAGGATGGCCGCCTTGGCGTCGTGCGAGCCGGAGAGCATCACCTTGAGCTCGAACTCGTCGAGCTCGCGGCGGAGACGGCTCACGCCCTCGCCGATCTCGGCGTCGAGGCTGCCGTCGTCGCCCGCCTCCTGGGCCAGCTCCAGCAGCACGCCGAGGTCGGAGGCCTGCGTGGTCAACTCACGGACGCGGCCGACGCTGCGGGCCAGCTCGCTGCGTTCGCGGATCAGCTCCTGGGCGCGACGGTTGTCGTCCCAGAACGCCGGCGCGGCCATCTCGGTGTCGATCGCGGCGAGGCGCCGCTCCTTGGCCGGCAGGTCAAAGATGCCTCCGGAGCTCGTCCACTCGCCGGGTCAGCTCGCCGACTTCGCGCTTCAGCTCGCCGAGCATGCGCTCGTCCTCCGGCGGGCCACCCCGACCGAGGCGGCGGCCAGCGCGAGCGAGAGCCACGCCACCCAGTCGCCGAGACGGGTGAACAGGGTGCGGCCCTCACGCAGGGGAACCCGGTCGCTGAGAATTCCACGCTGGAAGAGGTTGAGGTGTCGGACGATCTGCCCGCTCGGCGCGATGAACGCGGAGATGCCGGTGTTGGCCGCGCGTACCACCGCGATCCGGTGCTCCACCGCCCGCAACGGATACATCGCGAGGTGCTGATCGGGGCCGCTGGTGCGGCCGAACCATCCATCGTTCGTCATGTTCACCATGATTCGTGCGCCATTGTTCACGAACTCACGAAAGAGATCGGGGAAGATGCCTTCATAACAGATCACCACGCCGAACGGGGCTGGCGGACCCGGGAACACGACGGCGCTGGTGCCGGGCTCGAGATCGGCGATGAACTCGGCCCAGCCCCTCACAAACCCGATCACCCTCGACAACGGCACGTATTCTCCGAACGGAACGAGGTGAATCTTATCATACCGATCGACGATCCCCCGCTCGGTGACGAGGAATGCGGTGTTGGTGAAGCGGTTGGGCCCACCCTCCAGCACGTCGATGGAGCCGACCAGCAACGCCGCCCCCATGTCCCGTGACATGGCGGCCAGCGTCTGCTGCAGGGCGGGGTCGCGGCGCAGCGCCGTCGGCGACGCCGTCTCCGGCCAGACGATGAGCTGCGGGCGCTCGGCGCCCGCCTGTCGCGTCAGCTCCTGATAGATCCCGAGCACGACGCCGGCGTGGTCGGGATCCCACTTCAGCGGCTGCTCGATCGCGGGCTGCATGATCGCCACCTGCGCCCGCGCGGGGGGCGGCGGCTCGCGCAGGCGCCAGGCGCCGAAGCCGAGCGTGACGGCGAGGAGCGCGGCGCCCAGCCCGAGCCCGGTGAGAGCGCCACGCCAGCGCAGCACCAGGACGCCGGCCAGCGCCGCGTTGACGGCGACGACCACGAGGGACACGGCGTGCACGCCCCCCAGCTCGGCGATCTGGATCACCGGCAGCCTCAGGTACTGCACGTAGCCGAGCGTGCCCCACGGAAAGCCCCCGAGCAGATGCCCGCGTAGCCACTCGCCGCCCACCCACAGGAACGGCGCCGTGGCCAGGGCCCACGCGGGCGAGCGTCGGGCCCCGAGCCAGGCCACGAGCCCGCCGACCACGGCGATGAACAGACCGCACCACGCCGCCAGCAGGAAGGTCGGCCCCCACGTCAGCGGCCACGGGATCGCGCTGAACGTTCGGAACGTGAAGTTGAGCCAGCGGAGCAGCATGAGGAAGAAGACCGTGCCGTAGAGCCAACTCCAGACGAACGCCACGCGCGGCCGCGCGCCGACCGCGACGATGAACAGCGGCACGAGGGCAAACCAGGCGCCACCGTCCCAGTCGGTCTTCGGAAACGCGAGACCGAGCACGCAGGCGCTGCCAACCAGGAGCGCGGCCTGGCCAGGGTGGGCGCGCACCGCGCTCAGACGCCCGCCGACAACCGCTCGGCCAGGAACTGCGGGAGCCCCGCCTCGGTGATCTTCCGGCGGGCCGTCGCCACGTCGTAGGCGACGCGCCGGATCTCCACCCGCCCGGCTTCGGCATCCCACAGCGCGTAGGCCGCACGCGGATCGCGATCGCGCGGCTGGCCCACGCTACCGACGTTGACGATGTAGCGGCGGCCGCGCTCGCTCTGCAGGTGCACGAGGCCCGGGTGGTGCTCGGGACCGGCCGAGCCGACCGACCACACCCCGGGCACGTGGCTGTGACCGACGAAGCACCAGCGGGTGGCGAAGTGCGGAAAGGCGGCGAAGCCGTCCTCGGCGGTGACGAGATACTCCCACTCGTCGGGCTGGGCG
>WNGB01035308.1_pt1 | contig 12116 bp, 10 predicted proteins | sample 5400681 | NCBI WGS metagenome assembly WNGB01 (sample SAMN13153367, study PRJNA577476) | soil metagenome | isolation source: 115 cm soil or saprolite under grassland replicate 2 | place: USA:California | collected 2016-06-15 | reverse complement strand
AACGGCTCGGCCGCCGTCACCGTGGACCCCGGCGCCACCGGGCCGAACCGGGCCGTGCTGGCCAACCCCTCGAACACGCTCCAGCCTGGCCAGTCGGCGAACCACGACTACGCGGTCGCGGTCGACAACTTCGGCTCGGGCCAGGCGCTGCCCGGCGCCGCCGCCGTGCTGTCAGGGGCGCCCAGCTTCGACGTGGCGTTCGGCCAGATGGCCGGCCACTGGAACGGCTGGCTGGCCACCGCCCCGGCGTTCCAACTGCCCAACCTCACGCTGCCGAACACGAACAGCCTGGCCAGCCCGGGCACCGCGCTGGCCAACGCGTACCGGGCCGCGTTCGTCTACACCCGGATCATCCAGGTCGGCAAGGCGCCGTTCAGCGGGGCCAACAACTACGACTGGCTGCTGAACCACGACGTGCCCGGCATCCTCGTCAACCGGTTCGCCCAGGGCGACTTCACCGACGCGCAGAACCTGCTGCTGGTCGGGCGCATCTCGGAGCAGCCGAACTTCAACGAGCAGGGCGCGAACTGGTACTTCGACGGCATCTGGAAGACGCCGTGGGCCTGGGCCGTCTACCTGGCCCACACTAACGACACCGCGTTCGTCAGCCAGTTCTTCCACGACGACGCGACCGCCGCCAGCCCCTGGGGCCCGAGCCTGTTCACGATGTTCCACAGCATCTACCCCGGCCAGCTGAGCAGCAGCGGCTTCCTCAGGACCTCCTTCGACAACGACTCGTCTGGGACCTGGCTGTTCGATGACTACTCCGCGCTGATGGGCCTGGCCTCGTACAGGTACATCGCGACCCGCATCGGCAACGCCGCCGAGGCGACGTTCGCGGACCAGCAGCTCACCAGCCTGCTGAACGCCACCAACAGCGGGGTCGCCGCCAACCAGGCGGCCAACGGCTTCAGCTGGCTGCCCTGCGAGGTCAACCGGCCCAACACGGCCAACCGGTGCAACAACGCCACCGACGCCAACTGGGGCGGCAACTCGTTCTTCGGCCAGAACGGCTGGGACGCGTTCCTGATGGGCGCCAGCCTCAACGGCGTCCTGGGCAGCCCGGCGATGACCGACAACACGTACGACATGGGCTACCGCCGCCTGCAGGGCGTGCTGCCCTTCCCGACCACGGGCGCCTTCAACGGCTTCAGCACCGCCTACCTCACCTCGTACGCGTCCGGCGGCCTGATGAGCAACCGCTACCGCGACCTGGCCCTGACCGCCTACGCCTGGCAGATCGCGACCACCACCGGCGGTCCCAACGCCTGGTGGGAGGCGAACGGCAGCGGTCCGAACCCGAACAACCCCTGGGCCGGCAGCCACGCGCCGCCCCAGTTCGGGGCCAACCCCTACGCGTGGCCCATGGCCGCCCAGGGCCTGGCGCTGCTGGAGGCGATCGCCGCCGAGGGCCTGTCGTCCACCCCGAGCGGGGGCTCGTTCACCTTCACGCGCCCACTGTGGATCGGCCGCGGCATCCCGGACGCGTGGCTCCAGCCCGGCCAGACCATCGCCGCCACCAACCTGACCAACACGTTCGACGCCGGCACCGGCGCGCGCTCCACCTACGGGGTGTCGATCGGCGTGACCAGGCCGGCGGCCCAGCGCGTCGTCACCGTCACCCTGTCCGGGACGCTGCCTGCCGGGCCGGTGCTGATCCAGCTTCCGCAGTTCCTGACCGTCGGCGTGGCGAGCGTCTCCGGCGGCACGCTCAACGCGGCCGGCGACACGGTCGTCGTAAGCCCGGGGACCACCCAGGTCGCCATCACGCTGCGCGACGGCGGCTCCGCCACCCCGGTCACCTGGTACCGGTTCGACGAGACCGGGGGCACGACCGCGGCCGACGCGTCGGGCGGCGGCCGGACCGCGACGCTGGTGAACGGAGCGACGTTCGTGGCCGGCCGGACCGGCAACGCCGTCAGCATGAGCGGGACCAACCAGCACGTGGCCATGCCGACCGGCACCGTGAGCGGCCTGAACGACTTCACGATCGCGACCTGGGTGAACCAGACGTCGACCAGCAGCTGGCGGCGCATCTTCGACTTCGGCACCGGCACCACCGTGAACATGTTCCTGACCCCGCAGAGCGGCTCCGGCGCCATCCGGTTCGCGATCACGACCAGCGGCGCCGGCGGCGAGCAGCGGATCAACGGCACGTCGGCGCTGCCCACGAACACGTGGAAGCACGTCGCCCTCACCCTGTCGGGCGGCGTGGGCATCCTCTACGTGGACGGCGTGGAGGTCGGGCGCAACAGCGCGATGACGCTGCGGCCGTCCAGCCTGGGCAGCACGACCCAGAACTGGATCGGCCGCTCCCAGTACTCTGCGGACGCGTTCCTGGCCGGTCGCGTCGACGACTTCCGCATCTACAACCGGGCGCTGAGCGCTGCCGAGGTGCAGACCCTGTTCCAGAGCACCTGAGAACTCGAGCGGGCGCCTCGCCGGGCGCCAGGAGGGAGAGCTGACATGCGGAGAGAACTCGTGTCGCTACTCGGCCTGCTCCTACCGGCGGTCCCCGGCGCCGCGCTGGCCACGGGTGGGAGCGGTCGAGACCACCGCGTCGGCGCGTCTGGCCAGCCCGGCCGACCGAGGTGCCCGGGGGCGAACGCGAGGGCGCACGGCCGATGGATCGAGAGGAGGTGCGCCACTGCTACCAGCCCTGTCACCCTGACGCGGGCCAGCAGGCCGACCAGAGGGCGAGAACATCAGGTGGCGGACAATCGCCGATGACAAGCAGCGACCGTAGCGATCATCTCGGACCAGGCGTCGAGGAGCTCATCATCACGGACGTCCGAAGAGCTCGCCAGGTGCACCAGCCGCAGGCAGGCATCACGCGCAGTGCGGTCCCGCAGGCGGCATCCGAGCAGGAGCAGACGCCGTCGTGTTCCATGGACGTCGAGTCGCAGGAGATCGGGCAACGGCTCCTCGGTCACCCAGAGGTCCAGGATCCGGTCAGAGATCGCGTGCTGCTCGATCCAGGCCGACGTGCGCCGTCCCAGCAGAGAGGTCACGAACGGGGCACCCAGGCCTGCGGCTAGTCCCGCGAGAACACCGAGAACCGAAACCAGTATCGGAGTCACGTTCATCGCGGGCCTCGCCTACTTGGCGGCCAAGGTTCCATTCTCCGCCGCCAGGCGGACCACGTGCCGGGCCAGCTTTGCCAGACGCCTGGAATGGGGCGCGACCTCATCGATTCGCTTCAGGACCTGCGCCACAGTCACATTGTGGCGCAACCTTGAGGATGACCGGGAGGACGACGTCCATGGCCTTGACGAACCTGGCCTCAGTGCTCGTGCCGTGCTCATACTCGTGCCAGAGGCTGTACATGTCGTGGGACGCCGCAAGCTTTGCACCCAGAAACCGCCGCATGGCCGTGTCCTCACGTCGCCGCCGGCTCTCCTCCTGATCACCGTAGACGAACGTATCGCCGACGAAGACCTCCGGAATGTCGTGCAGCACCGCGAGCAAGACCGCATGCTCCACGTCGATCTCCTGCTCTGCGAGCTGCCGCAGCAGGTAGACGCTGACAGCCAAGTGCCATGAGTGCTCCGCAGTCCGCTCCCGCCGTGACGCTGAGGCGATGGGATTCTCGCGCCTCACCTCCTTCAGCCGGTCCAGGAATAGTACGAGATCCAGCAGGTCGAGATCGCACTCGTCGTCGTCCGACCGCGTCTCGTGGTCGTGCTCGTTCATTGCAGTATCTCCGATCGGTGCGCTGCGGCGACGTCGTCAAAGGAGTCGATCACGACGAATGACGAACCGGCTTCCACCACCGCCAACCGGCCATCGAAGGCGAGAGTCGACAGCGTCGCTGCCAGATCCATCCCGTCAGACATCAGACGAAAGGCTTCTGGGCCCACCGCCAGCTGGCCCGTGCTGACCTTATACCCGACGTTGGGCTTCTCGTCGAATCCGGCGGCCCTGCCGTTCACCACAGAAACGACGCCGAATGGCAACCGATACTCCGCGACCAGGATGGCGGAGTCGACCCCTTCCACTTGCGCCGCCTGCGCGAGCGCGATCGGATCGTAATGAACGTAGGTATCGCCGTTGCAGACGACGACGGGGAGCCGGGATGAGGTGGACCGGCTGTACTCCGTGAGCTTTCGCGCTTGGTCCCCCTCGACGCACAGCAAACTGACGTCAACGACGTAACGCGGGTCCTCGCGCAGCAGGCGGACGTACTCGCCGATCAGGGGATCGGGAGTGTCGACGATTACGGTGACGTCCGCGATGCCCGCCAGTGCCGCCCGGGCGACCTGACGCGCGACGAAGCTCATACCGTTGATCGGCAGGAAGGGCTTGTAGATCGTTCCGCTCAGAACCGTCAAGCGGCTGTTCTGCCCGCCCGCGAGGATCACCATCGGGAATGCTGGACGGCCCGCCAGCCTGCCGTCGCCATCTGTCCGGTCCGCCATGCTACCGTCTCGATGACTCACCAAGCCGCTCCACCATCTCCGCGGTGCTCCGAACGCACAGTCCCTGCAGGCAAACGGTGAACGGGTCGGCGTCCGGAACCAGCTGCAGAGCGTCGTGGCTGTCCACGGCGTCGCGGATCCGTTCGATATCGACCCAATCGAGACGGAGATACGACTCGGTGGACACAGGGAACTCCTCGGCCCCCGAGTCCAGTTCCAGGAGAATCGACAGCATCAGGGTGAGCTCCTCTGGGCCTCCACCGAGCGGATCGGCGACGCGGTCGAGAGCCAATGCCTTGGCGGTGGCACGACCGGTTACCCTGCCGGTGACCAGCGGCCCGGCGAGACCGAGCTTGCGCATGAGCACGCTCTCCACCAAGAACGCGGTCACGTCGCCCATCGAACCTGCACACCCGATTGGAGCGGTCGGGCACCCGGACAGGAGCCGAATCTCGCCCGTCTCGGGCTGGAAGCACGCCATTCCAAGGCTGGACAGCGCCGCACGCATCACGGCGGCCGGGACGCGCATCGTCGGGGAGCTGAGCACGTTCGGGTGTCGCGAGCTGGTAAGTGTCGCGCTCCTGACGCCGAACAGCGCCAACGCCGGATCGCCGGGTCGAAGGACCGCCAGTGAGACGACCGGCACGATCTCCGGGTCGTCCAAGATCGCGCATCCAGACATGAACAAGTCCTCCGATGCAGCTCACGCCAGTTCGGGCGCCAAGCAATTCTGCTCGAGCCAGGTCCGTCCAACCCGCAAGAAGCGATTGATCGGACGCCCGTCGTACACCGCTTCGATCGGGACGCGGACGAGGCCGTGTGGGTTACGCGTCAGGGCGTGGCGAACCTCGTCGACGTCTGGCCCTCTCCTGAAATCGACCGTGAAGATGGCAAAACCCAACTGCTCGTCGCGATCCTCGTGCTGGACGATCTGATACCCACGAAACTGCAGTCGCTCCTCGTCTATGTCCAGGCCGCAGCTGACGAACAGCTCTCGCTGAGCCGCCAGTGCGAACGTCTTCGTGGGGAGGACGAAGGGCGTCGGGCTGCCGGCGGCGATCCACAGGTCTTCCAAGGCTGTCATGTCATCATCAACTGATGATGAAACGGTGCTGTTGAGCGCGGCCGCGAGATCCCCCTCCTGGACGCGCGCGCTGAGAAGTGACAGCTTGTCGAAGTCGTCGATGTCAGTGAGGCGAGTGCGAACCTTGAGCACCAATTCGAGTCCATTGGGGGAGTGGCACCGAGCAACGACGAGCGCCACTGGCTTGAGCGTCGCCGCCCCGATGCCGTCCTCGCCGAGCGGACCGAGCGAGCGGACCGTCAGCTCGGTGTCGGCTCCCGCCGATCGATTCATCGCGATCGGACTGCACCTGACCTCCCGGAGTCGCACGGAGCTGGTCTCGCTCATCACCGCCTGCAGGTGCGTCACCACGTCGGCACGTCCCTCCACCGGGGTAGACAGCACGATGGGAGGCGCATGTGACGAGACAGCGGTGGACGGCAGCTCGGTGAGCAAGTACAGCTGAGGGTGGCCCTCGCAATTGTAGACGAGCGCGACGCAGTCGATGAAGAGGTTCGACAATCCTAACACGAAGCTGTGATGGTCTGCCACCAGCGGATGATGAGACGTGGGCGTCCTCGCCACACGAACCAGGTTTCTGAGGCCGTGGAGGCCGACGTGCCAGCGATTGATGACACGGCTGCGCCTGCTGTGATCGTCGATACCCAGTATGATCTCTGGAGCCGGCGTGAAGTAGCGAATCGGCGGCAGGTGTGACGTGGTGTCGCGCCGAGTCTCAGCCATCGCCAACAGGCCTCCTACGAAGTCGCGGGGTACGATGCCTATGAGGTCGGTGCGGGAAGAGGACCAGACGGCTTTGGCAAGCGCGCTCCATCTGCTCGAGTCACAGATTCCTTCGGGGATGTCCCTGGAGGCAGCAGGCAACTGATATGGAGCGACCGGCGCCATGCCGGCGAGACGTGCGGCCGCCCTCCGATCGGCATCATGCTTGTTGGAACCGGCTGCACTCATGGTATCTCCCGCGCGAGCGAAGTCCTCGTCCGCAGAGCAGGCTGCGACCAGTCATCCAGACTGCCTCGTGAAGCCTGCGCCTTGGGAGCGCAGAAATATGCGGCAGCAGAGCGAGCCACGACGGGCGGCCTCAGAGAGCAGGCCGGGATCTAATGTGTACTGCAGCGCAGTGTACTGGCTGACGGACTGATCTGGCTGTGGAACCGATGGCTCCCCGCGGATGACATGGACGGCGTACTCGGCCAGGTGCAGGCAGTGTTGTCCCCTGTCCTCGCTGTCCTCACCTACAAGGTCGGAGATCTCCAGGTCGATGCCGAGCTTCTGCCGACCGATCCGAATGACGGCCTGCTCAGCCGTTTCTGCGCCACGGAGGCTTGCGGCAGGGAGACCCCAGACGCAGGGCAAGGAGTCATCGTCATCGGCTCGCTTGACGGCCAGGAATTCGCCCTTGGAATTTCGGACGACAATAGCTACCGATTCCTTGGTTGAAGCCGGACGGGGCTCTGAGCCTTCGCCACACGCCATGCCGAGCAGAATTGTAGCAGCAGTGGGTCGACGCTGTACGTCGTTGTCGTTTTGTTTGCGTTGCGAAGCGGCCGGCGAGGGTCGCGTCCCCGGAGCTCAGGCGCTCGTCCTCAGCACCGGGGAGCCGTTGGCGTCCACTCACCAGGCGGGAGATCATGCGGACTCGCCAACACCGAGGTCGGGCCAAGCGCCGCCTGTACCGGCGGTGGACTCGGCTCGAAGTCTAGTGGACTTTGCGACTTTCTGAGGCGTGGCGAGGGACGGCGTCGCAGGGGCCGTATAGCGTGAGCGCGAGGAGGGGAACAGGCGCTCCATAAAGATGCCCTCTTGTGGCATGGTGTCGTGCTTGCCCACACACCACCTCGCCAACAGGAGGGCTCGCCGATGGTACCGCATGGAGTGCGTGACCGGCAGCGACGCTCGACGCTGCTGGCGGCCATCGGAGACCGCTCTACGTGCCCGCACCCGCGTCCTGGCTCACGTTCCTGCACCTCTTCGCGCCCTGCTTCACCGCTCCCGGCCAGCTCCTCTTCGAGCAGCTCGTCACCGCCTGGGCACTCTGCCCCGGCCGCCGCACCCTGACCCGGCTCTGGAGCGTCATCCCGGCCGACTCGCGCCGCCGCTACGGCGCCTACCCCCGTTGGGTGCGGAAGGGGAGGTGGTCGCCGGACCAACTCTGGTGCCATCTGGTCCGCCAGCTCGTCCAGCACTGGGTGGCGGACGGACGGCTGACGCTGCTGCTGGACGACAGTCTGGTCAACAAGAGCGGGCGCAAGGTGGACGGCGCTGGCTACTTCCACGACGCGGTCAAACCCACCTGTGAGCGGCGCTGAGCGTGGCGGCCCATGGAGCGAATGTAGCCAGCAGGCTCAGGGGCCGGTCGCCGCCGGCATCCAGGGCCGGTCCTCGAAGGCCACGGTCAGCACGTCCAGCATGCCCAGGCCCTGCTTGCGAGCGGTGGCCAAGTAGCTGCGGACAGCCAGGAAGGCTCGGGCTCCCTCCATGGAACGCCAGCCCCCGGAGATCTTCTCGTGCAGCTTGGTCATCCGGAGGTCACCCTCGATCTCGTTGTTCGTGAAGGGCACCGCGAAGTCGTGGAGGAAGCGGAGCACCTCGTCGCGGTGCTCTTCCAACCTCCGCAGGAGGTTGGCGGCCTTGCTCCGCTGCCGCTTGCCAGCTCGCCTCGGGTTCTCCCGCCACCCCTCGCGGATCACGCGATCGTACGCATCCTCGAACGCCGCCACCTGCTCCGGCTCCAGCTCGGTCCGGCCCGCCGCCATGGCGGCGTTCCTCTTCTCCAGCATCTCCAGCAGCAGGTTGGTCATGCGCTCCGACCACCGCTGCCCGTCCAAGTCGGTGACCGCCAATAGCTCACGAAGGTGGTGCGGCTTGCAAAGCCCGTGCCCGCTCACCTTCTCGAACCCGACGTTCCAGTACGCCGGCCAGGCGTCGTGGATGGCGATGCCGGTCATCTCCTCCAGCACCCCCAGTGCCTTGATCCCGTCCACGCCCCGGTGGTCATCGACCGCCAGCAGGGTCAGCTGCTCGGTCGCCGCTCCGTGCACCCACTTCAGCTTGCCACCCACGTGGCCGCCGGTCTCGTCCACGTTCACCACCGCCGCCATCTGCAGCTGGCGCTTGATCTCCTCCACCGCCGGCAGCACTCGCTGCCCACCTCTCTTCACCATCGCAACCAGCGTGCCCACCGAGACCTTCGCCCCGTAGACGTCGCGCATGTGCTCCACCATCCGCTCGTACGGCACGTACTGGTGGACCGCCAGGTAGTTCGCCATCGCGTGCATCCGCGGTCCGTATTGCACCGGCGCCTTGGCCCACTCCGGGAACCCCGGCTTGGTCCCATTGCACTTCTCGCACAACGCCGGCAGCAGCTCGACCACCCGGTCTGGACGGCTCGTCGGCGCCAAATGGTGCCCCGGCGCTCCCTTCTGCTTGCCCGGTTTCCGGCCAAGCCGCTTGCGGCGCTCGCGCTCCGGCGACCGGGCGGTTCTCCGCTTCCTCTTCAGCCCATCGCTCGACGGCGGCTTGGACGAGTTCGTCGAGTTCAGCTCCAAACGCCGGCTCAGCTCCTCGTTACGCTGCCTCAGCTCGTCCCGTTCGACCACCAGTCCACGGTTCGCTTCCACCAGCTCCGCCCGCTCATCGACGAGCCGCTCCATCTCCTGCCGCTGTCGGCCGCACATCGCCAGTAGGAGGAGGACGAGCGCCTTCGCCCTCGACATGCTCGAGGCCGATGTTGCTGCGACGTTGGCGGGCACGAGTCCACAGATCCTACCGTCTGCGGCCCCAAGCTCGTGGACACCCACCCCTTCCGAGCGCGCGGACGTCAGGTCGCGGCTTCGACAGCTACACGCTTCCCCCACTGCTTCACCAGGTAGTCGCGGATCGTGTTCTCGGAGTAGCCGTAGAACCGCCCCGTTGCCATCTCCCCAGCACGCCCATTCGAGGTCGGATGCCTCGTCGGACTCGAAACAAGGTGGCTCGTCATCTCCCCAACGGACGTTGTCGGCCACCTCGGGATCGTGAGAGAGCACCGCGCGAAGGTTCGGGAAGCCCGGGATGCCGGACAGGAGCGCGATCGCCTCGTTGGCCTCCCCCTCTCCGTCCACGCAAACGAACCCACCACGTCTCTTCCCGCCAACGGGAACCGCAAGATTGCCACCGACAGCAACGGCCCGGTCCAGCAACGAACGATCCTCCAGCCGCTCAGCAAACCAGCATCGAGCGTCGTCGGTCATCGGCGGTAGTCTGGGCCACGCGACGCTCTCGTCGCTACTCCCCCAACCATCGACACTCCCGACTACCTGAATGGTTCCAGCCGAGAAAGGCCGCCAGTGTCCGCGTGAACCACGGGGATCGTCGAGCCAGGGAAAGTGCCCGGCGCCGGGCTGCACCGCGACGGCTGGCCGACCATCGTCATCCGCGAGCGACTCGGGCCAGCAAAAGGTAGCCTCATGGGCGCTTCTCACCACGTCCAACGAGGCCACGTCAATTCTTGCGTCCTGCCCACGTCTTCGCCAAGCCCTCCGCTGACGACGAGCTCCAGATCGTGGCCCTGCTCAAGGGCCCGTGGCGCTTCGCCCTGCGCCTGATGATGATCTGGCTCTCCCTCCACGGCCTCACCGCCGCCGAGATTGCCGCCCTCTTCGAGTACGACTCGCGCACGGTTTGGCGCTGGATCGACCGCTACAACCGCGAGGGCGTGGCCGGGCTGGAGGACCGTCCGCGCTCGGGCGCGCCTCGGCTCGGGCGCGCCGGACTCGGCCGGTGCATCCGCCTGCTGCTGAGGGAGCCGGGAGCCTGGACGGTCAAGCAGCTGCGGCGCCGCCTGGGCTACCCCGCGATGTTCCTGGCGACCCTGGCCCGGCGAGTGCGCGAGCAGGCCAGCTGGCGCCGCCCCCGACTGGTGGCCAAGGGCGATCCCGAGGAGGCTGCCGTGGTGGCGGCGCTCCACCAGGAGATCGCGGCCCTGCCCGAAGGCGCCGTGCTCTTGGCCGAGGGCGCACACCTCCGGCCCGTCCCGGCGGCCGCCGAACCCTGTTCCTACCCCGGCGGGCGGTCCAGGTACACCGTCTTCCACTGGGTGAAGAAGTCCCGCGCGACCTTGCCCTGCTCGCGGCTGCCGCTGGAGCTCTCCTTCATCCCCCCGAACGGGACCTGGAGCTCGAGGCCGGCGGACTCCTGGTTGATCTTCACCACGCCGGCGCGGACCTCCTGCGCGAACCGAAGCGCGGCGCCGAGGTCGCGGGTGAACAGGCTGGCCGACAGGCCGTACGTCGTGTCGTTGGCCAGCGCCACCGCGTCATCGAAGCCGTCGGCGGGCAGCAACACCGCCACCGGACCGAAGATCTCCTCGCGAACGAGCCGCGACGAGGCGTCGAGGTCGGCGATCACCGTCGGCTCGACGAAGTAGCCCTCGCCCAGCCGCTCGGCGCGCCCGCCGCCGGCCAGGAACCGTCCGCCGTCCGACCGCCCCCGCTCAAGGTAGCCGAGGATCGAGTCCATGGCGGCACCGGAGACCACCGGCCCCACGCGCGTCTCGGGGTCCAGCGGATCGCCCAGCTTCCAGCTCCGGGCGACGCCGACCAGCCGCTCGGCGAACGGCTCCAGCACGGCGCGGTCCACCACCACCCGGCTGGTCGCCGTGCACTTCTGGCCCGCGGAGAGGAAGGCGCCGCGCGCGACGTGCTCGGTGGCCAGGTCCAGGTCCGCGTCCGCCAGGACCACGGCCGGGTTCTTGCCCCCCATCTCGAGCTGGACCTTCGCGCCTCGCTCGACAGCCTGGCGCTGGATCGCCCGGCCCACCGGGTTGGAGCCCGTGAACGTGATCGCGTCCACGGCGGGATGCCCGGTCAGCGCCGCTCCCACCTCGGAGCCGCGCCCGAGCACGAGGTTCAGCACGCCGTCCGGGAGGCCCGCCTCGCGTAGCGCCTCCAACAGGCGCAGCGAGGTCAGGGGCGTCAGCTCGGCCGGCTTCCAGACGACGGTGTTGCCGTACGCGAGGGCGGGCGCGATCTTCCAGGCCGGGATCGCGATCGGGAAGTTCCACGGCGTGATCGCCAGCACCACCCCGACCGGCTCGCGCCGCGCGTACAGCAGGGTCATCGGCGACGCCGATGGGTACGTCTCGCCGTCCGGCTCCAGCGTCTGCGCGGCGTAGTAGCGCAGGATCGCCACCGCCCTCCGGGTCTCGCCGACCGCCTCCGCCAGCGTCTTGCCCTCCTCCCGGCAGAACTCGCGCCCGACCTCGGCGGCCCGCCCCTCCAGCAGGTCGGCGGCCCGCCGCAGCACCTCGCCCCGCGCCGGCGCGGGCGTGGCCCGCCAGGCCGGGAAGGCGGCCCGCGCGGCCGTCACCGCCCGCACGGCGGCCCCGGCGTCGGCCAGGCGCACCTCCGCGACGACCTCTGCCGGCCGGGCCGGGTTCCGGTCCTCGGACGGCCGGCCGTCGAGCCACTCGCCGCCGGCGAGGCTGCGCAGGACCGGGATCGCGCTCATCTCCCCCCCACGCTAACCCTCCCCCTCCGGGGGGGAGGGAACTGCCGATGGCCGCGGCACGGCGAGGCCCGCCGCCCCCAGCTCCGACGTCGCGGCGGTCATCCCCGAACGGGCCAGCAGGTCGA
>WNGB01011494.1_pt1 | contig 12116 bp, 11 predicted proteins | sample 5400681 | NCBI WGS metagenome assembly WNGB01 (sample SAMN13153367, study PRJNA577476) | soil metagenome | isolation source: 115 cm soil or saprolite under grassland replicate 2 | place: USA:California | collected 2016-06-15 | reverse complement strand
CCGCTACAAAGGCTTGCGCAAGAACCAGTGTGATGGCCGTCGTCATGCGGCGGTCAGCAACCTCCAGGTCGCCGCACATTATGAGGAGGAGCATCGCCTTGCCTCCTGAGGTACCACCGACTTGATCAGTGTTCTAGGGCCTTGTCTACCTTCACCGTCCATGCGGCAAATGCCTTGAAGTACTGGTTATGGGGCGCCCGCTGTTTCGTCTGCTTCCACAGGTATGCCATGGGATGGTCGTCCGGCGCATACGACGGCAACGGATGCCCCGTGATCCGTTTACGGTGTGCATCCAAACACTGCGTGGTGGCCTGGCGGCTGTGATACTGCGCCCCATCATGGATCAAAAATAGGGGCGCTGTGGTGCGGGCCATGCTCATGCGCCAGCACCCCTGGGCACTCTCTGCGGGGAATCGGCCCTCAATGCCCTGAGAGAACAGACGCCCAGCGAAAGACTCAATGGCCCCAAAGACCTGGGAGCCTTTGCGTTTGCCACTGGTTGTGCCCTCGGGCTGCTGGCCGCGTCGAGCCCACGTGGAACTCCAGGAGCCCCACTGGGCAACGCGGGCTGCATCCTCAAAGAGGATGAGACCCTGACGGCGTTTGGCAGGGCGCAGCCTCTTTGGCCATGCCGCCGTCAGCCAGGCCTGACGGCGGGCGACGTCAGGATAATCGGACACGACGCGCGCCTTCTGAAACGAAGCCCCTCCGTTGTGCAGTACCGTACAGACATCATGCCGCTTGGAGAGCACGCCGCAGGCGCGCCAGATCAGCACCCGTCTCAAGACCGCAGGCCACCAGGCCGTCTCACAGCCCACGCCGAGTGGCCCTGCATCACGCCACTCGAGTAAGCGTTGCTTCTGGCTGGGGGGCAACTTCGCGGGGCGACCGCCGCTATGGTGATAGACCACACTGTCCATGCGGTGCAGCAGCAAGGCCTTCTGCCAGCCATCAAGACCAGCAGGGCTGAGGCCTCAGCGCTCGCACAGTCCCGGCACGGTTGCCTTACGGATCATCAGGTCAAGCAGGACACTGCTCCGCCGCACCAAACGGATATCGTCCTGTTGGTAGGCGGGGTGCCGGCGGGTGTGCAAGGCTTTGACCGTCGCGTTCCTCAGCTGTATCCTCATGCTCACGGGGGTATCCTCCTATCGAGTTGGTCGGCAATGCTCCTTGGAGAGATACCCCTGTTTGCTCATGAAGGCCAGGCCTGATTTTCCAATGCATTTTCTGAAGATCTATAGCTTCCGTGGTAGGCCGGGTCGGGGACGTTCTGTCAGCGCCCCCAGGCCCTCCTCGACGAAGCGCTGGCGGAGACGTTCGACGGTCGCGCGTCCCCCGGCGAGCGCGTCGGCGATGGCGCGGTCTTCCCAGCCCTCAGCCGCTTTGAGCAGGATGCGGGCGCGGGTGACTTTGCGGGTCGCGTGTGTCCCACTGTGTAGCAGATGTTCAAGGTGCGCACGTTCATCGTCCTCAAGCGTGACGAGCTATGTTTTCTTGGGCATCTCTGGTCATCCTCCTGGCGATAGGTTGACCAGATTGTCCCCAATGAGCCGATCATCCATCAAATACACTGTGATGGAGTACTAGCTTGACATGGGGAAAAGTCGGAATGCTATAATACATGCCAATTATTGGTGTGCTCAGATCGAGGAGGAGAACAGATGGCAGATAACGATATTGCTTTGATGGCTCACCTGATGCGGCGCGCCGGCTTCGGAGCTCAGTATGATGAGCTCGAAGCCCGAGCAGCGAAGGGGTACGAGGCCACGGTAGAGGAACTCCTGCATCCCGAAGACCACCCGAATGGACTGGATCTGGATCTGGCGGAACGGTACTTCATCGAATGGAATCATTTCACCCGAGGCGTTCCGGAATACTGCGCGTTTCGAATGATCAACTCCAAGAACCAGTTGGAAGAGAAGATGGTTCTCTTCTGGCACGGCGTCATGTGCACCGCTGACAGCAAGGTGCAGAGCTACGTCACATTGTATGGGGAGTTGGAGATGTTCCGCCGCTGTGGGATGGGCAGCTTCAGGGAGCTGCTGGTCGAGATTTCCAGAGACCCGGCCATGGTGTACTTTCTGGACAATTGTCTGAGCCACAGAGGGGCTATCAACGAGAACTACGGACGGGAGCTGCTGGAGTTGTTCTCCATGGGTGTGGGCATGGACGGCCAGTTCAACTACACCGAGAAGGACGTGAAGGAATGCGCCCGGGCCTTTACCGGCTGGACCGTCGCCAACGGCATCCCCGGACAGCCCTACGGCCGCTATGCCTCAAGATTTATCTATAACCCCGCCGACCACGATAACGGCGAAAAGACCTTCCTGGGCCACACTGGCAATTTCAACGGCGAGGACATCATCGACATCATCTGTCAGCAGCCGGCCACAGCCCGATTCCTCTCCCGCCATCTGTACAATTACTTCGTCGCCGACGACGCGCAGGTGCCGTCCTGGATGGACACCCCACCCCAGGACCCGGAGACCATCAAGATGCTGGAAGACGAGTACTTCCGGTCCGGATATAACATCCGTTCTATGCTACGGGTACTGTTCAACTCCGACGCCTTCAAGAACGCCCGCTTTGCCAGGATCAAGAGCCCGGTGGAGGCGGTGATCGGCACGCTGCGCCTGCTCGGCGATTGGACATCTCCCAAGCCTGGCTTTGAACCCATATTCGACGAGATGAAACATATGGGGCAGGAGCTCTTGAACCCGCCTTCTGTCGAAGGCTGGCATACGGGCAAGGAGTGGATCGATGGTGGCACCCTGGTACAGCGCATTAACTACATTGCCGACCGCGTGGGTGATCTAAGCTACCCGGGCATACAAGACATCATCACAAAGCTGGCGTCTGAAGGTCCCACTCTCTCCCCGGAGGCTCTGGTGGATGGTTGCCTCCGGCTGTTGGGGCATTACGAATTAGCCGATGAGACCCGCCGCATGCTGGTGGATCATGCCCGGAAGAGCGGTGACGTGCGCACCAATACTGAGGATTTCCCGCAGCAAGTTGGGCAGATGCTGCAGATGATCGTCGCGACCAAGGAATATCTCTACGCCTAATGCCGCGCACGGCTACTGCGTAGGGCTGCTTACTCCCGCCAGTTTGGTGGGGATAGTTGCCGTGCGCAGCACCTGGCGGGGCCAGTTGCGGTACGCAGTACCCAGCAGAAGACTGAGAGCTAAAATCTTATTTCGTTAAGGAGCAATTCATGACAGCCAATCAAAAAGACCCGGTGCTGGTGGTCCTGCAGATGTCGGGTGCCTACGACGCCCTGAACACCGTCATCCCCTATAACGACCCCTTGTATATGGACTACCGGCCGGTGTTGAAAGTTGAGCCGGAGCAGGTCCTGCACATTGATGACCACGTCGGGTTCCACCCGGCCATGGCGCCGCTCAAGGCGTTGTACGACCAGGGGAAAGTTGCCGTCCTGCAGGGGATCGGCTATCCCAACCCCATTCGCTCCCACTTCCGCTCCATGGATATCTGGCATACCGCCGAGCCCACGAAAATGGTCACGGATGGCTGGCTGGGCCGGGCCATCCGTGATCTGGACCCGCACAAGGAGAACATACTGACTGCAGTCAACTTTGGCCGCGGCCTTCCCAGGGCCCTGGCCGCCCCCGGCGTGTCGGTGGCCTCGGTAGGCAACCTGGAGACCTATGGGGTGCTGACCGGCATCCAGGGCGAAGACCAGAGGATGGAAGCCCTCGATATCTTCGCCAAAACGTATGCTCCCGCGATCGGCTCCGGCCCGGTGAATGATTACCTGTCTCAGACCGGCCTGGATGCGCTGAAAGGCGCTGACATCCTCAGCACGGCGCTTCAGCAGTATGATTCCACCGTAGAGTACAACCGTGATCTCTTTGCACAATGGCTGAAGAACATAGCGCAGGTGCATCTGGCGAACTTCGGAACTCGGATCCTGTACACTGGCGTGAACCCCGGCACCTTCGATACCCACGCCAACCAGTCAATCACCTTCCCCAAGCTGTGGCACGAGGTGACCAGCGCCGTCAGCACCTTCTACCAGGATCTGAAGGAGCACCAGGCCAACGAGGAGGTGGTGATCCTCATGTTCACCGAGTTCGGCCGCCGGGTGAAGGAGAACGGCTCAGGAACGGACCACGGCTCGGGCGGCGTGGCCTTTGTGATCGGCGACGCGGTCAAAGGTGGTCTGTACGGCGAGTATCCTTCCCTGGCGCCTGAGAAGCTGGACGAAGGCGACCTCCAGTGGAACAACGACTTCCGAGGCACCTACGCGACGCTGCTAGAGCAATGGATGAGCCTGGACGCCAAGGCCATTCTGCGGGGCTCCTTTGAGCAGCTTGACTTCATCAAGTGATGACGAAGCCCGCAGCATCTCGCTGTCAGGGTTGAGGCAACTGGTGAATCGGATACCTGTGTGAGGCAAACATGGTTACTCAAATTGAACCGTTAACATTCCAGTATAGCCATACTATCGGACGGCAAGAAACCCGGGGTGGGAACGGGTTCTTCCATCCAGTGGCAGTAGCCCGGGGCGAAGGCAACCGGCTGTACGTGCTCAGCCGTGGCACGGAGACCCCGGTGTTTTGGCCCTGCAAGCGTGTCACCATCTGCACCATAGAAGAGGAATTCATCGGACAGTTCGGTGAAAAAATTCCCCCTGAGGAGGCCGTTCCCTCCGCCCCCGATGGCACCTTCTTCTGGCCCACCTCGATCGCTCTCGACCAGCAAGGCAACGCCTATGTAGCCGATGAGTGGCTCAACCGCATCTCTGTATTTACCAAGGACGGAGACTGGATCGGCAAATGGGGGACGCGCGGTGATGGCGATGGTGAAATCAACCGTCCCTCCGGGCTGGCCTTCGGGGCGGATGACAACCTCTATGTGGTGGACAGCGTGAATAACCGGATTCAGGTTTTCACCAAGGAGGGTAAATTCTTATTCAAGTGGGGCGGCAGTGGCAGCGGTGACGGCGAGTTCAACATCCCCTGGGGCATCGATATAGACAAGAATGGGGACGTGTACGTGGCCGATTGGCGCAACGACCGCATTCAAAAATTCGCCCCAGACGGCCGGTTCCTAATGAAGTTTGGCGCTTCTGGACAGGGTGATGGCGAGTTCAAGCGGCCCACCGGCATCGCCGTGGATAAGGATGGAACCATTTACGTGACCGACTTCAAGAACGACCGCCTCCAGGTGTTCGGCGCCGATGGCGACTTTATCACCAAGCTGGCTGGAGAGGCAACGCTGTCCAAGTGGGGCAGGGAACGTGTGGAGCTGGATCCGGTGATGATGAGAGGCAGGGCGAGAGCCCAGGGTCTGGAGGAGCGTGAGAAGCCGTTCCAGGGGCCAATAGCGGTAGACGTGGATGATGAGAACCGGGTCTTTGTGGTGGAGTGCGCACGCCACCGCCTCCAGGTTTTCCGCAAGCAGTCTGCCATATTCTATGGTGGTCCCGTGTAAGTAACCTCAACCCGGAGAGTGGACCACAGCCAGGCTCTGGAGCCGACGACCTGCTCGCGCTGATGGACGTGCTGGGATTGACCGCGTTCACCTGGTCGGCACGGCGGCCGGCGCCTTCACCACGCTGGATTTTGCCGTGTCGTGGTCGGGGCGCCGGCGCAGCCTGGTGGCGGCCAAGAGCATCTACGGGATTCAGGACCCGGAGTTCCTGGCACTGACCGCTGGGCTGCGGCCTCAGCCGCAGTTCAACGCACTGCCTCCCGACTTCCGCGAGTTCGGACCCTCATACCGGGCAGCACACCCTGAGGGCGTCCAGCGATGGATCGAGATCGAGCGCAGCAGTCAGCCGCTGGTGCCACTGCCACCTCAGGTGAACCGAAACCGGCTCACGTTCGCGCTGCTGGAGACGATCACTCAACCGACGCTGCTGATCACCGGCGACGCTGATCTGTATGCGCCGCCACCGGTGCAGCAGTTGCTCGCCGATCGGATCAAGCACGCCGAGACGCTGCGCATCGCCGAGGTGGGGCACTCCGCGTACTGGGAACAACCAGACATCTTCAACCGCACGGTGCTGGCGTTCATCCAGCGCGTCGATCGTCAGGCAAGGAGCGAGGCATGATGGCAGAAGCTTTTTCGTACCCCTTTATGTACTGGGTCGGCATGAATACGGCTCCCGACACGGATGCCGCCGCGCTGGCGGCGTTCAACGCGTTCTACAGCAAGATCCATCTGCCGGAAGTGGTGGCCAGCAACCCCGGGTTTGTGCGCGGCTCGCGCTATGAACTGCTCCATCCGGACCCCCGTGGGGATTTCGGACCCAGGTGGCTGGCGGTCTACGAGATGGATGGAGAAGCCGCGGCGCGCACCTATGCGCAACGCAACGACGGCCCCCCGGAGGGGCGGCCTACCTACACACCGGGACCCGCGGCCTGGCAGCAGACCCAGGGGATGTGGAGGATAATCTGGCGGCGCATCGCATCGTGCGGGACTACCAGCCAGCCACCGCACTCCATCTTCATGGTGGGCATGAATGTTCCCCCCGACACGGACGCGGCCGGGCTGGCGGAGTTCAACGCGTTCTACACGAACATCCACGTGCCTGAAGTGATGGCGCACAGTGGGTACTCCCGCGGGACGCGGTTCGAACTCGACCGTGCTTTCCGCCATCCGCAGCCGGGATGCCCCAGGTTTTGCGCGATCTACGAGGCCGACGAAGCCACTATAGAGGCCAGCCAACAACGCAGGGACAACCCAAACCCCCAGCCGGGTCGCCGCCCGCTGTCGTTGGGGCCACCCACCTGGGAGAAGCACGACACCTTGTGGCGGCTCGTGTACCGCCGCATCGAGCTGTAAGCAGGTAAGTGGTTGCAAGTTTTAAGTCGTGCAGAACCGCCTCACATTGATGAGCATGTAGGTCATCAACTTCATCTCATAATGCCGACGTTGGAGGTGCTCAAAACGCAGCAACAACCGCTTGCACTTGTCCCGTATGGTCAAAATATTCGAACTCGCTTTCCCACTGGAGGTTACATCTTGACCACCGTCCACGCTTTGGCTTGTCTTCCGCTCGACTCTCACCCATACTCAGCGTCAAGCGGGACGGCAAAGGCTGAAGGAGAGGCGATGGACTGGAAACACCTGCTGGCGTATATCACGGGGACCGTCGATCAGGAACTCCTGCTGCGTAATGAGTACCTCGTCACCGAAAATCGTATTCCGCGCCACCAAATCACGGGTCGTATACAGTTGACTGATGGCGAACGCAAGACGCTGGCTGAAATTGGCCAGAAGCTGGGCAAGCAAGCGCTGGCGGAGGTGGCGAAGATCGTCAAGCCTGACACGATCTTGGCCTGGCACCGCACACTGGTTGCCCAGAAATTTGACGGCTCCCAACAGCGCAAGGCCCCAGGACGACCGAAGGTCGACCCGGAACTGGAGGCCTTCATTGTCCGCATGGCCCAGGAGAATCGCTCGTGGGGCTATGACCGCATCGTGGGGGCACTGGCCAACCTGGGATACACCGTGAGTGACCAGACCGTGGGCAACATCTTGAAGCGGCATGGCCTCCCGCCGGCGCCAGAGCGGAAAACCACCACGGCGTGGAAAGAGTTTATACGGACGTATCTGGACATGCTGGTCGCGACCGACTTTTTCACCGCCGAGGTCTGGACTCTGGGCGGGCTCGTGACGTATTACGTCTTATTCTTCATCCACCTGGGGAGCCGGCAGGTCCATCTCGCGGGGATCACACCACATCCCAATGAGGCGTGGATGGTCCAGGCGGCGCGCAACGTGACGATGGACGAGTGGGACTTTCTGTCGCCCGGACAGTATCTCATCCACGACTGGGACGGGAAATACTGCCCTGCCTTTCAACAGATCATCGATGATGCTGGGGTCACGCGGGTGCCCCTGCCACCGCGGTCGCCGAATCTCAACGCCTACACCGAGCGCTGGGTACGCTCCGTCAAGGAGGAGTGCCTCTCGCGGGTGATCCTCTTTGGGGAAGCGTCACTCCGCCATGTGCTGACGCAGTATGTGGCGCATTTTCATCACGAGCGGAATCATCAGGGCAAGGGTAACGTGCTACTCTTCCCTACGGTCAGCCCAGACGCAGAGCGTGCAGGCCCGATCCAGTGCCGTGAATGACTCGGGGGGCTCCTGAAATACTACACGTGCGAGGCCGCATGAGTTTTTTGACCCTACGAGAACAAGATGCACTATGGCTTCATGGCGCTCAGTTGCTTGGTCCTTTGGTCATCTCGTCGTCTTCAAAACTCGATGCCCTTCTGGGCACGGATACCCTGGGTGTGCAACGGGTGCTTGACCTCACGCATCTCGGTGACGAGGTCCGCACCATCGATCAACGCCTTGGGCGCGTCACGGCCGGTGATAATCAGGTGCAGCAGTGGCGGCTTATGGGCCGCGATCCACTCGAGCACCTCGGCGGTATCAAGCCAGCCGAAGTGCAGCAGATAGGTGAACTCGTCCAGCAGGAAAATATCGAACGCGCCGCTGGCGATGCGCTGCTTGGCCAGCTCCCAACCGTGGAGCGCTTTGGCCTGCGTTTCGTCCATGGCGCGGCTGGTCCAGGTAAAGCCGTCGCCCATCGGTGTCAGCTCAACATGCATCTTGGCCAGCGCGCGCAACTCGCCGAAGTTGGCGTTGGCGTGCTTGAAGAACTGCACGCCACCGACGCGCATATCACGGCCCCAGGCCCGTAGCACCACGCCTAACGCCGCCGTGGTCTTCCCCTTGCCCTGGCCGGTGTTGACGATGAGCAACCCCTTCTGCTTGCGCGCGGTCCGCGCCGCCAGGCGCCGCGCGATCGCCTCCGGCGTCGAGCCGAGCTGTGTCCCCGCGGGCGCCTGGTCGGTGTCGTCAGCGTCGCCGCTGTAGTCAGGCGCGTAGACGGTATGGTCGGCATCAGGCGGCACGGCAACGTCGGCGCCGAGACGATGGAAGATATGCGCGTCCACCGGCCGATCGTCCAGCAGATGCTCGTTGACGATCCGCTCCAGCAGCGCTTCGTCCACATGGTGATACCACGTCCCGTCGGGGTAGACGACCAGGATCGGGCCACCAGCGCACACACCCAGACAGCCGCTCAGTGTACACTTCACACGCTGTGGGTTCCGGAGCTTGGTCAGCCCGTGGGCCTGCGCCAGCGCACGGAAGCGTACCGCTAGGCGCTGCACGGCCTCCGGGGGGGCGCAGTCGCCGTGTTCGCAGATCAGGATCTGGTACCCGTAGGGCCGCATGCTCGGGGGGCTCGCCTCATGCGTCACGGCCTGTCTCCTTCGCTCGACGGTCTCTATGGCTCATCGTTGCACAGTGAACGCATTCACTGGAATACGTAAACGACTGACGGGTGCCACACAGCAACGTCAGAGGCCGCGTAGCCTACCCTGCGTGTTTGTCGCCCTGATAATAGCATGGGCGCCGGCATTGTCAATTTGCTCAATGTATCAGCGTGTGTAGTGAGTGGAAATTGGTGTATACGGGCATGCGGAGGCGTCGAGGAAGCTCGTATGGTCAAAATATTCGAACTCATTATTTTCATACAGCTTGCGGCCAACCGTTGCCCACGCCTCACCTTGAATTTAACTCTGATATGGCTCATACTGGACGCGAATGGAAGACGTCGTGGCAGAGGTGAAACAAGGCATGGACTGGAAAAACCCAGACTCCCCCGGATTTAGTGGTAAAATTTCAACCTGTTGTTATTATTGGCGTTATCTTATAACTGGTCTTGATAACGCGCGTCGTGTATCAACGGGAAATCAAGGGCTGAGCTGCCCTCAACATATGGGGGTAGCTGTCCACCACTAAATCCGATGGAATGTGGCTTTTCTTACACGTACTGCGAGCAGAGCCAGGTTCTCCGCGCCTCACTCCAACCACCGCACCGCGTCACCGACCACAATTGCCCCATCGTCGAGTACCTCGCCAAACGCTCCTCCATCCCAGGCATTATCCATCGCCTTTTGTAAACCTGGCCAGGCTTCTTCCATGCGCTCACACGGTTTGGTTTCTCCCAAAATGCGTATACGACATGCCCCAATGCACAGGATGCGCTGACGGCTATTGACCAGACGGATACCACTGAGCAACAGGTTCGCGCGTCGCGTCGAGGGAGGTAAGGAGGCACCCACACGGGCTATGAGCGCGTGCCAGACTTCCTGTTCCACGAGCGTTACCTGGCGTCTCCCCGTATGGTTGAATAAGTCGGCTGACTCTACCCCATTGAAGTTGCTGAGGTTGGGTGTATACTGGACCGAACGATTTCGGCACTGCCTCCAACCTCAGGTGCGGCTATGATTCTCCATGTCCTGATCGCCATGGTTGCCGGGTGGATCCAGCGTCACCAGCAGCACGTCATCGCCTATCTCCACGAGGAGAATCGCGTCCTCAAAGCGCAGCTCGGTGGCCGTCAGCTCCGCCTCACCGATACTCAGCGACGTCGCCTTGCTGCGCTTGCGCACCCGCGCGGTCGCAAACGCCTTAAAGAGGTGGCGGCCATTGCCACCCCAGACACCCTCCTCCGCTGATATCGCCGCCTCATCGCGCAGAAGTTTGACGGGAGCACGCGCCGCACACAGCGGGGGCGGCCCCCAGTGGCGGAGGAGGTCGAGCGGCTCGCGGTCCAGATGGCCGAGGAGCATCCGTCGTGGGGCTATCGGCGGATCCAGGGAGCCTTGGCGAATCTGGGGCATCACATCGACAAGCTGACCGTGCGCAATATCCTCCGCCGTCATCACATGGAACCTGCGCCGCAACGACGCAAGGGCGGCATGGGCTGGGTGCAGTTCCTCACCATGCACTGGGAGGTCCTGGCTGCCACAGACTTTTTCACCGTGGCGGTGGCGACGTGGCACGGCCTCGTGACGTATTATGTGCTGGTGGTGATGGAACTGGCCACGCGGCGCGTGCAGGTCGCCGGCATCACGTCGCATCCCAGCGCCGCCTTCATGCAGCAATGCGCCCGGCAATGGACCGACCCCTGCGACGGATTCCTCCTGGGCAAACGATATCTCATCCACGACAGGGATACCACATTCACGCAGGCGTTTGATGGGCTGCTGCAAGACAGCGGTGTGGAACCGCTCGTCTTGCCCGCCCGGTCGCCGAATTTGAATGCGCACTGTGAACGATTTGTACGCTCCATCAAGGAGGAGGCCCTGAGTCAGATGGTGATACTGGGTGAACGTGCCTTGTATTATACGATCCAGCAGTGCCTGGCTCACTAACAAGTGGAGCGCAATCATCAAGGCCTTGCCAACCAGCTCATCACACCGGAATCAGACCTCGTGAGCCACAGCGGCCAGGTGAGGTGCCGTGATCGTTTGGCCGGGTTGCTACGCTACTACTATCGCGACGCGGCGTGACCCGGCGCTATTATTCAACCATACGGGCAGGAACAGCCAGACGCCTATCGGTGCTGAAAAAGGCTTCCAGAGCCTTGAGACGCCCAAAGGCTTTTTGGCCGGTGGGCTTCTTACGGTCTTCACGGTGCGGCCGCCAGACCACCACGATCCCATATAGTCAAAATATTCGAACTCGCGTTCCTACTGGAGGTGACGCCCCTACCATCGCTCGCACTTCGGCTTGTCTTCCGCACCACTCTCACCGATACTCAGTGTCAATAGGGACGGTACAGGCTGCGGGGGAGAGGCGATGGACTGGAAACACCTGCTCGCGTATATCACGGGGACCGTCGATCAGGAACTGTTGTTACGCAACGAGTATCCGGTGACGGAGAATCGCATGCTGCGCAACCAGATCACGGGCCGTGTGCGGTTGACGGATAGCGAACGCAAGACGCTGGCCGAAATTGGCCACAAGTTGGGCAAGCAGGCCCTGCAGGAAGTGGCCAAGATCGTCAAGCCCGACACGATTCTTGGCTGGCACCGCAAACTGGTCGCCCAGAAGTTTGACGGCTCCCAGCAGCGCAAGACTCCCGGCCGCCCCACGATTGACCAGGAGGTCGAGGCCCTGGTGGTGCGCATGGCGCAGGATACTCCCCGAACACAATGGACACTTTTTCCTTCGAAATGACGATATCTCTTTGTGATCATAATCTCTACAGGACAGGACGGGCGTATGTCGTCCGTCGGTGGAGCGCACCGCTCATGAAGGGTCGTCAAGATGCA
>WNGB01028445.1_pt1 | contig 12118 bp, 9 predicted proteins | sample 5400681 | NCBI WGS metagenome assembly WNGB01 (sample SAMN13153367, study PRJNA577476) | soil metagenome | isolation source: 115 cm soil or saprolite under grassland replicate 2 | place: USA:California | collected 2016-06-15 | reverse complement strand
ACCGGACCGCAGCCGCGTGCTCCAGCGTGCCACCGCCCGCCGCCAGCAGGCCGAACAGACGCTCGCCGAGATCGAGCGCGCCCAGCCTGCCAGCCCTGTGCGGCGTCGCGCCGGCCGAGACGTGCCGGCCGACGCTTTGGCCGCCCACGCGTTGGCCACCCAGCAAGCCGCCCGCGCGCTGGATGCCGAACTCCAGGCGCGCAAGGCACAGCAGCAGCGGGACGCCTGGATCGAGGCACACCCCGATCTTGGGATCGCCTACCGCGCCGTCGTCGGGGAGCTGGCCTGGCGGCGCCGAGCGCGCGCCACCGTCGCCGAGGTCGACCAGCCCACCTACCTGGCCCGTGCGCTCGGCCCGGTGCCCGACAGCGTCCGCGGCCGGCGCACCTGGCGCCATTCCGCACGGCTGATCGAGGACTACCGCGACCGCTACCAGGTCACCGACCCCGACCAGCCGCTTGGCGCCACGCCGCTTCGCAACCCCGAGCAGCGCCAGGCATGGCGCACCGCCCACGGCGCCCTTGAGCGGCTCCAGGCCCACCACCGCCAGCGCACCACCGACCGCGAGATTGCTGTCACGACCCTCGCCAACGATCACGACCAGCCCACCCGCCGCTACGCCCGCGACAGCGGCCACCCTCCGGTCCAGGGTCCGGAGCGGGCAGCCGGCTAACACGAGGAGGCCCTATGGCCCACCACCCCTGGCCCCACACCCCCGACGAGGACGACCCGCCCGTGGGCATGTCGATCCGCCCGCTCGGCCCTGACCAGCTCCCACCACTACCCCCGCCGCCCGCCCCGATCGTGTCGGCCCCACCCGAGCCGACCGGCCGCCGCACCAGCGTCTTGGGCACCCCGGGCGCCTCGGCGATGGCCCAATACCGCCGCCGCCGCGCCGCCGAATGGACCGACTACCTCCGAACCCTGCCCCTGCGGCTCGGTGCCGTGGTGGCCGCCGGCCTCCTCGCTGGCGCGCTCGCCCGCCACTCCGGGCTCGCCGCCCCCGCCGCAATCCTTGCCGTCGGCGGCCTTGGCTTCCTCCTACGCTTCCGGGTCTCGCCCGAGATCACCGCGTGGCGCCGCGGGGCCAAGGGCGAGCAGCGCACCGCCCGCCGGCTGCGCCGCCTCGGCCGCGGCTGGACCGTCTTCCACGACCTCGCCATCCCAGGCTCCCGGGCCAACGCCGACCACCTCGTCATCGGCCCGCCGGGCGTCTTCCTGATCGACACCAAGTGCTACCGCGGCCGGCTCACCCTCACTCCCGAAGGCTCCCTGTGGTACGGCCACCACCCGCTCGCCGGCGTGCTGGCCACCGTCCGCTGGGAGGCCGCCGTCCTCGGCCAGGCACTTGGGACCGCCGTCACGCCGATGCTGTGCGTCCACGCGGCGCAGCTTCCCTGGGGCGAGCTGATGGCCGAAGGCATCCCGGTCCTTGCCGCCGACCGGGTGGCGATCACGCTCCGCATGCTGCCGCCACTGCTCGACGAGGTCCAAGTCGTCTTGTTGACCAAGCGGGCCCGACGGCAGCTACAATCCGCCATTTGATCCCGCTCCACGAACCCGAAGCTCCTCAGGCTTGCTCTTTGTGTTCACCCGACCGGCGTGTCTACGCAGACCATGTCGGTCAGGGTGTCAGCTGTCATACAGGAAGACGCAAGCCATGGCCGTGGGGTCAGCCGGTCAAGTCTGCGTCGTGCTCGGAGAGCGTCTTGCCAACACGGCTCAGCAGGTTCCTTCTCGCCGGGTTGGTTACGTTCGCTGTACGCCGGCGGGATAGCCTGGTGCCGCACGGTCGGCGGGCGCTGGAGGAGGATTAGGCGCACGCAGGACTACGGGTGACGAATCGGGCGTTCTTCATTGCTACGCTGGATCTCGGGGCCAGCCGCCTCGTCCATCGGGTTCAATCTTGCCATGTCGGGGGTTCAGTACGAACTCGGAAGCCATCCCCAACGTTGCCCCGCAACCCTTCGCACAGCTGCCACGCAGAGTCCAGATGTCGTTACCCGATGTTAGGTTGGCTCTAGTACGCGTCCGGCACGCGCGGTCAAGAAGCGCATAGCGTCCCTTCGCTGGTAGGTCGATGCATCTCATCAGGTCTCTTTCAGTCCATACGCCCCCAGACGACAGCTGGCCGATGGTGCTGCTCCTCCCCGGATCATTGAGCCCTAGAGCGCAGAAGGGCATGCAGCGGACCAGCGGCGGACAAGTGCGGCCGCACTTCGTGCTATAGTCATCGAATGGCCGCATCGATGACCTACACTTCCGAGCAACTAGCGCCAACGGCTGAGATCCGCATAGGCGACGCATACGACCTCATAGGCACTGCTGCTGCAGACTCGGTAGACCTGGTGCTGACCTCTCCACCCTATTGGGGCATGCGGTCTTATGGCCAGGCGCATGAGGATGATGTGCTAGAGCGCTGGGAAGCAGAGGGGTGCGCGCCCTCACGTGTGCCCCCGTACGGCTGGTATCGGGATGCCGGGGGCGTTCTTGGTCTTGAGCCGTATCCCGCATGGTATGTCGACCATCTCGTAGAATTCTTTAACCGAACACGTCGAGTCCTCAAGGCCACCGGTAGTCTCTGGATTAACCTGGGTGACACGTACTTCGCGCGCTGGGGAAGCATTCGCGATGACGGCCGCCAAGGATATGTAGAGAGCCGGCAACGTCGGCGCACTCCGTCCGGCGGCTATCTTCATGACAAACAATTACTTCTGATTCCCGCTCGATTTGCAATTGCAATGCAGGACTCAGGCTGGATTCTGCGCAATGATCTCATCTGGGCAAAGCCGCAAGTAATGCCGCGACCAGAACTGGATCGACTTCGATCTTCACATGAACACTGGTTCCACTTTGTACGGCGTCAGCCGGGAGGACGGCCGCAGTACTACTACGACCTCGATGGGTGCGAAGAGGGAGCGAGGGATGTAGTCACATACCTTCCGATGCCTGGCGGGGACGGACACACCGCAACCTTCCCCCCCGGACTGATCCGTCCCCGCATCCGAAGCTCATGCCCACCAAGTGGCCTGGTGCTGGATCCGTTCTGCGGAACGGGCCGGGCGATCACCGAAGCGGTGCGACTCGGCCGGTCGGGCCTCGGATTTGAGGTCTCCAAGGAGTATGCTGTGGCGGCTCAGCGGAGCGCAGCAGAGGCTCTCGCCGCCGGGAGCGATGGCGAGTAGACAGCAACAGCAAGTGCCTTCGTTGCCCGTCCTCGCTCGGGTGGTCAGTCTCGCGGAAAGGGAGAGGCATGAGCGAGCGCAACTTCCAGGATCCTGATAGTGCTAACGTGGTTGACATCCTTCGCGGGGCCTATCGCGATGTCCGAGATCCGGACGTCGCATTGTTTCTTATGCTCATCGAACTCGACCGCCCAAACAATGATGGGCTCACTCCATGCCTGAAGCGCCTAGTCCGCGATGCGTATCAGAATTGACGCCAGCCCCTTGGGGGCCCTAAGCATCCTGAGCGAGCTACCCAATGCACGACTGGCCACGTTAGAAGGTCTAAATGGCATTGGAAAGACTCTAGCGGTCCGGTTACTACAGCTTTGCACAGGCACCATGCCTTACCGTTCCGGATCAGCGGCATGGGATAGTCTTTGCGATGGACTGGGCGACTTCAGGGTGACAGTGTCCGATCTCGCCGGCGCAGACGAGATAATTTGGGAAGGGGATAGCCGCTCGTGGATGGATACAGACGCTAACCGCAGCCCGTCGGCAGTGGTTCCGTTTGAACGGATCACAATCGATGGCTCTCCAGTCTCCATGGATCAGATTCGTCGCTTATTAGTGGTGCACCGCATCGCCGGGGATGAAGGAATCATCGATACTTTTGCACAGCAGGCCGACGCCGCCGCGGACACTGTGGCTCGATGGAGGCGCAGAGTCGCGGCAGAGGAGAAGGGTCCTCTCGCCAGCCTTGAAACAGCGGTCGAGGAGGCCAGCCTTCTCCTAGGTCAATGGACGGCCGCCCGGTATGTACAGCTCCGCGCCACCGACCGTGATGCAGCCCGTCAGCTACAGAAGGTCGAGGAGGCTGCGAAGAGGGCTGAAGAGCGGCGAGACGAGCTACGCACCGCATCTGATCTCCGCCACCAGCTCCAGGAGTTCCAGGAGCGAGCCCCTGACCTGGAACAGCAGCTAGAGCGCATAGATCAACGAATTAGCACCGTTCGTGCTGCCAAGGAAGGCCTTGAGCGGCGTGTGGCAGAACTCGCAGCCACGGTAGTTCGGGCTGAGCCCACCATGCGGGAGTTAGACAATGCTCGGCGCACTCTCAAACGCAATCAAAGCAGGCTTCGACTGGCGCTCATGTCCGCGGCTGGCGCTGCCGCTCCCTTAGAGATCGAGCCGCATGAAACGGCCGTGCGTGATCTCATAGCTCGCACAGAGGTTCGCATCGAGCAGTTGGTGGAACAGCAGACAACGTTAGACGCTGCTCCGGCGATGCGAGACCTGCTCGATGAACTCAGCGATGGACTGAGCAGCGCAGAGGGTCGAGGCCTCGGGGACCAGGTCGCTATTGATGATCCGGATTCAGACATCCAACTCACAGTGAGTCAGACTCGTATTGGAATGCTGTCGCGGCGGGCGTTCCTTGTTGGCCAACCTCCACCACCACAGGCACGTGAGGTGGCCGCACAACTGAAGGCAGCGAGATTAACGCTTGCAAGAGCCAAGAACCTTGAAGAAACTCTCGGCTCCGTTCGCAGATTCGAACGGCTTGTCAGAGAAAATGAACAGCGCATAGATTCTGCGCTCGCCGAAGTCCGACCTGCTGCCGTGAGCGAGGTCCAAAGACTCGAGCAGCAGAGACGGGCGCATGACGAGCAGCTGTTAAAACTCGCAGTCCAGCGCGCAGCATTGCGGCAACAATTCGGCGCTGTCGCGGACGGAGCGACAGAGCCGGAGTTATCAGCGCAGCTTCATGACGCGCTCGACCGGGCCGGTGTGACGCTGGCTGAGCTAGATCACGCGCTTCGGAACGCCGAGGCTGCAGCGACAACTGAGCAGGACAGGCTACGCGACGCGCAGGAAGCACTTGCATCGAGCCGCCGGGCTGTCGCTCATGTCGAGCGCGACGCCCGACTTGCCGCTACCGCTCTCGCCAAGTCGCCTCAATGGGAGTGGCTGCATGCCGCAATGTCCCAGGAAGACCTCCCAGGAGAGGGGAGCACGACGCAGCAACAGCTGCAGACTCTTGATGGGCTTCGGCAGGTTCTAGAGGCGATTGTGGATCGACTTGGCCGACACAGACAACAGTTTGGCGGTGTGGAGTCAGCACTGCGAGGTGTCAGTCGCCATCTTCATAACTTGGATCCTCAGGCAGCCGAGTATGTCGCCTATACTCGAGCACGGCTGGCCGTCCTGGACGAGGAGGAACCGCGACAGCCTAACCGACTCATCGTCCTCGATGAATTCGGCGCCTTTATCGCTCACGATCGTCTCGCCGCGCTGTTGGCTTACTTGCAAGAGCGAGCCGATGAGCACGGTGAAGACCAAGTGCTGGTCATACTGCCGCTAAGTCGTGACTACGCGCAGATGGCGGCGACGGCCATCGGGACTGACTCTGACCGATTGCATCAACTTGCGGAGCAGGTTTCTGCGAGCAACTACGCTGTCCAGGTGTTACTGAAATGAGTGCACAACCAAGTAAGACGTTGCTTGGTCTGCCGGATTACCTTGAGACTGCCGAAGCCAAGGAAATCATCTCCGCCCTACGCCAGACATGGAGCATAACGCAGGGCGTGGCACCCGGGGACCTCGAAGAGGATTTGCGGGCTTGCCGACGCTGGTTCGATCCCGTCGCTCAGGGGCAACGCCTGCGTCGCGAGCTCACCATGTTGCCGGTCCTTCCAGACGAAGTCACAGACCCAGGACCGCCACTCACGCTGACTGTTGGGTCCGGGAAGCGTCTGGTCACGCCGGAAGGCCGATGCGCTCTTGATCTCCTTGAGCGGCTTCCAGATGGCCGTAGTAGTCACGTTATCAGCGATGCGCAGTTGGTTCCCTACGACAGGAGACTGGCCCTACTGTATCGCGAATGGTCGCGCCATCGTCTACAGTCCGTCGTTGATCTTCTTGCCGGCGCGACTAAGCCCTTGCAGATTCCGGCTGCCGGAGTTGTGGTTGCTCTATTAGTTAATCGATGCACAAGTGAACAGCATGCACTCACTCGATTTGCTGCAGGAACAGCCCGAGATGTTATAGATGACGCGTTCTTTGAGCCAGTACAGGCGTTTGCTGACATTCTAGCTCCAACACGCCGCGGGAATCGCGGTGATCCAAAACTCGTAAGCGGCTGGATGCTGTATGAAGCACGTCGGCGTCTCGCTGACGCCCTCGTCGTCATTGATGCGCGTGGTGGCGTGAACGGCAAGGTTTGGATTAAGCCTGAGGCGGAACAGTATGTCATTGATGTCGTTGCTCGTGACCTTGTGCGCGGGCATCGCGCTCACGCGACACCGGATCGATTCGCACGCGCCTACGACGCTTTGGTCGCGAGTCTCAGAGCTCGTTTGCCCAATCTGGCAGCTTTCGGGTTGGTGCATGAGCGGCCAGTCGAGACGCAGCGGCTTCGCCAACGTTTCTTGGCGAGCCTTGCCGACAATCTTGGCCGCGAGTCGTGAGCGCCACAATCTCGCTCTTCGCCCTTGCGGAGGCCGTGGCTCGGCGCCATGAGCAGAACCCGTCAGGTAAGGTCACAGTCATTCCAGTGCTCGTCGAAGATCTGTCCGTAGCATTGCCAGTGTTGCGTGCCATATGCGAAGTGACACAAGGCCGTCTCCTCGATACTGGTGAGGCACAACTGGAGGCGCCAGTTCCTGGCACTGGTGACCCAGTCCGCCGACAAGCAGTAGCCTCTGCGCTAACAACAACAGGCCTCGATGCGCGCCGTGTCGATCTCGTCGAGGTCGAGAATGGCCTTATGGACGCCGTTTTCGATCCTCCTGCAGGCTCGTTGCCTAGCCCTGGAGAGCGCACTGTACTTGCGATCGCTCGCGCAGCCGCACACCGCGATCTAGACGAGCACGAACTGGCGATAATTGCGTATCGTGACACCCTGATGGATTTTCCGTTTCGCCGCGCTGTCTGGAATCTAGGGGTCAAGCAGCTTCCTGACCTACCGCATGGAACGTTGCGCACACTGGTGTTCGTAGCTGAATCCCCCATCAACATCGATATGCATTGCCAGCCGCGCCTTGGGTTCCGATTGGCTATCGACTCAGGGCGATTGCTGCGCCGCCACGGACCCGATGACCTACAGATGGCAGCCGGAAGTATCGCAAGCCTGGCTGACGGATTCGTTCTGTTTCTTGGTGCTGGCTTCGCGGCGTCCTCACGGCTGCCGATGGGCGATGCGCTCCGAGATCGTGCAATCCGTCGGCTTCTGGCTATCTCTGACTCGGATGCTCAAACGTCAGAGCAGCTCGCCGTCCGGTTCCATAACTGGATATCGGACAGGCCGAATTGGCTATCGCAGGCCGAACGAAACATGCCTCAGGTTGAATATGTTGCGCAGCTCACGTTGGAGCAGGTCATTCGTGCGGAGCAGCACGTCTATCCGGAATTGCCAACCCTCGCAGAGTTTCGAGCTCATCATGACGACGTAATAGGTACGCCTGGCTCGGCGCCACGGGACCTTGGTGCCATTCTGGAACAATGCGACGGACGGATCATAGTCGCAGAAGTCAACTTTGATCGTCTGGTGGAGACGCATGCATCGGTACCGCTGAAAGTATTCGCCTCAGACGAAGAGTTCGCCGGGGCGGCAGACTACGTCACACGCTATTTGTCCGGGGAAGAGAAGGATGTGCCGCTACTAAAGTTCCACGGCTCGATCGACCGACCCGAGACGTGCATCGTGAGTGCTGAGCAGACGGAACGCGGAGTACCGGTCGGCAAACTGAATGCTCTTCGTGCACTGATCGACCAGGACCGTCCTAGGGTGTGGATCTACGTTGGCGTAAGCATGCGTGATCAAGATCTCTTACGAGTCTTCAATGCTCCCGACTTTGGCAATGGCGTTGACGAGAGGTGGGTGATCCCTTACCTTCCTGACACGGTAGAGGCCTACGGGCTCAACCAGGAGCCATTCTGGCGGAATCGCCCCCTAAACACCTTTGAGGATCGACTCACCACCGAGACTGCAGACGCTTTCTTTGCTGCTCTGCGACACGCCTGGCCTGGGCCTGTCTGATCCGATAACCTTCCCTACCCTATCTCGGCTCACCGACCGGTGCCGACACCACCCTCCGGCCTGACGAGCAGGACTCTCCCTCAGCAAGGCAAGTGCGGCTGGAGCACTGTCTAGGGTTTCAGAAGCTCGGCCTCATCGGGGGCGTTCGCCCTGAGCCACGTCTGGATAGAGTCGTCTTTGTAGATCTCGGCGAGCAATGCCGGATTTTTCGCCGCGGCCCGCAGGTCGGCCAGGATCGATGCCTTCCGTTCCGGAGGGACAGGTGCGGTGGATTGCAGGTCCTGCTCGGTGCGTAGCGCCGCGCGATTCAGCTCATAGATCAGCCCGCCCGTCTCGCCCGCGGCGTCCCGTAGAGCAATCGCCCTGTTCAGCTCTTGCTCGGCTTCGTCCAGGGCCGGCGGGATGGCGTATCGCAGGGCATAGGCTAGCTGGCCATGGTTACGATGAGGGTCCGGTTCGGCGGCTATCAGCGCCCGGAAGACTAAGACCGTGCGGACAAGGTTCTTCCTGCCCGCGGCGGTCTTCTCGTCAGCTAGGCGCTGGTTGCGCGCTAACGAGAACACCTGGCTACGCACGACCGGTGACGCTTTCTGCAACACCTGGTTCAATTCCTTCTGACTCGGCGGGCTCGCGCCGGCCGGCGGCTGCAGCGTCCGAGCGACCAGACTGTACGCGTCGGCGTCAAGCTGCTGTTGTCGCTGCACTTGCTGGCTCGCCGCGCTCGTCGCCACCGCAACGACGGCCGACAGGTCGGCCACCGTGAAGGCGCGTTGCAACAGCAGACGGGTGAGCAGGTAGCTGGCCAAGAAGCCGAAGATTGAGAAGAAGACCAGGATGCCGCCGACCATCAGCCGGTCGATGGGCTGGCCGCCGAGCCCATCGGCGATGCTGGCCACCAACCTGCCGAGCGGTCTGCTTGTCCTGCCGAGCTGGATGAGCCCGACGCCAACGAGGATCTTCGTCAGCCAGTCGGAGATCTGCTCGAGGTTGGTATTCACCCCGTAGACACCACGCTCATCGGTGGTCTCGGGCGTCTGGCTGCTGGCCAGGGGTCGGGGCTCCTGCACACTCCTTGGGATACCGAATAGGAACCCGAGGAGGCCTCCGACGGCGACTGCGGCCGCGGCCAGCATCATCGTGACGCTGAACACCGCAAACCGCGACGGCGGCTGGGCCGTCTGCTTGAAGGCAAAGAGGCCGAGTAAGGCCCCGCCAAGGACGACAACCAGCACGATAACGGATCGGAAGGCCTTCGCTGGGTACGGGCCCGCTGTCGGCGTGTCTTCAGGCAGAGCGGGCGGCGCCGCGGCGCCGCCGCGGCCCAGCTGCGGCTTCTCCCGACCTCGCAACGGGTTCCACCCGCGTGCAAGCCAAGCTGAAAGACCCATACTCCATATCCCGTTGGTCGTGGCATGTAGTGCCGAGCCGTGATGCCAGGCGGAACGGCCGCAAACCGGCAGGACGCTACCACGGGATGAAACAGGCGAGAAGGGGCGCAGTTAACTTATTTCGTTGCGAATATACTCATTCGGCTTCACAGTAAGGAAGTCGCCTCGAGACGCCCGCCGACCGAGAGTCCACGTTCTTAAGCGAGCTTGCCTTGGTGTCTGGAAAGCGCCGAAGGTGCTTCCCTCACTGGAAGGCGAGCGACGGCACCGCTGCCGATCAACCTTCAAGATCATCCCAAGAGCAGCTATCCTCTTAGACATCATGGTCTTCTGATAACGACCAACGTAACACCTGGCCGGCAGACAGGGAGATCGGTGGGGCCAGACCGTGACGGGTCCATTCGGCGTCAGGGGGCTGTGCCGGCGTGTCGTCAATGGATCGCAACTGTGGGAGTCGGGTAGCCAGCGAACCATAAGAGCAGAGCGCCTCGGGAGGCGTCAGACCCTCCCGAGGCGCTCGACCCGGACGGTTCAGAACGGCTCCTCTGTATGTCAACCCTTGGCCAGCGGCCGTAAGGATCTGCTGTAGTCCTCAAGGCCGGCCCTGCGGGCGGGCCGCCTGAAGCAGCCGTCCGCGTTGGTGACGACGCAACGGTCACTGGGGAACCGGCCTACCACACGCTCAAGCGGAGCCCTGTACGGGAGGTCGTGTGCGATCATGCAGACGGTCGGGACGCGGCCCGACCGCGATGGGCGACCCTCGGGTGATCGGAGGTAGCCGGTCTGGAAGCAGGACAAGTTCGATCCGAGCTGGTGGTGGCGACCACCCTGCGCACCACCGGCGACGTGGCGGACGGTCGCGTTCGGCTGGCACCCCTACCTGCGGCTGCCGGGGATGCCGAGGGGAGGGCTGGCTGCTCGAGCTGCCCGACCGCCAGCACCTGGCACTCGACGGTCTCGGCCTGCCGTCGGGGGCGGCTGCCCAGGAGCCGGCCGAGGCGGGTCGGCGGCTGCACCTTCGACGATCTGCACCGGCTGGGCGGCGGCCGCCGGCTGGTCGTCGACTACCGCGACGGCTACCCGTGCGCGCAGGTGTTCGTGCCGCCGGCCCGCGTTCGCGTGCCTGGAGCCGATGACCGCGCCGACCGCGGCGGTCGGCGCGGACGCGTGCCCGCTGATCCGGCCGGGCGGCGCGTTCACCGCCCGCTTCGCCGTCTGGGTCGAGGAAGCGTGAATGACCATCCCCCCGCGGACCTATAGAGCGATGCGGCGACGCCACGACCGCCCGGTGCCCGGTCGACGGATCATGGGAGGACCGCCCCTGTCAATGGCCGGTCGGGCGTCACGAGGAGGCACCGATGGCGAGGATCTACATCTCGTCGACGTACGCTGACCTCCAGGAGCATCGCGCCTCCGTGTACCACGCGCTCAGGCGGCTGCGACACGACGTGGTCGCCATGGAGGACTACGTCGCCGCGGACCGGAGACCCGCGGACAAGTGCCTGCGCGACATCGCGGAATGCGACATCTACGTCGGGATCATCGCCCTCCGCTACGGATACGTCCCGATCGATGACAATCCCGACCGCAAGTCCATCACGGAGCTGGAGTTCCGCCACGCAACCCGGCTCGGCAAGCCGCGGCTGCTGTTCCTGCTGGGCAAGAACGCACCGTGGCGCGTGGACCTCACCGACTGGGGCGACGAAGCCGCGGAGCGCGGACAGCGCATCGAGCGCTTCCGCACAGAGCTCGAGCGAACCTGCACCGTCAGCTACTTCAGCGGCCTGGACGAGCTGGCAGGTCAGGTTGCCGCGGCAGTTCAGCTCCACCTGGCGGACGCCGGGGCGCCGGCGATGCTCCGGGTCAACCCCGACCTCGTCCGTGCGCGATTCGTCGACCACATGACGCGCTTCGCGGGCGTCACGTCGAGAGCGCAGGCGCTTGCCCGGTATCTGCCCCTCCAGCTGCAGGAGAGCAGCTACAGCAGCGGGCCGGGGCTCGCCGAGCTGCCGACGGGCGCCTGGCACGCCCTCGTCCGATACCCCTCCGACCTGCTGCTCCTTGGAGAGCCCGGCAGCGGCAAGACGACGCAGCTGCTGGACGAGGCGGTCCGACTCGTGGAGCCCGATGCTCCCACCCCCGAGGCGCCGCTGCCACTCTACCTCTCCGCCTCCTTTTTCCGGGCCGGCGACGCCGACACGCTCCTTGAGATGGGCGCGAGCGCCAACGCCGTGAGCTACGACGCGCTTCGGACCGGCTGGCGAGAGGGATCGCCGCCACTGTGTCTGATGATTGACGACGTCGGCGCCGGAACGCGGGACGATGCCGTGATCGGCGCGATCCACGAGCTGTGGGAGCAGAAGGCCGCGTCGAACAGTCTCGTCGTCGCGTGCCAGCCGGGCGCGGTCCGAGAGGCGCTGCAGGACCGGGACGGAACTTTCCGGGACCTGTTGATCCTGCCGCTCGACCCCGGCGCGGCCAGCCAGTTCCTCGTCCGGTACGGTCGGCCGGACTTGGCCGAACTG
>WNGB01011490.1_pt1 | contig 12119 bp, 8 predicted proteins | sample 5400681 | NCBI WGS metagenome assembly WNGB01 (sample SAMN13153367, study PRJNA577476) | soil metagenome | isolation source: 115 cm soil or saprolite under grassland replicate 2 | place: USA:California | collected 2016-06-15 | reverse complement strand
CTACGAACATCAGGCCGTTCCCGGCGGTGATTGCGATTTGATCGAGATCGGGCTCTGCATCCGATCCGATCTGTCCCACACAAGCGACAAGCTGGGTCAAACAGGCGAGCACGGCCAATCGGTTCATGGTCCACTCCCGCAAGGAGACTCTCTCTGTTCGAGCGTAACGAAGCAAACCGTGCGCCGGTGCCGAGCTGCTCACAACCGCGAGGTTGGCGGGCGTGTGTGGACGAGCAGTCGACAGCAGGGCTGGGACCTGTGGCTAGCTCATCCACTCTCTATTCGCCTACATGCATGGCAAGGTGGGACAGCTGCGAATGCCAGACCCGGGCTCCGCCCGCATGGCGGCGCGCCCGTTCGAGTCCCTCACGAGCTCGGACTTGGTCTCCGGCCGCCAGTGCGGCGCGTGCGGCCCAAAGATGGAACTCGATGGCAATCTCCGTGTAGGGGGCGCCGGCCAGGGCCTCGTTCTCGACCAACGACCATTCATCGGGGAGCGCGCCGCCCAGTACCAGATCGACGATGCGCGCCAACGCGCGCGTCTTCGGGTTGTTGGGGATCCCTGCTTGCTGGCGAGCAACCCGCGCAGCCACTGTGTCTCCTCGCGCCAGATGGATGCGAGCAAGCAAGAGAGCTTCGTCGATCAGAACATCTGGACCTGAGAAGCGGGTCGACAGCGACAACGCACGCTCGGCGAGCTCGAGGGCGCCCTGGAGATCCCCCTTCCAGTACAGTGTCTCACCGAGGTTCAGGTTGGCCAGACGCTCGACGGGCGCGGCTCCGTGGCGCCTGGCAAGCGCGATGGCGCGGCGCGAGTCGTCCTCGAATTCGTCCATGCGGTCCAGTCGGAACCAGAGTAGAGCGCGGTTGATGAACGAAACAGCCAGGTGGAAATCGTCCGCCCGCTCGCCGCAGAGCGCGATGACCTGGCGAAAGCGCTCCTCGGCCTCATTGTCCCGGTCCGCGAATATCAGGTAGGTGGCAAGCAAGAGAAGCGCTATCGTTCGGGTCTCCTCGTCCGCATCCCCCGCGTCGGCCGCCCGAGCGAGGAGCTCCACGGCTTGGTTGACCTGTTCGGCGCGCGCTGCACTTCGGCCCAGCGCAAGGTCGACCCGAGGAGCCAGCGTCGCGTCCCCGAGGCCGGTGGCAAGCTCACTGGCGGCCAGCGCGGCGGCTCGAGACTCGTCCCAGCGCCAGCGCCAGTCGTGGACGGTAGCCTCGTCCAGCCAGATATGGGCTGCGGCGGTTCGGTCACCCCGCCCCATCGCAAGCTCGCGCGCAGCCGCGAAGTCCGCCAGAGCTTCATCGAAGCCTTGCAGCCTCTCGCGTGCGTTGCCACGTCCAACGAGCGCCTGCTCACGGCGCGGATCACCGGCCGACAGCTGAGAGAGAGCCGACGTCCAGGCAAGCTCGGCCTCGATGTAGTGGCCCAGTTTTGAGCTTTCGGCGGCGAGGGCGACGTACGCGATCCACGCCTTCTCCCGCTCGCCCACCGCTGCCGCATGTTCGCCCAGGCGACCGAACAGTTGCTGCGGCCGCGCCTCCTCGACGGCCAGTGCGGCGCGGTGCAGCTGCTCGAGCTCACCCGCCGGCGTTCCCGTGAGGATGCCCTGGCGGAGCATCGGGTGGTCGAACCGCCAGCGCGTGGGTCCGACCGCGGACAATATTGCGGCCGCGCAGAGACGATTCAGTCCAACTCGCGCGTCGACCCACGCGCCGCCTCCGGCGGCCGTCTGGGCCGCCTCGATGTCGGCCAGCTCGACGTCGTCGCCCAGCACCGCGCAGAGGCGGGCGAAGAGCACGGTCGACGGCGGCAGCTCGGACAGGGCGCGCTCGGCCATGCGCTCGCCGAGGGGGGTCGACGAAATGTGCACCAGGTGATCGGCCGCGATGTAGATGCCGTCGGTGCCGGGGCGCGCGCGGAGCGCACCCGACTGGTGGAGAGTCAAGGCGAGCTCGACCAGCTGCAGCGGTACGCCGCCGCCCGCCTCGACCAGGCGGTCCATCACCGCCTCGGGGATGAACTCGGCGGCCAGGAGCTCGCGCAGGACGGCGGCCGACTCGCTCTTGCCCAGCGGCTCGAGGTTCCAGCGTCCGGCGCGCAGCGCGCGGGCGTCCCAGCCCGGACGCTTGGTCACCAGCTCGGGCAGCGCGGCCACGCAGACCCAGGCGGCCGGCTGGTCGAGACTGGCCAGCTCGATCGCGTCGAGCGCGGCGCTGTCGGCCACGTGCGCGTCGTCGACCAGGATGGCGACCGGCTGCGGTCCATTTCCGACGCGCAGCGCCTCGGCCAGCGGTACGCCGCGGCCGATGGTGAGGTCGCGGGCGGAGATGCGCGCGACCGGCCCGATGCCGCGGGTCTCCAGCTCGCGGGCGAGCTCGGCGAGGAAGCGGGTCTTGCCGAGTCCGGTCGCGGCCAGCACCGTGGCCAGGCCCGGTCCGCGCTCCGCGTCGCTCACCACCTCCGCCAGCGCCCCCGCCCGGCCGGCAAGGGTCGGCTCGCGCGTCGCCGTCGCGGCCCCGCCGGTCACGATGGCGAGCGTGGTCGGATCCAGCTCGCCGGCCGCGGCTCGGGTCAGCGATGCGCGGGACTCGAGCGCCGCGGTCGACAACACCGACAGCGGCCGCTCGGCCCAGCCGAGGTCGTCGAGGGCCGGCCCGGCGCAGGCCAGTCGCTCGCCGCGCCGGCGGATGCGCAGCTCGGCCACGTGCACGACCGGGTCGTCCACGCCGAGCGCGGCGCGGAGCCGGTCGGCGAGCCGCAGCGCCGCCAGGACCGCGGTCGCGGTCGGTCCGGGCGCCGGCAGCGCGAGGATGAGCCGGTCCCCCTGCGCGCGCGCCAGGATCGCCCGCGCCCCGAGCACGCGGTCGAGCTCCACCACCGAGCGCCGCGATCGAACCGCGAGCAGCGCGACCCGGCGCGGGCTGGAGTCGGCCGGCACGGCCAGCGGGCGCTCGTCGGAGCCCTCGGCCAGCGCGGCGGTCAGCGCCGCAGCGAACTCGACCGCGCGTCCCGGGCGCAGGGCCGGGTCCTTGGCCAGGCAGCGCATCATGACCTCGTCAGCCGCGCGCGGCACATCCACGAACGAGGACAGCCGCGGCGGCTGGGTCGCCATGTGCGCGCTGCGGATGACAGCCGGCTCGCCGATGAACGGCGCCCGCGCGGCGAGGAGCTCGAACGCCATCACGCCGAGCGCGTAGATGTCGGCCGCCGGCCCGATCTCGCGCTGCCCCGTGCATTGCTCGGGCGCCATGTAGCGCGGAGTCCCGAGCGCGGCGCCGTCCGCGGTGAGCGCCATCGCGCCCTGGGCCACAGGATCCTCGGCGACGGCCGCGCCGCAGCGGAGCGCCGCGCCCAGGTCGAGCAATGTCACTCGCTCGTCGGCGCGCAGCACGACGTGGTCCGGCTTGAGATCGCGGTGCATCCAGCCGGCGTCGTGCAGCCGGTCGACCGTGACCGCCGATCGCCACAGCGCGTCGAGCTTCTGGTCCTGAGAGGCTCGCGTCATGGTCGCCGACCCGAGGGTCGTGCCGGACACCAGCTCCATGATGAGGACCGGCTGCCCCTCGGGAGTCGCCTCCCGCCGGTACAGTCGCGGCACGAGAGGCGGTCCAACCTCCGACAGCGCGGCGGCTTCCCGCTCGACCCGTCGCTCGGTTCCAGGGGCGAACACCTTGACCGCGACCGGCTCGCCGCTCTCGCTCAGCACGCCGCGGTAGACCTCAGCGAATCCACCGGTGCCGATCCGCGAGAGTCCAACCACCCCCGGCACCTCCATCGGGAAGAATGATACTCCCCGTGCCGGCGGGTTCCGAGCACCGTGTGTCGCCAACGTCACATGCGGGCAGCGCGGGACCGTGTACCTACATCATCCCACGGGCATCATCCCACGGGCATCATCCCACCGGCAGCACGCGCTGCACGAGCGCGAGGAGCTCGTCGGGCCTGAACGGCTTGACGAGCAACCCCTGGTGGATGCGACCGACGTCGGCCGGAACCATCGCCGGGATCGAGGTCATGAGGATGACCGGGACCCCGGCGAGCGCTTCCCGCGCGCGCATCCGGCGCAGGAGCTCGAGGCCGTCGAGAAGCGGCATCACCACGTCGAGCAGGACGAGGTCGGGCCGCCGCTCGGCCATGCGGGCCAGCGCCGTCTCGCCGTTGAGGGCCACGTCCACGTCGTGTCCCCGATCGGCGAGCATCTCGGCCACGACCTCGGCGAGTCCGAACTCGTCGTCGACGATGAGGATGCGTGCGGTCATGGCCCGCGGCGGGTCGAGCGGGTGGCGCCGCGTCCGCACCGGCTCGTCGGGCCCGGCGTCTCGTCACGCCTCATCGCGCAGAACATCCGGCTCGGTCTGGCCGCGCGGCAAGGTGACGACGAAGGCCGCGCCGCGCCCGGGCTCGCTCTCCAGCGTGATCGTGCCCCTCATCGCCTCGCACAGTCTGCGCGCGATCCACAGACCGAGGCCGAGCCCGCCCCGCTGCGGGCGCGGACCGGCGCGCTCGAATCGATCGAAGATGCGCGCCTGGAGGTCGGCCGCGATGCCCGGGCCGTGGTCGCGCACCGTGAGCACGGCCGTCAAGCCGGTGCCCTTGACCTGGACGTCGATCGCGCCGCCGGCGCCGTAGCGGATCGCGTTGGACAGGAGATTGCCCGCGATCTGCTCGAGCCGCAGGCGGTCCCAGCGACCCATGACCGGCACCGGCGCGTACAGAGTGAGCGGGCTGGCCGCCGCGGCCGCCTCGCGCGCAACCGACGCGACCACGTCGCCCACGACGCGCGCGAGATCGACATCCTCCTCGACCAGCGCGATGCCGGTACGCGACTGAAGCGCGGCCACGTCCATGAGCCGGTTGAGGCGATCCAGGAGCCGCTCGAGCCCGCGCAGGAACAGCTCGAGGCGCGGGGTCAGCCACTCGGTGGTGACTGACCCTTGCTCGTTCTTCTTGACCTCGGCGAGCAGGTGGTAGGCCTGAAGGAAGACCGGCGAGAGCGGATTGCGCAGCTCGTGGCCGATGAGACCGATGAGGTCATCGCGCGCGGCGACTGCGTCTTCCAGCTGATGGATCCGGGTCATCTTGGAAAGCTCTGGAATCTCCTGAGCTTCTCCGAGGTTGAGGGCAGACGTTGGCGCGGGCGGACTCAAGGACAGCAGAATAATGGTCGGGTCCCGTCCACCTTCCAACCGGTTTTCCGAGGAAATGGCCGTCAGTGACCGCCGCGGCTGTCACCGGAACGTGAAGATGAGCCCGCCCAGAAGCGAGCCCACCTCCGCCTCGCGATCGCCGAACGAGCGGAGGTAGCTGCCGGTCACCACGAGCCCTCCGGACTCCCAGAGATAGGTCTCGACCCCCAGCTCGCCGAGCGCGGCACCGGCGAACACAGTCTCCTTCGCGGTGGCCGAGGCCGGCTCGCCCGCAGGACGCGTCCGGGTCTGCTCCATGATCCCACCGCCGCCGGCGCCGATCGAGAGCCGCACCGATCCGCGGCCCAGCGTGAAGCGCGGCACGAGCCCGGCGGCGACGAAGTGGTTCTCGATGACCGGCGCGTCGTCGTCTGCCAACCCGTTCGCGGGCGTCGGCTCGGCCACCGGAAGCGGCGAATACTGCGCGGTCATCGTGAGGCCGAGACCGATCTTGCTGGTGAAGCCGACCCGCATCCCGACGCCGAGGCCGACCTCGCGCTCGTCGGCGGTGTCGCGCAAGGGCACCATCACGCCCCCGAGCAGCGAGACGACCCAGTACGCCTTTCTCGACTTGGCTTGAGCGTCCGGCGCGCGCAGCATGGCGGAGGCAGCGAGCGCCGCCACCGCCACGGCCGCGCGCCTGTCTCGGACGAACATCCGGCGCATCCTAGATCGCTTCAGGCCGGAGCGCGCTGGCCTGGGCTGCGCTTTCTGGCGGGCGGCGTTCCTTCGGTGTAGCAAGTTCTCGGCGGACCGATACGTTCGCGTGCGACATGCGGGGGACCTTTCGGCACGCACGGGCGGGCCCCGGATTGTGACGCACTCCGAGCGGACCGGCCACGCACATCCGCGACGCGCCCGCGATCTTGCAGGAGGCCGGGATGGGCTATGCTGCATCCGGTTGCGCGAGGTCATCGACAAAGCCCGCGTCCTGATCGAGGCGCTGCCGTACATCAAGGAGTTCCGCGGCAAGACCGTGGTCGTCAAGATCGGCGGTGCGGCCCTCGACGATGCGGCCCTGCGCCGGCGGTTCGCCGAGGACGTCGTGCTCCTCCACTGGGTCGGGCTCCAGGTCATCGTGGTCCACGGCGGCGGCGTCCAGGTCTCGGCCATGCTCGACCGGCTCGGCCTCACCGCCGCCTTCGTCGACGGAATGCGGGTGACCGACGCGGCCGCGCTCGAGGTGGTCGAGATGGTATTGGGCGGCACGCTCAACAAGGACCTGGTGCGTCTGGTCCAGCAGCTGGGCGGCCGCGCGGTCGGCCTGACCGGAACGGACGGAGGTCTGGCCCGCGCGCGCCGGGTCGAGCGCGCGCCGGGGGGACAGGACCTGGGTCTGGTCGGCGAGGTGGAGGCGGTCGACCGGCGCGTCATCGATCGCCTGCTCCCCGACTTCATCCCGATCGTCGCGCCGCTCGCGGTCGACCAGGACGGCCAGACGCTCAACGTCAACGCCGACCCGTTCGCCGCCGCCCTCGCCATCGCGCTCGGGGCGGAGAAGCTCGTCCTCCTGACCGACACCGAGGGCGTGAAGGACGGCGGTGGCGCGCTCATCCCGTCGCTCACGGCCGGCGAGGCGCGCCGGCTGCGCGCATCCGGTGCGGTGCGCGGCGGCATGATCCCGAAGCTGGAGAACGCGCTCGCCGCGCTCGAGAGCGGCGTGCACAAGGTCCACATCATCGACGGCCGGCTCGAGCACGCCCTGCTGCTCGAGATCTTCACCCGCGCCGGCGTCGGCACCCAGTTCATCGAGTCGGAAAGCGAGACCGCATGACCCCAACTGACGGCGATCGCCCGGGCGATCGGAACGCGACCCTCATCGCGCAGGGGGAGAAGGTGCTCCTGCGCAACTACCGGCAGCAGCCGGTGGTCTTCACCCGCGGGCAGGGCGTGGAGCTGTTCGACGCCACCGGAGCCCGTTTTCTGGACATGACGGCCGGCATCGCGGTGTGCGGCCTCGGCCACGCCCACCCGGCACTGACCCGCGTCCTGGCCGAGCAGGCCGCCCTCCTGCTCCACACGTCCAACCTCTACTACAACGAGCAGCAGATCCTGGCGGCCGCCGCCCTCGTCGAGCGCTCCTTCGCCGACCGGGTCTTCTTCTGCAACTCGGGCGGTGAGGCGAACGAGGCCGCGCTCAAGCTCGCCCGCCGCTACCAGAGCGTGGTGGCCGGCGCGCCGGAGCGCACGCTCCTGGTCGCGACCCACGGCTCCTTCCACGGCCGCACCTTCGCCACGCTGGCTGTGACCGGGCAGGAGAAGTACCGGGCCAACTTCGGCCCGCTCGTGGAGCCGGTCATGCTGGTCCCGTTCGGCGATCTCGACGCGGCCCGGCGCGTGCTGGGTGAGCGCCGGGCCTGCGCCTTCCTGGAAGAGCCGATCCCGGCCGAGGGCGGGATCGTCGTGCCGCCGGACGGTTACCTGGCCGGGCTGCGCGAGGCGTGCGACCGGACCGGGACGCTGCTCATCTTCGACGAGGTGCAGACCGGCATCGGCCGGACCGGGCGCTGGTTCGGCCACGAGTGGGAAGGCGTCACGCCGGATGCGATGACCCTGGCCAAGGCGCTGGGCGGCGGCGTGCCGATCGGCGCGCTGGCCTGCACCGAGAGCGCGGCGCGCGGGCTCACCTACATCGAGGGGGACGCAGTGCCGCACGCGTCCACGTTCGGCGGCAACCCGCTCGCGTGCGCCGCGGCTCGCTGCGTGCTCGAGACGATCGAGACCGAAGGCCTGCTCGACAACTGCGTGCAGGCGGGCGACTACCTCCACCGCCACCTCGAGCGGCTGGCCGCGGCTCACCCGGCGCGCTGCGAGGCGCCGCGCGGGCGCGGGCTCCTGCGCGGGCTGCCGCTCAGGAGCGCGGCTCCGCCGGTGGTGAGCGCCTGCCGCGAGCGCGGGGTCCTCCTGTCGGTGGCCGGAGCCAACGTCATCCGCTTCGCCCCGGCCCTGACGGTGCGCGCGCGCCACATCGACGAGGCGGTCGGCGTCCTCGAGGAAGTGCTGGCGAGGTAGCTCGCCCTCGGCTCGCAGAAGTCACCGGGCGGACACGGCCCTTCGATTGAGCCGCGCGCGGTCTCGTGTATTGTCTCCTCATGGCCAGTCCACTGCTTCGACCCGGGCAGGCCGGCGTCGGCAAGCGCGACTTCATGTCTCTCCTCGACCTGGACGAGGGCGAGGTGGCGCCTCTGTTCGCGCGCGCGGCCGATCTGAAAGAAAGGCGCCGGCGCGGTGAGGTCCAGTCCACCTTGCGCGGCAAGGTCCTGGGCATGGTGTTCGAGAAGGCGTCCACCCGTACGCGCGTGTCGTTCGAGGTCGGCATGTTCGAGCTCGGCGGGCATGCCGTGTTCCTCTCGGCCGAGGGGTCGCAGATCGCGCGCGGCGAGCCGATCCAGGACACCGCCCGCGTGCTCGGCGGCTACTGCCACGGCATCGTCATCCGCACGTTCGGACAGCATCGGGCCGAAACCCTGGCCCGCCACGCGCCGGTCCCCGTGCTGAACGGCCTCACCGATCTCCTTCACCCCTGCCAGCTTCTCGCCGATCTGTTCACGGTGTGGGAGCGGCTGGGCGCAGTGCACGGCGTGCGCTACGCCTGGATCGGCGATGGCAACAACATGGCCAACTCCTGGTGCAACGCGGCGGCGTTGCTCGGCCTCGACCTGGTCCTGGCCTGCCCGGCCGGCTTCGACCCGGACGCGGACATCATGGCTGCGGCCCGCGCGAGGCTGAGCCGGAGCGGGCGAGGCTCGATCCGCCTGGTGCGCGACCCCGCGGAGGCGGCCGCCGGAGCGGATGTCCTGTCCACCGACGTGTGGGCGTCGATGGGACAGGAGGAGCAGGCCGCGGCCCGGCGGGTCGCGTTCGCCGGCTATCTCGTGGACGAGAAGCTCGTCGCCCGAGCCTCGCGGCGGGCGATCGTGCTGCACTGTCTGCCGGCCCACCGCGGTGAGGAGATCGCGGCGTCTGTGCTCGACGGACCACAGTCCGCCGTCTGGCAACAGGCCGAGAACCGCTTGCACGTGCAAAAAGCCGTGCTGGAGCTCTTTCTCGCCGCGGCGGTCCCTGCCCCCCCGTGATACGCTGAGGAGCGGTTATCGCCGCGGCGGGGGCTAGGCGTTGTGAGCGTGATCCCTCAGGAGATCCCGGACTTCGGGAGTTCGCTGCTCGCTCCGCGGCAGAACCCGGAATTCACGCCCGGCGTCGGTTTCACGACCGAGGACTACTTCGTCTGGAGCCGTCTGGACGGCCGCACCTCGCTCCGCGAGGTCATCCTCATGGTCGGGCTCGGCGTCGAGAAGTCGATCGGCATCCTGCGCAAGCTGCGCCGGAGCGGCGCGGTGCTCTTGCAGGGCGAGGATCCGGCGCAGATGGCGGCCGCGCTGGCGCTGGCCATGGTGGCGGCGGGGGCCGGGCGGGGGGAGCCGGATGGCCCGGCCCGCGAGCTGCCCGCTCTCGGGGCCCTGACCCGCGACGAAGGGCGCACCATGGCCGAGGCGGTGGCGCTGGAGGAGGGCGAGAAAACGCGTATCATTCAGATGATGCGGCTGGTGGCGGGGAGCGACTACTTCGCGCTCTTGGGGGTCGGACGCAACGCCGACAAGCGAGAGATCAAGCGGGCCTACTATCGCCTGTCGAAGGAGTTCCACCCGGACCGCCACTACAAGCAGAACCTCGGGACGTTCGGGCCGCTCCTCAACGTTCTCTTCGAGACCGCCACGGTGGCCTTCGAGGTCCTGTCCGACGACGAGAAGCGCGCCGAGTATCAGGCGTCCCTGGCCGGCGGCGGAGCGCCGGCGCAGGGGAGCGGCGTGCCGAGCGCGGTGGCCGGCGGCGAATCGTCGGGACCGGTGGCGGGGCGCCGCGCGCCGGCCTCGCCGGCCGAGCGGGCCAAGGCGCAGCACGGGACCGACCTCTTCTCGCGCGGGTGCGAGCGGGAGGTGGCCGGCGACATCGGAGGGGCGCTGCGCATGTTCCGCGCTGCCATCCAGGTGGACGCGCAGCCGCGCTATCTCCGCCGCGCGGCCAAGTGCGCGCTCGTCTTCGGCCAGATCAAGGAGGCGGAGGGCTACGCCGAGAAGGCGGTCAGCTTGCGGGCCGACGACGCCTCCTACGCGCGGCTGATGTCGGACGTGCTCCGCGCCGCCGGCCGGCTGGAGGAGGCGGAGGAGACTCTCCTTCGCGCGCTCGAGCTGCCGTCCACGAGCGATGCCCTCGCCATGGAGCTGCAGGGCGACCTGTCCGAGGTGCGCGCCGCGCGCGCGGCTCGTGCGCAGGGCTGAGATGTCCCCGATGTCCCCGATGTCCGCCGGAATCAACCCGAACCGAAACTGTCGAAAGAAGCTCTGATGAGCAACCGAGTCATCGGTATCGACCTGGGTACCACCAACCCCTGCGTCGCCATCGTCGAGGATGGCACCCCGGTCGTCATCCCGAACCGCGGCGGCTACAAGACCACGCCGTCGATGGTGGCCATCGCCGAGAACGGCAAGCGCCTGGTCGGCCACATCGCCAAGCGCCAGGCGATCACCAACGCCGAGAACACCGTGTACGCGGCCAAGCGGCTCATCGGCCGCAAGTGGGGCTCGGCCGCGGTCCGCTCCTCGATCGAGACGATGCCGTACCGGATCGTCGAGGGTCCGCACAACGACGTGCGCGTGATGCTGCGCGACCAGGTCTTCTCGATCCCGGAGATCTCGGCCTACATCCTCCAGGAGATGAAGATCATCAGCGAGGAGTACCTGGGCGAGGAGATCGCCAAGGCGGTCGTCACGGTGCCGGCCTACTTCAACGACGGGCAGCGCCAGGCGACCAAGGACGCGGGACGGGTGGCCGGGCTGGACGTCATCCGCATCATCAACGAGCCGACCGCGGCGGCGCTCACCTACGGGTTCGGGCGCAACATGGAGCGCAAGGTCGCCGTCTACGACCTGGGCGGCGGCACCTTCGACATCTCGCTGCTCGAGATCGGCAACGGCGTGTTCGAGGTCATCTCCACCGCGGGCGACACCTTCCTGGGCGGCGAGGACTTCGACAAGCGAGTGATCGACTGGCTGGTGTTCGGCTTCCAGAAGGAGCACAAGGTCGATCTGCGCAAGGACAAGATGGCGCTGCAGCGGCTGAAGGACGTCTCCGAGAAGGCCAAGTGCGAGCTGTCGACCGTGCGCGAGACCGAGATCAACCTTCCCTTCATCATCTCGACCGGCCGCAACGAGGCGCTGCATCTACAGACCTCGCTGTCGCGCTCGAAGCTGGAGGAACTGACCAACGACCTCATCGAGCGCACCATCGAGATCTGCAACCGCACGCTCGAGGAAGCGGAGATCAGCAAGGAGGAGATCGAGGACGTCATCCTGGTCGGGGGCATGACGCGCATGCCGCGCGTGCAGGAGGTGGTGGCCGACTTCTTCCGCATGGAGCCGTGCAAGGGCGTCCACCCGGATGAGGTGGTGGCGCTCGGCGCGGCCATCCAGGGGACGGCGCTCATGGACGAGAAGAGCGACGTGCTCCTGCTCGACGTCACCCCGCATTCGCTCGGCATCATGATCGTGGGCGGCTACTTCCACCGGCTCATCGATCAGAACACGACCGTGCCGACCTCGAAGTCGCACGTGTTCACGACGGTCAAGGACAACCAGACCTCGGTCAAGATCCTCGTCCTGCAGGGAGAGAGCGACCGGGCGGAGGAGAACGAGCTGCTCGGCGAGTTCATCCTGACCGGCCTCCGGCGCGCGGTGCGCGGCGAGGTGGAGGTGGAGGTGACGTTCACGATCAGCGCCGACGGCATCGTGAGCGTGAAGGCCAAGGACCTCGAGACCGGGCTCGAGCAGTCGATCACGGTGACCGCGACGAGCGGGCTCACCGAGGACGAGATCCGCGACATGATCGACGCCAACAAGGACTACATGGTGGAGGTCCGCTCCAACCAGGAG
>WNGB01013151.1_pt1 | contig 12121 bp, 8 predicted proteins | sample 5400681 | NCBI WGS metagenome assembly WNGB01 (sample SAMN13153367, study PRJNA577476) | soil metagenome | isolation source: 115 cm soil or saprolite under grassland replicate 2 | place: USA:California | collected 2016-06-15 | reverse complement strand
AGCGTCGACAGTTTGCCGACAAGGCCGTCGAGCCGGCCCAGCTCCTGGTGAACGATCGCGAGGCAGCGCTGCCGCTCGGCGGGGTCGGTGACCCGATCGTCGCGGAGGGTCTCGATGAACATTCGAATCGAGGTCAGCGGGGTGCGGACCTCGTGCGAGACCGACGACAGGAACTCGTTCTGGACCGCCGCCAGGCTGGCCCCGCGGGTGACGAACAACGTCCCGAGGCCGTAGCCCGCCAGCGCCGTCCCGCACAGCGCGAGCACCAGGATGCCACCGACGACGGCGACCGACTTCGAGCCCGTCGCCACCAGCACGATGCCGATCACCGTGATGAACACGGTCGGCAATAGCGCGGTCAGCATGAAGATGAGCCGCGCCCGATTGAGGAATACGGTGGTGGGGGACCGGACCTTCACCCGGTCATTCTGCCAGACGGAGGGCGATCAGGCGGCGCGCGCTCGCGTCTGGTCGGCGTCGCCCGAAACCGCCCCGGGGCGGGCCGCGTCGACCACGTGCTGCGGGGGCTCGCGCAGGTCCCAGATGAGCCCCGCCATCGCGAGCAGGCGCAGCAGGTAATAGGTCACGTCGATCTGCCACCAGTGGAAGCCTTGCCGCGCCGAGCTCTGGTAGTGGTGGTGGTTGTTGTGCCACCCCTCGCCGGTCGTGAGCAGGGCGAGCCACCAGTTGTTCCGCGACGTGTCGCCGGTGGCATAGCGCTGACCGCCGAACACGTGCGCGAGCGAGTTCACCGCGAACGACCCATGCCACAGCAGCACGGTCGAGACGAAGTAACCCCAGACCAGCGCGTGGCCGCCGCCGATGAACAAAAACGCGAGCGCGAGCGCGACCGTGGGCAACATCGCGATCGAATCGCGGTCGAGAAAACGCAGCTCGGGATACCGGATCAGGTCGGCGACGCTCTTCTCGTCGGTGTTCTTCCAGTCGGGGCGCGCGATCCAGCCGATATGCGAGTACCAGAACCCGCGGCGGGCCGGAGAGTGGACGTCGAGCTCCCCGTCCGAGTGCTTGTGGTGCCAGCGGTGATGACTCGCCCACCAGATCACGCCCTTTTGCGCGGCGCTCTGCGCCCCGAGGGCGAGCACGAGCTGGAACCAGCGTGAGGTCTTGAAGGACCGGTGCGAGAAGTAGCGATGGTAGGCCGCGGTGACGACGAACATCCGCACGAAGTACGCGGCCAGCGCTAGGCCCACACCAGACCAGGAGAACCCACACGCAACTACACCGATGATTGCGGCCACGTGCACGCCCCAGAACGAGAGCGTCGTCCCGCGAACGTACGAGCGCCAGGTAATTGGCGAAACCCGTGGAAGGGAGGGCGTCTGGGCAACAGATGGCATCATCCTTTAGTAGCCCGGGAGCCGTCAGCCGGCGGCCATGACTCGGTCACGATCGCGTCATGGTTTCTCTGAGCGGCGGCCGTCGGGCTTCGCGATCTGCCAGGGCCGATGGCAACTGCGACCCCGCGAACCAGCGTCGCGCGCGCTACCTTACGCCGGCGATGACGGACGACGGGTTCGGAGACTACAAACTGGTCGCCGAGCTCGGCCGTGGCTCGATGGGCGTCGTGTTCCTGGCCGAGCACGGGCCCACCGCGCGCCGGGTGGCGATCAAGGTCCTGGCGCCGGAGCTGTCGCGGAACGCGGAGGTCCTGCGGCGTTTCGCCAACGAATCGCGGGCCACGTCGCGGATTCGCCATCCCGGGATCGTCGAGATCGTCGAGTTTCAACCGGGCGAAAGCGGCCGGGCCTACATCGTGATGGAGCTGCTCGAGGGTGAGACGCTCGGCGATCGGCTGCGGCGGACGGGCACGGTCGTGTTGCCGGAGGCGTGCGCGATTGCCGCCCAGGTCGCCGACGCGATCGCGGCCGCGCACGACCAGGGGATCGTGCACCGCGACCTCAAACCCGAAAACGTGTTCCTGGTCGGTGATCCCGCGGTGGGCGCGGGGACGCCCGCGGTGAAGGTACTGGATTTCGGCATCGCTCGACTGCTCGAGACCGAGTCCGCCGCCCGGCTGACCATGCGGGGAACGCTGCTCGGGACGCCCGAATACATGTCGCCGGAACAGGCCGAGGGCTCGGACGCCGTCGACCACCGCGCCGACATCTACGCCCTCGGCTGCATCCTGTTCGAGATGTTGAGCGGCCGGCCGCCCTACGTGTTCAAGGGCGTCCAGGAGCTGCTCATCGCCCACCGGTTTCGACGGATCCCGGCGCTTTCGGCTCAGATCGCCGTGCTCCCCGATTGGCTCGGCGATCTGCTGGGCCGGATGGTGTCGAAGGACCCTGACGATCGCCCGTCGTCGATGCGTCAGATCGCGCGCGCGCTGCGCGGTTGAGCGCGCGCCGGGTCCAGTCGCTGAGGTGAGCCGACCCGCCTACGAGATGTTGGCCAGCGTGACCTGCCAGCCGCTGTCGGACTTCTTGAAGTGAACCGTACCGCGACGGTGGAACATCCCGAGCCCGCTGATGTTCTCGTCGAACCGGATCGTGGTCTCCGCCGAACCCGCGGCGACGTTCGAGGTGAACGCCTCGCACCTCACGTTGCTGATGCCCGGTTGGCCTTCGCGCGTGTGCTCCTTGCTCCAGGTCGGGAGGTAGGCCTCCGCGACGCGGCAGGAGTCAGGATCGCCGACGTCGGTCTTGCACCCGACTCCCGTCATCACACCGACCCAACCAACGGCACCCAAGATGAACATTCGAGACAATGAAGTTTTCATGTATCCCCCTGCACACGACCCACCAATTGCTGGCGCCGACGATGCGGCCCATGATCACTCTGACACAGGCGTCACCCAGGCGCTCCAGCGAAGGCGCAGTCGAACGTCTGCGCCAGCACGTGAATCTCATCGACTCGATCGGCGGTCGAACGGTGACGTTCGTCACCGTTCGACGGCGGGGGGCGTAACAGAAACCGGCGTCCAGACAGGTGAAAGGCCACCGAATCGGGGTCGTTCCACCGGCGCGAATGTTGCGTAATCCCCCGGAATGACGTCCCGGTGTCGCGTGCTGGTGATAGACGACGATCCCGACTGGCTCGAGGTGGTCGTCGAGATTCTTCGCGATGCCGGCTACGAGGTGGCCTCCGCCGTCGACGGGATGCAAGGTTGCAAAATGATCGATCGCTTTGCGCCTTTCGTCGTCATCACGGATCTCCAGATGCCCGTGATGAATGGGCGTCAGCTGTTGGCCGAGACACACGCCGCCGACGGCCGGGTGCCCGTCATCGTCGTCTCTGGTGCGGACGTTTCGGACTTGCCGGAGGCCTTTCGCGTCATTCGAAAGCCCTCCACGCCCGAGGGCGTACTGGCGGCCGTCGGCGACGCCGCCTCCCACCGGGCCGGTCGGCTGCCGCTGCCGAAGTTGTGGCGCGCGGCCGCGCCGCATCCGGTTCGGGAAGCGCACGTCTCGGTCGCTCCATTGTCCGTCGTCTCGCGCCTTTTCGCGAACGTGCTCTCCTGCCTGAGGTCGCTGCCGCGACAGCACTTCGTCTTCGCGGCGGTCGTGCTCGCCTCGTCGCTGCTGATTCGGCAGCTGACAAAGGCGTGAGCGCCAAAGCTGCGAGCCCACCAGGTCCGCGAACTAGAGCTCGTCTCACAAATAGCCGCAGACTCGCGCTGCGCGCGAGAGCGGCTAGTCGCCGAGCCGGTTGCAATCTCGTCAGCCGAGCATCCCCAGGGCTTGGAAGCGCAGGTACAGCTCACGGCAAGCCCACGCGTCGGTGGCGGCGTAGCCGATCTGTTGAGCCGACAGGCGCGGCGCGGCCCAGTTCGACGTGCCCGTGCTCTTGGCGATCCGAAAGCCGAGAAACATTCCGGCGAGGTTGCGCACGCCCGACTGCGCGAGGCCCTGGCGTTTCGCGACCTCTCCGAGGTCGACCACCGCGGCCGCGTCGAACGGAAACAGCCGCTGCAACTGGTCGAGATCGTACTTGAGCGCGACGCCGGTCTTGACGATCGCGGGGGCGCTCAGCAGCTCCGCGGCGGACCCCGAACAATTCAGCCGCGACAGCTGGAACAGATGCACTCTGCGCGCGGTCGCGATCTGGATCAGGCTCGGGAGGTAGCTCTCGCCCTTCCGGAAGGCAGGCCGGGTCTCGGTGTCGAAGCCGGTGACGCCCTCGGCGCGGATGTCCTCCATCGCCCGTTCGAGATCGGCGAGGGTGGCCACCAGATTGACGTCGCCCTCGTAGCGTCTGATCGGCAGCGAGGCGAGCTCTTCCCTTGCGATGAGGCGGGGGATCAAGGTTCACAGGTTCTTGCACGAAACCCGATGGTGTTCTTTGGAAATGCGAGGAAATGCGAAAGGCCGGCGAAGCGCTCGAGGCGCCTCGCCGGCCCATCGCCGGTCAGTGCTTGCTGGGTTTACTTCCCAGTGCCCCCGGCGCCGGTCGAGACACCAGCGTCAAAGCCGCCGGACATCCCGGCGGCGCCGGTGATGCCACCGTCGGTCCTCGGCGGCGGGAGGGTGCCACCCGTGCCGGCCTTGCCGGTGCTACCGCCACCCGTGCCGGCCGCGCCCATGCCGCCGCCGATCGGCGTCGTGTCGGGCGGAAGGGGCGGGAGCACCTCCTCGGGGCAAACGAGGTCGTGCAGGATACGCCCGCGCCGGCCGAGCTCGTTGAAGTGGCGGGTCACGCCGGCCGGGAAGTCGTTCACATCCGCGCCGAGGAGGAACCCCGAAAGCGACGCCTCCTGGCCCGGGAAGCGGGGTCTGACCTGGAACTCGGCGCCGCCCGTCTCGCTGAACGTGTGGCACCCGTTGCAGGTGTTGCGCGCGAAACGATGCCGCGTCTCGGGGCTCACGCCCGGCACCTGCCACGTGAAGAAGTCCGAGGCGTCGACGTTGCCGCCCTGGAACGGCACACCTTCGAACGACAGCGGAACGGCGTGCTTCTCGGCGAGGATCGCGGGTTCGTTGGCGAGCACGAATCGCCCGAGCTGATCGGAGAAGTTGAAGCTCCGATCCGGCGTCTGTGCGACCGTCGCCGGCGCCAGCATGCCGGTGGCGGCGTCGAGATGGAACTCACGGAACTCCCACGCGAACGGGCTGAGCGCGAAGAAATCGTTGGTGCGGATCTGCCCGAGCGCGCTCCCGTTCGGACGTCCCGGCGCCACGTTGCGCGCCGTGAAGCGCTCCGTGACCTTCTGCAGGGCCGCGTTGTACTCCTCGGACGGGAATTGAAGCGCGCGGAGCGCGTGCCACGCATTTGCGAGCTCGAGGATCTCCTCCTTCGAGCCCGTGGGGATGTTGTACTCGATGATCAGCGTGGCCTGCAGGGTCTGGCCGAACGGCGCGAAGCCGAACACGAAGCGGCCCTCGCCGGCCGTGGACGCCGTGACGTCGTTGAGGTCGATGCGGTTGACGATCGCGAGCAGGCGGAACGCCGGCCGCGAGAGATCGAGCTTCCCGTTCGCGCCCCGCATGCTGTCGAGGACCCGTTGGGCGCCCGAGCGCGGGGGTAGGGTGAAGCCGTTGACCGTCTGCTGGTTGACGAACGACGTCAGCATCGCCTCGACCATCGCGGGCGCGTCGGCCGGCGTGGGGGCCATGTCCTCCATGAGCTTGCCAAACGTCCACGCGCCGCCCGGGCCGGTGCGGACCCGATCGTCGACGACGCTGACGTCGCGGATCTCGAGCTCCCGCCGGGGCCTGACCGTGCACGGGGTCGAGTTGTCGATGACCGAGAAGTTAACGGCCTGGTTGAAAAACTCGAAGTTGAAGGAGAAGAGCTCGGCGTTCACGAAGATCTGCAACGTCCCGAACTCCTCGATGTCCGGTGAGGCGGTCGCGGTGAACGGCAGGTGCGCGGTGCTGGCCGCCGGAACGAATGCGTTCCCGAAGCTCGGGCTCACGAAGACACTGCGGCTGGACGAAAACGCGTTGAAGTCGAAGGACGCGTCGTCGCACGAGTTGTTCGTGATCTCCACGTCGTAGCTGACCGGCGTTCCCGGCGGCACCGCGGCGGGATCGACCGGCGTCACGCTCATCACCGAGGGCTGCGGGAGGCACGTCAGCTTCGCGATCTCGGCGGGCGTCGCCGGGACCGTGTCGAAAACGACGTTGTCGATGACGCCCGAAATGCGGCGGTTGCTGGCGTCGTTGCCCATCAGCAGCGGGCCCACGCCGTCGCTGAGCCGGCCGACGACGCGCTTCGAGGCGGCCTCCGCCCCGTCGAGGTAGAGCTTGAGAAAGATGCCGTCGTAGGTCGCGGCGACGTGGGTGAACTTGTCGAGGGTCGCCTTGGCCTGCACGTCCGCCGCCTTGCCGTTGGCGAGGCTGATGACGACCTGGAAGTTATTGCCGTTTTCGACCAGCACGAACGTGCTCGTCCCGTCCTGACGCTTCCGGAGGATGGTGCGGACGCCGCCGAGCTCCGTCGGCTTGACCCACGCCGCGACGGTGAAGCCCTCGGAGAACACGAAGTTCGGCTGGTCGGGCACGATGACGAGATCGTCGTTCTCGTCGAAGCCGATGCCCGTATTCAAGACGCCCGGACGGCAGAAGGCTGTCACCGAGCGGAACGCCGTGTGGTTGCCGAAGAAGCTGTTGTCGAAGAGCTCCGTGCGGTCCATGTTGCAATCGTCGAAGCGCCAGAAGCCCTGCGCCTCCCCCGGGAAACTCCGGGTCGGGCCCGGGCCGCCCATGGTTCCGGCCGTGCCGATCGAGCCCCCGCGGCCGGGGCCCGGGCCGGTCCCGGCCGCGCCGATTGAGCCCGCGCTGCCGCCTCTCCCGCCCGCACCGGTGGTGCCGCCGCCACCCATCATGGTGCCGCTGCCTCCCGAGCCTGTGCCGCCGTCGGGGGGCGCCGCCGTGAGCATGCTGCGCATGAGCTGGGTGAGATCGCCGTCGCGGAGAATGGCCTGCAGCTCGGCGCTGTCGTCGCCGCGATCATCACCGCAAGCGGTAAGGCTCGCGGACGCGAGCACGAGTGAGCGCAGAAGTGCGCGGCTGTGCAGCAGGCGTCTCGCTTTCTGACATTCTTGTTTGAGTTTCATCAGGGTCTCCTTTGGTCGGTTAGGCAACGGCAAATACAGTTCGAGCAGACTGCGTTCGTCGACTGCGCGATGGCCGTCGTTCGGTCAGTCGAGTCGGGGCGAAGGGACGAAACTCGGTCAGGTATCGTCGTCGAGCGAAACGGCGTCGTGGATAGCAAAACGCATACCCACGACGGCGCACGAGCTAACCGCGCGCCCGCCCCGAACAAGACGGCGCGAGCGGCCCGGAAACCTATCGGCGACCTGACAGCGTTGTCGTGGTTTTTCGTGGCGGGTTTTTCCGGTCCGAGACGTCCGCCGGAAGTCCGGCCCCGTAGATCAAATGATGTCGAAGTCGAAAAAACGACGTGCTCGGAAGAAACGGGAAGAACGTCGGGCGCTCGCCCGGCCCACCCCGCCGGTCTGGAGCGAGGTCGAGCTGGCCTTTTTCGCAGCTGCTCCCCCCGAGCAGCCAGAGCGAGCGGCCGCACCCGAAAGCTTCGACGATCTCGTCCCGCCAGCGCCTCCTCCGGGGCCTGGGTGGGTCGAAGGTCTGTTCGCGGCGGCGCGGGCCACGTTCCGCCGCCGCGCAACCGACCACTGAGCCCCGTCGGGCGGTGGCGCCAGATGAGGCGACGCACCTACGCCAGAAGCCATTCCAGCGTGTCGCGGTCCAGCTTCTGCATGACGCTGCCGTCGCCGGCGATGATCGACGCGGCGAGATCGCGCTTGGTCTCCTGCAGGGCGGCGACCTTCTGCTCGACGCTGTCGCGGCACAGGAGGCGGTATACGAACACGCGCTTGCTCTGCCCGATCCGGTGGGCGCGGTCTACCGCCTGCGCTTCGACGGCTGGATTCCACCAGGGGTCCAGGATGAAGACATAGTCGGCAGCGGTCAGGTTCAGGCCCACGCCACCGGCCTTCAGGCTGAGCAGGAAAAGCGGGCAAGCTTCGTCGCCTTGGAAGCGAGCGACGCGCGCCTGGCGATCCTGCGTGTCGCCATCCAGGTATTCATACGGCACGTTGGCCGCGTCGAGGCGGCCGCGGACCAGGGCAAGGAAACTCGTGAACTGCGAGAACACCAACGCTTTGTGGCCCTCTCGACGGACCTCCTCGAGGCGCGCCAGCAGCACGTCCATCTTCCCGCTACCGGATCCCGTGCGCTGCTTGTCGACCAGAGCGGGATGGCAGGCGACCTGGCGGAGGCGCAAAAGCGCCTCGAGTACCTGAATCTTCGACTTGCCGAGACCGTCCTTCGCGATCTTGCCGAGCAGGCTGCCCCGGTAGTGAGCGCGCAGCTCGTCGTAGAGGCGGCGCTGCTCCGGCTCCATCTCGCACAGGATCGTCTCCTCGTGCTTTCGAGGCAGCTCGGGCGCGACCTCCTCCTTGGTGCGGCGCAGGATGAAGGGCCGAAGCGCGCGCGCCAGCGACGCCGCCGTCTCCGGTTCCAGCCGCTTCATTCCCGCCGCGGCGGCAAACGCGCGCGATGCGCCCAGCATGCCGGGGTTCAGGAATTCGATCAGCGACCACAGCTCGCCGAGATGGTTTTCGATCGGCGTGCCCGACAGCGCCAGACGATGGTCCCCGCGCAGCAGGCGCGCCGCCTTCGCCGATTCGGAATCGGCGTTCTTGATCGCTTGCGCCTCGTCGAGGATGACGTAGTCCGCTTCGATTTCGCGTAGCAAAGCGGCGTCCTTGCGCAGCACGCCGTAGGTCGTCACCAGCAGGTGGACGCCCGCGAGCCTGCTTCGCAGCGCGGTCGCATTCGCGGCGCGCTCGGCACCGACGTGGGCGAGGAGGCGCAGCTTGGGTGCGAAGCGCGCCGCCTCCTGCTCCCAGTTCCAGACCAGCGACTTCGGCACCACGACGATCGAAGGCCGGGGGTTTCGGCGCGCCCGCCCCGCCAGCATCGCCAGGACCTGGACCGTTTTGCCGAGGCCCATGTCATCGGCCAAACATCCGCCGAACCCGAACCGGCGCAAGAAAGCCAGCCAGCCGAGCCCCGCCTCTTGGTAGGGGCGCAGCTCTCCCCGAAACGTTCGCGGCGCCTTGGCCGCGGCGACGCCGGTGAACCCACGAAGCTGGTCGCGCGCCTTGGCGAACTGCGCGTCGACCGAGACCTCGGGCTGCGACGCGAGCAGCGCGTCCAGCAGTCCCGCCTGCGCCGTCCGGAAGCGGAGGCGGTCGCCCTCGACCGCGCCCATCTCGGCCAGCGGCGCATACTTCTTCAGCCACGCCTCGGGCAGCATGCCGAAGCTGCCGTCGCCGAGCAGGACCATGGTGTCGCCTCGTCGCAGCGCCCGGAGCAGCTCGGGCAGCGTCGCCGAAACGCCGTCGAAGTCGATCTCTGCCTGCAGGTCGAACCAGTCGACCCCGCTCGTGACCGAGAGCGCAAAGTTCCCCGCTTGCCGGTACAGCTTCCCCTCGGCCTCCACGTGCCACCCGGCGTCTACGAGGGTCCGGACCGCCCCCGCGAGCCGCGCGCGGGCAATGTCGTAGCGACCGGAGACGAGGCCTTCCCCCGCGTGTGCGGGCGCGCGCTGGAATCCGGCCGTCAGCAGCTTGGCGGCGGCCGCCGCTTCGGCGTCACGATCGCGCCGGAGCAGGCGGCGAGCGGACACGGTGGCGATCACGCTCCGCGGGTCGGCGAGCGCGATCGGCAGCCCGTCGTAGCGAAACGACAGCTCCGCTGTCGGGCGATCGGATGCGGCGCCCCAGGTCCCCACGCGCGGCGCGGGCGGTCCGATCTTGAGGCGGGGCGCTGGCGTCCCGGCGCGTTCCTCGAGCGACAGATTCTCCGGGAACGCCAGCCGCGGAAGTGTCGGCTGGGCGTAGAGGCGCTCGAGGAACGCCTCCTCGTCGCCGGCGGGTAGCGTGACCTTCCCGCCGCCGCGCAGCGAGGCGAGCATCGCGAACGCGTCGAAGTGGCGGAGTCGGCCGACGCTGCGCTCGAACACCACCCAGCCCGAGGTCGTCACCAGCAGCGGGGCGGACAGGGGAAGGCTCTCCGCGCCCCGTTGCAGAAGCCCGGAGATCTCGCTGCCCGCTCCCGCCCCGTCGCGGGAAAGCGCGAGGACGAATTCCCACGGCGGATCGCCGTCGTACGCCGCCGGCACCAATTCGGCGTTCGCGTCACGCCGTACGAACAGGCGACCGGTCTCCGCCAGCAGGGGCAAGAGCTCGTTGGCCATCGCGGGCGGGATCCGGGCCTCGGATGTGAACCGACGCTCGTACCCGTATCCGTATCCGTGTCCATATCCGTAGCCGTACGACTGGTATCCAGAAGCGGCGCTCCCGGTCAAGGTCGCCGCCGCCTGAAGCAGCGGCAGCGCCCGTCGATCGCGCGCGTCCGGCAACAGCTCCAGCGCCTGCACCGGCACCGTCGCCGGCTTGTCCTTGGCGAAGCCACCTTTCTTCCTCGCCGTCCGCGTCCGCAGCGAGACCGTCAGCTCGCCATGGAGGCGCGTCTTGTCCACCTCCACGACGTAGAGAATCTCTGCGGGCGTCGCCGACACGGGCCGCGACTGGAGCGCCGAGTGGCGGTTGCCGTTGGGGAAGAACAAGGTCTCCCACTCCGGGGCCGGGGACCTCGGTGGCGGAGTCTCTTCTTCGCGTGAGCGCAAGGGCAGCGGAGATTCCGGGGGCGGGCGTAGCACCACGAGGGAAGGAGGTCGAGGGGCATCGAGCTCGAGCTTGGTCCACGCCGGGAGGGCGGCCAGCATCCCTCGCTCGGCTGCGGCGAGCGCCGTCGCCCACAGGTGCTTGCACGGCCCGTCATTGTCGAAGGCGGGGCAGGAGCAGGAGAGCACCAGCGTGCGGTCCTCGACCTCGATGCGAACGTCGTAGTCTTCGGTCCCGATCGCAACCGCCCGGATCGACGTCGCGGGGGACTGCTTGATGGTCACCATTCCCGCGCGCTGGCAGGCCTCCCCCCGGCGGCGAACCCGATCCGAAAACTGCCTGGCGAGATCGTCGAGCTGCATTCCGACCGCGTTGCTAGCACGATCGCCGCTTTCGCGGCGCTCCGTGTTTGGGCTATGACAAGCGCGCGATGAGCCTGGGCCGCCGGCATGTCTCGATCCACGACGCTTCCCGCTGGGTCTTCAATCGCATGGCGAAGGACTACGACGCCCGGCCGCCGTACCCCCTCGCGCTCCCGTTGGCGGCGCGCGGCTTCGACGTCGTCGCGATCGAGCCCGCGATCGAGATGCTCGATCGCCTCCGCGCCGTCTCCGCGACCGGCCCCCGGCTGCGCGCCATCCACGCCAGCGCCGAAGCGACGCCGCTCGCAGCCCGCTCCGTCGACCTGGCGATCATCGCCGACGCGCTGCATTTTCTGGACGCCGAGCTCACCGGCCGCGAGCTCGGGCGGGTGCTGGCGCCGCGGGGGGCGCTGGCGATCGTCTCCTGCGAGCTGACGCCGACGCCGTTCATGCGGGGCGTGGTGCGGATCATCGAGGATGCCGTGCCCCGCCGCCCGCGAGCGTTGACCCAAGCCACGGTCCACCTGTCGTCGCTGAGCGGCGTCTCCCTGACCGGCGAGTGTCGCTTCGAGGATCGGACCCCCGTCGACGCCGAAACTCTCGATCGCGTCCTGCGGTCGATCTCTTTCATCGGGCCCGCGATGAATCCGGCCCGCTTCGCCGCGTTCCGCACGCGTATTCACGCCCTGCCCGAGCCGACCGTCTGGGCGCGTACCTTCGTGCTGCGTTGGGGCCGCCGTCCGGCGCCCCGGCTCGCCGCCCCCCGCCGCCGCTCGCAGACGTCGGAGGCCGTCAGCAGCGAGTAGCGCCGCGCTGGCCTGCAGTTGCGGTAACAGCGGCGGCCTGACCTAGCGCCATAGGCCCGTTAGACCGAAGAGCAAGGGGGCGGGGCCGGTTTCCGATGCGGCCGGGAGCGCGCCCACGAGCGGCGACCACTGCGTGACCTCGACGACATGGCGCAGGCGGCGCATGAAGGGCGGCGGGGCGCTGGCCGAGAGGATCGCCGACCGGCGGTCGGGGGTTGGGTCGTCTTGGGCGCCGCCGCTCGAGGTCGCGGCGGATGCCTGCTCGGAGGCCAGAAGTCCTCGTGGCTGGCGGCGCTGAAAGGCGGTGCCGGCGCCCGTCGGGCGATCGATCA
>WNGB01011479.1_pt1 | contig 12125 bp, 12 predicted proteins | sample 5400681 | NCBI WGS metagenome assembly WNGB01 (sample SAMN13153367, study PRJNA577476) | soil metagenome | isolation source: 115 cm soil or saprolite under grassland replicate 2 | place: USA:California | collected 2016-06-15 | reverse complement strand
GGAGTGTCATCCTGAGCCGCGCAGACGGCGAAGGATCTCAAACCACATCTGGTGAATTGAGATCCTTCGCTCCGCTCAGGATGACACGCTGACGAGCGGCGGGCAGGTTTCCCCACCCGCCACCCGCTAAAAGCCACCCGCTATTTCGCGGCCGGTTTCTCGAACAATTTCGCGTCGAGCGTCGGATTGATCTCGATCGTGGTCATCTTTCCGCCGCCCGAATTCGCGCCGCCGGTCATGGTGAATGCGACCGGCAGGTTGATACCGTTGAATGTTTTCCATTCCGTGAATTCGGTTACCTGCTCGCCCATGCGACCCTGGGCGACTTTCTTCAGCACCTTGCCGGTCGCCGGATCGACGTACCACTTGAATGTCGAGCCGTCGGCATTCACTTCGAGAATCTGCGCCGTGCCCTCGGTGCCCACGACATTGAATGTGTATGCCGGGTTGTCGGCATTCTTCAGCACATTGAGCAGGTCCTGCTTGCTCTCGTTCTTCATCGACTGCCGCTGCGAGTCCGGCAGATCGCGCGAACCCATCGGCGACATCATGAATGCCGCTTCGGGCGTGGACACCATCGTCATCTCGCCCATCGGTGTCTTGATGACCTGTCGATGCGCATCGGGGAAGCGCGTGACGCTCTCCACTTCGACGTCCATCGGTCCCTGCGGCGTCTTCATTGAGATGGTGCCGACTTCGCGCACGGCCTGAATGTTTCCGATCGCCGCCTGTCCGCCGACGAAGTTGCGCACCTTGTTCACCAGCGCTTTTCCTTCCGCGCTGCTGCCGGCCGGTTTCGCTGCCGGTTGGCCAGAAGTCGCGGCGGTTTGCGCGCCAGGTTCGGGGATGGTGATATCGATGGGCGTCACTTTTCCGTACGCAACGGCCAGCGGTTTCTCGAAATCTTTTTCATTGCCGACGACGAGCATCGCGAGCTGGTCCGGATGCACGTACTTCTTGGCGACCCGCTCGACGTCCGCCGCCGTCACGCTTTCGATTCCCTTCTGATAGTGCTGCCAGTAATCGGCGGGATAGCCGTAGAACGCCAGCAGTTGCTGCTGACTGAGCACCTTCGCCTTCGAGTCCATCGTGAAGACGAATGCGTTGAGGATGGTGTCTTTCGCCTGGCGGAGCTCTTCTGCCGTGAAGGGCTTCGTCTGCAGATCAGCGATCTCCTGTTTGAGAAGATCGGCCGACTGAATCGTCGTGGAGCTCTTTGTGCCGGCAACGAAGGCATTGAAAAGCATTGGATGATCCCAGCCGGAGCTCAAGCCGCCACCGACGGCGTAGGCCAAGCCCATCTTCGAGCGGATGTCATTCATGAAGCGGCCGGAGAATCCGCCGCTGAGGATCTCGTTCATGACGGTCACGGCGTAGTAATCAGGATCGCGGCGGAGCAGGGTTGCCGGATGGATCGCGGCGATATATCCCTGCGTGACGTCTTCCTTCGGCACGTAATAAACACCCGTTCTGGCAGTGGTGCTCACTGGCGGAGCTGGTGGCGCTGCTTCGCCCCGCGGCCATGAAGCGAATGCGTCGCTCAGTTTTTTCGCCATCGCTGCGCTGTCGAAATCGCCGACGAGGCCGAAGATGATGTTATTCGGATGGGCGAAACGGCGATGGAACGCGATCAGGTCGTCACGTGTGATTGCGCTGACGCTCGCGTACTCCGGCTGGCGCGTGTAGGGAGAATTCGCTCCGTAGCCGAGCTTCTGTGCCTCGCGGAACATGATTCCCTGCGGCTCGTCGTTGCGGCGGGAGATCTGCGTGCGGACCTGCGTCTTCGCCAGGTCGATCTTGTCTTGGCGGAAGGCCGGTTTCTGCAAAATATCTACGAAAATAGGAAATACAAAATCAAAATCATTTTTGAGAACATCAATTGTTACGCGCGTGGAATCTTCGCTGCCGGTGGTCTCCACACGAGCGGCACGCGATTCGAGCATGTCGTCGAGTTGATCGCCGGTCTTGCTCTCGGTTCCGCCGGTGCGCCAGGAGCCGGCCAGAATTCCGACCAGCCCGGCCTTGTCTGCCGCGACATCGCGCGATCCACCTCGAATGAGTGCCGATCCGCGGATCAGCGGGAGCTCGTGATCTTCCTGGAGAAAGACCACCATGCCGTTTGGGAGATCGACGCGTTTCGGCTGCGCGACTGTGAAGCTGCGCAGCGGCGGAGCTTTGATCTCTTTGTAACTTTTGACTTGTGGGAAGGCGGCGCCGGCCACCGAGAGAAGCGCGACAGCAAGTCTCATCGATTTCATTGCGTGCCTCCTTTCGCAGCAGTCGTCGGTGCGGGCGAGTTGTCGATGTAGGCAATCGTGCGGTTGTTCACGCTGAACGTCTTGTCCGCGACGCGGCGCACGTCAGCCGCGGTGACCTTGTCGATTCGGTCGAGCTGACGGAACAGCTCGCGCCAGTCGCCCATCTCCGTCTGCGTGAGCGCGAGCTGCAGCGCGAGGCCGGAGTTGTTGTCCAGTTGGCGCAGCAGCATCGCTTTCACTCGCGTCTTCACCGACTGCAGCTCCTCGGCACTGACATCCTGCGTTTTCAGCTTGTTCGTTTCTTCGGCAATCGCTGCGGTGACCTCCTGCGGAGTGTGCCCGGGTGTGGTGACAGCGTAGAAGGTGAAGAGGCTCGGATACTTTACGCCGGGGAAACCGCTGAAGCCCGCCGCAGTCGCGGCGATCTTCTTGTCGCGCACCAGCGAGCGATAGAGATGCGAGGTGCGGCCCACCGACAGCAGCATCTCCATCACGTCGTAGACCGGGTCATCGGGATCGGTGATCGCCCCACGGTGATAACCCTCGAGGTAGATGGGCTGGCTTTTTTCGTGGAGCACGACCAGGCGCTCCGCTTTTTGCGGCGGCTCGATCGTCCTCAGTGGCTCGGGCGCCGGCGCCTTTGGCAGACGTCCAAAATACTTCGCGATGACCGGCATCGCCTCGGAGGCCTTCACGTCACCGACGACGGCGACCACCATGTTCGACGGCACGTAGTACTTCTTGAAAAAAGCGGCCGCATCGGTGGCGGAGAATGCCTTCAGGTCTGACGGCCAGCCGACGGTCGGGAATCCGTACGGATGTGCCGTGAACGCAGCGGTCACAAATTCTTCGAGAAGGCGGCCAAACGGGCTGCTCTCCGTACGCATGCGCCGCTCTTCGGTAACCACGTCGCGCTCTTTGTAAAACTCGCGGAAAACGGGATGAAGGAAACGCTCCGAGTCGAGGTAGGCCCACAGCTCGAAGCGATTGACTGGCAGCGAGTAGAAGTAGACCGTCTCATCGGATCGGGTGAACGCGTTCATGCCGACGCCGCCCGCCTGATCGACGACCTTTGCAAACTCGTTCGGCACGACGTACTTTTGCGCAACATCCATGGCCTCTTTCCACACCTTCTCGAGCTGTGCGACTTTCGCGTCGTCGCGGCCAACCGTTTTGCGCCGCGCGAGGTCGTACGCCCCGTACGCGCTCTCCACTCTCTGCAGCGCTGCCTTTTCTTTTTCGTAGTTCGTGGTGCCGAGGCTTTCCGAGCCTTTGAACGCCATGTGTTCGAACATGTGCGCCAGGCCGGTGATCCCCGGCACTTCCTGCGCGTTGCCGGCGTTCACCACCGTTGCGTACGAGAACACCGGTGCTTCGTGCCGCTCCATGATGATCACCGTTAGGCCGTTATCGAGCTTTCGGACCGTCACGTTTTTCTCGAATGACGCGAGGTCCTGCGCGTACAACGGCGCAGCGATCATCAGGAGCAGGCCGAGAACTGCGACCTTTTGAACTCTTCTCATGAGTTCCTCCATTTGTTGTGTGTTGACCCTCCGGGTGGATTGAGCGTGCGTATTCTATGATTCGCGCATGCGAATTGCCGAATCTTTGATTGACGAACTTCACCGTGAAGAAAAGCCGACGGAACGCGTCCTCGAGCGCGTTCCGCAGGACAAACTCGATTGGCGGCCTCATCCGAAGTCCAGAACGATCGGTGAGCTGGCGTGGCACGTGGCCACACTCCCGCAATTTGGCACTCTCGGTCTGCGCGAGGGCAAACGCGAACTCAGTGGCGCCCGCCCGCCCGAGCCAACCAGTTCGGATTTCGCGAACACATTTCGTAAAGCTGTGGACGAGATGAAGAACGTGCTGACCGGCACGGCCGACGACGCGCTTCTGAACGAGCAGTTTTCTTTCGTGTTGAACGGAAACGCGATCCGAACCTGGTCGAAAGACGTATTCATGCGCGCCGTGGTGATGAACCATTTGATTCATCATCGCGGGCAACTCACGGTCTACTTGCGGCTTCTCGATGTGCCGGTGCCGTCGGTGTACGGCGCGAGCGCGGATGAGAATCCGTTTGTGAGGCATTAGGGATGCGCATCATCGCCGGCGACATCGGTGGAACGAAGACACTGCTGCGCTGCATCGACGAAGACAAAATTGCAGTGGAGCAGCGATTCGAGAGCGGCTCCTACAAAACATTCGACGAGCTGCTCACCGAGTTCTTCCTGCGCTGCGACAAGCCGGTCGACGCCGCGTGTTTCGCCGTCGCCGGCCCGGTCCTCGAAAATCTCGCCGAGGTGACGAATTTGAAGTGGGCGATCGATGCGGTGGAGCTCGCGGAGATCTTCGGCATCCGCCAAATCTCACTCATCAACGACTTCTACGCGATCGCCCTCGGCGTTCCGCTCCTCGGCCCGAGCGATCGGCTGTCGCTGCACGAAGGCACACACCGCCCTCGCGAGCCCATCGCCATCCTCGGCGCCGGCACAGGGTTGGGCGAAGCGAACGTGATCTGGAGCGGCGATCAGTGGAATGTGGTTCCCTCCGAGGGAGGCCACGCCGATTTCGCGCCGCAGGATGAATTGCAGACCAAGCTCTTTCTCTCTCTGCTCGAACGCTACGGCCACGTGAGCTGGGAGCGCGTCTGCTCCGGAATGGGATTAGTCAACATCTTTACCTTTTTGGGCGGAGCCAAAGACGCCGATCCGGCGCACGTGGCAGCGCTCGCCGATGCAGGCGATCCGATCGCCGTAAAAACATTCAACACCTTCGTGGATATTTACGGCGCCGAAGCCGGCAACATGGCGTTGCGGATTCTTGCGCGCGGCGTCGTGTACCTCGCCGGCGGAGTCGCGGCGAAGAACAGAAAATTTTTCACCGACGGCCGTTTCGTCGACGCCTTCCTCCGAAAAGGGCGATTCACCGAGATGCTGCGCGAGATGCCCATCGATCTGATCATCGATGAAAAAGTCGGCTTGCGAGGCGCGGCAGAAATGGCCAGGCGCATCGCTTCGTTGAAGCGCCCGCAATGGGACTGAGTGTCGGGATCGTCGGGCTGCCGAACGTCGGGAAGTCGACGATCTTCAACGCGCTGACCGCGGCCGGTGCGCAGAGCGCGAATTATCCGTTCTGCACCATCGAGCCGAACGTCGGAATCGTTCCTGTCGTCGATCGGCGCCTCGACAGACTCGCCGAGCTGGCCGAGAGCAAACAGAAGGTCTACACCGATGTGAGGATCGTTGACATCGCCGGCCTCGTACGCGGCGCATCGAAAGGTGAGGGCCTCGGCAACCAGTTTCTGGCGAACATTCGCGAAACGGACGCCATCCTCCACGTCATCCGCTGCTTCGAAGACCCGAACGTGGTGCACGTCGAGCACACGATCGATCCCGCGCGCGACATCGAGATCATCGAGACGGAGCTGCTGCTCGCCGATCTGGACACGCTCACCAAACGCGTCGACCGCGTCGGCAAAATGGCTCGCGTCGGCAACAAAGACGCGCAGCACGAGCTCGAGGAGTTCACGAAAGCGAAGGAAGCGGTGGACAAAGGCATCCCACTTCGCGCGATCGGATTCACGTCCGATTTGAACTTGCTCACGACCCAACCGGTTCTCTACGTCGCCAATGTCGCCGAATCGGACCTGGGCAAAGAAACTGAGCATGGGAAGAAAGTGCGCGCCATCGCTGCCGAAAAAGGGGGCGAGGTCATCGTGATCTGTGGCGAGCTGGAGGCGCAAATCGCGCAGCTTCCGCCCGAGGAGCGGCACGAGTTCCTCGAGCACATGGGAGTGAAAGAATCAGGGCTCGAAGCGCTCGTGCATGCGGCGTTCAAGCTGCTCGACCTCGAAACGTTTTTCACGGCCGGACCGAAAGAAGCGCACGCGTGGACCATTCACCGCGGAGCGACCGCGCCGCAAGCCGCGGGAAAGATTCACAGCGATTTCGAGCGCGGCTTCATCCGCGCGGAGACGATCGCCTACGACGATTACGTGCAATACGGAGGCGAGCAGGGCGCCCGCGCGGCTGGCAAAATGCGCAGCGAAGGGAAGGAGTACGTCGTTCAGGATGGGGATGTCATTCTGTTTCGATTCAACGTGTAGAGGTCCTGAGTCCTGAGTTCTGAGTCCTGAGCACGCCCTCCCGCTCAGGACTCAGGACTCAGAACTCAGGACTCAGGACTCAGAACTCAGGACTGCAATGCGCTTCACCATCAAATCGGCCGAGAGCTTGCCGATCCACGGCAATCTCGAAGTCCCTCGCGGCGCCCGTGCGCTGGTGATCATCGTTCACGGCTTCAAAGGATTCAAAGAGTGGGGATTTTTTCCGTGGCTGGCCGAGGTGTTGTGCGATGAGCGGTTCGCGGTGTGCAGGTTCAATATGTCGCGCAGCGGCATCGGCGAGAATCTGGAGACCTTCGATCGCCTCGATCTCTTCGCCGATGACACTTACTCGATCCAGCTCGACGATTTGAAGCGAGTGGTCCGCCATTGCCAGACTCGCGTCGCGCTGCCGACTTTTCTCCTCGGCCACTCCCGCGGCGGCGGCGTCGCGTTGTTAGGCGCTTCCGATGTGCCGAATCTCCGAGGAGTGGTGACGTGGAGCGCGATCTCGCGCGTCGATCCATGGGATGAGGCGACGAAGCAACGGTGGCGCAAAGACGGTCACATCGAGGTCGTGAACGCGCGGACGAAGCAGGTGATGCGGCTCTCGACGAAAATCCTCGAGGATGTCGAGAGCAACGGCTACAACATCGTCAGTGCCGCATCACGATTGACGGTGCCGCTGCTGGTGATTCACGGCCAGCGCGATGAGAGCGTGCCCGTGGCGGCGTCAGCACAAATCGCAGCGGCGGCCCACGACGTGTCGCGCCTGATCATCAGCAATGCCAGCCACACGTACAACGCCATTCATCCGCTGGTGCATGTGCCGCGCGAGCTGATGCTCGCGGCAGACGTGAGCGCTCGCTTCATCGGCGCGTATTCGTAGCGCGGCCGTGCTGACGCACCGCGTCCGCTGTCAAACTCTTCCGCCGCAGTGTCGTATAGACCTTGGAACGGAGGGTTCGACAATGCGATGCAGGATGGCCGTTGCCGCTTTGGCTCTCGCTCTTTGCGCTTTCAGCGCGCTGGCTGATCCGCCTCAACGTGCCGAGGTTCTCGTGTTAGGCGTCTACCACATGGCCAACCCCGGACGTGACATCTTCAACACGCAAGCCGACGATGTGCTCGCGCCCAAGCGCCAGGAGGAGATCGCGAAGGTCATCGCAGCGCTCAAGAAATTTCATCCCACCAAGATCGCGGTGGAAGGCGACATCTTCGACAATCGCATTCCCAAAAACTACGCCGACTACCTCACAGGCAATCATGAACTGACGCGCAATGAGATCGAGCAGATCGGGTTCCGCCTGGCCAAGGAACTCGGCCACAAGAGCGTGTACCCGGTCGATGTCGACGGCGAGTTTCCTTTCCAGCACATCGTCAATTACGCGAAGGCGAGCGGCCGTTCGAAGGAGTTCGACGCGATGATGAGTGAGATCGGCAACATGGTGAAAGCGCAGAATGAGTATCTCGTCTCCCATTCCATACTCGAGACTCTTCTGTACATGAACTCCGACGACAAAGTCGTCGCCGACGTAGGCTTCTACTATCGGGAGGCGCACTTCGGCGAGCCTGGCGATTGGGCTGGGGCCGACCTGGTCTCCGATTGGTTCCGCCGCAACATGCGCATCTACAGCAATGTTGTGCAACTGGCAGAGTCTCCGAACCAGCGCGTCCTGGCCATCTTCGGCGCCGGCCACCTTGGCTGGCTGCAACACGACTTCGCCAGCGATCCCAACATCCGCTTGCGCAAATTCGCCGAGTTCGCGAAGTGACGGCAGCCGGGGCGCTACTCGTTCAAATGCTTGCCGCGATTGCCCGGCAGCGCCGGATGCTGGCGCATGCCGCCGCGGCGGCGACGACGCCTGCGTCCGCCGCCACCACCACCGCCACTTGGCGCCGGCTCAGGCGTCTCGGCAGCGGGCGTGATCCCCTGATTTTCGAGTTTGTTTTCGTCGAGTAACCAGACCCATTTCGTCTCCAGGACGCTGCTGGCGGTCGCGATGAAATCGTCGCTCCTGCGACTTCATTTTGCGCAGCCGGATCAGCATCTCTTCGCTCAGGCGGCGATTGACGGAAATGAGATCGGCGACGAGGCCGATCAACATCGTCTGAAAGCCGCGAGCGGTCTACCCGCCGTAGATTGTGCTATGCGTGATGCTACGCGACAGGCAAGTTGGGCGGACGCAAACTCATGGCACTGATTGCCACAGCGCCCTGTCACTCTCCCGCTCGTCGTTGTAACAGCGAACACGGTCCTTGTCGCAACTGGATTCGTTGTTGCCTTGCTCCTACTTCTGCGTTCGTCGGGTCATCGCAACAGAGCGAGCGCACTGCACCGCTTCATACTCGCCAACCGGCGGGAGTCGCTGCTGATGCCCAGCGGGGCGTGAGCGGCGATCAGCGCGCGAACCGTACTGTCCTGACACTGAAAGAATGTGGAATGATAGAGCGTGCCGGTCAACGCGTAATCGAGAGCGCGGTTCCCGTCACTATCGACTCGGGCCGGATCGGCGCCGCGTCGCAACAACAGCTCAACGATGGGCGTATAGCCGTAACCGGCGGCCATCATCAACGGAGTGACCCCTCGCTGCATCGTCCTCGGCTCCGTTTCGTAGTCGCCCGTCTGATTGACGTCCGCGCCCGAATCGAGAAGCGCCTTCACCGAGCCGATCTGATTCTTGTGAATCGCGTGCATCATCGGCGTCCAGTTGAGGGCCCCGTATGCGGCGTTCCGGTCGGCCCCGCTCTTGACGAGCTCGCGTACCGCGGCTGCATTGCCGTCACGCGCGGCGGCGACGAGCGGAGGCATGTCTCGCGGCTCCGCAAAGCAACCGGCGAGAAGAAAGGCGCAAGCAAGGGGAGCGAAAAGTCGCATGTCAGGAATCTCTATTCAATGTAGGTGCCCCTTTCATCAGTTGTCAAGTACTTTGTGATGAAAAGTACAACACGTATCAGCCGCCACGTCAACGCGTCCCGCGCGATGGTCTACCGCGCGCTTCTCGACGCGCGCGCGGTCGCCACGTGGATGGTGCCGGACGGCATGACCAGCCACGTGCATGCGTTCGACGCCCGCGAAGGTGGCTCGTTCCGGATCTCGCTCACTTACGACGCGCCGACCGGAACCGGTAAGACGACGGCGCACACCGATACGTTCCACGGCCGTTTCGTGAACGAGCAAGTTGTTGAAGTGGTCGAGTTCGAGACGACTGACCCGCATTGCGCGGCGAGATGACGATCACGATCGCGCTCGCCGATGCAGACGGCGGCGGTACCGATGTCCTCGCCGTGCACGACGGGCTACCACCCGGCCTGTCAACCGCGGACAATGAGACCGGCTGGCGGATGTCACTCGGGAAACTCGCGGCGCTCGTCGAGGCCGGCTAAAGCTCCCGATTTTTGTATGGGCCGGCGACGGCCGCCGGGGGCGGCGGCCCTACACATGGTTACTCGTTCAGGTGTTTGCCGCGATTGCCCGGCAGCTCCGGATGCTGGCGCATGCCGCCGCGGCGACGGCGACGCCTGCGCCCACCACCACCGCCGCCCTGCGCCGGCTCGGGCGTCTCCGCGGCGGGCATGATTCCCTGATCCTCGAGCTTGTCTTCGTCGAGCAGCCAGACCCATTGCGGTTCGGGCTGCTTTTTCTCTTCGGCGACTGCGGGGCGCGTCTGGCGCTCGCGACGCGGTCGCCGCTGCTCGCGCTCCTGCGCAGGCATCTTGCGCAGCCGGATCAGCACCTCTTCGCTCAACCGGCGATTGACGGAGATCAGATCGGCGACCAGGCCGATCAGCATCGTCTGAAAGCCGATGATCAGAAATACGGCGGCGAGGATCAGCGACTGCACGTGCCCGCCGCGATCTCCCTGGAAAAAGAACCAGAGGAAGCGAGCGCCGATCGCCACACCGGCGAGGATCAGCAGCGTTCCGATGAGGAAGAACGTCTTCAGCGGTTTGTAAATCGTGTAGATGCGAAAAATCGTCGCCACGGACTTGCGCAGATAGGTGCCCACTCCGCGATACAGCCGTGAGGGGCGCGACGGCGGATTCGTCCGCACCGGCACCGATTGAACGCCGAGGTTGCGGTTGCCCGATTGGATGATGGTTTCCAGCGTGTACGTAAACGGATTGAAAACATTGATCTGCATCGCGGCGTCGCGCGAGAACGCACGGAAGCCGCTCGTAGCGTCGCTGATGCGCACGCCCGACGCGAGCCCGACGCTCCAACTGCCGAGACGCTGCAGCATCCGTTTGAACGGCGACATGTGCGGCGACTTCGACACTTCGCGATCGCCGATCACCACCTCCGCGCTGCCGCGGACGATCGGCCCGATCAGCCGCGCAATGTCGGCGCCGAGGTATTGGTTGTCGGCGTCGGTGTTGACGATGATGTCGGCGCCCAGACGAAGGGCCGAGTCGATGCCGGCGATGAAGGCCGCCGAGAGCCCGCGATGCGTCTTCAGTTGCAGAACGTGACTCGCGCCAGCCTTGCGCGCGACGTCGACGGTGTTGTCGCTGCTGCCGTCATCGATGACCAGCGTCTCGATCGCTGAGAGGCCCTCGATTTTTTTGGGAATGTCACGCAGCGTCTGCGCGATCGTGCTTTCTTCGTTGTACGCGGGGATTTGAACGATAAGCTTCATAGTGTTGGCTGTTGGCCGTTCGCCGTTGGCCGATTTCCCCGCGTCTTCCACGGCGAACGGCGAACGGTGAACGGCGAACGAATTCAAGTCTCGGTCATCATGCCCGTTGAACGCCTCGGCGGCGACGCCGAGCGGGCCATTGCCTCTGTTCTTGCGCAGCAGACGGCGTTTTCATTCGAGCTGATCGTCGTGTCCGCCGAGCCGCTTTCCAAAACCGGCGTACGAAACGTTGTTGAAACGAATCGTAATCCCGCAACTCGAAGAAATCGAGCAGTTTCCGCTTCGACAGGCGAGATCCTGGCGTTTATCGACGACGATGCCACCGCTGATCCGCTGTGGCTGCAGACCGCAATCGACTATTTCGGTCAGTTTCCAAATGTGGTGTGTCTCGGCGGTCCGGATCCGGCGCCTGTGGATTCGGCGGCGTCCGAGCTAATCTCGGAGACGTTGTTGGCGACGCCGGTCATTGGCAGCGGAATCGCCGCCCACGAGAATCGATCCGGCATTTTTCCGATCCGGCGTCCCAGCGATATCGCCCTCGTCAATCTGTTTGTCCGCCGCGATGCTTTCACGCAATTTGACGAATCAGTCGGCTACATCGGCGAGGACACTGCGCTCATCGCCGAGCTGATGAAGCGGGGCGAGGTGATCTATCACTCCGCGGTGAAGGTCTACCACCGTCGACGGCCGTTTCCTGGTCCGTATCTCCAGCAACGGTGGCGATATCGCGTGAAAACCGGCCTCAGCGGGATCAAAGACGAGCGCATTCATGCGTTTCTGATCGCCGGCACGATCATGATTCTTCTTCCGCCGCTCTGGCCGATTTACTACATCACCACGCTGATTCTCGGCGCGCGCACCACGCGTCTGCCGCTGCAATACTGGCTGCTGCTCCCGTTTGCGTTTGCGCTGCATCATCTGACGTACTATTTCGGCATCCTTTGGGGATTCATGCTGCGTTCGGCCGGGACCTCGTGACCTTCATCTTTTCGCTGGCCCTCTCCGGACCACTTGAAAGGGCAACTGCGCTCCGGTCTCCAGAACTGCCTCGAGGCCGCTAAGGACCCCACTCCAACCGCCGCCGGCTTCTTCCGACTCGTGCTGTCCGGCGATCATGCGACC
>WNGB01011478.1_pt1 | contig 12125 bp, 7 predicted proteins | sample 5400681 | NCBI WGS metagenome assembly WNGB01 (sample SAMN13153367, study PRJNA577476) | soil metagenome | isolation source: 115 cm soil or saprolite under grassland replicate 2 | place: USA:California | collected 2016-06-15 | reverse complement strand
CGATGGCCTCAGACTGCGCGTTGCGAGCGATGGAAAGCATCTGTGGCGCGGGCGCGGGCGGAGTCGCATCGGTTACAATGTAAAGCGCGTCCAACCCGAAATCCGCCAGGTCTTCGAGCGGCGCAAAAGCGGAGGTCAGGTCCAGGTTGTGGAAGACGATGTAACCCTGGTCGCTGAGCAAATCACCGGCGAGGATCGGGCCGAGTTGCAGGTCCTGAAATCCTTGTTCCGTTGAAAACCAGATTTCGCCGCTGGGCCATACGTAAAGCGCGTCCAGGCCGTAGTCCTGGTCCACCAGGGAGGGTGGGGGATGGAAGTTCGCGAGCAGTTCAAAATGGTATTTAACGATCCGGCCTTGATCGGACAAAACGTCGCCGATGGACAGCATTCCGATTTGCGGCGAAACCACGTTGGTGGCGATGGAAAAATAAATTTCGCCGTTGGTCATCACCTGGAAGGCGTCGAGGCCGTAATCGGCGTTGGTGTCGCCGATCATGAATGCCGCCAGCAGGTCCTGGTTTCGTTTCACGATCTTGCCGCGGTCCGACAACAGGTCGCCATGCTGGATAGGCCCCAGCGTTTCGCTGAACACGTCCTCGTTGAGCGAGAAGAGAATTTCACCACCCGGCGCGATGTCCACGGCGTCGATGCCAAGCTCCGGGATCCCCGGCATGATTCCCAGTCGGTTCAGCAGTTTGCCGTTGGAACGCACAACGCGGCCGGAGTCAGAGATCAAATCGCCGGCCGAGATCCGATTGGTTGGGCTTTGCCATTTGGAAGCGGTGAGCCCGGCCACGGTGGAAAACCAGATCTCACGCATCGGCGCGGCCAACAGGTCCATGTGATAGACGTGAGTGAGCGTGGCCTGCTGCGTTTCGATGAGGCTGACCTGAAGGACCGGCCACACGCGGTCAACCGCCGGCGCGTTGGTGTCGATGGTGAAGACGTAAGTGTTGGTTGAACCGTTGATCGAAGTTTGAAGCGTCATTTCTGGAAACGGTTTGGCGGGGCCAGGGCTGATGAGAGTGTATGAACCTTCTCCGATGATGCGGTCCAGCGTGCCGGTTGAGTCGCTGGCGGTAAACGAAATGTTGCTGAGGGCGTATCGCGTGACCGTTCCGGTGTCTTCCAGCAAAATCAAATCAAACGTTCCGCGCATCGGCCATGGAGTGGTCAACCGCTCGCAGATCGGACAGTCGTCCAGAAACGTGCTGCCTTCGAGCAAACGGTAGGTCCGGGTCTGGCCGGGAGAAGCGGTTTGAGCGTAGGCCGGGGGAACACGCGGGCCGATGAGAGAAGTGATCAATATGCAGAAGAATATGAATCGAAGCTTCATCGTTGTGTCCCGGATTGGATCGGCGAAAATTCAGCGCCCGCCTCCATCGCGCGCAATGAATTGCTATGCACAAAAGTTTTGGGGGGCTCTGCAAATTTTCTTCCACTCCCCACGACGAGGGAGCGGGGAGAGGACCGAGGAGAGGGGCAACCCCAAAAACCCCCTCCTCTCCCCGGCCCCCTCCTCCATCCGATGGAGGAGAGGGAGTCTCTTTGGTTGCGGCATTGACGCGCCAGGACAGGCGCGGACGACTTGCGCTCAAGCGTTTCCCGCGCCGCCAACTCCAGTCGAGACCTCGCAGCGCGATTCTGTCGGAAACGAGGCAGATACTCATGAACCAGGATCTTCAAAGAATTTATTGACGCTTAGTGTTTGAGTGTTATCATACAGACAAACATTAACCATTGTCAAGCGTGCTGCACTTTCACATCAATCCGCATTCGGGGGTGCCGGTCTATCGGCAGATGATTGAGCAGGCCAAATATTACGTTGCGTCGGGCGCATTGAAGCCGGGCGACCAATTGCCTTCCATTCGGGAGCTGGCGCAGTCGCTGGCGATCAATCCGACGACCGTGGTGCGGGTTTACTCGGAGTTGGAAAGGGAAGGAGTCATCGAGATGCGGCATGGCAAAGGGGCTTTTGTCACGGCTTCCGGGCGCCGCATGACCGCGGCGGAGCGCGACCGCGCGCTGCGCCGGTTGGCGCGGCAACTGGCTGTGGAAGCGGCGCAAATGGGCGCGCCGTCGAGCCAGGTTCTCAAGGTGGTGCGGGAGGAATTGGCCGAGTTGCAGGGGGACAACGCAGTTGATGCGCCGATCAAACTGGCGGCGGCATCAGGGAGGTGAACGGTGAGCGGCGCAGTCATTGAAGCGAACCATCTGACCAGGACGTTCCACGGCGGCGTTGTGGCCGTGAACGATCTGAATTTGGAAGTCGAGCGCGGCGCTGTTTACGGGCTGGTGGGCCGCAACGGTTCGGGCAAGACGACCACGCTCCGGTTGCTACTGGGTTTATTGCGGCCGGACCGGGGCGCGGCGCGCGTGTTGGGTTGCGATTTCTGGCGCGCGCCGCGTCCGGTGCGGACGCGCGTGGCTTACGTTCCGCAAACCCAGCAAATGCCCGGTTGGATGACCCTGGAGGAACTTTGCCGTTGTCTGAGCCGGCTGAATGAAAAATGGGACTGCGGCCGCGCGCGCGCATTGGCTGACGACTGGGCGTTGCCCTGGAAACGGCCGATGGGATGCCTGTCAAGCGGCGAGCAGCGCAAGGCGGCGGTTTTGCTGGCGTTTGCCAGCCGGCCCGAAGTCCTCGTGCTCGATGAACCGGCGGCCGGTTTTGATCTGATCGCCCGTCGCGCGCTCCTGGAGCAGGTCGTTGATGCCATCTCTCAAAGCGATGGTTGCACGGTCTTGCTGAGCACGCACCTCGTCGCTGACCTCGAGCGGGTGGCGGATTACATCGGAGTCATGAACGCAGGACGCCTGGCGATGTCCGTGCGTCTGGAGGACCTGTTGAACCATACCAAACGGGTGCAGGTGATTTTTGAGGACGACGAGCCGCCGGCGGATTTCGCCATACCGGGGGCGGTGCGCAGCCGGCGGGCAGGTCCGGTCGTGAACGCGGTCGTGCGCTTGGCCGATGACAGCGAGCTGGACTCGTTGCGCGACTCGATGAACGTGCGCGTTCAGGTTTTCCCTATCGGATTGGAGGAGATTTTCATCGAACTGTTCGGGCGCGACGCGCGCGACAGAGACGCAACGTCTGACGGCAGTGAAACAAAGGAGAGACTATGAAGAAACTGTTCTTGTTCATCGCAATGGCCGGTCTGGTTTGGGCAACGGCGACCCGATCAGAGACGACCGGAAATTCCGGGCTGACGACTGATTCCGCGTCAGCGGAACCGGTCATTACTTCGATTCGCCTGGAAGGAACGAACGTCGTCGTGCTGGCGCTCGTGCCGGCCGGCGTCACCAAGGTGACATTGGAGAGTTGCCGGCGGTTGGGCGAAGAGGCGTGGACGCCCCGGGCCGTGGCGCGGCTGGAGGGTGAGGGCGGCGAAGTGACTTTTCGTCTGGCGCTGTCGCCGGACATTGAAATGCTGCGGGTCAGAGCAGACGCCAGGGAGGCGTTGCCGGGCTTCTTCTACCGGGGGCAAAGTTCGTTTGCCGCTCAACCGGTGAGTGGCAGCGGCTTTGCAAGGGGAAACGTGCTCGACGCGACCGGCGCAGCCAACCCGTTCGGTGGCTTCGTCACGTTCAACAACAACGCCTCGCCTTCGGGCATCGGCAGTCCGACGATTCAGCCCCGAACGGTGGTCGAGTCCGACATCTGGAAAGCCAGCGGCGACACGCTCTATTTCTTCAATCAGTATCGCGGTCTCCAGGTGATTGACATCAGTCAACCGGATACGCCGGTGGTTCGCGGCACGGTGCCAATCTCCGCAGCCGGCGAACAAATGTATTTGCCGGATGACGCTCACGTCGTCCTGCTCGCGCGCGACGGCTGCAATTGGGGCAATGACGCGGAAAGCCAGGCGCTGGTGGCTGAGATCAAAGACGGAAAGCCGGAGGTCGCGGCCAGTTTGCCCATTCAAGGAACGATCAAGGAAAGCCGGCTGGTCGGCACGGCGCTTTATGTCGCTTCCGACGCGTATCGCAAGATTGTTTCCACGAACACAGTTGGCGGCGAGCAATGGGAATGGAGCACGTTGCTTTCCTCTTTTGATTTGAGCCGACCCGACCAGCCGGCGGCGCGTTCGGCGGAATGGGTGTCCGGCAGCGGCGGCGTGGTCACGGCCACGGACCGCTTCCTCTTCGTCGCCGGTGTTCAAAGCGGCGACGGGCGTCCCGTCATTCGCGTGTTCGATATTTCCGCGCCGGACGGAACGGTGGTTGGCGTCTCGACGGTCGAGCCGCTCGGCGAGGTCAAAGACAAATTCAAGTTGAATCTCGACGGCGACGTGTTGACCGTTGTTTCCGAGCAATGGAGTGGCGTGCGGACGACCTGGGTGGAGACGTTCTCCCTTGCGAACCCCTCAGCGCCACAAAAGCTGGGATCGCTGAATCTGATTCAAGGCGAAACGTTGTTCGCCACGCGGTTCGACCGCAACCGGCTTTATGTGGTGACCTTCCGCCAGGTTGACCCGCTCTGGATCGTTGATTTGTCGGACCCGGCGCAGCCGAAAGTCGCAGGCGAACTTCAGGTTCCCGGCTGGTCCACTTACATCCATCCGCTGGGCGATCGGCTGGTCACGATCGGCCGTGACAACACCGCCGGTCCGCGCACTACTGTGTCGTTGTTCGACGTTCAGGATTCGGCGCATCCCGCTTTGCTGGGCCGCGTGGCGTTGGGCGAACAATACTCCTACAGCGAAGCCAATTTCGATGAAAAAGCCGTTGGCGTGCTGCCCGATGACGGTTTGATTCTCCTGCCGTTTTCAACCTGGACGACCAACGGCAATTTCCAAGGCGTGCAACTGGTGGATTTGTCGCGCGATTCGCTGGCTTTGCGCGGACGGATCGAGCACGAAATGCAGGCCCGACGCGCCACACTTCATCGGGACCGCATCATTTCGGTCTCCGGACGCGAGCTGTTGAGCGTGGACGCGACCGACCGCGATCATCCGGTGCTCCGCTTTAGCGCGCAACTTTCCTGGCCCGTGGATCAGGTCTTTCTCAGCGGGCAATACCTTTTGGAAATGGATCCAGGCCGCGGAAACGCCGCCGGCCCGCACGTGTGGGCGGCGCTGGCCGATCATCCGGACCAGTTGTTGAATCGGCTGAGCCTGACTAATCTGCCGTTCCTCGGCGCGACGAAGCAGGGCGATCATCTTTACGTCGCGCAAGGCCAGTCGGCGCAGATCACTTCTCAATGGTCCGACACGGAACAGAAATGGCAGACGACGACCAATCCCGGCGTATTGAGCCTCACGGTGCTGGACCTCTCGCAACTGCCGACACTGGCGGTCGCGGGCCAGACGCAAACGGCCACGTTGGACAACAATCTCTGGGGCAACTGGACCGCGCTCTGGCCGAGGCCGGGCCTGCTCGTTTGGAAATCATCGGTCGGTTTTTCCGTTTTGCCTGGCGGACCCATTTTCACTCTGAACCCGCTGCCGCTTGTGGGAATGCCGGGGACGGTTGGCGGTGTGTTAACCGCGCAGCCGACCATCGCCTGGGGCGCGCCGTCATTTGTGGGCGGCGGAATTTTTCCGTCGCCAATTTGGTTCGCGCCCAACTTTGGCGGTTCGATGCGGCTCATCGCGTTCGACGTGAGCGACGCCACCGCGCCGCGGCGCGTTTCCGACATTGATCCCGCCAGGGACAAGAACTGGAGCGGATTCAGCCGGGCGTTCGCCGCAGATGGATTAGTTTATTTGAGCCACCGCGAGTTTGAAATACAAACCACGGACACGAACTACTCCATCGTCACCAACATCGTCTATGACACGGTGACGAACATCGTGACTGTCACGAACGTCGTCCAGGTCCCGCAAGCCACGACAATCACGAACTACGAACACGTCACCAACGTCGCGGTCCTCGCGGTAGTGAACCGGTCCGCGGAAACGAACTCCTGGCAATGGCCCGATTCCTCCGCGCTTGCGGGAGTGCTGGCCGGGGGCGGTTATCATTCGCTGCTGCTCGACCCGCAGGGAACCGCGTGGGCCTGGGGCGCGAACTGGCTCGGACAACTGGGCAACGGCACGCGTTCCGCCGATCGCGAGCAAATCGAAGCCGTGCAAGGCCTCGACGGCGTGAAGTCGCTCGCCGCCGGTTACTGGCACAATCTCGCGCTGAAGTCGGACGGGACCGTCTGGGCGTGGGGCGCCGACACGTTCGGTCAATTGGGCAATGGGCCGCCGGTCTATCCGCCCGGCCTGCCCCCGCTGCCGGATATGGGCAGCCCGACGCCGATCCGGGCTTTGGTGCTGAGCAATGTCGTGACCGTGGCCGCGGGCGGATTCCACAGTCTGGCGTTGAAAGACGACGGCTCGGTCTGGGCGTGGGGCGCAAACGGGTATGGCCAGTTGGATGACGGTTCCACCGACGACCAACATTCGCCAACAATGGTGGCGGGCCTGAGCGATGTGCGCGCGCTCGCCGCGGGCGTCTTTCACAGTCTGGCGGTGCAAACCGGCGGCACGGTGTGGGCGTGGGGCCAAAATGATTTCGGACAACTGGGCAATGACACACCGACGAACAGCAAGCAGCCCGCGCCCGTGAGCGGGTTGGCGGACGTGGTCGCGGTGGCAGGCGGCTTCTCGCACAGTCTCGCGCTGAAATCGGACGGAACGGTTTGGGGCTGGGGCCGAGGCGATGCGGGCCAATTGGGTGACGGCGCCGCCGCTGCGAACAGCCATCCGATTCCGGTCGCCGGTTTGAGCAGCGTCGTCGCGCTGGCGGCGGGAATTTCGCACAGCCTCGCGTTGAAATCGGACGGTACGGTCTGGACCTGGGGCGGCAATGATTTCGGCCAACTCGGCGATGGAACGACCAATAACCGAAGCGCGCCGGCGGCCATTGAAGATTTAAGCAACGCCGTGGCTGTGGCTGCGGGAAGCCGGTTCAGTCTGGCCTTGACGAGTGACGGCGCGGTGTGGGCCTGGGGAGACAACAGCCACGGCCAGTTGGGCAACGGCGTTCCTATCGCGGTCACAAACGAAGCGATTCGCACGAACGTTTCCAGTATTATCACTTACCTCACCGTGACAAACATCACACAGCAGACGAATTACACATCCGTTCCGCGCGAGGTGCTCCTCACCAACGAATGGCCGGTTACGACGTGGTTCGAGCATCATTACCTCGACGTGGTGGATTACGCGCTGCCGGCCGATCCAACGGTGCGCCCGCCCGTCAACATTCCCGGCCTGTTGCAGGGCCTCTCGCACGGCGGCGGCTTGCTCTACACGCTCGCGCAACGCCCGGCCGCCGAGGGCGGGAGCGACTTGAGTGAATGGCTTGACGCGAGCGCTTACGACGGTGTGGAAGCTCACCTGGTGGATTCTCTGGCGTTGCCGAGTCAATGGCCACATCCGGTGCTGGTTTACTCGGCGGCAGTTTTCATCGGCCGCCCGGCGCCCGATACCAATTCCGCGCCGCAGTTGGAAACCTGGGCTATGGCGGACACGGGGAAGTTTGTGAAACTGGGCGGCGCGCAATTGAACCTGCCGGCGCAAAACTTTGCGGCGTTCGGCGATTTGTTGGCGGCGCAAAACGGCAACGACGTTCAACTGTTCGACGCAAGCAATCTCTCCGCGCCTGCTCTGATCGGCAGCGGCAGTCCGGGCGGTTGCGTCGGCTTCAACCTGGAAAACGCCGACGGCTCCGCGGACCGCGGCCTGTGGCTGCCCCTCGGCGATTACGGTGTGAGCCGAATCGGGCTGATGCAACATTCCAGCGCACCATGATTGCTTCTGATACGAGGGGCGAGGGAATCAGAGAGGCGCTCGTGCGGCCCTGCTCTGAAAATGCCCCTCAACCGGTTCGGGGCCGCCCCCTCCATGAACCAGCGCCCGCAATGCGGACAGCCTTGTCCGCGCGAATCAGGGCTTCGGAACACGGGGACATGGCTGTCCGCGCTCCGGTGCCTTGGTTGTTCATGGCCCCAATGCGCGATTTTGAAATCGTAGCGGCTCTCAATGAACCATCCGAAGTCCCGCCAGGTTTTGGACTGCGGCAGTCCTCTGGCGCTTTTTTTGGTTGGGGCGCGACACGGACAAAGCGGCAGCGGCCAGCCGCAGTCCAAGACACTGTTGCGTTTGCCTCCCGCGCTTGCCGGTTCAGGGGCGTGTTGGACGCGCTTGCCCGGGGCAATCGCTCTCGGAAGGAGGCAGGCGTGGGTTCGGAAGTTCGCGGCGACAGACGCGGGCCGGCGCTCCGTCCGCGCGCATCAGCATTCACACTGGTTGAACTGTTGACGGTCATTGCCATTATCGCCGTGTTGGCGTCGTTGTTGATGACGGCGGTCGTGTCGGCAAAGAAGAGGTCTCGAACCGCGGTATGCACGTTCAACCTCCACCAGATCAGTCTCGCCCTGAACATGTATCTGGACGACTTCGAAAAGAGGCCGCCGGCCGTGGACGAGTTGGTGAGCAGCAAGTACCTTCCGACCACGCGAAGTTTGCTTTGTCCGGAAGATAAAACGGAAAACTGGGGACGGCTGGTCCAATCGGGGAGCTTGACCAATGTCATCATTATGTCCCCGGCGCCGTCCGGGATGGCCGGGCCTGTCAAATATTCGTATCTCATGCATCCGCTGATTTGGGACGAGGCGGCCTGGAACCGGTTGCTGCGCGTGGGCGGCGGCGCGGGCGTGGCGGCCTGCCAACTGCATGGCCTGGGAAAACAGGACGTGCCCGACGTTCACAGTTTTTCCGGCCTGCTGCTTCGGGCGCAGCGGGACGGCGCGGTGGTCCGCCGGCGACTGTTCTGGACCACTACGCTTCCGCCCGGTGGCGATCCCGCCGTTACGTTCTCCGGTGCGGGCACAAGTGTTTCCGATCTGTATCCGATCCAGATTTATCTGGATGATCCGGCTCAATGGTTTCAAAGCAACCCGTGAAATCCTCGGTTCAGGACTCCAGCGGCGCAACTGAGACGCGCGCAAACATGCCGCCCGATCCCGCTCGCGAAACGGAGCCGAAGATCATCCGGTTGGAAACGGCGTCTGCGCCGCGAGCTTCGGTGTGGAGCGGCTGGAAAGCCTTTCAAGGGTTGGTCTGGTGCGAGTGGTATGCGCACAGCAAGCTGCTGCTCTTTTTTCTGGCGGCGTGGCTGGCCTGTGTCTGGGTGCTCCCGCTTTACGCCAATGCCGGGTGGATTCTGCTCTTCGGCGGATTATACGCCGTCATCGCCGGGCCGATCTATGGCGGCAGCGACACGATCGAAGGTTGTGAGGAATTCACGTTTGCGCTGCCGCCCACGCGTGGCGAACGTTACCTCGCGCGCCTGGCGGTGGGCGGCGGCGCGTTTTTGCTCTTCACCGCTCTGGACCTGCTGGCGCTCGGTCTCGACCTGCCCCAAATCCTGGCGAAGCTTTACGTGGACACCGGCCTGATTCATCCCCGGCCGGTGTTCAAATCCGGCCTGTTGTTCGGCCTCGTCGCGGCCTTCCCCTTGGCGGTCTTCTCGTTTTCCTTCGTGGTCGCCGCGCTCACGCATTCACGTACGCTGGTGCTGACTGCCTGGTTCTGGGCCACAGTGGCGGCGCTGGCCGTTCTCCAAGTCGGCTTTTGGTATGAAGACTTTGTCTGGGACAATTTGAACGGCTTCTTCTCCTGCCCTTTGCTGGTGGTATCCGCCGTGGCGACGCTTTGGATCGGACACCGCGCGTACGCGCGCAAGGGAATCGGGCATCACTCCGCGCCCATCATCATTCCCGCGCGCTGGTGGCTGTGGGTCATTCTCTTTATCCTGGGCCTGCTGCTGGCTCTGACACTGGCTTCTTCGTTGGCCAAACATTACCCCCGCGTTTTTGCCACCGCATAAACACCGGTAAAAATGCCGGCTAATCGAACAGATGGAGCTGTCGGTCCGCTGGCTGGCGAAAAGCGGACGTGGACAATTTCAAACTGTTGCCTTCAATGCCCGCCTTGCGGCAGGCGACGGCAAACATCGCCTCGATCTGTTCCGCAAAAATCCCTTCACCGCTCATGCGCGAGCCGAAGCGCGGGTCGTTGAGTTTGCCGCCTCGAATGGCGCGGATGCGGTTCAGCACTTTTTCTTTTCGCGCCGGGAAGTGGCGCGTCAACCACTGCTCGAACAGCGGCGCGACGGCGTAGGGCAAGCGGAGGACGACGTGGCCGGCGAACTGTGCGCCTGCATGGACTGCGGCGGCGATGATCGAGGGCATTTCGTGGTCGGTCAGTCCGGGAATCACCGGCGCCACCAGCACGCCGACGGGAATGCCCGCGCGGGACAACGTTTCAACGGCTGCCAGACGACCGGCGGGCGGCGAGGTGCGCGGTTCCATGACCTTGCGCAATTCGGTGTCGAGCGTCGTGACGGAAATGAAAACGGCTGCGGCGTTGTGCCGTGCCAGTTCGCCGAGCACGTCCGCGTCCCGCGTCACCAGATGATTCTTGGTCACAATGGCGACGGGATTGCGGAATTCCGCGAGCACTTCCAGGCAGCGGCGGGTCAACTTCAACTTCCGTTCGACCGGCTGATAGCAATCGGTCACGCCGCTCAGCGCGATGACGCGGGGCGTCCACTTCGGTGAGGACAACTCGCGGCGGAGGAGTTCGGGCGCATCTTCTTTGACCATGATTTTCGTTTCGAAATCGAGCCCGGAAGAAAAACCCAGGTATTCATGAAACGGGCGGGCATAACAATAAATGCAGCCGTGCTCGCACCCGCGATACGGATTGACGCTGGCCTCGAAGCCGACATCGGGGCTGTCGTTGTAATTGATGATGGTATCGGAATGGTCCTTGAAGAACTGCGTGGGCGGCGCCGGTTCGTCCGGATCGCTCCAGTCCGGGTCGCGTTCGAGCGCGATTTTTTCGAACCGGTTCGGCGGGTTTTCCGCCGCCCCGCGAGCGCGAAGTGCTGAATGAACGGGCTGCATCATAACCAATAATTAACATCCAACAACCAACATCCAACTTTAAACTATGAGCTGACTGCCATCACTCCAGGTAGCCTTTGTCGGGCATCAGACCGTGGCGCGACAACGCCTCGCCCGTTCCGCGAATTACGTCACCGGGCAAATAACCGCCGGCGTGCAGTCGGGGGGATGTTGCGCCCTGCGCTTTGGAACCGTAAGCAAAAAAGTGGTCCATCGCCTTGTTGGCGTTGGCGAACGGGTTGCCGTGAGGCAGGCCGGTCACGATGCCAAAAACTTCGTTGATGCACGCGGTCAAACGTTCGGACGTTTGCCGGGCGGCTTTGACGCGCCGGGCCTCGAGGTCTTGGATGATTTGATGAAACTGGAGGCCGAAACAGTTGGCGGTGCTCAGGAGCAAACCGTCATACGGGCCTTTGGCGGCCTTTAGCCAGCGGGCGTAATCGCCTTCGGCGCCGCGCACGAGGAAAACATTTTCCAGTTTATGACCGGCCAAGGCCACGTGGTCCGCGCCGCTGGTGTCCTTGAAGAGGATAAAATTCGGGAATTGCCTGGCCAGGGCGGCCACCAGTTCAGGCTGCATCTCGTTCAATGTGATTTGCGGCAATTGATATAACGCAGTGGGCAAGCCGCACCGCAGAATCGACGCAAGCGCTTCCCCGATTTTTTCCTGAGACAATTCCTTGCCGTATGGCGGGCAAACCGTGAAGCCGCTCACCTGTGATTTGATCAGGCTGTTTTCAGCGTTGTCGTCCCTGGTGCGCAATTGGAGCCACTCTGCCGTCTCCCGCATGAGGCGAGCAGCTTCGTCGGTGCCGGTTTTCAACACGCCAATCAGCAAGTGCAGGTTCAAACCGGCGATCTGCTCCAACGCAATTTCCAGCAGCCGTCGGGCTTCGGCGTCGTTGAGCTCCCAGCCGTCGCCGGTCGAACCGGGAATGAGAAAGCCTTTCACGTGCGGCGACAGATGTTTGAGGTGCGCGGCCATCCGGCGCGCGTCAATGGCGCCGTCGCGATCGTAATGCGTGATCAACGGGCACCAGAGCGGCGGGATGCCGTTGGTGAAGAGGCGGGCCAGCAATTTGCGGCGTTCCACCGCGTTTTGAGTCGGGCGGCTCATGGGGTTCCCCGGCCGGAGTAACCGGTGAGCGGCTTGCCGTCGTTGGCGAGCTTGTCGCAGGTCCAGAGCAGGCCATTGGCGAGAAGCCGAAGGTAATCA
>WNGB01011475.1_pt1 | contig 12126 bp, 8 predicted proteins | sample 5400681 | NCBI WGS metagenome assembly WNGB01 (sample SAMN13153367, study PRJNA577476) | soil metagenome | isolation source: 115 cm soil or saprolite under grassland replicate 2 | place: USA:California | collected 2016-06-15 | reverse complement strand
CCAAGCTGGCGAGGCACCTACGGGTTCGATGGCCAGAGCTCGTCGTTCAAGCATTCCACCCTCTTCCACGGCTGGGACCCGTGCCCCTAGCTGAGGTCCCCGTCGTCGTCTACGTCCACGGGGCCGGCAACAAGCCGCCCCAGGACGACCTCAAGCGCGCCTGGGACCAGGACCTGTTCGGCCGGGACATGGGAGAGCGGACCCGGATGGCCCACTACGCCGACCTCCTCCATGCCCAGCCAGGCTCGATCGGAGCCGACGCGTGCACCCAGAATGAGGCACTCGCCGCCCTGGTCACCGCGGCCGCGGCCGAGGCGGAAGCGGCGGCGGCCGGCGACCGGACGGGCACGACCGCCGAGGATGCCGAGATGCTCGCCGGACTGACCTCGCAGGGGGAGGCACTCGCGCTCAGCCTGTCGATCAGCATGGCGGCTCGTGCGGCCAGCCGGCCGCCAGTGGCCGAGGAGGCGGTCGCGGCGCTGCTGCCCCTGCCTGGACCGGTGCGCCGCCTCCTGCTGCGGCAGCTGCTGCAGCATCTCATACCCGACGCCGACAGCTACTTCTTCACCGCCAAGAAGGAGCCGATCAAGGCGCGGCTGCGCCAAGTCCTGGACGCGGTGGCCGGGTCGGTGCTGGTCGTCAGCCACAGCCTCGGCACCGTGATCGCCTACGACGTGCTGCGCGAGCCCCACTTTGCCGCCAAGGTGGTGCCGGTGCTGGTCACACTCGGCTCACCGCTCGGCTACGCCGAGATCCAGGACGTGGTCACCAGCCCCCTGCAGGTCCCGGACCCGGTCCGGCTGTGGGCCAACTTCGCCGACTCCTTGGACCTGGTCACGCTCGACACCACCCTGGCCGACGACTTCGGCCGTGCACCACGGATCGTCGATACCCGGGTCGACAACCCCTCCCCCAACAACCACGCCGCCTGTGGGTACTTGAGCGCCCGCCAGGTGCAGGCGATCGTGGCCTCCGCACTTCCCACCGACGCGCATTGACCCAATCGGGGTGATTCACTACTCTCAAGAGCTTGGAGAAAGCCAGCGACCTCCGTGCATCGTGGGGACCCGCATGGACGCAGGGTTCAGAGCCTCCGACGAGACGCTTGAGCAACTGGTGGCCGCGCGTCGCGCCGAGGTGGTAAAGCTCCAGAGGGACCAGGCCGATCGGCTCGCGGACGTCGAGAGGCGCGGCCAGGCGCGGCTCGCGGACCTGAGCAAGCGGCTCCCACGGGAGATCGCCGGCGTGCTCGACACGCTCGAGCGCACCCAGGACGAGGCGGCGCAGGCCACCAGATCTCGAGTGGAGCAGGCCAAGGCGGCGCTAGCCCAGAGCAGCCCGGCGCCAGAGAACGAAACGGCGGTGCATCCGGGACTGGCGAACGGTCGGCTGATCGCACCCAGCTCGTAAGGCAGACCTGCCTGACGCAGCCAGTCAGCGTTTGGATTTGAGCCTGCACACGCGCACGGGACTCCTCATCGTTCGGGCTTGGGTTGAGCCCGGATCGGCTTCCCCCCTGCGCGCCCAAATCCGTCTTACCACCGACGTCTCCCGCGGGTTCGAGCGCAATCTGACCGTTGCCCAGCGGGAAGCGGTCGTCGAGGCGGTCCAAGCCTGGCTATCGGAGATGCTGGCCAATTCCCACGAACTCGGCGACACCGACAGTCCATCGGCGTGACGCTGAAGTCGCGCTGAGGTCACGCTCCCGTCACGGCCTCGCACGATGATGGGCGGAGCGGCTCAGGAATATCCCCGCACGCCGCCGTCCGACGCGTGGGCAACTCCACGCGTTCCCACCGTGCCGGCGAAGGCGCCAGTTGGCGGCGACAAAAGGGTTGGCAGGATCTGGGAGGCGAGAACGATAAGGTTGACACGGAAGCTCCCTGGCACCGCGCGAGCTCCTCCACCTCCGATGGGCATTCCGTCTTGGCGACAGTTGGGGGATCGCAATGGATGCGGAGTTCAGAGCGTCCGACGAGACGTTGAGGCAATTGGTGGCCGCGCGGCGCGAGGAAGTGGTGAAGCTTCAGCAGGACCAGGCCGATCGGCTCAAGGACATCGAGACGCGCGGTCAGGCGCGACTCTCCGACCTGAACAAGCGGCTCCCACGGGAGATCGTCGGTGCGCTCGACACGCTGGCGAGCACGCACGACCAGGCGGCGGAGTCTGCCAGGTCTCGGGCGGAGCGGGCCAAGGCGGCGCTGGTCCAGAGCAGCCCGTCGTCGCGGGACGAAACGGCGGTGCATCCCGGACTCGCGGGTGGCCAGCTGATCGTGCCCAGCTCGTTGGGCTGGTTCACCCCCTACTACGGCACCCTGCACTGGTCCGATGGCACCGTCGTCTGGCAGGGTTACAACCCGGGCAACATCGACCTCTGGATCTCCTGCAGCGGCAGCGGCTCGGGCATCTTCGGCACGGGAGCCTGCGAAGGTACCCTGATCATGGATTGGTGGTTCACCTACGTCCCGACCGCCAACCAGTACTACGCGCACACGATCTGGGTGCCCTTCCACGGATTCTATATCCTCTATTCCGACGACGGCTTCTGGGACTCGAAGGAAGCACACGCCCGCATCGACCTTTCGGCCAGAGGCTATCAGTACAATTGGAAGGCGGGTAGCAGCACCAACGTGTTCGACATCGACAGCCAGAACATCAACGTCAATGACCGCTTCGATGGCTGGCGCACCATGTACTATTCCGATCTCCTGGCGGCGGACAGGGCCTACCTCCTGGTGTCAGCCTCATTCTACGTCTACGCGCGCGGCGGCGGCTCGTACTCGGAGTTGAACTTCAGCGACGGCGACGCGAACTATATCGGAGTCCCCTGGGTCTACGTCGACTGCTGAATTTGGACAAGCCGTGGGCCCGGACCATGTGGCAGCCGAGCTCCCCGCGGGCCAGCAGCAGGGCCTCGGCCAGCTCGGCGGCCACGTCCGAGCCGCGCAGCCCGGACCGCGGTGGCGGAGAAGCGACAGGTGCTCACAGCCGAACATCCGCCACACCGGCCAGCGGGCCGACGGCAGGGCCGCGTCGACGCGCACTGTCACCGGGCCGGCCGGGCCGCAGCCGGGATGGCCGTCGCCGCCGTCGCAGCGGTCCGGCGCCAGCCTCCCACCAGCTGGCAACCGCGTACCAGGCCGGCCGGCGGGCGGGCGCGGTGATGTCGGCGTAGGGCGGGCCCGGCACCGCCAGCACGTCGCCGCCGCCGTGGTCGAGCGGCCGGTAGGGCCGCCACCACCAAGCTGGCCGGCTACACCGGCCTGTGCCCGCGGGTGTACCAGTCCGGGCAGCGCGACCGGCGCGGGCCGCTGTCCAAACAAGGCCCCAAGTACCTGCGCTGGGCGCTGCTGGAGGCCGCCACCCACGCCTGCCGGCATCCCGCCTACCGCGCCCGCTACCAACACATCAAGGCCCGGCTCGGCCGCCACCGCGGCGCCAAGGTCGCCCAGATCGATATCGCCCGCCGGCTCGCCGAGGCGATCTGGCACATGCTCACCCGCTACCAGCCGTTCGCTCCGGCAGGTGCCACGCCGGCTCTGGCCGCTTGACGGCCCTATCTGAGATGCACCACCGGAGCGACGTTCCGATCCCGCCTGGTCCTCCCCCAAGGAGGCGATAGAGAGATGAGCGCACCTCCCACTGCACCTCCCACTCCACCTCCACGCCCACCATGAATCACAAGCCGGACCATCACTTGACGCCCGGCCCTCCTGCATAGAGAGACGGCCGCCAACGCGAAGTAAAGCGCTCTCCGACCGGTGTTCGGCCGCGCCCGCCGACCCGACAGAACACTACCGAACAACAAGCGTACTGGTCAGACGGCTGACCACCTCTGTAGGGCATCCCGCACCATAGACCGCATCCCAAACGGTTAAGTGCTCTCTTCCCACCATGGGGCGAACGGAGGCGGGAGTAAACAAGAGTTTCCGCTGGTCAGGGCCTAGGTGGTGGGCGCGACAGGGTTTGAACCTGTGACCTCTTCCGTGTCAGGGATAATCTGGCCAATTTCGTAGCTGTGGCGGAGAGCTGTAACGGGTTATGACCAGGGAATTCATTGACCCCTAGTGACCGACGGTTACCTCTAGTTTCCGCTGGTCCGCGGCCCGAATGCGGCCCGATCGTCCTCGTGCTCAGCAGAAAGCATCATCCTGATCGACCACTCTCCGTAACCAACCTGTCGGCCATACCCTCTGAGCAATCCACCAGTCCAACGCATCCTCAGCTCCTAGCACTCCCATCCTCATAACGCATTACAACTCCCCTCTACTCCCTTGCCCACTCTCTCACGCATCTCCGTACCGCTTTTCCGCCTCACCTCCGTGCTACACTCACCCTCAATTCCAAGCCTTCTACACATCCGCATCTGCGATGCACGACTGCCCGCGTGGCGCGGGCGGGAGGGTCGGGCTGGTGGCGCTGCCGGTCAAGGCGCTGAAGGCGGGCCAGGAGGCCTACTGGCTGGATCAGATCGCCCGCAACCGCGAAGAGTACTTCTCTGGCCGCGGAGAATCACCAGGCCGGTTCGTCGGCAACGCCGCCCAAGCCAGCGGCCTCGAAGGCATGGCAAGCGCGGAGCAGGTGCGGGCGATGTTCCAGGGCCTGGACCCCGCCACCGGCGACCAGCGCTGCGCGCCGCTGTGGCGGGCCGACCCGCGCTCCAAGCTGGCGGCCGGGCCGCTGCTGGAGGCGCTGAAGGCCCGCGCTGCCGAGCAGGGCGTTGAGGACCTGGAGCAGCTCGCCAAGTCGAAGGCGCTCAAGGGCGACGTGCGCTCGGTGCAGGCGGCCTGCCGGGCCGGTGGCACTCGGCGGGTGAAGGTCGAAACGGTCGAGCGCGTCTGCCGCAAGGTGCTCGGCTTGGACCCCCGCGGGCTGTACGGGGAGGCGTTCGAGCGGGCGTGGCAGCACCGCGGCAAGCGGGTGGACGAGCGGGTGCGGGCGTTCGATCACTGCTTCAGCTCCCCCAAGAGCGTGTCGCTGCTCGCGGCGGGTAGTGGTGATCGGGTCCGCCGGCAGGTGGCCGAGGCCCGCGCCGAGGCGCTCCAGGTCGGCATCGGCTATCTGGAGCGCCACGGGATCGGGGTGCGGCGGGACCACAACGGCACCGACCGCCACCAGGCGCGCGGTGGGCTGCTGGCGGTGGCGTTCGAGCATCGGCTGAGCCGCTCGGGTGATCCGCAGTTCCACACCCACGTGCTGGTGCAGAACGCCGCCCACGGCCCGGACGGCCGCTGGACGGCGCTGGACAGCGATCGGCTGTATGCCCATCTGATGGCCGCCGATCACCTGTACCTGGCCGCCGAGCGGGCGGCGCTCACCGAGCGGCTCGGCGTGCGGTGGGGACCGGTGGATGAGCGCTCGGGTGCGGCTGAGATCGTCGGCCTGGACGATCGGGCGTTGATCGAGCGGTTCGGCAAGCGCTCGGAGCAGATCGACCATTGGCTGGCCGAGCAGGGCCTGTCGGGGATCAAGGCGTCCAGCGCCGCGGCGGTCGCCACCCGCCAGCCGAAGGACCACGCCGAGAGCGAGCAGAGCGTCTACCAGCGGTGGGCGCGGGAGCTTGCGGAGCAGGGGGTGGGTGAGCGGCAGCTCGCCCAGGTCGGCCGCGGCGAGCGCGGCCGACCGGCCACCGCTCAGGAGGTCCGCCGGGTGCTTGAGGAACTGGCCGGCCCGGGCGGGCTCACCGAGCAGGTGTCCACGTTCACCCGCACGGAGGTTGTGGACGCGCTCGCCAAGCGGCTGCCGGTCGCCCCGAGCGCCCAGGAGGCGCTCACCCAGGCCGAGGAGGCCGCCGACCGGTTCCTGGCCGAGCGGGCGGTCCGAGTCGCCCACGACCGCCGCTTGGGCGTGGACCGGTTCTCCACCCCGGAGCTGCTGGCACTTGAACGGCAACTGGTGGACGGCGCCACCGGACGGGTGAGCGAGCGCTGCGCGGTGGTGCGCGCCGAGCTGGTCCGCCAGGTCCTGGACCGGCACGCGACCGTCGGGGAGGACCAGGCCGCGATGCTCCGCGACCTCACCCACGGCGGCGCCGGCGTGGCTCTCGTCGTTGGCCGCGCTGGCTCCGGCAAGACGTGGGCGCTGGGGGTGACCCGGGAGGCGTTCGAGCTGGCCGGCTACCAGGTCCACGGGTGCGCCCCGACGGGGATCGCCACCGTCGGGCTGGCCGACGAAGGCTTCTCAGAGGCCCGCACGGTCGACCGGCTACTCCTCGACCTCAAGCATGGACAAGAGGAGCTGGACGCGCGGACGGTGCTGGTGGTGGACGAGGCCGCCATGGTCGCCACCCGCAAGCTCGCGCCGCTGCTGGGTCATGCGGAGCGGGCGGGCGCCAAGGTGGTGCTGGTCGGCGACGACCGGCAGTTCGCGCCCATCCAGGCCGGCGGCGGCTTCCGCGCCCTCCGCCTCCGCCTGGGCGCCTCGGAGCTGACCGTCAACCGCCGCCAGCTGGAGGCGTGGGAGCAGCGCGCCATCGACGACATCCGCGCCGGCAGCCTCGAGCAGGCCATCGCCGCCTACGCCGAGCACGACCGCATCCGCGCCTACGAGGCCCGCGACGACCGCGACCGCGCACTCGTCTCGGACTGGTGGCAGGCGCACCAGGACGGGGAGCGGCCGGTGATCTACGCCCACCGTCGCGCCCAGGTCGACCAGCTTAACCAGGTGTGCCAGCGGCTGCGCGCCGACCACGGCCAGCTCGGCCCCGAGCGGCTGACGGTGGGGGACCGGGGCTTTGCGGTCGGGGATGTGGTGGTGCTTGGCGCCAACGCCCGCGACCGCCTTGGCGTGGTCAACGGCACCACCGCGGTCATCCTAGAACTGGACGTACCCGGCCGGGCGATGACCGTCCGCACCCTGGAGGACGAGCCGCCCCGCGTAGTGCGGCTGCCCCGCTGGTACCTGGACGCCCAGGTCCGCCCCGGGCAGTCCCGCCGGGTCGACCTCGCCTATGCCCGCACTGACATGCGCTCCCAGGGCCGCACCGAGCGGCGGGCGCTGCTCTCCTTGGACGGCGCCGAAGACATGCAGGGCGGCTACGTGCAGCTCACCAGAAGCACCGACCGCACCGACCTGTACCTGACCGTCGGCCCCGAACCGCTCGGCCCCGACGAGGAACGGCCGCATCCGACCCGGGAGGCATGGGCGCCCGAGGAGCTGCTGGCGCGCGTGCTGACCCGCGACGCCAGCAAGACCCTCGCCACCGACACCCCGAACGTGCCGGACGTGCGGCGGTGGTCGACCGCCAAGCTGCGGGCCGAACGCGACCGCCTCGCCCAACTGCGCGCCGAGTGTCCGCCGGACCGCTCGCGGGAGCTGCGCCTGGCCGCCCAGCGGGCCGACGAGGCTGAGCAGGCCCGCCAGCAGGCCCTCAAGGACCATCAGGAGGCCGCCGACCAGGTCGCCGTGCTCCAGGGTCGACTGCTGCACCGGCGGGACCTCCAGGGCGCCAGGGATCGGCTGGTGTTGGCCGAGCATGCCGTCCAGACCACCACCGGGCAGGCCGATCAGGCCGCTGAGCGGCTGGGGGTGCTGCGCCGCGCCCAGCAGCGGCACCTGGGCTGGATGGAAGCCCACGACGCCGAGCTGCGTGTCCAGGAGCGGGCGGTGGCGCGGGAGGACGCCTGGCGGCGGCGGGCCGACCAGCGCGCCCTGGCCCTGGACCCGCCTTCGTGGCTGCTGGCCGAACTCGGCCCCATCCCTAGCGATCCGCAGGAGCGCACCGTATGGCGCACCGCCGCCGCGGAGCTGGACGCCTACCGGCGCGCCTACGGCCTGGACCACGACAGGCCGGCGGAGCATGTGGGGCGCAGGGTGGCCCGGGACGGGCGGCAGACTGCGCCGGCCACGGTCCCCGCCGCCGAGAAGGGAAGCGGGATGGCCGGGTCGCCGGGACGGAGCCACCGCGAGCAGGCGCGCTGGCGGGCCGTCAGGTCGACCGAACGGCCGCAGCCCGGAGCGCGCCGCGAGGCGCCGCTTGCCGAGGGACGCCGCCAGGTTGACCGGGGCCGGCTGCTGGGCGCCGAACCACGCCGTGACACCCCCGGCCGTCGGCGCGACTGGCAGACCGCCTGGGCCGCGCTGGAGCGGCTGGCCGACCATCACCGCCGCAGCCGTGACGACCGCCACCGCCCACACGAGCGCGCCGGTCGCTTCCGGACCCGTGACCTCAGCCGCGAGGAACGCGACGGCCGCTAGCTGGCAGAAGGGAGCAGCAGATGCGCCAGCACCCAGACCCCGACGACTTCCACGACCAGGACGTGGACTACGAGGACGTGGACTACGAGGACGTGGACGACCAGCTCGGCCGCCCCGTGTACCAGGGCAGTGGCCTGACCGTGCGGGAACTTGACGCCGAGGAACTCCAGCGGTTCCTGGATGCCCACCAAGGCCAGCCCGCCCGGCTGGTCGGCAGCGGCTGGACCGCCCTGGACCCTCCATCAGGAGATCCCCTCGGGGTTCCCCGCACCCCGCCGGCCTCGACCACGGTGATGCCGGCCGAGCCGCCCGCCGGCAGCCTCGGTAGCCCCGGCCGCTCCGCCCTGGCCGCCTACCGACGGCGCCGCGCCGAGGAGCTGGCCACCTGGACCCGCACCCTGGCCTGGCGGGCGCCGCTGGTCGCCGCCGCCGGCCTCGCCGCCCAGGTGCTCGCCGCCCAGGCCGGCCTGCCGCGGGCCGGGCTGGTCGGCCTCGCGGTGGCCGCGCTGGTCGGGTGGCGGCTGCGGTTCTGCCCCTCGGAGCAGGCGCGCACCTGGCAGCGCGGCGCCCACGGGGAGCGGCGCACTGCCCGACTCCTGGACCGGCTCACCCGCGAGGGGTTCGTGGTCTTCCACGACCTTGCCGTGCCCGGGAATACCAGCGCGAACGTGGACCACCTGGTGATCGGCCCCACCGGCGTGTTCGTTATCGACTCCAAGCAGTGGACCGGCAGCGTCTACCAGGGCGCCGACGGACTGGCCTGGCACAACCACTACCGCCTTGACCGCACCCTGAAGACCGTCCGCTGGGAAGCCAAGACACTCGGCCGGCTGCTCGGCACCCACGCCCACCCCCTGCTGTGCCTCCACGGCGCCCACGTCCACGGCGGCGGCCTGCACGCCCAGGGCGTGGCGATCGTGCCCGCCCATCTGCTGCGCAGCGCCCTCGGCGATGACCGGGTGCTGTCGGACGCCGACGTCGAGCTACTTGCCGCCACCGCCTGGACGAGCCTTCGGCCGGCAGCCTGAGCGTGCCCAGTCGGCCGCGCCCACAACGTCGGCGGCGGTCGGCTGGGGAACCTGGTTCCCCAGCGCGGTAGCGTGGCCCTCTGCGCAGCTCGGCCAATTGCCGACGGTGAGGACCTGGGCCATGGCCCGATCCTATCCGATCGCGACGTTAGCACCGAATGTATTGATTCTAAGCCAGAATGTAACGCCGCTGGTCGGCTACCCGTTCTCCTTAGCGGCGGACGACTCCGCACAGCACAACAGGGGGTGCGCCTTGCCCCGGTACCAGTCCCGGGGAGATGGCCAGGGCCCGGCTCGATGGCTTCGCGGTCGACGCCGAGGCGCTGGTGCTGGCGCGGCGGCTGGGTCTGGCGGTCGCCGAGGTCCCGGTGGCTGCCCAGCCGCGTCCCGGCAGCGCGGTGGGGTGCTCGTTGATGGGCGGCGCGTGCTCGTCCAGTCTGGGCGATCCGGTGGGCGGCGGGCAGGGAGCACGCCGCACCGACCCGGCTCCCGGGCGCCATCCAGCAGGGTTTTGCCATGGATGGCCCACGAGTCGGACCTGCTCCGCGCCACCCCAGCGCAGGCGCGTGGACCGGCGTGGACCGTCCCCGAGATGGCACCTGCGATCGTCAACGTTGCTGCAGGTCAAGCCGCTGCGACAGGCGCGTGCCCGCCGACAGGTGACCAGCTCGGCACGGTCACGGCAAGCAGCAGCCCAGCTTGCGGGCCGCGGTGGCACCAGCAACGCGGGCCGTGGGGGCACCAGCAATCCGCCCCGCTGCTCGGGTGATGTGACCTGGGAGGTTGCCAATGGCCGTGTTCCTGTTCCTGGTGGCGAGCATCGGCGGGGTGGTGGTGGCCGACCTGGTGCTTGAGAACCCCGCCGTCGGCGAGGCCGCCGTGTTCACCCAGCCGGTCAGCGGCTACCGCCAGGGCGAGTTGCTGGCGATGGGCGCCGCGCTCGGCTTTGTCGTGGCGGTGCTGCTGGTCGCCTCGGTGAGCTCGACGCCGCGGCGGCGCGCCCGCCGCAAGCAGCTCCGCGCGATGCGCGCCGGCACCCAACGCCAAGCCGCCGCGCCCGAGGGAGAGCAGACCGCCGTCTGGGATGAGTGGTTCGGCCGCCACGTGACCGTTGTCGAGCTTGGCGAGCCAGCCCCGCCAACCGACCTTGGGCGCGAGCGCTCCGGAGACGGGACCGATGACCGCCCCATCACGCTCACCCCCGGGCCGACCGAGCACCACCCCGGATCCTTCCACCAGCGCACCAGGCGGGCCGCCCACTTGCGCAACCACCCAGACCTCGGGTTCCCACCCAACCACCAGCACGCACCGAACGGTCGCACTGCGCCGCGACCAGAAGGTGACGATGGGCGAGCACCAGCAGCAGGTGGCCAAGCAGCATCAGCGGATGGACGTCGATGAGCTGGCCGCTGCGCCACTGGAAGCGTCGCGGCCGCCCTCAAGCAGGCACTTGGCATCCAGACCGTCCGCGAGTTCGCCGAACACCGGCTCGACCGCCGCGCACAGGCGATCGTCAACCTCGCGGGTCCCAACCCGTAGCCCACAGCAACCCCAAGGAAGCGGCAGTCGCGCTGGTGGACGGCGTGTCTCCTACGCGCGTCGCCACATCCCCGCGTCCAGGGGCTACGGCAGGGTGGTCGCGGTCTGCCCGCTGCTTTCTTGGCCGCTGTCGTCGTTGCCGTCCTGGTCCTGGGAGTCGCTCCCCTCGGGGGGCACGGTGGTGGTGGTCGGCGCCTGGGTGGTGGTCGACGCCTGGGTGGTGGTCGACGCCTGGGTGGTGGTTGACGCCTGGATGGTGGTTTGCGCCTGGGTGGTCTGTGGTCCCGTCGGCGTCGTGCCAATTGGCCCGCCGGTGGTGGGGGTCGGCTGCGGTGTGCCGTTAACCAGACCCGGGGTGACCGGGGCTTGCTGGATGGCGTCGGTGATCGCCTGGCGGGCGTTGGCCGGGAGCATCCCCTGGTCCAGCTTGTCCTGGAGGCGGTGCAGCACCACAGCGGACCCGGTTGTGACGGCAGCCAGCTTCACGTCCAGGGCTCGTGCCTTGCTGGAGTCGCCGGTGTCGCGCACGGCGTCCTGCACGGCCTGCTGGGCGTCCACGTAGGCCCGGTTGAGGCGCACGATAGCGGGTGGGATGCGGTCAGCCGCGTTGAGCTGGATCAGCCGGTGGAGCTCATCCAGGCGGTTGTCGGTGATCTTGATCCGCTGGTTTGCCTCCTGGGTGCTCGACCAGACGGCGGCGGTGACTCGGAGCTGTTCGACGGCCAGCTTGACCGGGTACAGGGCCTGGCCGGGTAGGGCCGAGGCCGAGGCCGACGCCATGCTGGCGGGCAGGACGGTGAGCGCGGCGGCCAGAGCGACCGCGGCCACCCGGCGGCGCCACCGGCCAGCCGGTGGCCGCGGCCGGGTCGGCAGCGGTACCACCTCGGCGTCGCTGTCCAGGACCATCCCCAGGTGCCGCTCGGCGGCCTCGGGATCCAGCTCGATGGCCTCCAGGGCAGCGCGCAGCTTGGCCGCCGTTGGGAGCAGCGGGGCCAGGTCGTCGTCGACCTGGACCGGGCGCCCGTCCAGGGCGGCGTCCAGCTTGTCGGACGGCTGGTGGCGACGGCGCATGCTCACCCCTGTTCCACCTGCCTGGTCAGGCGTGGGGGCTCGGAGGATCGAGAAAGGGGTTTTGGAGAGCTGGTGTCGTTGGCCACCCCGAGCACCCGGGCCAGGCTGGCCAGGCCGCGATGCTGCAGCGCCTTCACGGCCCCGGTGGTCTTGCCGAGGGTGGCGGCCACCTCGGGGGCGGTGAGCTCGGCGGCCATGCGCAGCAGCAGCACCTCGCGCTGGTCGGGGGACAGCTGCCGCAGGGCGGCCAGCACCCGCTCGCCCTCGACCCGCTCCAGCGCCAGCTCCGCCG
>WNGB01011474.1_pt1 | contig 12126 bp, 13 predicted proteins | sample 5400681 | NCBI WGS metagenome assembly WNGB01 (sample SAMN13153367, study PRJNA577476) | soil metagenome | isolation source: 115 cm soil or saprolite under grassland replicate 2 | place: USA:California | collected 2016-06-15 | reverse complement strand
GCAGCTGATCGTTGAGCCACCACGCGGCCTCCATCGCCGACATGAACACCTGATGGCTCTGCGGATCGAACAGGATCCGCTTCAGCTCCTGGATGTCCGCCTGGATGAAGTCGAGCAGCGCCTCTCCGGACTTCGTCTGGATGTCGCGTTCCGAGGCGGCGATTGATGCCTGGCTGCGCTCGATCAGCTCGGTGACGATGGCCGGATCGGTCTCGATCGGAGCTGGCGCGCCGCCAAACAGTGGCCCGGGGGGACCCTCGCCAGGGAGCGGCCGGATGAAGCCGTCGCGCTCGAGGATGGTCTGCAGCGCGTCCCCGGTCAGCGGATCGGATCTCCCCAGGGCCTCCAGGAGGCCGGCGCGGCTCGCCGGCGAGGCCAGCCTTTGGGTGACGTCGACGAACAGGCGGCCGCCGGCCTCGGCCATGGGCGCGGGGGTCGTCATCTGCCAGAAGGACAGCCCGAGGGGCTTCATGGGGTCGGTCATCATCTGCTGATGACCGACGGAGACATAGACGTGGTTCTCCCGGTCGCCGGACTCGGGGATGGGGAACAGCGTGGTGATCGGCCGGCTCTGGACGATCTGGAAGCCATCATCGACCAGGCACCATTCGATGTCCTGCGGACGGCCGAAGTGCGCTTCGATCCGCCGGCCGAGCCGCGCGAGCCGCACAACCTGCGCATCCGTCAACGCCGGCACCTCCGGGACCAGGTCCAGGCCCAGCGGGATCGCCCAGTCCGCGAGCCGGCCCGCCGCCTGCAGCAGGTTCTTCGCCCGCTCCCGCCCGCCCGGCACCGCCGATGCCACCACCACCCGGGCAAAATCTGCGGCCTGCGGGGACACCGAGGACGGCCGCCAGCCGGCGATATAGCCGGCTATCCCGGTCCCAGCCACCTGCCGCCTCCCGGCCTATCCACAGTAAAATACTGCGGACGGGCGGGAGAACCGGGGATCTGAGACGGTGTGCCGCATGGACGTCAGCCCCGCCCAGCAGGCAGCCCGCGGCAAGATCGCCGCGCAGCTCGCCGCCGCCGGGTTCGCCCTGCCCGGCACCCTGACCGTCCGCTCCTACGCGTGCGGCAAGCCAAACTGCCGCTGCCACGCTGACCCGCCCCGGCTGCACGGCCCTTACGCCGAGTGGACCCGCAAGGTCGGCGGCAAGACCGTCACCCGCCGGCTCACCCCGGACGAGCTCGCCGACTGGCAGCCCCTGTTCGACAACGGGAAGAAGATCCGGGCGCTGCTCGCCGAACTCCAGGACCTCACCCTCGAGATCATCGAAGCCAGCCCGGACCAGAACAATGACACCTGAACCGGGCAAAACCCCGTGGGTGCCGACCGCTTAACCTGTGGATGAAGCCCTGGCCAGCCCGCAAAAGCCCAGCTCACAGCCAAACGTGAACACCTGACAGGTCAGAAGCCAAATTCGAACAGACCGAACAGCGAGTACAGCAGGAAAGCACAGCAACGGCGGCCGACTCGGCCGCCGTACGTGTGTTCGGATCGGGCGTCTTCCCCGGCTGGGGTTGCTGGGCCAGCACCAGCGCTACTGCCCCCTCGCCGGGAGAGCAGAACATGAACTGGGTGAGCGGGTAGTTGACCATCTTGGACGCGAGGATCTCCTGCTCGGAAAGTGGCTTGCGGCGCCACGCGTTCGGGTTCAGCGATCCGTTGCGGAACGCCTTCGCGGCCACCCTGGCCAGGGTGGCCGCAGTGATGCCATGCTCGCTCATGTACCGCTGGATCTTCAGCGCGAAGAACTGCGTAGTGAGCATCAGGCCGGTCTCGCCATACCAGGCGCCCAGTCCCCAGTCCTCCGGGAGGGGGTTGAACGCGCCAGGGGGATGCTTGTCGAAACCCACCACGAGGGCCAGGTCCGCCGAACCGGCACAGAGCATCGCGTGCGCCGTGGTCAGCGCCGAGCCGCCGGTCGCGCAGCCGTTCTTGACGTTGATGAACGGGATGCCGGTAAGCCCAAGCAGGGATACCGAGGTGTCCGCGTTGCCCGCCGCGTCGCTGCCGCCGGCCGCGAAATCGATCTGCGCCCAGCTGACTCCGGCGTCGGCCAGCGCCGCGCGAGCGGCGGACGCCGCCATCTGCAGGCCGGAAACCCCTGGGTGGCGGCCGAAGCGGTGCATGCCCGCCCCGATGATGCCCACGGCCTCAGCGCTCATTCTTGCCCCCGTACCGGCCGGAATGCGTAGGTCACCACGCCGGGCTCGCGGCCCGGCGCCGGTATGAGCGTGAGTTCCATCGGCATGCCGATGCGCAGCCGATCCGGATCTGCCTCGGTCAGCCGTGCCTCCACCCGCACCTCCCCAGGTAGTTCGACGTACCCGACCCCATACGGCTGGAAAGCGCCCGGCTCGGCCACCGCGTACGGTGGCGACTTGGGCGGGAAGCACTGGACGGTCCAGGACCAGAGCGTCCCGCGGCGGGCCAGCAGCCGTTCGGTGACTTTGGCCGAAGTGCACTTGGGACAGCTGGGCTGGCTGGGGAAGGCGACCACGCCGCAGCGGGCGCATTGCGAGCCGATGAGCCGGGGAAGCGCGGCGCCACAGGTGAACAGCCCTGCTGCAATCGGTGTCATGCGGTCGCCGTTCACGCGACGAGCAGCATCGACTCGGCGACGTCGGGTGCCACCCCGGCCAGTGCCAGGCTCCGCGCCACGAAGAACTCTGCCACCTGCGTCAGGGCGGACGTCCCGTCCGGCCGGTACCAGTGCCAGATGCTGTTGTACAGGCCGAGCATGGCGCGGGCCAGCAGCTGTGGCTCGCCCCCCCGGATAGCTCCTTGCCGCATCGCGCCGGCCAGGAATGCCGCCCATGCGCGCTCCAGGTCCCGGGTGCGGGTACGGGCGTTCTGGCGGGCCTGCTCCTCGCGCGGTGACTCCCGGGAGTTCATCAGCAATCCCTGCTCGGCGACCAGCACCCGGTTGCGCTGGATGTCCTGCTCTGTGAGGTGGTGGAAGGAGTCCTTCAGCACGGCGACCAGCGCGGCCAGGTACTGCGGGCCGCTGAGCAGCGGGCCCGCGCCCGTCAGGTGCTCGAAGCGGGACTGGAAGTCTTCGAGCGCCTGGCCCAGGATCACGAACAAGCAATGCTGCTTGGACTCGAAATAGTGGTACAGCGCGGTCGGGCCGACACCCACGTCGGCGGCGATATCCGCCCACTTGGTGTTCTCGTAGCCATCCCGCCCGAACCGCTTGGTGGCAGCATCGAGGATCTCGGCTCGCTTGCTGCCTTCCACTCCTGGCGCTCCCTCCTGCGGCAGTGCGCCATCCTCGCGATGTCGTATATGACTTGAACTCATCTCAGTAGAGTCTAACAGAGGTGCCCTGGTGCTGACCTGAAGCCACAGCCGATGAGCCCGGACTCTTGCACGAGCTGGCATCCAAACCACATACTGAAGTGAAGTTAATTCTACGATGGGTCGGGTAGCCGGGATGCCGGGAGGAGGTGAGCGCGGGTGAGCCTGCCGGCCGACGCCCAGATGACGCCGCCACCGCGCGTCACGGGCGCTGGTGGCGCGGACAGCCTGTTCGACCTCACCGGACGGATCACGGTCGTCACCGGCGGCACCCGCGGCCTGGGCCGGGCCATCGTCGGCGCGTATGCCCGGGCCGGGGCGCAGGTGGTGGTGGTTAGCCGGAAGCCGGAAGCGTGTGAGGCGGTGGCAGCCGAACTACGCGCCAGTGGCGGGACCGCGGTCGGCCGCCCGTGCCATGTCGGGCACTGGGCGGAACTCGCGCCCCTGGCCGACCGGATCTACGGCGAGTTCGGCCGGATCGACGTGCTGGTCAACAACGCCGGCATCTCGCCCCGCTACGGCCGTCTGTCGGACGTCTCGGAAGAACAGTGGGACAAGGTGATCGCGGTCAACCTCAAAGGCCCGTTCCGGCTGTCGGCGCTGGTCGGTGAGCGGATGGCGGCAGTGCAGGGGGATGGGGAGGCGGGTGGGGGGTCGATCATCAACGTCAGCAGTACCGGGGCGGTGCGGCCGACGGCCGACATCGTCCCCTATGCCGCGGCCAAGGCCGGCCTGCACGCGATGACGGCTGGCCTCGCCGATGCCCTGGGACCCACAGTGCGGGTCAACGCGATCATGCCCGGCCCGTTCCTGACCAGTATCGCCCGGGACTGGGACATGGGCCTGTTGGCCCGGCGCACCGCGGCTCATCCGCTGCGCCGTGCCGGGCAGGGCGACGAGATCGTCGGCGCGGCCCTGTACTTCGCCAGCGACGCATCCTCCTTCACCACCGGGGCCGTGCTGGCGGTAGACGGCGGGGCCCAGTGGGGCGTGCCCGGGGCCGACGGCATTGCACGTTTGCCCAGTTAGGAGCGGCAGAGCACGGCACGCGCCAGAATTGACCGAGGAGGAGGGGTCGATGTCGCTCCTTGCTTTCCAGCCTGACGCCGGGCGTTACTACGCCGAGGGCTACTGGCGGCCCGGCGACCTGTGGGACGAGTTCGCCGCGCGGGCCAGCGCGGTCCCGGGCAAGACGGCTCTCATCGTCGGCGAGCGCCAGATCAGCTACGCCGGCCTGGAGCGCGCGGCGGCCGCGCTGTCCGCCCGGCTGGCCCGGCATTCCATCGGCCCGGGGGACGTGGTGCTGCTGCTTGGCCGCCACTCGGTGGAGTCGGCGGTCGGGCTGCTCGCCTGCTTTCACCGCGGCGCGGTCGCCGCGCCACTGCCGCCGATGTTCGGCTCGATGCAACTGGCGGCGCTGGCCGCCCAGGCCGGCGCCCGGGCCGTCATCTCGTTCGGCGGCGAGGCCGAGCACGAGAAATGCGAGCAGCTGCGCGGCCAGGTCCCGGTCGTGCTGGCCCTGCGCCCCGGTGAGGCCACTGCCGTGACCGGGCCCGCCACCCGCGACCCTGGGGCGAGCCGGTCACCCACCGCCGCGGATGACCTGGCCGTGCTGCTGCTGTCCTCTGGCACGACCTCGCTGCCCAAGGGCATCATGCACTCGTCCAACACGCTCCGCTACGCCACGGAGCAGGTGCTCCGCCGCTGGGAGCTCACCGCCGTGGACCGGCATCTGGTCGTCTGTGAGTTCGGTTTCGTCGGCAGCCTCGTGTTCGGCTACCTGGCGGCGCTGCTGTCCGGGGCCACCGCCGTGCTGCTGCCGCGCTGGAACGCCGCGGTCGCGCTGTGCCTCATCGAGGCCCATCGCTGCAGCTACGTCCTGTTCATGCCGACCCACGGCGCCGACGTGCTGCGCGCCGGGCGCGGATCTAGGCGGGACTGGTCCAGCCTGCGCGTGCTGGCCGCGCCTGGCCTGCCCCGGGAGCGCCGCATCGAGATGCAGCAGGTGTTCGGCTTGCCGCCGCTGGCCGACTACGGGCTGTCCGAGGTCCCCGGGCACTGCGCGCACAGCCCGTCCGAGCCGTGGCAGAAGATGACCGAGACCGAGGGGCTGCCGTTCCCGGGCACCGTGGTGCAGATCCTCGACGCCGATGATCAGCCGCTGCCACCGGGCCAGACCGGAGCGGTCGCGGTCAACGGGCCGAGCCGCTTCCTGGGCTTCCTGGCCAACGAGGAACTGACCCGGGACTCGCTGACCGCGCAGGGCGCCTACCGGACCGGTGACATCGGGTTCCTGGACGAGCAGGGCCAGCTCGTCTACCGCGGCCGGAGCAAGGACATCATCCGCCGTGGCGGCATCACCCTGGTGTCGGCCGATATCGAGGCGGCCGTGCTCCGCCATCCCGCGATCCGTGAGGTGGCGGTGGTGCCGCTGCCGGATGACCGGCTCGGCGAGCGGGCCTGCGCGGCGGTGATCCTCGAACCCGGCTACGAAGCGCCGACGGTGGCCGAGCTGCAGGAGTCGCTGGCCGCTGCGGGGCTGGCGAAGTACTCCTGGCCGGAAGCGATCGAGGTCTTCGAGGAGTTTCCGCGCACTCCATCACTGAAGGTGGTCAAGCATGACGTGGTCCAGGCGATCGTCAGCCGCGCGGGCGCGGCGTCCCCGGCGTAGCCACCGCCGGTCGTGAGCTTCTTCGAGCGCTACTTCGCGGCGCTGGACGGGCCGGACCCTTATGCGTCGCTGGACCTGGTCGCGGACGACCTGGAACTCGCGATCGAGTGGGCGGCCGGTCCCGGCCGCAAGGCCGTCCAGATCACCGGGGGCCGTCGTGAGCTGCGCGCGTTCATCGACGCCGGGGAGCGGGGTGGCTGGGCCCACCACCTGCTGCACATCGCAGGCGATGACCAAACCGAGTTCGCGCTGGGCGAGACGAGATACGACAGCGGCGAGCGGATCGGCACCTTCGTCGCCGTGGCGGAACTGGACAGCACCGGGCGCATGCGCCGCTACCTGGTCGGCCGCTCGCCAGCACTGGCGTTCGGCCAAAAGCATCAGGGCCAGGCGGCAGCCCAGCCCGGCCCGGATGTATGATTTGAAGTCAGTTCAGTTCACACCCCGGAAGGTGGCGCAGCGGATGGATTTCGCACCGGACCAGAAGACCGCCGAACTGCGGGAGCGCCTGCTGGCGTTCATGACGGAGTTCGTCTACCCGGCCGAGCAGACCTTCCGTGCCCAGGTGGAGAGCGCGGCGAACCGGTGGGCGACGCCGCCGGTCATCGACGAGCTCAAGGCGGAGGCCCGCGTCCAGGGGCTGTGGAACCTGTTCCTGCCCGCGGCCCACCAGCATGGGGCGGGCCTGACCAACGTGCAGTACGCGCCGCTGGCCGAGATCACCGGGCGCAGCCCGTGGCTGGCGCCGGAAGCGCTCAACTGCTCCGCGCCGGACACCGGCAACATGGAACTGCTCTCCCTGTTCGGCACGCCGGAGCAACAGCAGCGCTGGCTGCACCCGCTGCTGGACGGGAAGATCCGCTCGGCGTTCTCGATGACCGAGCCCGAGGTCGCGTCGTCGGACGCGACCAACATCCGCACCCGGATCGAGCGCGACGGCGATCACTACGTCATCAACGGCCGCAAGTGGTGGTCATCCGGCGCGATGTCCCCGCGGTGCGCGCTGCTGATCGTGCTGGGCGTGACCGACCCCGGCGCTGCGACGCACCGCCGCCAGAGCATGATCTGCGTGCCGCGGGACACGCCCGGCGTGACCGTGCGGCGGTCGACCGGGGTGTTCGGCTACGCCGACGGGCCGCATGGCGGCCACGCCGAGATCAGCTACGACAACGTGCGGGTGCCGGCCGCGTACCTGCTCGGCGAGGAGGGCGACGGTTTCCGGATCGCCCAGGAGCGGCTCGGGCCCGGCCGCATCCACCATGCGATGCGCGCCATCGGCATGGCCGAGCGGGCGCTGGAGATGATGTGCCAGCGCACCGCGCAGCGGTCCGCGTTCGGCCGCCCGATCATCGAGCATGGCGTCGTGCAGCAGTGGATCTCGAAGGCCCGGGTCTGGATCGAGCAGGTGCGGCTGCTGGTGCTCAAGACCGCCTGGCTGATGGACACCGTCGGCAACCGGGGGGCCCGGATCGAGATATCCGCGATCAAGGTCGCCGCGCCGGAGATGGCTACCTGGGTGATCGACCGGGCCATCCAGGCGCACGGCGGGGCGGGCGTCTCGCAGGACTTCGTGCTCGCCGAGCTGTACGCGGCGGCCCGGGCGATGCGGATCTTCGATGGCCCGGATGAGGTGCACCACATGGCCATCGCGCGCCGGGAGACACGGCGCTACCGGCAGCCCGCGCTAGCCTGAGCCCCGGCCCGCGTTACTCGGCGGCTGGCTCCCCGGCCAGCTCCGGGGGCAGGCCCAGCACGGCGAGGCAGCGGGGCACGTAGAACGCGCTCACCTTGTCCAGCGGCAGCGTCCCGTCCGGCCGGTACCAGTGCCACACGCTGTTGTGCAGCCCGAGCACCGCCCGGGTCAGCAGCCGGGGGTCGGCCTCCGGGATCACCCCCTGCTCCATCGCCCGGGCCAGGAACGTGGCCCAGGCGAACTCCAGCTCGCGGGTGCGCGACCGCGCCTGCTGGCGGGCCTCCTCCTCGCGCGGCGACTGCCGGTGCACGCCGACCAGGGCCTGCTCGGCGATCAGCAGGCGGTTGCGGAGCACCTCCTGCTCGTTCAGGTCGTACTCGTGGCGCAGCAGGTTCACGATGGCCGTGAGATAGTCCGGCGACTCTTTAGTGATCCGCTCGAAATTACGCAGATATGTCGCGAGCGCCTCAGCCATAATGACGTACAGGCAGTGCAGCTTGGACTCAAAGTAATGGTAAAGCGCGGTGGACCCGATGCCGACGGCCGACGCCACGTCAGCCCACTTGCTGTCCTCGTAGCCGTCGCGCCCGAACAGTGTGGTGGCCACGGCCAGGATGTCGTCGCGCTTGCCCCGGGAGGATCTTCGCGTCGGTTGTCCTGCCGTCCCTGTGCGCGCCATCGGCTACCTACCTAATCTCACTTCGGCCTAAAGTCACGATAGCATCCGCGCCTGGCTGGCTGATGCCGTGGCACGCACAGCTGGCAGATGGCCAGGGTCAGCAAACGGGAAGATCCTTGCCCCAGGATCGTCCGGCGCGCTATTATTGAACTGAATTCAGATGATGAATCATACCGCATCCAGTGGCGGTCACGGCCTGGCCGGCCAGGTGGTCGTGGTGACCGGCGCGAGCTCGGGCCTCGGCGTTTACCGCCGGCCTGCCAGCACGTGGTGGCCAGCCCGGACCAGCGGGGCCACGATGGCCTGCGCGTCCTCGAAACCGGCCCCGAGCATGGCGCCGCCCGCGGCCCGGGCGGCGATGCCCTGGCAGACCACGGCCAGCTTGTAGTAGGCGAAGGCGTGGTACCACCGCACACCGGTGGGGTCGAACCCGGTGATCTCGGCGTACCGCGCGATGATCTCCCCACGGGACGGGAAGCCGGCCGCCGCGGTCACCGGGGGGATGATCCGGGCGGCCGCGAGCACGTCGTCGTCGCCAGGTTCACTCCAGTACGCGAGCAGCGCGCCGAGGTCGGCGAACGGGTCGCCGAGCGTGCTCATCTCCCAGTCGAGCACGGCCACGATCTCGCCCGGCCGCGCCGGGTGCAGGATGGTGTTGTCCAGCCGGTAGTCGCCGTGCACGATGGTGACCCGGCGCTGCTCCGGCAGGGCGGCGGCCAGCTGGCCGCGGAGCGCGTCGAGGGCGGGCAGGTCGGCCGTCTTGGAGCTGTCCCACTGCTGGGACCAGCGGCGCAACTGCCGCTCCATGAAGTGGGCGCCGCGGCCGAAATCGGCGAGGCCGGCCGCTGCGGGGTCGGTCGAATGCAGCCGCGCCAGCGTCTCGATCAGCGCCTGCCCGATCGCGGCCCGCCCGTCCGTCGTCGCGCCGTAGCCGGGCGGCAGCTGGTTCCGGCAGACGTGCCCGACGACGCGCTCCATCAGGTAGAACGGAACGCCCAGCATGCTGTCCGCGCCCGCCAGGTACAGGGTCCGCGGCACCGGAACCCCCGTGCCGTGCAGGGCCGACTGCACCCGGTACTCGCGGGCCATGTCGTGCGCGGTCGGCAAGACGTGCCCGAGCGGCGGGCGGCGCAGCACCACCTCGCCCGCCTCGCAGGCGACCCGGTACGTCAGGTTGGACTTCCCGCCCGAGATGAGCGCGACCCGGCAGTCCCGCCAGCGCGGGTCGTGCAGCACCTCGGCGAGATGCGGCCCGACGGTCTCCGGCTCCGCGCCGGTGACGATGGGCGCCTGGGGGTCGCGGAACGCGGAGGTGGCGGTCATCCGAGCGAGGCTTCCGTGAGAACCGGGCGGGCCCGCCCGGCCAGCGCCTGGCCAAGCAGCCGCTCATGGTGCGCCGCGTCGCCGAACTGCTGCGTCCGAACTCCGATCCGGCGCAGGAAGCGGTGCGCCGGATGCTCGGCGGTGAACGCGATGCCGCCGAATACCTGCATCGCGGTGTGCGCGACCTCACGCGCGCCGCGGGACACGTACGCCTTGGCGATGGAGGCGGCCTGCGCTGCATCGGGATCACCGCGGTCCGCGGCGGCCGCCGCGTAGCGGACCGCAGACCAGCCGCTGGCCTGCCGGACGTAAGCGTCGGCGAGGAGATGCCGCACCGCCTGGAAACTGCCGATCGTGCGGCCGAACTGGCAGCGCTCAGCCGCGTACCCGCAGGCCAGGTCCAGGATCCCGGCCGCCGCCCCGGCCGCCTCGGCAGCGGCCAGCAGTGCGCCCGCGGTGAGCAGCCGGTCCAGGACCGGCCTCGCCTCCGGCCCGGCCAGGACGCTGGAGCGCGGCACCTGCTGGGCGCGGCCCAGCACGGTGCGGCCGTCGTGATCAGCTCCAGTGATCTGGAAGAACTAGCCGAGCTGTGTGACCGTGTCGTGGTGCTGAGCCAGGGCCAGATCGTCGCGGAGCTGTCCGGCGCCGACGCGACGCCGCGGACCATCACCCACGAGATGACCAGCCAGCCGGCCCGGGCGGTCACGGGATGACCACCGCGCGGCCGCGCACGGTGCCGTCGCGCAACCGCTGGTACGCGGCCGGCGACGGTACCGGCCGTCTCGTGCCCGAACGTGAACGGCAGCTGATAGGGCAGCGTTCCGGTCGGCCACTCCATGAGGTGCAGGTCGGTGTGGCAGAGCCCGGCCGCCTCGACCCGCAGCAGCACCTCGCCCGGACCGGGCTCCGGCACCGGAACGGTGACCATCTCGGGCTCGCCCTGCCAGCGCAGCAGCCGGACCGCGCGCATGCTCAGGCGGCCGGCCAGCGGCTCCGGGCCCGCGGTGCCGGCCCGCCACCCGCCCGTTCCTAAATTGAGCCAATATCATCTCAGTATTGGGGTAGCAGCCTGCCTGAGGCGGCACCCAGGAGGAGTACAGCCAAGACAGGGATGGTTGCAGATCGGCTACTGAACCGAGTATGATTTGAATTCAATTCAGGAAGTGAGTCCGGGTGGTCGTCGCTACCACCGAGACGAGCCTGGACGGCGCCTGAGCCGCCACAGACCGGAAGGCGTGAGCCATGAGCGTGCAGCTGCACCAGGAGCCGGTGCACACCGAGCCCGAGTTCGTGCAATTCGAGGTGGAAGATCAGGTCGCGACGATCTGGCTGAACCGTCCTGAGGTGCGCAACTGCGTGAACTGGGCGCTGCTGGAGCAGTTCGGGGCGGCCCTGGAGCGGGCCGAGCAGGACCCGGATGTCCGGGTGGTGCTGGTCCGCGGGCGCGGCCAGACCTTCTGCGCCGGCGCTGACCTGAAGATGCTGGACGCCGAGTTCCTGGGCACGACCAACAACTCGGTCGAGATCGCGCAGGTATCGGCGCGGATCTGGGGCCGGGCCTTCAACCTGGCCAAGCCCACGGTCGCGGTCGTCGAAGGCTACGCGGTGGCAGGCGGCTTCGAGCTGATGATCTCCTGTGACTTCGCCGTGGTCGCCGATGACGCGAAGATCGGCGACTACCACATCCGCCGGGCCCTGTTCGGCGGGGCTGGCCCGATCTACCGGCTGCCCCGCTACATCGGGCTGCGCCGCACCAAGGAATTGCTGCTCACCGGGAAGCTGCTGTCCGGTATCCAGTGCGCGGAATGGGGACTGGCCAACGTGTCCGTCCCGGCGGCGGACCTGGACCGCGCGGTCGCGGAGTTCGTCGCGCCGATGAAGGACAAGAGCGCGTTCACCATGCGGATCACCAAGCTCGCGGCGAACCGCGGGCTGGACGGCGACACCGAGACGCTGATCGCGCTGGAGTCGATGACCTGTAACGTGGCGCACCAGTCCAACGACGCCCGGGAGGGCGTGCAGGCGTTCCTGCAGAAGCGCGCCCCGGTGTGGACGAACAGCTAGGCGTGGACGAACAGCTGACCGGACGCCGCGCCCTCGTCACCGGGGCCGGCAGCGGCATTGGCCGTGCCTGCGCCAGGCTGCTGGCGCAGAACGGCGCCGCCGTGGCCGCTGCCGATCTTCGCGGTGACTCGGCGGCCGACGTCGCCGCGGAACTCGCCGCTGGTGGCGCGCGGGCGCTCAGCGTCACCTGCGACGTCGGGGACGAGCAGAGCGTGGCCAGCGCGGTCAGCTCCGCCGTGGCGGAGTTCGGCGGCCTGGACACCGTTGTGGCCGCGGCGGGGATCGCCCGCCCGCGGCGCACTGACGAGCTCACGCTGGGGGAGTGGGACACGGTCATCCGGGTCAACCTCACCGGCGTGTTCCTCACCCTCAAGCACACCCTCGGCTGC
>WNGB01013102.1_pt1 | contig 12127 bp, 10 predicted proteins | sample 5400681 | NCBI WGS metagenome assembly WNGB01 (sample SAMN13153367, study PRJNA577476) | soil metagenome | isolation source: 115 cm soil or saprolite under grassland replicate 2 | place: USA:California | collected 2016-06-15 | reverse complement strand
CGCCGAGGAAGCCAAGGACTGCCAGTCCGACCGCCCCGTAAAGGGCGCCGCGCTGCCACTCATCCTTGAGTGCTACCAGGCCCAGCGCAAGGATTGGGACGCCGAAAAAGGTGGGGATGAGGGCGGTCTTGCTGACGCGCTTGCTGCCGAAGTAACCGCCCACGCCCAGGACGATGAGCAGGAGGCCAAACGCGATGGTGACGTGCGCCACGGATGTCCCAACTCACAGAATGTTTAGCCGCGGTTCGCAGAACCGCGCTCCGCCGGAGCGCGGTTCTGCGAACCGCGGCTAAACAGGGAACCAGGGGGCACCAGCGTCAGACGGCGAGGGCCGGCTTCAGGGTGAAGACCGCCACCTCGGGACGCACGTTGTAGCGCACCCGGAAACCGAAACCGACGCCCTTGTTTACGTAGAGGTGGGTGGCTCCGCAGCGGTACATGCCCGCGGCGTAACGGCGACCCTTCGCGCCGAGCGTGATCCGACCCAGTCCGGGCAGGTTGATCTGGCCCCCGTGGGTGTGGCCGCTCAGCATCAGGTCGCAACGATGCTCCGCCAGCAAATCCACCGTGCAGGGATTGTGCGCCAGCACCACCCGCGGGATCGACGGGCAAACCCCGGCAAACGCCTGGTCGAGATCGCAAACGCGACTCCAGAGATCCTCGACGCCGGTCAGGTGCAGCAGCGACTCGCCGCGGTGGAGGCGCACCGTTTCGTTGTGCAGCACCCGAATGCCGTGGCTGCGCAGGGCGTCGGCGACGGTTCGATGCAGATGGCGGTGACGGCGGAAACCGAGGGCGTTGCGCACCGAAAAATCGTGATTGCCCAGCACCGCGTAGACGCCGTGAGCCGCACGCAGCCGGCCCAACACGCGGGCACAGCGCTCGACGTACTTGAAACCCTTGTGGATGAAATCGCCCGTCAGCACGATGACGTCCCCGGCCTGCGCCTGGGCCATCTCGACCGCTTCGCCAAGGTACTCCGGCGTGACGTGCCGGCTACAGTGAAAGTCCGACATCTGCACAATCCGCAAGCCGTGGAACGCCTCGGACAGCCCTGTCACCGGCACTTCGTGCCGATTCAGTTCGAGCCAGGTTGGCTCGACGCGCGTCGCATAGGTCAGCCGCGCCCAGTTCCGACCGATCCAGCGTGCCCAGCCGCCCCGCCCGCCTTCCGGACGAGCCTCGCTCCGCAACCAGCCGACCAGGTGATGAAGCATCGTTCGCAGTGTCTCCAGGGAGGGAACCAACCACGGTCGTAGGCGAGCCCCTGCGCCATCGTCAGTGGGCTCGAATGAGGGTGTGCATGGATTATACGCTCCCGCAGGGGCAAAGGGTCGACAATTTCCGACGACTTTTTTTCGTCGGCGCAAGCAGGGAGCCCGCAGCGCCAGCGAGGACCGTCTTCGCTGGCGCTGCGGGCTCCCCAAGCAGAGGGGCTTGTTAGATCCCGCTGCCACTCGCCCAAAGCGCAAGTGGCTCACACCTCGTCGTCTTCGTCCTCGTCTTCGTCCTCGTCTTCGTCCTCATCTTCATCCAGATCTTCGTCGAACTCGTCCTCCTCGTCGAAATCCTCGTCGAGATCGTCGTCCTCGTCGTCGAAGTCTTCGAGGTCTTCGTCGAACTCGTCGTCCTCGTCGAAGTCCTCGTCGTCGAGATCCTCATCGTCCTCGTCGTCGAGATCGTCATCCTCGTCGTCCTCGTCGTCCTCATCGTCCTCGTCGTCGCGGGCGAGCGGGGAGATCACGTGCTCCGGTCGGCCTCCGGGGAGCAACCACCAGCGGGATTCGAGGTCCGCCTCCGCCCGCCAACGAACCAGCGTTGTGCCACCGAACATCACAGTATCCTCTCTGAAGAAAGTGAATCCGAGGGACGCGTCCTCCTCATCCCTCCCGCTTTATCAGCATCTGCGCCCGGGAAACTGGTATCAGCGCAGCTTACGGAACCTTTTTTCGCGCCGCGGAGTCGCGCTCTCAAAGCGCACTCTATCCCCCCAGTTGGGGACGTCAACCGGGCTTTTGAGAACCGCGCCCGCAGGGAAAATTTGCCCACCCGGCGCCTGTGCCCCAAACAACCAGGAGAGCCGAAAAACGTCTGGAGATGTCGCTCGCGGCGCCGCTTTCCGCCTCGTTCGCCGGGTTTTCGTACTCTCCTTCGTAGTAAAGTCTCTCCGGCTTGTCAAGTCGCCCTAAAACCTTCCGTCAGCACAACCTGAAGCGCTTTCACATTGACAGGTCGGCGCCCTGTTCCTAGCCTGAAAACGGCACCGAAACGGGTGGTGGGTGACGGGTGGCGGGTGGCGGGAGAAGAGAGGCCATTCCCTTCTTCTCCCGCCACCCACTCGCCCGATGAGGATATGCGATGTCGTTTTCCGAGAGACCTATTCCGCAAGACCAACCGCCTGCGGGGCCGCTGGAGAGTCACCCCAATCCCGATGCAGCGCCAGTCGAGGCGCGTGGCCTGGGCTGGGTGATCGTGCCGGCGCTGCTGGGACTGGTGTTCGGCGCCCTGATTGGCCTGGTGATGGCGACGAACCCGCGACCACCGCGGCTTGGCCTGCTGGAGTCAGCGATTCAGGGGGGCATCGTCGGTGCCATTGCCGGGACTGCGCTCGGGGTGTTCATCTGGGTCGCTTTCCCCTACAAGAACGCGCCGCCCCCGCCGCCTTCTCCCGAAGGAGAGGAGCAGGACAGCGACGGGGCCATCGTGTAGCGCGACTGGGCTGGCCTCGTCCAGTTCGCCGGGCAAGTCGCCACGGCAGCCCACGGGAGCCACCCGTCAGCTTCACCCCTCCGCTCGCCCCGCCTCGATCAGGAGTGTGGCGGCCTCACAGCGCACCGCCGTCAGGTTGAGGCTGGCCTTGAGCCCTTCGCGGGCCAGCGCGTCCTCGACATCGACCTGCACGGTATCCTTCTCGACTGCCAGCCAGGGCTCGCTTTTCGCCGCCTGGGCAATGACGCCCATCACGACGCTCTTGAGCACCGTCATGGGCATGCCGAGTGTGCGGACCTTCGCCAGCCGCGCGACCACCTTGCCGCCGCTGACACCGAGTTCCCAAAGAGTCTCGAACGACACGGTGACCAACAGCGGATACTCGCCCTTGACGACCAGGCCCTCCGGGGTGATGTGGATTTGCAGTTCCTCGATCGGCACGTCTTTGGGGAGATGTCTCTTCGCTAGATCGTTGAGGTCTTGCTCGCTGACCGTGACTTTCAGCGTCAGGATTTCCATGAGAACGCATCCTGTGTTCGCGGGAGAGCGGGCCTCTTACCCGCGAGGGCGTCGGCAAGGAGGAGCGGCACCGTGTACCGTATGGCTATGGATTCCTGCCACGCTCGGCGACTGATGCCACAAGCCCGGAGCGCCAGCGACGGGACACTCTTCCCACAAGCCCGGAGCGCCAGCGACGGGACACACTTCCCACAAGCCCGGAGCGCCAGCGACGGGACCATGCTCCCGTCCCGTCGCTGGCGCTCCGGGCTTGTGTCGGCCTGGCTCGTCGGCGGTTTATCGGGTTGCCGAAAAGGTCCGTTCGATGCGCGTCACGTTCCCCTGACGATCCCGCACCGATACGGTCAGTTTGCCCTCACGGATCGTGAGCGGTTCGACAAGGGGCAACTCCCAGACGCCCAGAGCGGCGGAGCGGAATTGCGCCGCCAGGTTCTTTCCCGCAGCGATCCCGGCTACCGGGAAACTGGCGATCACCTCGAAACTGCTGGTGTCGAGGCCGCCGTAATCGTACATGCCGACCAGGAGGCGTGTCAGCGGCGGATTGGCCCCGGCGCGCGGCGAGGCCAGCGTTAGCGTCGGTCGCTGATCGTCGAGCATCCAGCCATAACCCGTCGTCTGCGGCGAGGCCGGGTTGTAATCCAGGTCGATCGGACAGCCCAGGTCGATCCAGCGCACCAGCGTCCGGCGATCCTCGTCGGTCAGCGGAGCCACCTTGATTTTCTGACCGTCGGGGCCGACGTAGGTGCCGGCGACTGCCTCGGGCGGCGGCATCTGCGGCCCGGTGTAATCGAGGTCGGCCCGATTGCGGTTGGCGAGGGTGTCCGGGACAGGTTGCCCCTTGAGGCGCAGCGTCCTCGGGTTGCCCGGCTCGCTCTCGGTCGGGAAATCGTCGTTCGTCCAGCCGTCGGTGCGCTCGCCGAACACCTTCCAGATGAGCAGGCTGCGCCGCGACTGGAACATGCGAATGTAGCGCGAAGCGTTCAGACCGCGCCAGGCCCCGGTTACCGGCTTGTGCCCGAAACGACCGGCATAGTCCATCGTCAACCGGTAATAGGTTCCCGGCACGTCGTCGGCGTTGGGCAGACTGACGATCTTATCGTCATCGAGGACGAGATTACCAGGGGGCTTACGCCCCCCGCTCGCCGTGTGACATGCCGCACAACTGCGATCGAGAATCGGTTTAACATCGCGATAGTATTCGACATTTTTGACCGTCTTCTCGAACCGCACGCCGGTCTCGTCCTTGACGTCCCACTTCTGACCGGACTGGTCGTGCTTCTTGCTGGTCAGCAGGGGCGTCTGTTGGGTGAGGTCGAAGACCTTGTAATCGGGGCGAGCGGCGTAGGTCTTCTCGAAGGGAGTCGGTCGCTGGCTGTGCGCGTGGCAGCCGCCGCAGTCGTTGCGGATTTCCCCAGGCCGCAGTTGGTGCCACGTCTGCGCCATGTTCAGCACCATGCCGTGCTTGTCCAGCGTCTGGAACGTGAACGCCACATCAGCGGGGATTTTCGCGAGGAAGCTCGTGTCGGGATTGCCGTCGGGGTCGAGGGGTTGGCCTCCGAGACCCCTCCCCCCAACCCCCTCCCCCACAGGGAGAGGGGGAGCCAAACTCTTCTTCTCCCCCTCTCCGTTGCGGGGAGGGGGTTGGGGGGAGGGGTTTTTCTGCTGGGGGAAGTGGCGCACCGGAATCTCGCCGAGGATGCGCAGCCGTTCGTTGGCATGGCTGCGGAAGGTGCGGCCCGATTTGGGGCCGCGGTTGCGATCCGTCGTCGGCTCCATCGCGAGGATGCGGATCGCGTGAATGTCGCCGTTAGAGTAGCGACCGGCGTCGGCGCCCTGGTTGATCCAGTTGAGCGAGACGCCCTCGACGGTCGAGTTGAACGGGTCGAGGTCGAGATAGCCGCCGGTGGGATCGACGCCGCCGGCGAAGGTGGCCGTGACCTTGTTCGGCGGCACTACCCCGTTCGGGTAACTCTCGCGCTTGTACAAGCTACTTGTCCCGACCAGCCCGAAGGGCGTACCTGCCGGCAGGTGCGGCGACTGTTTCCCGTCGTTGGCAAGAGATGGAAGACTTTTCGGCTCGTCGATGCCGTAAATGCGCTTGTAGGGCACGAGGGCACGCGGCCACTGCTCGTTGTATTTCGGGTCGTTCTTGATCAGGAGCATCTGCCCCGGTTCCTCGACGGTCTTGCCGCCCTTGATCAGATAGAGGCCGCCGTCCACCGCCGGACGATGCACCGTGTAGCCGCCGTTGACCGGACCAGGCGACCAGACAGTCAGGAGGTGATTGTCCGGGGCGCCGGAGGGATGCGTCACGCGGCCGACGCGCGTCGAGCTTTTCGCCCCGCGCACGGAGAAATCGGCGGCGCCCTCATCGGTGCGGGCAAAGGGGGTGATGGACTCGACGCCGTAAGGACTAAACGGCAAGCGGCGCAAACGCGGCCGGCCGTCGTCGAAGCGGCCGCCTCGAAGTGGCGGGTTGCGCGGATTTTCCGTGTAGCCGGGACCGAACGATGGCGTCCCTTCCGGCGCCTGCGCCGGCATCTTCAGGTAACCGCCAAAGCCGCTGCTCGTCTGATTGTAGTATTCCTCCGCGACGATTGACCCGTCGGAAAGCTGCGTCTGGAAGTGGAACGCGCTCGGGCTGGCGCCGGGCAGGAACGCGCTGACGAGCGGGTTCCAGTTGGTGCCGTCGGGATGGATCGTCCACAGGCCCCAGAGCGTCGCGCCGCGCAGCCCTTGCGACTCCAGCGAACTGAACATGACGCGGCCATCCATCAGGACGACGGGGTGCAGCGCCATGCCGAGGTTGAGGTGACCAATGCACTCGACATTTCGCTCCCTCGCCCCTTGCGGGAGAGGGTCGGGGTGAGGGGGGTCGTCCATCACGAAGAGTTGCAGCGTGTGCGGCAGGCGCTTGGGCGGCTTGAAGGCGTTGCGGTTGCTGGTGAACATCACCTTGCCGCCTGGCAGCGGACATGGCCCCATGTTGAACACGCCGTAACCGAGGGAATTCTTGCCCGGCTCGGCCGTGCGGAAGTCACGCGACCAGTTGCCGGCGCCGGTGTTGGGCGTGAACTCCTGCTGCGTGAGGCGGACAGTCTTCCGCGTTTTGACATGGATTTTGTAGATATCCGCGCCGGCAGGGGCGCCCTGCGAGGTCGAGCCACCTTTGAGATCGTGAAAGAGCGAGTAATAGACCCATTGCCCATCGAACGACACCATCGGATCGGTGACCGAGCCGGGGCCACCGCGGACGAGCACTTCCTCCGTGCCGTCGGGGTGCAACAGCATCAGGTCGGCGCCGGCGTCCATGAACAGAGGATTGGAAATCTCCGGCCAGTTCGTGCCGACGTCGTTGCCGTGGCGCGGGGCGCGCACGTAGACGATGTCGTAATCCCACTTGACGGACTTGTCGGTCGAGATGTGCGGCGGGTTGACGTTGATCGCGCCGAGAATGAGATCGCTTTTCTTATCCTGCGCCGAGACGGCCGGCACTGGGAACAAGGGAACAAGGGGACCGGGTGACAAGGTGACCAGAATCAGGGCGACCGTCAGGAGCAAAACGCGCCAGCGCATGAACTCGCCTCCGGGAACGTGACAAGGTGACAGGGGACCACAGCCAGGGGTCACCCTGTCACCTTGTCAGCTTGTCACCTGGTCATCGAATGGGGTTACTTGAGCGCTTCCTCGGTCGCGGTGGCGATTTCCTTGGCCTTCGCCGCCGCGCCCTTGGTGTCCGTGAAGCCGAAATTGCGATGAATCGCGCCGCCGCGCTTGTAGATCACCACGGTCACCGCCGCGTCCTTGTTGAGCTTCCAGGCTTTGGGGCCGTCTTTATTGACGGCGATCGTCAAAGGAGTGGTGAGCTTGTGGGTGTCCTGAAGTTTCGTCAGGTCAGCCGCCTCGACGCCGCTGACACCGACCAGGACCGTGCCCAGTTTGGCATTGTTCTTCTGGACTTGATCGACTGCCTTGATCACGGTTGCAACATTATCGTCTGCCTTCTGGCTGAACACAACGACTACGGCCGCACGGGCCTCTCCGTTGTACTTTCAGACATAGCAAAGGGTCTTGCCCTTCAGCTCTCCGGTAATGGCCTTGACGTCAAAAGCCCCGCCATTCCTCTTCTCTGGCCCGGACTTGACATCGTCGGCCAGGATGGCCGTGTGGGCCAGCGCCAGGCAGGCGACTGCCACAAGGGAGCCCGCGAGACGAACTTTCATGCTGAGTCTCCTTTCGACTCTCGTTCGACCCAAGAGGGTACAACACATCCGGAATACGCTCCGGATAATCTATCCTCTCCTAGACGTTGGTGGAAAGGCTTCATTCGGTTTTCTCATGATTTTGCACCGGCCGCCTCTGCCGGAGGCGCGACGTCGTCCGGGGGATTGCGGCAGGACCGCGCCGGGGTGCGGTTCGGGGTGATTCTCGGGAGCCATGCGCGGGAGGGCACACGAAAAACTCAGGGAGGTTGCTGCAGCCGCAAGGCAAGAAGGCTGCAAAGGGTTTGCCCGAAGCAGCCTCTCACCAAACGCATTCTACGACTCCGGCGCAGCAAGCACACCTCGCGCGTTTCCTTATAGCTCTCGTGAGGGTCATAAATACAACTTATGGCATCCACCGCACTCCGGCCACGCCTCCCCACTGCGCCAACAAGTCATCCGCCTCTCATAACCCTTTCTGATGGCACGGCCGCCGCCTATTAGCTAACTCCTGTGACGCTCGCAGCCGCTGGGATGTACCGTACAAGTAGCCCATTCCGGATTGGCAACAAGCGCGGACGAAAGCCCACGGGCCGCGGCCCGTGGGCTTGGGGCCAGCCCCCAGGAGCATGCATGGACCTGCTCGGGTCCGAGTCCCTGATCCGACTGACCTGCTTCGGCGGCGTACTGCTCTTGATGGCCGTGTGGGAGGTGCTGGCCCCGCGCCGACGGCCCACGGTCGGCCGTCCCGTGCGCTGGCTGAGCAACCTCGGCCTCGTCGCTCTCGACACCCTCATCGTCCGCTTCCTGATTCCGCTGGGCGCGATCGGTACGGCGTTGGTCGCCCACGAGCGCGGCTGGGGGTTGCTCAACAGCGTCTCGCTCCCGGAATGCGTGGCCGTCGTGTTGGCCGTGGTCGTTCTGGATCTGGTGATTTACCTGCAGCACGTCATGTTTCATGCGGTGCCGGCGCTCTGGCGACTGCACATGGTCCACCACGCCGACCTGGACTTCGACGCCACCACCGGCGTTCGCTTCCATCCCATCGAGATCGTGCTATCGCTGGGGATCAAGATGGCGGCGGTGACCCTGCTGGGGGCGCCAGCGCTCGGCGTGCTGCTGTTCGAGGTGCTGCTCAACGCGACATCGCTGTTCAATCACGGCAATGTTCGCCTGCCGGGCTGGCTGGATCGGCTCTTGCGGCTGGTGGTGGTCACGCCGGAGATGCACCGAGTCCATCACTCGATCCTGCCGCGCGAAACCAACAGCAATTTCGGGTTCAACCTGCCGTGGTGGGACCACCTGCTGGGCACCTACCGCGCCCAGCCCGCGCTGGGGCACGAAGCCATGACGATCGGCCTGGAGCAGTTTCGCGATGAGCGGGTTGCCGACCGGCTGCACTGGATGCTGGCGTTGCCGTTCGTCGGCCAGGAAGGGGACTATCCCGTCACGCGCCGGGACACGGTGACAAGGTTGCAGGCAAGTTGTCCCGCAGGAAGCCCGCGACAGAAGTGAGCCACCGCAAGAGCAGGAGCGCAGAGCGAGGCAGGGTTAGCGACGCTTCGCAGAAGCGTTTTTCGCCAGCACGCTTCTCCAAAGCATCGCGAATCCTGCACGCGCTCATTGCTGCGCTTCCACAATGAGCCGCATCCCTCCCGTCAGTTCGATCGTCAGGAGTTCGCATGAGCCCAGATCGTCAAACGACCCGAGGGGCCGGTCGAGCGTGAGGTAGGCGTGCTGACTGCGAAGGGTGGTGACCACCGGGGTGTCAGTGGTCCCCTTCTGGTTGCCGAAGCGAGCGATGCTGCAGGGGCTCAAGCGGAGCCGACCGTCTGCTTCAAAGGTCGCCTCGTCTGCTGTCAACAGCAGACCGCGCTTGCGGAGTTCCAGTTTGATCGCTCGTTCGACTTCCGGGCATCGCTCGCCAAAGGCCTGTCGCAGTTTGTCATCCAGGGGCGAGGATTCCGGTCCCTGCTGCTTGTCGGCCACGGCGCCGCGGGCCTTTTCTTCCGCCTTCGTGCGGCTTTCCTTGTCTTCGCAGGCTCCTCTGCTTGCGCCATCCATCACGAGCACGATCAACAGGAGGGCGAGGACTCTCTGAACGGGCTTATGGGACGTCATCGATTTGCCTCCAGGAATTGAAAACGGCAGTCCAGGGTTGGAGACGCTACCATAACACGGGTTGGAGTGCAAAGGCGTTTCGCGTCGGTCCGCGGGGCCAAGTGGGTCAAGCATGGGTCATCCTATCAAGCTTGTCGGTTTGGATTTCGGCACCACGACGAGCAGCGCCGTCATCGCCGACGCCCGCCTTGTGCGCAACTCGGTCACCGGCCGCACAGAGTTGAGCGACATTGGCGAAGTTTATCGCTCCGAAATGGTCTTTACGCCGTTGCACGACGACCGTCTCGACGAGCAGGCCATCGACGCCTATCTGGAGCGCTGGTTGACGGCGGGCGGCGTGCAGCCGGCTGAGATCTTCGGCGGCGGGGCGCTCCTCACCGGCTTGACGGCCCAGAAGGACAACGCCGCTGCGCTCGTCGGCCTGATTCGGCATCGCCTCGGCGATGCCCTCATCGCCACGGCTGACGACCCGTGCCTGGAATCGTGGCTGGCCTTCATGGGCAGTTGCGCGTGCCTATCGCGCGCTCATCCCGAAGCCTACTTCTTCAATCTCGACATCGGCGGCGGCACGACGAACCTGGCCCTCGGAAAAGCCGGCGAAGTGCTGCGCACCGGCTGCCTGTTCGTGGGCGCTCGCCACGTCCAGGTTGTTCCGGGAACCTATCGGATCGCGAAACTCTCTCGCTACGCCCGTACCTTGCTCGCTCATCTCAGCATTCTGAAGGGAGTCGGCGACACTCTGACCGAGGCCGAGATCGACGCCGTGCTGGACTGGTACGTCGAGCTTCTCGCAGCGGCAGCAACCGGGCAATCGGCGACGTTCGCGGATCCGGTCGCTTCTCTCCATCAGCAGGTCGCCTTTCGACCACTAACAGGAGTGCATAATATCTTTATCACGGTCTCCGGCGGCGTCGGCGAACTGATCTACGCTCACCTCGACGGCAAACCCTGGCCGCCGACCACGCACTACGGCGACCTCGGCATTGACCTTGCCCGGCGCCTCGCCTCCTCGCCGCGCTGGGCGGAACATCTGCGAACGTATCGGCCCGCGTCCGCTGGACGTGCCACGGTCTACGGTCTGCTGCGCCACAACACCGAGATCTCCGGTAGCACCCTCTTCCTGCGGCGCCGCGAAATCCTGCCTCTTACCGACATGCCCATTCTCGGCACACTGACCACGGCCTCCAGCGATGACCACGTGCGCGCTGTCCTCGATCTGGTGCGGCGGAGCCCGCGCGGCGGCTGTGTCCAGGTCGGCCTCGGGGGACAGGCCGCCGCGACCGTGCGGGACATGGGCAAGCGAATCGCCGCCACGCTGCGTGTACAATCTTTCCCCGCCGGGCTTCCTCTGGTACTGTTGGTGCGAGAGAACGTCGGCAAGGCCCTCGGTCATTACGTCACCGAATGGGGCGCCTTGCCGCTCGATGTGGTGGTGATTGACGAGGTCGCCGTCCGCGATGCCCAGTACGCTCGCGTCGGCGTGCCGCACCATCAGGTCGTGCCTGTCGCCTTCGCGCACGCTCCTTTCCGGCCTGACCCTGCAGCACCTCCACGACCACCCGCTGACCGACGACAAGGGACAAATTGACTGCGTGATGTGCGTCAACTACGACATCGACTGCGGTGCCTTCGCTTCGGTGGCGGCGATGACGCTCGGCGAGTTGAAGAACCACCTGCTGCGCGCCTCCGGCGCGGAGGTCACTCGCATCGGGCGCGGGCTGACGGGCGTGATGGCCGCGGCGCTGGCGAAGCTGTGCGACGTCCACGAACTCATCTTCATCGCTCGCAAGATCAACCGCCCGACGAAAGCCCGCACGCGCCTCGGCGCCCCCGGGACGCTGTCGTCACGCACTCAGCCGAACCACCCGACCGACGACCTGCGCGGCATCACGCTACTCTGCTATCACGGCTTCTCGGTCGGCGCCGGCGACGCCCTCATCGGCCTCAATCCTGCCATCGACACCGTCGAGAACGTCTCCAGCATCCTCCATCACCTCGACCGCATCCGCCGCAAGGCAGGCGTGCCGACGCAGATTTGCGTCCTGGCCCACGTCAAGACGCAGCTGGCGTGTTTGGAGCGCGGCGCTCCCGTCGAGATCATGTTCCAGAGCCTCGCGGGGACGGAGCGGACGAACCTGTCGGAGTTCGACATCTCGGTCGAACTCCTCGATCACGCCTACCGCACGATGGCTACGAAGGGGCCACTCAAGGATGTCGCCGAGCAGTTCATGTACTTCGAGACGGGGCAGGGCAGCGAGTTCACTTATGGCAAGCACAACGGCATCGACATGACCACGACCGAGGCGCTGACCTACGGTCTGGCCCGCCGCTACGATCCATTCATGGTCAACAACGTGACTGGGTTCATCGGGCCGGAGACGCACCTCGACGGCTTCGAGATGGTGCTTGCGAATTTGCAAGATCACTTCATGGGCAAGTTGCTCGGCCTGCCGATGGGCATGGCGCCGTGCTACACGCTGCACTCGAACATCACGCTCGAAGGGCAGCAGATGGCGTCGCAGTTGCTCGCCGCGGCGGGGGCGAGCTACTACATGGACGTGGCCCTGAACACCGAT
>WNGB01011472.1_pt1 | contig 12127 bp, 9 predicted proteins | sample 5400681 | NCBI WGS metagenome assembly WNGB01 (sample SAMN13153367, study PRJNA577476) | soil metagenome | isolation source: 115 cm soil or saprolite under grassland replicate 2 | place: USA:California | collected 2016-06-15 | reverse complement strand
AGGCCAATCACGTCTGGCTGGTCTTCGTCCTGACCGTCTGCTGGAGCGCCTACCCGACGGCGTTCGGCTCGATCATGTCGACCCTGTCGGTCCCGTTCTTCGTCGCCGTGGTGGGCATCATCCTGCGCGGTTCGGCGTATGCCCTGCGGGCGGGCGCGTGGACCCGCCGCGAGCGGGGGCTCATCGACGACCTGTTCGCGTTGTCGTCGGTCCTGACGCCGTTCGCCCTGGGCGCGGCGGTCGGCGGTATCGCCTCCGGCCGGGTGCCGGTGGGCAACGCCGCCGGCAACCTGGTCACCAGCTGGCTGAACCCGACGTCGGTCATGATCGGCGCGATCGCGGTGGCGGTCGCGGCGCACCTGGCGGCCGTCTACCTGGCGGCGGACGCGACCCGGGCCGGAGCGGCCGAGCTGGTGCGCGGGTTCCGCGTCAGGGCCCTGCTGTCCGGCGTCGCTGCCGGTGTGCTCGCCCTGGCAGGGCTGGCGGTCGTGCACGGCGACGCTGCGCACCTGTTCGAGGGCCTGACCCACGGCGCCGGCCTTGCCGCGGTGCTGGTCTCCGGCGCGGCCGGCGTCGCCACCCTGCTGCTGATCTGGGCCAGGCGCTTCGAGCCCGCGCGCTATGCCGGCGCGCTGTCGGTCGCGGCGGTGGTGGCAGGCTGGGCCGCGGCACAGCGACCAGACCTCCTCCCGGGCCTGACGGTCAGCGAGGCGGCCGCGGGCCGCGCGACGCTGATCACCGTCCTGGTCGTGGTCGGGATCGGCGCCCTCGTCCTGGTTCCCTCGCTCGCCCTGCTGTTCGGCCTGTTCCTGCACGGCAGGTTCGACCTGTCAACAGCCCCGGAAACCGCGGTCGAACGGCACCAGAGCAGCCCGCCGTCCCCGACGCTGGGGGCGGTCCTGCTCGGTCTGCTCGTCGTGGGCGCCGTGCTGGCGGTCTTCGGGGCCTCCTGGGGGCTTGCGCTGGGCATCGCCTCGCTGCTGGTCTTCGTCGCGGGCGGGTTCGTCGTGCTCGCCAGCGCCACCGCCACCGGCGAGACCGCCGACGCGCTGCCTGGGTTGACCGGTCGTCGAGGTCCGGACGAAGAGGACACCCGGCCCGTGGGTCGACCACCCGCTGTGGACCGGGGCAGCGGCGGCGTGCCCGCGCCGACCAATCGCGGTGGGGTGGGCTGGCGTGGAATGAGAGTCGGCTACGCCACGCTCGCGCTCACCGCGGCCTTCGTCTGGATCCTGCGCCGGCTCACCCGCGCCGCCCAAGCCCGCAGACGCCGTCGACAACGGCTGTTTGGAGAGCCGTGAGGGGGAAACTTTGAGTGGCATGCACGCCCGTACCTGGATCCAGGGTTGGCCGGTGTTCCGCCAGCTCACCGGCACCGATCCGCTCGGCCGCGGCGCCGCGGCGATGTCCGCGCGCTCCGCCGCGCTCACCGCGCGGACGGAGACGGCCGACCGGATGGCCCGCTCGGTCTGCCCGTACTGCGCGGTCGGCTGTGGGCAGCGCGTCTTCGTCAAGGACGAGCAGGTCATCCAGATCGAGGGCGACCCGGACAGCCCGGTCTCCCGCGGCCGGCTCTGCCCCAAGGGCTCGGCGAGCAAGAGCCTGGTCACCAGCCCCCTGCGCCAGACCAGGGTGAAGTACCGGCGGCCGTACGCCACCGAGTGGGAGGACCTGGACCTGCCGACCGCGATGGACATGATCGCCGAGCGGGTCATCCAGGCCCGCGCCGACACCTGGCAGGACGTCGACGAGTCGGGCCGCCCGCTGCATCGGACCTTGGGCATCGCCAGCCTGGGCGGCGCCACCCTGGACAATGAGGAGAACTACCTCATCAAGAAGCTGTTCACGGCGTTGGGAGCCTTGCAGATCGAGAACCAGGCGCGGATATGACACTCGGCCACCGTCCCCGGTCTGGGGACCTCGTTCGGCCGCGGCGGCGCCACCGGGTTCCAGCAGGACCTGGCCAACGCTGACTGCATCGTCATCCAGGGCTCCAACATGGCCGAGGCGCACCCGGTCGGCTTCCAGTGGGTGATGGAGGCCAAGGCCCGCGGCGCCAAGGTGATCCACGTCGACCCGCGCTTCAGCCGCACCAGCGCGCTCGCCGACGCCTACGTGCCCATCCGCGCGGGCTCCGACATCGCGTTCCTGGGCGGGATCGTCAACTACATCTTGTCCAATCAGCTGGACTTCCGGGAGTACCTGCTCGCCTACACCAACGCGGCCACGATCGTGACCGGGGACTTCCGCGACACCGAGGACCTGGACGGGCTGTTCTCCGGCTTCGACCCAGACAAGCGCGGCTACGACATCGCGAGCTGGCAGTACCAGGGCCACGAGCTGGACAGCGCCCGCCACGACACCGCCATGCAGCGTGCGACGGCCAGTGGGCTGCAGCACGAGTCGCACGGCCCGGGGGTGGCGGCCACCACCGAGCGGGACGAGACGCTGCAGCACCCGCGCTGCGTCTACCAGCTCCTCAAGCGTCACTTCTCCCGCTACACCCCGGAGGTGGTCGAGGCGGTCTGTGGGGTGCCGGCGGGGAAGTTCGAGGAGGTCTGCCGGGCGTGGACGGAGAACTCCGGCCGGGAACGCACCACCGCGTTGGTCTATGCGGTGGGCTGGACCCAGCACAGCGTCGGCGTCCAGTACATCCGCACCGGCGCGATCATCCAATTGCTGTTGGGCAACGTCGGCCGCCCGGGCGGCGGTGTCATGGCGATGCGGGGGCACGCCAACATCCAGGGCGCCACCGACGTCCCCACGTTGTTCAACCTGCTGCCCGGCTACCTGCCGATGCCCTACCACGCCAAGCACGAGACGTTCCGCCAGTGGATCGACAGCATCCGCCATCCGGGCCAGAAGGGGTTCTGGAGCGATGCGGAGGCGTACGCCGTGAGCCTGCTCAAGGCGTATTGGGGCGAGGCGGCCACCGCCGACAACGACTACTGCTATGACCACCTGCCGCGGATGACCGGCGACCACGGCACCTACCGGCAGGTGCTGGACATGATCGACGGCAAGATCAAGGGGTACTTCCTGCTGGGGCAGAACCCGGCGGTCGGCTCGGCGAACGGCAAGGCGCAGCGGCTGGGCATGGCCAACCTCGACTGGCTGGTGGTGCGCGACCTGTTCCTCATTGAGAGCGCGACGTTCTGGAAGGATTCACCCGAGGTCGACACCGGCGAGATCGTGTCTACCGAGTGCCGCACCGAGGTGTTCTTCCTGCCGGCGGCCTCGCACGTGGAGAAGGAGGGCACCTTCACCCAGACCCAGCGCATGCTGCAGTGGCGGGAGAAGGCCCTGGACCCACCCGGCGACTGCCGCTCCGACCTGTGGTTCTCCTACCATCTGGGCCGGATCATCCGGGAGAAACTGGCCGCCTCCACCCTGCCACGGGACCGTCCGGTGCTCGACCTGGCCTGGGACTACCCCGTGACGGGCGGCCAGGACGAGCCGAGCGCCGCGGCGGTGCTGCGTGAGATGGGCGGCTTCGAGGTGGCGACCGGGCGCCCGCTGTCGAGCTACACCGAACTCGAGGACGACGGCTCCACCGTGGGCGGCTGCTGGATCTACACCGGCGTGTTCAAGGATGGGGTGAACCAGGCGGCCCGGCGCAAGCCCGGCAGCGAGCAGAGCTGGGTGGCCGGCGAGTGGGGCTGGGCGTGGCCAGCCGACCGTCGCATCCTCTACAACCGCGCGTCCGCCGACCCCCAGGGACGGCCGTGGAGCCAGCGCAAGGCCTACGTCTGGTGGGACGCCGAGGCCGGTGAGTGGACCGGTCACGACGTGCCGGACTTCGAGAAGACCAAGCCCCCGGACTATCGCCCGCCGCCGGGCTCCAGCGGGACGGCCGCGCTGGCCGGCGATGACCCGTTCATCATGCAGGGCGACGGCAAAGGCTGGCTGTACGTGCCGGCCGGGCTGGTCGACGGGCCGATGCCCACCCACTACGAACCGCCCGAGTCGCCGGTCCCGAACGCGCTGTACGGCCAGCAGGCCAACCCGACGCGGGTGGTGTACCAGCGGCGCGAGAACCCCATGAACCCCAGCCCGCCGGAGGCCCATCACGAGGTCTTCCCATACGTGTTCTCCCTCAGCCGGCTCACCGAGCACCACACCGCTGGCGGCATGAGCCGCACCCTGCCCTACCTCGCCGAGCTGCAGCCGGCGATGTTCGTCGAGGTGTCGCCCGAGCTCGCCGCCGAGCGAGGGCTGCGCTACCTGGACTGGGCGCACGTGGTGACCGCGCGGGCGGTGATCGAGGCGCGGGTGCTGGTGACCAGCCGGCTCACCCCGCTGCGGGTCGAGGACCGGCTCGTCCACCAGATCTGGCTGCCGTACCACTGGGGTGGCAGGGGGCTGTCGACCGGAGACTCGGCCAACGACCTCCTTGGGATCACCCTCGACCCCAACGTGCTCATCCAGGAGGGCAAGGTCAGCACCTGCGACGTCCAGCCCGGACGGCGGCCCACCGGACCGGCGCTGCTCGACTACGTCGCCGGGTACCGGCGCCGCGCCGGGATCACCGGCGACCACCACGTCCCAATCGTCACCACGCCCGCCGCCCGGCGACCACCGAACCGCAAGCCGGGAGGCCGGGAGAGAGAGGACTGACACATGGTGGGTACCGACAGGCTGTTCGGTCCGCTGGACCCCGCCGCCGACGCGGGCTACCCCGACGCGCCGCCGCGGATGGGCTTCTTCACCGACACCAGCGTCTGCATCGGCTGCAAGGCCTGCGAGGTCGCCTGCAAGGAGTGGAACGGGGTCCCAGCCGACGGCCTGAACCTGCTCGGCATGTCGTTCGACAACACCGGCGCCCTCAGCGCGAACTCGTGGCGGCACGTCGCCTTCATCGAGCAGCAGGCGCCCACCGACGTCCAGGCACCCGGCGAGGAGCGCGTGCGCTGGCTGATGAGCTCCGACGTGTGCAAGCACTGCACGCACGCCGCCTGCCTGGACGTCTGCCCCACCGGCGCGCTGTTCCGCACCGAGTTCGGCACGGTGGTGGTGCAGGCCGACGTCTGCAACGGCTGCGGCAGCTGCATCCCGGCCTGCCCATACGGGGTCATCGACCAGCGCGAGGGTGACGGCCGGGCGTGGAAGTGCACGCTGTGCTACGACCGCATCGGCGACGGTCTGATGCCCGCCTGCGCCACGGCCTGCCCCACCGAGTCCATCCAGTACGGGCCGCTGGACGAGCTGCGCGAGCGCGCCGAGCGGCGGGTCGAGCACCTGCACGAGGTGGGGGCGGAGGAGGCCCGGCTGTACGGCCACGACCCGCGGGACGGCGTCGGCGGGGACGGCGCGTTCTTCCTGCTGCTCGACGAGCCGGAGGTCTACGGACTGCCTCCCGACCCCGTGGTCACCACGCGTGACCTGCCGGCCATGTGGCGCCGGGCCGGCCTGGCCGCCGCCGGCATGGCCGCCGCCGCCGTGGTCGCCTTCCTCGGGGGTCGGCCGTGAGCGGCCCTGGACGCGGCGGCGGCCGCGAGCGGAGCCAGGAGCGGGGCGGGGGGCGGGGCGAGCAGCTGGCGGTGCCCGAGGTGAAGCTGCAGTCCTACTACGGCCAGCCGATCGTGCGGGCACCGGTCTGGGGGCACGGCATCCCCGCCTACTTCTTCACCGGCGGCCTGGCCGCGGGCTGTTCGCTGCTCGCCGCCGGGGCCGACCTGACCGGGCGGCCCGCGATGCGGCGGGCCGGGCGGCTCGTCTCCCTGGGAGCGCTCGGCGCAAGCGCTGGCCTGCTCGTCAGCGACCTGGGCCGGCCCGACCGCTTCTACAACATGCTCCGGCTCGCCAAGCCCACCTCGCCGATGTCGATCGGCAGCTGGATCCTCGCCACCTTCGGTCCGCCCGCTGGGGTTGCCGCCATCGCGGAGTTCGCCGACCGCCTGCCGAGGCGGGGGGTGCTCGGGCTGGCCCGCCGGGTGCTGCCGCCGGCCGGGCGGGCGGCCGGCCTTGCCGCCGCCGGCGTGGCCCCGGCGCTGGCCACCTACACCGCCGTGCTGATCGCCGACACCGCCGCCCCGTCCTGGCACGAGGCCTACCCGGAGCTGCCGTTCGTCTTCGCCGGGAGCGCGCTGGCCAGCGCGTCGGGGGTTGGCCTGCTCGCAGCGCCGCCCGCCGAGACTACCCCAGCGCGCCGGCTCGCACTGGCCGGTGCCGCCATCGAACTGGCCGCCTCGCGGTCGATCCAGACGCGGCTCGGCCTGCTCAGCGAGCCCTACCGCCGGGGCAGCGCCGGCCGGCTGCTCCGCACCGGCCGCGGCCTCACGCTGGTGGGCGCGCTCGGGGCGCTGCTGGGTGGCCGCAGCCGCCTCGTCTCCGCCCTGTCCGGCGCCGCGCTGCTGGCGGCCGCGGCGGCCACCCGGTTCGGCATCTACGCGGGCGGCGTGGCCTCGATGAAGGATCCGCGCTACACCGTGGTTCCGCAGCGGCAGCGACTCGACCAGGGACGGCCGGCACGCGCCGACGACACCTGACCCGACCGGCAAGGGGGAGTCCGATGGCAGGTACGCAGGAGCCGGTTGCGGTGCTGGGCATCGGCGCGATGGGCCACGGGATGGCGACCAGCGCGTTACGTGCCGGCATCCCCACGATCGTGTGGAACCGCGAGCCGGCGGCGACCCGGGACCTGGTCGCGCTCGGCGCGGACGTCGCCGCCACCGCCGCCGACGCCGCCAGGCGCGCCGCGATCGTCGTCACGATGGTGACCGACACCGACGCGGTCATCGCGATCGCGCGCGACCAGGGCATGCTCGCTGCGCTCGCTCCGGGCGCGATCTGGGTGCAGATGAGCACCATCGGCGTGGCGGGCATCGAGCGGGTCGCGGCCATGGTGCAGGTCGAGCGTCCCGACGTGACGCTGCTGGACGCGCCGGTGTCGGGCAGCAGGGACCCCGCGGAGCAGGGCCAGCTGACGATCTTCGCGTCGGGACCCGAGGAGGCCCGCTCGCGTGTCGCTGCCCTGTTCGACGCGCTCGGGCAGCGCACCGTCTGGGTCGGCGCGGTCGGGGCTGGATCGCGGCTGAAGCTGGTGAACAACACCCTGGTCGCGTTCGCGGCGGAAGGGGTGGCCACCTCGGTGGCGCTTGCTCGCCGGTTGGGGGTCGAGACCGAGCAGGTGGTGAACGCCCTCGGCGGCGGCCCGCTGGTGTCGGCGTGGCAGGCGGCCAAGCTGCAACGGATCGCCAAGGGGGAGTTCTCGGCCCAGTTCGCGCTGTCGCTGGCACTCAAGGACGTGCGCCTGGCCCTCCAGGCGGCCGACGACGACCGCTTCGCCGCGCTTGCCGGCCTGGCCGACGAATGGCAGCAGGCCGTGGATCAGGGGCTCGGCGACCAGGACCTGACCGTGGTGACGCGCGTGCTCGAGCAGCAGGGGGGAACGCCATGACCCTGATCGGCTACACGATGCTGTGCGAGCAGGCGGGTCCGAAGCAGTTGGTGCGAGACGTCGCCCTCGCCGAGGAGGCCGGCTTCGACTTCGCGGTCATCAGCGACCATTACTCCCCGTGGCTGGATGTGCAGGGCCACTCCCCGTACGCGTGGAGCGTGCTCGGCGCTGCCGCCCAGGCGACCGACCACATTCCGCTGATGACCTATGTCACCTGCCCGATCCGTCGCTATCACCCCGCCGTCGTGGCGCAGAAGGCGGCCACCATGCAGCTGCTGTCCGACGGGCGGTTCACGCTCGGGCTCGGCGCAGGCGAGAACCTGAACGAGCACATCGTCGGCGGAGGGTGGCCGCTTGCCGGCGTGCGCCACCAGATGCTCGCGGAGGCCGTGGAGATCATCCGGGCCCTGTGGGCGGGCGGCACGGTGACCTATCGGGGCAAGCATTTCGACGTCGAGTCCGCGAAGGTCTGGGACCTGCCCGACACCGCCCCGCCGATCGGCATCGCGGTGTCGGGGCCGGGAAGCTGCCGGCTGGCGGGACGGCACGCCGACGCCATGATCGCGGTCGAGCCCCGTACCGACCTCGGCCAGATGTTCGACCACGCCGGAGGCTCCGGGAAACCGCGCATCGGCCAGATCGCCGTGTCGTACGACCCCGACCAGCAGACCTCAGTGAAGCGGGCGATGGATCAGCTCCGCTGGTTCACCGGCGGCTGGAGCGTCAACGCCGAGCTCCCGGTTCCGGCGTCATTCGACGTGGCGTCCAGGACGGTGCGCGAGCAGGACGTGTCCGCGCAGATGCCGTGCGGTCCCGACGTCGGGCGGCACGTCGCCGGGATTCGCAAGTTCGAGGCGGCAGGGTTCACCCACGTCGCGCTGGTGCAGGTCGGCGCAGACACCCAAGAGCGATTCATCACCTGGGCGGCAACGGAGCTGCTGCCCACCCTCCGAGCGGCATGACCCGGCTTCACGGGCGGGTCAGCCCGGGTTGGGGAGCGTGGGCGGCAGGGTGGCCCAGTTCGGCACGCCTAGGCCGCTGGCGGGGTCGTAGCCGGCGATGGCCTGGCAGCAGCCAACGCCGGCGAGATCGTTGCTGCCCTGCGTGACGTCGAAGAAGGCCGACGGCTGCGCCGCGGCCTTGTAGAACCAGCCGTTGGCCAGCCCGACCGGGGGACGACCGGCCTGCCGCTCCGAGGCGGCCACCAGCGCGGTGGCCGCGGCGACAAACGGCGTCGAGCCGCTGGTCCCGCCCACGGTCTGCAGCGTGGAGCTGATGACGTCGGGCCAGCCGGGCACGACGTCGGCCAGCGCGCTGACATCGGGGACCGCGCGATGGTCCTGCGCGTTCGCGCCATCCTGGTACGCCGGCCGCGGCTGCCGACGGCTCACCCCGCCGCCACCGGCCCCACTGACACCGAACACCGAGTCGTTCCACACAACCTCGGCGACACGGGTGTTTCCCGGGCCAAGGGTGAGCCGGGTGCCGCCGACCGCGGTGACGAAGGGCGACACCGCCGGATACGACAACGAGGTCCCGGGCACGCTCGTCCCACAGGTGGTCGACCCGGCGTCGCCCGCCGCCACGAACGAGGACACGCCGGTGAGCGCCGTCAACGCCAGGACGGCGTTGATCACCGCGGTGTACCCGGGCAGGCCCCGGTTCTCGGCGAACGCGCAGCCGCCGAAGGACAGCGAGACGACGTCCGGGACGCCGCGACCATCGCCCAGCGCCCGGCTGAACCCGTCAAGGAGGCCGCCCAGGGTGCTCTGCACCAGCCGCACCTGCGCCCCGGGGGCCACCGCCGCCGCGGTCTGCAGATCCAGAGACGTCTCGTCGTCGGCATGGGCGATCGCGGTGGCGACGCCGTCGCCTTGTGTCTGGGTGACGGTGGGCGGGGAGTATCCGAAGCACTGCCCCGCGAGCTTGAGGTCGTTGGATTGCCAGCCGCCGCCGAGGTCCAGGACCGTGATCACCGGCGTGCCGGAGGTGTGGGCTCGCAGCGTGTCGACGCCGTAGGCGGTCTGCACCTGCTGGGGGGTGTAGACGCGGCGCTGCCGCAACAGCGGAGCCGAGCAGTTGGCGACCAGCGGGGTGCCGGTGTTGACCGGAAACGGCCGGGCCGCCTTCGAAGGACTCGCGGTGCTGGCGGCTCCCGGACTGGGCGTGGGACGGTTCCCGCTGGGCGGACGGCTCCCCTCGGCGGTGGGGTCGTAGACCAGGGTCTGTGGCAGCAGCAGACTGGTGCCCGAGGGTTGCAGCGCAGCGGGCGTCTGCTGAGGGAGGGTGTAGGTGATGAACGGGCTGGCCGCCGTGGCCGCCTGCTTGGACAGCGGCGTCCCCAATGCCGCCTGCCACTGCTGGGTCGAGCCGGTGACGCGCCCGAACAGCCTGGTGGGGTCCGCGGCGAACCGCAGCCCGAGGGTCTTGATTGACTTGGCGACGGTGTTGATCTGCGCGTCGGTGGCGCCGAACTGACTCGCGGCCTTGTCCAGGGAGCTGAAGTGGCGGTAGTCCGACGATCCCGGCGTCGCCACGTTGGCCACGGCCTCGCCGAGCCCGCTCGTCGAACTGGGCAGCGACAGGTAGAAGGTGACCTCGCCGGCCGTGGGCACCGGCAGCGACACCGGCGTGGGGGCGCTGCGCGACGTGCATCCGGATCCCAGCAGGGACACGACGACCAGGGCGGCAACGGCACAGCCACCACGAAAGCGCATCCAGACAACGTACCAACCCGGCCAGGCGCTCTCAATGGGCGATCGCTTCGGTGGTCGGTCCACATGCCCTCCTTGTCGGGCCGCGCGCCCACAGGGGCAGGTGATAGCCGCTGGCGATATTCAGCACGGCCGCCCAGGTGAGGTACATCAGCCACAGCCCAACCGCGAGATGGAAGAACCCGAGCGCCCGCTCGGCGGTCGCGCCCAGATCCCGGCGCCTGCGCGAGGCGACCGGCTCCGGGACGCTCCTATCGGGCCGAGGGGCCTCGACCAGGGCGGGGCTGACGTACAGGCTGGCGAAGAACTCGCTGACGTACACGCAGGTCAGGCCGATGAACAGCCCGGCAACTAGGGCATCGTGGGCCAGGAAGAACACGACCACGCCAAGCACCGAGATGATGGTGAAGGGGATCGACATGAACGCGTTGGGCCGCGGGTCGCCGCCAAAGGCCCTGCTCATGCCCAGCGCCCACCAGTGCACCCCGTAGGCGGTGAACGCCAGCGCGGTCATGTACAGCGGCGGCGCCCGGAACGACTGCAGCCACGCCAGCCCTATGAACAGGATGACGCCGGTGAGAAACTGCAGGAACCCGGGCATCCAGATGCCCCAGATACCGGTGGCCAGGTCCACGGCCCGGTCACGACCGGGGAGCTTGAACAGCTCCTGTGGACCGTAGATCAGGTACCCGGTGCCGAGCCCGAGGAACCCGACGGCAATCGGGATGAACGCGGACGGCGGGAAGCTGACCTCCTGGGCTTGGGCGAGCACGCCGATCATGGCGGCGGTCATGGCACTCCTTTCGGCCGGGCAGCCGCCCCAGCCGGCGCCCTCCGGCGGTCGGAGCCGGCTACCCCTACCCCTCCAGTTGCCACTTTGCGGCCGCGCAATCGCCGCCGCGGCCAAGACCATGGCGAGAGGACGGCATGCAGACTGAAGCGGCTTGTTTGGGTCGCGGTGCGCTGGCCGAACGGGTGGACGAGCGGCTCGGCCGCGTGGACGTGCTGCTACATCGTCACTTGACAGGCCCCGGCGGCGATGCCGCAAGCTGGTGGCAGGCTGCTTGGCGGCCCGACACGCCCCGGGGAGCAGTATGAAGCTGGGCACACCACTGACAGATACGTGGCGGACGATCGTTCCCGCCAGCGAGGATCCGCACGGCCCCCTCCCGCCCCTGCTGCTCGCCCTGACCGTCGTGACCGGGCTGGTCGACGCGTTCAGCTACCTGGTGCTAGGGCGCGTGTTCGTCGCCAACATGACGGGCAACGTGGTCTTCCTGACTCTGTTGGCGAAATTGGTGGTTGTGTATGTGGGAGGGTTGGGGCCGCTGTCTGGTGTGGACGGCTGAAGGCTCTTGTGGATGGGAGGGACCGTGCTGCGGCCCATGGACGTTCCAGAGATCCCGGCGGCGACGGCGGCGTTGGCCCGGAAGGTGCATCCGCGGGGTACGGATGAGATGCGGGTGCGTGACGCGCTGGGCGCGCTGTTTCGCGACATGGACTTCACGAGCGGCGAGTTCGCCGACATGGACGCCTCGCGCGGGCAGCCGGGGCTGTCGCCGGCGTTGCTGCTGATGGTGACGATCCTGCAGTTCCGGCACAACCTGTCCGACCGGGAGGCCGCCGAGGCGGTCGCGGACCGGATCTCCTGGAAGTACTCCCTGGGCCTTGCATTGGAGGCCACCGGCTTCGACTACTCGGCGTTGTCGGAGTTTCGCGCTCGCCTGGTCGAGGGTGACCGGGCGGATGCATTGTTGAGTTTGATGCTGGAGCGGTTGAAGGATGCCGGGCTGGTCAAGGCGGGCGGGCGGCAGCGCACCGACTCCACCCACGTGATCGCCTGCGTGCGTCGGCTCAACCGCATCGAGACCGTCGGCCCAGGGTGACCCTGGCGTTGGGGTCGAGCTGGTCGTGCTGCTGGCCTTGGCCGGCGGCTGGGCGCTGGCGGGCGAGGACCCGGCGGGCGGCGCCGAGTACGTCCTGGTCGGCGTCGCGGGGCTGGCCATGGGCCTGC
>WNGB01011471.1_pt1 | contig 12128 bp, 13 predicted proteins | sample 5400681 | NCBI WGS metagenome assembly WNGB01 (sample SAMN13153367, study PRJNA577476) | soil metagenome | isolation source: 115 cm soil or saprolite under grassland replicate 2 | place: USA:California | collected 2016-06-15 | reverse complement strand
TGTCCGATCATTTCGGCCGATGCCGAAACATCTCTCCGCCCGCGCGGTTAAGAGGACGGCTTGGTAACGGACCGTGGCTGATGACATTTGAATACGTGCTTCTCCTCGTGCTCGCCACGCTCTGGGGCGCGTCCTATTCCCTGATCAAGGTTGGCGTCGAGACGATTCCTCCCGTGACGTTGATTGCAGCGCGCACCTTGATCGCGGCTGCCTTGCTTCTCGCCATTGTGCGCTGGCGGGATCTCAGCTTTCCGCGTGATCGCGTGACATGGCGGCGGTTTCTCATCCAGGCCTGCCTGAACAGCGCCATTCCGTTCACGCTGATCGCCTGGGGTGAGCGACAGGTCAATGCCGGGCTCGCAACCGTGCTCAATTCGACGGCGCCGATCTTTGTCTTTCTGCTCACCCTCGCGATCACGCGCCATGAGCCGGTCACGCTGCGAAAGCTTCTCGGCGTCGTATCCGGCATGGCCGGCGTGTGCCTCATTATCGGCGCTGAGGCGCTGTCGGGATTTGGCGACCAGTTGCTGGCGCCGCTCGCGATCGTGGCGGCGGCCATCTGCTATGCCGGCGCGGCGATCTTCGGCAAGACGTTCAAGGATCTCGATCCGATCCTGCCGGCGGCGGGCTCGCTGATCTGCGGCGCAGCCATTCTCCTTCCGGTCAGCCTGGCGATCGACCAGCCATGGACCTTGTCACCATCGCGCGATTCGATGCTTGCCCTGATCGGCTTGTCGGTATTCTCAACTGCGCTGGCGCTGGTGATTTATTTCAGGCTCGTGCACACGCTCGGATCGGTCGGCGTGACCTCGCAAGCCTATCTGCGGGTGCCGATCGGTGTGGCGATCGGCGTGATCTTTCTCAGCGAACAGCTCACGGTCACGGCCTGGCTAGGCCTCGCATGCGTCGTCGTCGGTGTGGCCACCATGACGGCGCCACGCGCTCACGCACTTCGCTGAGCTGCAACGCCGACAGGGCCTCAATGGGACATCAAGGTCGGCACCGTCATGCTGGCGAGAATGGCGCGGGTGGCGCCTCCCAGGATGAATTCACGAAGCCGCGAGTGCCCGTAGCCACCCATCACCAGCATGTCGGCGCCAGTGTCGGCCGCGTGCGACAGGATCACGCTTGCCACGTCAGTATCGCCTGACGCAATCCGCGTGAGGCTGACATTGCGGTAGTGGCGCGCGAGATGGCCGGTGATGTCGGCGCCCGGAATTTCATCGCTCTTGAGCTTTCCGCCCTCGACGATAAGAACCTCGACCGCTTTGGCGCGCGAGAGGAAGGGCATGGCATCGGCAGCCGCGCGCGCGGCGGTCCGGCTGCCGTCCCAGCACAGCATCACGCGATCGGCCTTGAAGGGCGCGCTCTGGATATAGGGCACCACCAAGACCGGTCGCCCGGAATCGAACAGCGCCTGCTCGACGATCAATGCCTCCGGGCCGTCCGCTTCCGGCTTCGCCTGCGCCACGATGGACAGGTCGAACCGGCGCGCGATATGGGCGAAGCGCGTGGCGACGCCTGCCATGCTCGACCCGACAATGCGGGTCTCCGAGCGAACAGAAACGATGCGTGCTGCACCGTCAAACCTGCTGGTGGCCGCGTTGGCGGCGCGCTCGTTCTCGGCCCGCTGGGTGTCGATCACGTCGGGCGGGACGTCGTCCATCAGCGCGGCGGGCATGATCGGATCGTATTGGAAGGCGATGCCGGCAGCATGCGCGGTGAATGCGCTGGCAACCGAAAGCGCAAATTCGGCGGCCGGGTCGGGCCCGGCCTCAAGCGCAAGATTGACGACCAGATCCTTGATCATGCACGGCTCCTCAATGCCGCTTGAAATACTGGACCGCGCGCTCGTGCTCGAGCGCGGCTTCGCGCGTTGAAAACGTGCCAAGATTTCGGCGCCTGCCGGTCTTCGGGTTCTTCTTGCGCGAATAGAGGCGGTACTTGCCCGAGGAAAGCTTGCGGATCATAGCGGCTCCTCCTTGCAAATCGTGGCCCCGTCCTTGCGCATCGCGGCACTCACGGCGACGGCCGTATTCAGAATTTATGCTTGGCGTGGCAGTGCCGGATGAGCTTCGTCTGCATGAGAGGAATGTTTTCTGCGATCGGACGGAGATTGACGCGGGTCAAACCGGCAAGGGAGCGCTCATTGCAGGCTCGCTTATGTCGGGTACCCGACGCTTGCGACACAAGTTGATGTGGAACAAAACCGTGGCCCGCTTGTTAAATCGGTCGTGAGATGTGAACTGTAAGTAGCGTCCACGATTTTCGCAAAGCAGCTCCGCTGTACATTTGGGGTGGTGGCAGGTCCGGTGGCAACACCGGGCCTGCATCGCATTTGGAGACGGCCTGGCCCCGCCATTGGTCTCCTATGCGACGCGTCTTGCCGCAGCGCCTTTGATCCAGTCGTGATGGATCGGACCAAGTTCCTGAGCGCTCTTCCGGCGAGCAAGGAAATCGACAGCGACAAGGAAATCGACAGCACTCTGTGTGCTGGCGGAACGATTCAGCAAAGCACTCGTTCTCCCTGCAATCCACAGGCACGTGAGAATGAGGAGCTCGGCCATGCGCGAGAGTGATCGCCAATCCGACAGGTCTCATGCTCACAGCCGAAGGAACTTCCTCATGGTCACTGCATCGACTGCGGCTGTGCCGGCGCTCGGGCGTGCGGCGAGCGCGCAGGCGACCTCGCAGGGTGTGAGCGCAAGCGCCTCCAGCGATCCCGTGAGCTTCGTGCTCGAGATCAACGAGCGCCAGCATCGCGTCGCGCTCGATGCGCGCACGACATTGCTTGACGCGTTGCGTGAGCACCTGGGCCTGGCCGGCACCAAGAAGGGTTGCGACCAGGGACAGTGCGGCGCCTGCACGGTGCTGGTGGACGGCCGGCGCGTGCTGTCGTGCCTCACTCTTGCGGCGAGCGTCCAGGATCATTCGATCACAACGATCGAAGGAATTTCTGGCCCGGACGGCGAGCTGCATCCCATGCAGCAGGCCTTCATCGAGCATGACGCCTTTCAGTGCGGCTATTGCACGCCGGGACAGATCATGTCTGCCATCGGCTGTGTGAATGAAGGGCATGCCGAAAGCGACGCTGCGATCCGCGAGTACATGAGCGGGAATATCTGCCGTTGCGGCGCTTATCCCAACATCGTGGCGGCCGTGAACCAGGCCAAGCTCAGCACGCGTGCTTGAAGGACAAGCGAAGGACAAGGCGATGCGTCCTTTTATATTCGATTCAGCAGCAACCCCTCGGGAAGCGATCGAGACGGCGCAGGCGTGGAATAGTGGGACCGGAACCACGCATTTTCTCGCCGGCGGCACAACCCTCATTGACCTTATGAAGCTCGATGTGATGCGTCCGGAACGCCTGATCGACATCAATCCCCTGAGTTCATCCGATTTCGGACGGATATCCATCGGCGAAGGTGGGCTCTGGATGGGCGCGCTGGTGCACATGGCAGACGCGGCCGAGCACCCTGACATTGTCCGTGAATTCCCCGCCGTGGCTCAATCGTTGCAGCTCGCCGCCAGCCAGCAGATCCGCAACATGGCGACGCTGGGCGGCAATGTTCTGCAGCGGACGCGTTGTCCCTACTTCCGGGATGTTTCTTATCGCGAGTGCAACAAGCGCAATCCCGGGTCAGGCTGCGCGGCGCTCGACGGCTTCAGCCGCTCACATGCCGTGCTCGGAACGAGCGCTCAGTGTATCGCCTCATATCCGGGTGATTTTGCGCAAGCGCTGATCGCACTCGACGCCATGGTCGATCTGGCGGGTCCAGGCGGCGTACGGCGGATGCCGTTTGCGGAGCTCCATCGTCAGCCCCAGAACAGGCCCGACCTGGAGACCGTGATTCAGCCGGGTGAGCTCATCGTGTCCTTTTTCGTGCCGGCCACGCCCTTGGCTCGCCGATCGGTGTTTCTCAAGGTGCGGGACCGGGAATCCTATGAATTCGCGCTCGCCTCCGCGGTCGTGGGACTGGATCTGAACGACGGCGTCGTTCGTGACGTTCGGATCGCACTCGGCGGCGTGGCCACGGTGCCGTGGCGTGCGGTGCAAGCCGAAGCAGTGCTCAAAGGCAGCGCGCTTGACGAGGCCACTCAGGACGCGGCCGCGCGGGCTGCATTCTCGGGCGCGCAGGCGCGCGAGCACAATGGATTCAAAATAGAGCTGGGCAAGCGGACGCTCAAACGGGCGCTCGCGCAGGCCGCCGTCATGGAGTTCTGACGATGAACGCCGCAGCACCTCAGCCGAAAGAGAACATGGGCGCGCCGGCGCCGCGTTACGATGCCCGCTTGAAGGTCACCGGAGAAGCGCGCTATTCCGCCGACGTGCCCATGACCAATCCTGCCTTCGCCTTTCTTGTGACCAGCAGTATCGCGAAGGGCAAGCTGGTATCGCTTGATCTGGCCGAGGCACGCACCGTTCCAGGAGTGATCGATATCCTGACCCAGGACGATGCATCCGTGCTCCATGGCGGCAAGTTCGGGCAGGATGCCGCGACGTCAATTGACCAGCTGGGACCAGAGATTGCGCATGACGGCCAGATCATCGCGCTGGTGCTGGCTGACAGCTACGAGGCGGCGCGCGAAGCGGCCTACAAAGTCCATGCCAACTATGCACCCGCGCCGGCAAGCGCGACCTTCGGCTCTGATGGGCTGAAGGTCGAGGATGCGACCAAAGTTTCCGCGCGGCACCGCGAGCTGCCGCACAAGGGCGATGCCGAAGCCGCGCTCGCCGCGGCCGACGTCGTCATCGACGCCGAATACGGCACGCCCACGCAGCATCACAATCCGCTCGAGCTCTTCTCCACCACTTGCGTATGGGAAGGCGACAAGCTCACGATTTACGAGCCCAGCCAGTTCGTTTACGGCCTCAAGAACGGTGTCGCGCAGCGGCTCGGGATCGATGCCGACAATATTCGGGTCGTCAGTCATTTCGTGGGTGGCGCCTTCGGCTCCAGGGGCTCCATGACGCCGCGTACCGCGCTGATCGCGCTGGCGGCGCGCAAGCTCAACCGGCCGGTCAAGCTCGTCCCCACGCGCGATCAGGGCTTCACGATTGCGACCTATCGGGCGGAGACGCACCATCGCGTGCGCCTCGGCGCCCGGCGTGATGGCAAAATGGTCGGCTACAGCCACGAAGGCTGGGAGGTGAGCTCTCGGCCCGACGCTTATGTGGTGGCAGGAGTGAAAGAAAGCGCCCACCTCTATGGGTTTGGCGATGTAGCAACAAAGGTGAACATCGTTCGCGCTGATCGCAACACGCCCGGCTTCATGCGGTCTCCGCCGGTGGTGCCGTACATCTTCGCGCTCGAGAGCGCGGTCGACGAGCTTGCGATCAAGCTTGCGATGGATCCGGTGGAGCTGCGGCGGGTCAACGATACTATGGTTGACGGGGTCACCGGCAAGCGCTGGTCAAGCCGCTCCCTGATGAAGTGTTACGATCAGGCGGCCGAGGCGTTTGGCTGGAAGCAGCGCGATTCGCGGCCTGGATCGATGCGGGACGGCGACTGGCTCATTGGCTGGGGCTGCGCGACTGCCGTCTATCCGACCCACGTCGGTGCCGCGACCGCGCGGGTGCGATTGCGCTCGGATGGCACCGTCCGGGTGCAGACCGCCGCGCACGAGATCGGCAATGGAGTCTACACGGTGCTGGCTCAGCTCGCGGCCGAGCGGCTCGGTGTGCCGCTGGCTTCGGTGACAGTCGAGGTCGGTGACACCAATGTTCCGCCGGCGCCGGTTGCGGGCGGATCGAACACGACTGCCAGTACCTGCTCCGTCGTGCTGAAGGCCTGCGATGCCATCCGCGACAAGCTGTTCCGCGTGGCGTCGACGGCCAACGAGGGCCCGCTCGCGGGTCATTTCATCACCGAGATCGACCTGCGAGATGGTCGCCTCGTCACGCTTCACGATGCAAAAAGCGAGCCGATGGCGGATGTGTTCAAGCGCGCGGGCGTCAGCGCGATCGAGGAATACGCTGAGTTCGTGCCGCCAGGTGTGAAGCCTGAAGCGGTTGCCGACCTCTACAAGGGCAGGTCGACGCAGACTGGAGGTCCCGAGGGCGAATACATCATGTACGCGCTTGGCGCCGAGTTCGTCGAGGTGCGGGTGCATGCTCTCACGCGCGAGATCCGCGTCCCCCGCATCGTCGGCGCGTTCGCGGGCGGCCGTCTGATGAACACGCGGACGGCACGCAGCCAGTTTGTCGGCGGCATGGTCTGGGGCATTTCGTCCGCGCTGCATGAGGCCACCGAAATCGACCGCGAGCGCGCGCGCTACATCAACGACAACTTCGCTGACTATCTGGTGCCGGTGAACGCCGACATTCAGCAGCTCGAGGTCATTCTGGTCCCTGAGCACGACGACATAGTCAATCCGGCCGGCGTCAAAGGCATTGGCGAGCTCGCCAATGTGGGCACCGCGGCGGCGGTTGCGAATGCGGTCTACCACGCCACCGGCATCCGCGTGCGCGAGCTGCCGATCAGGCTGGAGAAGCTCTTGGCATAAGCTTTTGCCTGTCCAACCAACTGGCGGCGTGCCGGCGATGGAAGCTGGCTCACGCTTGCTCGGCCACGATCTCCTCCTGGCTCGGCTCATGCAAAATGATTCCCTCGAGCGGATCGCAATCGTCCTCCCAGGCTTTGCGCGCGAGCGCGCGCAGGGTGTCGGCGTAGCCCGCCTCCCAGCGCTTGCGGATGCCTGACGGCGTGAAGTCGATGTCCTTGTTGTGGTTCTCGTTGTCGAGACGCGGCGCCAGCAGGCGCACCACATGCATGCGCGTGAGGCAGCCATATTGCGACAGGTCTCCGGCGAGCGCGCGCTTCTCTTCAGGGACAAGCTTGGCCAGCTCCGAGATCACATGGCGGAGCTTGTGGGCCTGGCTCTGGCGCGCAATGTGGCTCGCCACGCGGCTCGAATACTGAATGTCTTTGTGGCGGTGCAGCACCTGCCAGATGGTCTCGGGCTCGGGTCCGACCGGGTTCCACATGTGGACCGCAAAGATCAGCGAGTTGCGCCGCGGATTGTCCTCGAAGATCACCTCGGTCGGCGTGTTGGAAAGAATGCCGCCGTCCCAATAGAGCTCGCCGTCGATGCGCACGGCTGGAAACGCGGGCGGCAGGGCGCCGGAGGCCATGATGTGGCGCGCCGTGATCTGAGATGTTCCGCTGTCGAAGTAGCGCATCTGGCTCGTGCGCACATGCGCGGCTCCAACCGTCAGGCGCGGCTTGCAGCGTGTGATCAGGGAGAAGTCGACCAGGTCGCTCAGCGTTCTCTCAAGCGGCGCGGTCGAATAGAAGCCGGCGCCATCGGCGCCGAGGCGCATGTGCGAACCGAAAAAGGCGAGCGGATTGGGCTCGAAGAAACCGGGGATGCCACCCAGGATCGTGGCCCAGTAGTTGGCGGTGTCGGCGGCGCCCGGCCAGGTCGAGCGGCTCCACAATTCCTTGCGGCGCATCCGTCGCCAGAATTCCTCCAATCGCTCAAGGCGATGCTCGGGCTCGTTGCCGGCAATCAGGCTGGCATTGATGGCGCCGATCGAGGTGCCGATGATCCAGTCCGGCTCGATCTTCGCCTCATGCAGCGCCTGATAGACGCCGGCCTGGTAGGCGCCGAGCGCGCCGCCGCCCTGAAACACCAGCACGACCTGGCGGTCGTTGAACGGGCGCGTGCGCGCCTTGGTGGCGCGCTCGCTCTTGAGCGGCTGGCCGTCCAGGACCTCGACGATCTTGTTCATGGCGTCCTCCCTTGTGTTGGTTTGCGAGGATCGCGCTCAGTGCGCGGTCCAGCCGCCATCGACCGGCAGCGCGATGCCGGTGATCGACGCGGCGGCGTCGCCGGCGAGGAACAGTGTGAGCGCGCCAATCTCCTCGACGGTGGCGAAGCGCTTGTTGGGCTGCTGCGCCAGCAGCACGTCGCGGATCACCTGCTCGCGCGCAATGCCATGCGCCTTGGCCTGGCCTTCGATCTGCGCCTCGACCAGTGGCGTGTAGACATAGCCGGGGCAGATCGCGTTGCAGGTGATGCCCTGCTCGGCGGTCTCGAGCGCAATCACCTTGGTCAGCCCGACGATGCCGTGCTTGGCGGCGACGTAGGCCGACTTGAACGGCGAGGCGACGAGGCCATGGGCGGAAGCGACATTGATGATGCGGCCCCACTTGTTGGCAAGCATCGCGGGCAACGCCGCGCGCGTGGTGTGGAAGGCCGATGACAGATTGATGGCGAGGATCGCGTCCCACTTCGCGAGTGGGAAATCCTGGATGGGCGCGACATGCTGGATGCCGGCATTGTTCACCAGGATGTCGAGCCGGCCGGCCGATGCCAGCACGTCCTCGATCATGCCCTGGATGGCATCGGGCTTGGACATGTCGGCGGCCGAATAGGACACCCTGACGTTGAAGTCGGCCGCCAGCTCGGCTTGCGCGGCCGCAATATCCTCCGGCTTGCCGAAGCCGTTGAGCACAACCGCTGATCCTGCTGCCGCCAGCGCCCGCGCAATGCCCAACCCGATGCCGCTGGTCGATCCGGTGACAAGGGATACTTTTCCCGCGAGTGACTGTCCGGTAAGAGTGTTTGGGTGTTTCACGGCGATATTCATGACACGGCAGACTCCCTTCTGGTCGCTGCTTTTGCCGATGAGCATGGGCAAGCGGCCCGCTCGACTGGGCGCGATATTGCCCGAGCGGCACCGCGGCTTGAAAATGCCGATTGGCTAAAGCGTTGATAGGTTGCCGCTATGGAGATGCATCAGGTTCGATATTTCCTGGCCGCCGTCGGCGAGCTGAATTTCACCAAGGCAGCCGACAAATGCAACGTGTCGCAGCCCTCGCTGACCCGCGCAATCAAGCAGCTTGAGGGCGAGCTGGGCGGCGACCTGTTCCGGCGCGAGCGGCCGCAAGCCCAGTTGACCGAGCTTGGCCACCGCATGCTGCCGCTGCTCAGGCAATGCTACGACAGCGCCATCTCGGCCCGTTCGCTCGCCACCGCGATCAAGGGCGGCGAGGTGGGGGCGCTGCGGCTCGCGCTCTCGCGCACGGTCGGGCTCGATCTCCTGGCGCTGCAGTTCTCCGAGCTCAGGCGGCTGTTCGCGGGCCTGGAGATGAAGATCCTGCGCGGCACGGCGGCCGAGGTGGTCGAGCTGCTCAAGAAGGGCGATGCCGAGCTCGCAGTCGCGGGGGCGATCGAGGACACCTGGGATCGTCTCGACAAGTGGCCGTTGTTCACCGAGCGCTTCGGGCTGATCGTCAATGCGCAGCATCCGCTGGCGGCAAGCCAGCAGGTCCATGTCGATGATCTCAAGGAGCAGCGGTTTCTGCGCCGGCCTTATTGCGAGGATGCGGCGCAGGCGAGTGCGCTGCTGAGCAGCCACGGCGTCGACGCCGAGCGCGGCCATGACGTGGCCTCGGACGAGGATCTCATTGCCCTCGTCGAGGCCGATTTCGGTGTGGCGCTGGTGCCGCGCAGCCTGCGCCTGCCAGCCGCGCTCAAGCTCGTGCCGGTCGACCAGCTCGAGCTTTCGCGCACGGTCTATGTCTATGGCGTCGCCGGGCGTCAACGCACCGCAGTCGCCGCCGCGATGCTCAAGATGCTGCGCGCCGCCGACTGGTCGCGCTACTGCGGCTGAGATCAGCTCCGCAAGGCAGCCAGGAGATCGTCGATTGCCATGCGGCGGCGATAGTCGGGATCGACGAAACGCGCCTTGATCCGCCCATCGTGCCCCACCACAAAGGTCGCGGGGATCGGCAGCATCCAGGCGTCGTTGCCTTGAAACGATGGCAGATCGTGCCGTCCCTGCATGAACGTGCGCAACTCGTCGCCGACAAAGATCGTGAGGTTGAGCGAGAGCGCGTAACCGTTGTCGATGTCGGTGAGGATCGGAAACCGCACGGCGGCCTGGTCCCTGATCTCGGCGGTGAATGGCTGGCGGTCCGGCATGATGGCGACGATCTGGCCGCCTGACTCGGCAGCCTTCGCGTGTGCCTGGGCCAGCGCCTTGATGCTGATCCGGCAATACGGACACCAATGGCCGCGATGGAACGTCACCGCCACCGGACCGGCCGCGGTCAGCTGCTCAAGGTTGACCATCCGGCCGGTGTCGTCAGGCAGCACGAAGGGCGGCATCAGATCGCCCGGCTGCGGCGCCTGCTCGCCGGCACCGTTCTGCCGCAACCGCTCGATCAGCCGGTCGACTGCGGCCGCGAAGTCAGGGCGTCGCAGGCGCAGCGATTCCGAGAACGCTTCGAGCTGCGCGCCAAGCGAGGCGTCCATGGCGCGAATGCGTTCGAAGGATTCCCCAAATCGCTCGTTGGGCATGTCGGTATCCATTCAGAACAGCTCGATCTGACGCGGCGATTCGCAGCGGTGAACGCCAACGACGATATTAGCGTCAATTAGCAGGCGCAGATAGGCTGCCGGATCGGATGCGGGATCGCAAGCGGCCGCTGCCGCCGTCGCTGCCGCGAGCGGCGCACCGTCGATGAGCTGGCGCAGGAATGCGTAGCCACCTGCGGACAACGGCATGACATCGACATCGAGGAATGGCCGCGCGACCAGCGCGGCTTGCGGCCCCCACTGGGCGACGACGCCATCGCTGTCACCAACCTGATTTGCGGCCCAGACCGTCACGATGGGGAAGCGCGATGCGACGAGCGAGACCGACGGATGCAGCAGCACGCCGAGCTCGCGCATGCGCGACGATGACAGCGACGCCAATGCGGCCCTGCCGATCGGGCGGGCATCGGCAGAGCGCATCGCACGGGCGCGCGCGGCTTCGATTTCGGCGACGTCCGCCAGGTATTCGAACGATGCCGCGCGCCCAAGGCTTCGCAGATAGCCCGGAAACGCCTCGCCAAAATGCAGGACAGTCGACAGGTGCGACGGCTGGGCGCGAACGAAGCGGCGGGCGGTCGCCAGGAATGATTCGTCGCCGGCCAGTCGCCGCACCACCGGATAGCGCGCCGCCAGTGCCCGGATCAGCAGGCCGATGACGTCGTTGCCGAAATGCCGTGATGCGCGTGCGCGCAGGCGCCGGGCTGCATCAATCGGTGCCGGCACGCCCGTGAACGGGTCGAGCAGCGTGGAAGCGACATTGCGCTCAATCTGGGCAACGGCATTCATGGGTGCTCATTCCTGTGTCGCTTGGCGGACGAGCTCGCCTTTGTCTGCTTGCGAGTATCTTTGCGCATCGCCAAGGGCGCGCGCCACCTCGCCGGCAAAGATCGGAAAGGGCGGCACGTCGTTGTCCCAGTCGATCTGCCATTGCAGCGGCGGCGACGAAACGTCGGCGCGGAGACCGCGGATCGCGCGTCGCGCCCGTTGTAGAGCGCTCAATGCGCGCTGCCGAAGCGTCGGCGACTCAGGCGAGCGAGGCTTGCTCATCGCACGCTGGATGTAGCCCGCCACGGTGACAGGCATGTGATGGACGAAAGGGGCGGCATTTGCGGTCATAACGGGGCCTTGGCGTGTCGGATCGGGCTCATCGACCGCCCCATTGAACAACGCCCGGCGCCACAAGGGAAATACCGATCCGCAATGGCTGCCATAGCCGCCGCGCATCCATGGCTGGGCCAGGCCCACGCAGGCGGGAGACCACATGCGTGTAACCATAAACGGGGCCGCACCGAAGTTGCTGACACACATCACGGATAGCAGGAGACACGACCATGCTTTCGAAGACGATCGCCCTGGCGCTTTTTACCATGCTGCTCGGCGCGTCCGCATCAACCAGCACGAATGCCCGCACCGCAACGATCGCCAGCATTGGACACAGTCTGGCGGTTTGCGATGACGGAAGCTCCCCAGCGCAAGGCTGCAGTGGCCGGCGGTGCGTTTCGGTCGAGGCTTCGGCCGGCTCTTGGGCCGGCGCGCGCACAGCGGGGCCGACATTCCCAATGCCGTGCCGGCCGATCGCGAGCCTCGCCCGCAATCCCGTCGCCTGATGCGATGCAGCATCGGGCGCAAAGACGACCAAAGCAGTCACGATCAAGTGATATGGCGACATGCGGGAGCGGCTCATTTGCCGGCCAGTCCCTCATGTCGCCAGGTGGTTCGATGCGCCACGTGCTTCGACGCGCCACGTGCTTCGACGCGCCACGTGCTTCGACGCGCCACGTGCTTCGACGCGCCAAATG
>WNGB01048260.1_pt1 | contig 12129 bp, 11 predicted proteins | sample 5400681 | NCBI WGS metagenome assembly WNGB01 (sample SAMN13153367, study PRJNA577476) | soil metagenome | isolation source: 115 cm soil or saprolite under grassland replicate 2 | place: USA:California | collected 2016-06-15 | reverse complement strand
AGGCTCTCGACCTCATCCCGCGACAATTGCTTCAAGCCTGCAGTGAGCTTCTCGACACGAGTCGCCCGCCGCCGTTCGACGAGCTCGCGCGCGTTCGGTGTCGCCCTCCAACGGCCGTCTTTTGCTTCGTCGGCCAGGCCGCGTCTGCGAAGCTCGGCAAGACTGCGAGCGACGAGCTCTGGCGTCGTCCGCTCGGTGACCGCCAAGTCCTCCAGACGGAGCGGGTGCGCGAAAATGAGTACCATAATGTTCTCCCATTCGGCGCCACCGGCATCGCCGGCGCTTTCCGCGAGCCGGAGCGCTTGCCAGAGGTGATAGTGCGCCGAATGGAAAAACGCGGCGAGCAGCGTCAGGTCGGAATCGGGGTCGTCCATGGAAGCAGGTTCCCAAGATACCGCGAGCGACACGGTAGATCACTCCCGCTTCGACCCCCGCTCGCGTACCACGTCTGCAATCGGTTTTCCGCCGATGTACACATTCTCGATGACACCGATCCCATCGCGGACCCGCACGCTGGCGTAGGCGTCTCGCTGCGCGTCACCGGTGTGCTCTCTGTAAACAAGCTCGGCAGCTGGGGCGATGTCTTCTTCCAGATAGAAACGATCGAAAGGGATCTCCACTTGGACAGCGTCGGCATTCGGACATGGATAGGGCGAATGCAGTGTCAGATAGGCTTGGCCTCGCTTGGCCGACCCGTCGACGATGCCCAGCCGTGCGAATCCGTCGGGGCCCGTCTCCACAGGTACGTCGACCGTTCGGTCGGCCCACGTCATGAGAGAGGCTGCGGCGACTGGCGCGCAATGTTGCTCGAATCGCAAGGCGATGTATCGTCCACGAAATGCGTCGTATGGATCGACTGGCGCCATACGAAACCGGAAGGTTTCACCGGTGCGCATCACCCGCTCGTGCTGGACGATCACGTAAGTGGGTACACCCAGCTCTGCCAGCACCGAAGCCGCGAGAGCTGCCAGCCAAGGAAGCGAAGCCCTCATGATCGAGCTTCCGTCCTTTGCCGCCGAGTCAAGGCGACATTGGCGATCAAGAACGCCGAACCGACCGCAATGAAGCCAAGCCCGCGTACGACGAAGCTCAATTCGCTGTCGAAAAACCTGGTCACGATGAGAAGTGCGATGATGGCCATACCCACATTCGCCATGCCGAGTCTCGCCCTCGAGACTCCCGCCCACAGAGTCATCACGCCGAGAACGAGGAGATAGGCGTTGAAAAGCGCCATCGCCGCGCCGACCGACGCTCGAGCGATGAGCTGGCCGAGCGCGACAGCGATCGCGAAGCCGCCAAATCCCGCCTGCCAACCGACGCCCCGCCGCATGAGCAGCCAGCCGGCGCAAAGGCCGGCGACCGGGAGCGTGAGCCAGATCACGAGCGTTCCGGCGGCGGTGACCTGCTCGCCGGATACGACGGTCGCATCCCGCCAGAAATCTTCGAAGGTCAGAATGAGCGCGACGACTAGGATCCCCAGCCCACCTGCGGTCTGGAGCGGTCGCTTCCAGAAGGTCGGCGCGTCGTCGAACCAGACGGCGCCCACGGTGTACATCACGGTGAACGACAAGCCATAGCCGGCGCGCCACAGCCCCGACGCGCTCCTGTCCAAAATGAGCCCGGTCGCGATGGACACGCAGGCGGCAAGCACCCACCCGGCCAGAGCGACACGAGGCTGGTACCGATCGCGCCGCACGAGACCCCAAAGATAAGGCGCGAGCAGCGCCGCGAGGAACCAAAACCACGCGGGCTCGTGGCGCGTCTCCCAAGCGTGGACGGTCCACACGGTGATGCCGGCGAGATAGAGAAGCGCGGGCAGGCACGCTTGCATGAGATACACGACGAGAAGCCCGAGCAGCGTCCAGGTCAGCATGAAGCGGCCGAAATCGCCGGCCAGGTTGTACGTCTGTGCCACGAGAGCGATGCTCGCACCGATGGCGAGCGCCCAGTACGCGCCGACCCCCTCCCGCCACGCCGCGCTCTCCACCTTTCGCAAGAGTACGAACGCGCCCAGAGCTTGCCCGACGAGCAGCGGCGCAAACGACAGTACGGCGCGCGCGCCGCGCGAGAGCTCGTCCCAATTGTGTGCAATGAGGAGAATGATGCCCGCGCCGATGAGCGCGCCGCCGAGAATGCCGAAGAGGAGTAGCGTCCACCGTTTTCGCCTTGCTTCCTCCTGTTCGCCGTAATGTCGATGCAGACGTTCCGCCGCGTCGTCCGTGAGGATCCCACTCCTTACGAGGCTCGGTAGTTCCGAGTACAGCCACCGAACGTGCGCACGATCCATGTGGTCGAACGACTATACTAGCGTAGGGTGCTGGTGCGCCGTTTTCCTGATATCGTCGCGACCCCGATGCTGCGGCGAGCCACTTGGGTGCTTTCGATCGGCATTGCCATCTGGCCGGCTCTCGCCGTCGCCCAAAGCGGCACCGGTGAGCGGCGGGCCATGGCGCTCGGATTCAATCTCGATTTATTTCCAACCGTGATCAGTGCCGTCAACGGCAAGCTTGGTTACGCGCCACAAGTGTGGTTGGGCGTCGAACCGGTGCGCGTTCGATTCGTCGGCGCTCATCTCGAGCCGCCGGACGCGCTGGCCTTCGCAGACGCGGGGTTTCGGAATCCAACGACCACGGCGCTGGCGATGATTCTCGACTACACCTCCGGCCCCCACTTCGACGGATTCTGGGCAGGAGCCGGTTTCGAAATTTGGTTGCAGAGCATCGAGCACGACAACGTCGCGGGAACCGCGCGCTGGACGAGCGCGGTCTTCACCGTCGGCGGCGGTTACATCTGGCGATTTTCGGGCAACTTCTTCCTCGATCCATGGCTCGCCGTGCACGCGACGCTGAACCCCCAAACCGTCACCCTGGGCACGTTCGAACACAGGCCCTTTCCGATCATCGCCGATGCGTCCCTCAAGGTGGGGTGGTTCTACGATCTGTAACCATCCGACGGACTCCTACGTCTGCGGTACGAGCATGAGCGTGACCAGCTGACCGTCGACGTGGCACTCGTCAGCGGTAACCGTCACCATCGTCGTTGCTGATTGAAACCCAGTTTTCGACGCGGTCACCGTGAATGTACCCGCTCGTTCGTAGGGGCCTGCATACGTGCACTCCGGTCCGCCGAAAGTCATGAGGGTGGTGACGTCGTTTCCATTCTGAGCCACCACGTCGGCATCGCAGATGCGGCCCGATGGCCCGAGCACCGTGACGGTGAGCGACGCCCGCGCTTCGGTCGTGCAGGCGTGCGTTCCAGTGCTGCCGCATCCCACGGCAAGAACGACAAGAGCCGACGTCACTCCGAGCACTACCCAAGTCGATCGCATGAAGCCTCCACGAGAGAATGCTGCAGGTCCCGTAGGCTCGGCGTGCTCGATCCAACGCGCTAGTGCCGCGATTCCATCGAGATGATGGGTGCTTCGCACGCGCGGCTGCTCGAGATGATGGGTGCTTCGCACGCGCGGCTGCGCCGCGCATCGCGGCACTAGACTGTTTTTGCTGGGCTTCGCCCAGACCCAAAATTCGCTCCGCGAATTTTCTAGTGCATCGTTTCGATCGAAACGATGCACTAGCTCGGCCCGACCAAACGGGGAGGGGCCCCGAAGGTCCCCTCCCTCGAGTGACGTCTAGTGAAACGTCTTGAAGATGTTGATGTACGTATGGTTCGGGTCGGCGTCCTGCGACCAGTACGCGAGAAGGCTGATGTACGAATTGGCCTGGGCGTAGTTGACGAGCTGCTGCGCATTGCTCGCGCTGAAGACTTCGCAGGTAACGTCGTTGACGCCGATCATGGGGGTGACCCCCACGCGAGCCGAGATGCCGTTGTTGGCGAGCTGGTTGCGCGTGGCGCTCGCTGCATCGATGGCCGCTTGGCCCATGTCCGAATAGCAAGGACCGTAGTCCATCGCCATGATGTTGACGACGTGGACGGTGACGCCATTCGCCTTGGCATTGTTCAATAGATTGATCTGCGCCGAACCTAGACCCCCACGACTGACCGCGAGCGTGTAGGTCACGTGCAAGCCGGGGTTCGCCCCCTGCAGATTGTGGAGCGCCTTGTTGCGGCGATCGACCGATGCGAAGTCGCCCTCGGTTCCGCTCTCGATATCCAGGTCCATCCACTTCAGTTGGAACTGGTTGATGACCTGCTGGTAGGCCGACTGCAGGCTGCTGACCGATCCGCAGGCCAGACCAAGCTCACGGCCACCTGCACCGCCGAACGAGATGATGGCGTCGCCACCATTGTTCCTGAGGCTCGTGATGTAGCTCCCATAGCTGTTGCAGGTGAGACAGGTATCGCCGTTCCACGCCGGCGCGCAGGAACCGTTCGAAAGCATGAAGGCCACGGTCCAGAACTTGTTCCCGGTGCTGCTGGCGAGGTTGGCGAGGTTGGTATTGTTCCAGACCGGAACGTAGGGAGCCGAGAACCGGGACGGGAAGTTACCGACCGTGGTCCCGCCGCCCGTCGTGGTGGTGGTGGTCGTGGTGCTGCTGCCGACGAGCACCGAATTCCACGTCTGCGCCGCGGTTCCGTTGCAGGTCCAGAGCTGGACATTGGTCCCGTTCGCCGTTCCGGCTGCGCTCACGTCGATGCATTTGCCGCTGTTCTGCCCGACAATCCGGTTAAACCCGTTGCTCGATTGGAACGCCCATGCCTGCGCGGAAGTGCCATTGCAGGTCCATAGTTGAATGTTGGTGCCGTCGGCCGTCCCGTTCGCACTCACGTCCACGCACTTGCCGCTGTTCGGATTGACGAGCTTGAAAAAGCCGTTGCCGAGGCTCACGGCCGTGAACTTCTGAGCCCCGCCCCCGTTGCACTGCCACTCCTGGATGTTCGTTCCGTCGGCGGTCCCCGCTCCGTTTACGTCCATACAGCTATTTGTCAGCAGTGGCAGTTTGAAATTGTAGGTCGAACCACTGGTGACCTTCTCGTCGGTGTCTTCCAGGTCCGCTCCTGATTCGTAGAGGCCGCTCCCACAGCCCGCGACAACGAGAACTACCGATACGGTGAGACAGGCATTGTTGATTCTCATTGCGCTCTCCTCCTCCGGGGTGGACACAGCTGCTGGTGATACGTGGCCACGCGACTGACCAGGCACCGTGATTCGTTCGATGGGGCACTCACATTTGTTGACGACTTATTTCGACAAAGACGACGCGTTGTTTGAATAGCGACAATGTATTCTCAACGAACAACGCTCAAGTTCGTCGTCTATGGAGCGAGGACCATGCCGAGACGCGCAGCCGTGCATCGGCGCGATGGGCGATGCAACCCATCGACTGTGATCGATGAGGCGATTGGCGATTAGCCACGATCGATTACGAACAAACTCAGCGAACGCGTCCGCGGCAGCCACGACTGTAATTGTCCGACCAGGGTGCGCGTCTCGGAGAACGAACGCCGAGCCTCGATAAGCTGACTGTCACTCACACGGCTGCTCGAGCACCCAAGCTCGCCACGACGAAAAGCGCTCTCGCACGATGGTTTCGTAGTCGGCGAGATGGTCTGCGCGCGCCTCGTCGAGCTCGCCCACCTCTGCGGGTGATAGCGGCGGGTCTCCGGTGTTCTCACGCTCGAGCAACGAGATCGCGCGCTGATCGGGCACACTCTTGCCGTCGCGCGGGGATCGCATGCTGAGCTGGCCGACGACCTTCTGCCAGAGCATCCCCTCGCTGAAGGACACCGTCAGCACGCCGCGAAACACTCCATCATGACAAGCGGTGCAGCCGAGCGCTCCGCCGAGCGGTGGACCATGATCGGCCGGATCGAGAGTGCCATTCCAATCCGGCACGCCATAGGAGAGCAACCGCTGGTTGAAGCTGAAAAGCCGTCGCAAGCCGTAGTCCGTTGCGACGCTCTCCTGACCATAATCTTCTTCTCCGTTCACGGGAGCGGATTCGGCGATGCTGCCGCGCGTCGGAATGAGTAGCCGGAGTCCGCTCGCGTGACAGGCGTAACACTTGCCGTCCAAGGACTCGGGCAGCTCCAGCTGCCACGAGCTTTCCACCTGTCGAACGACATAGTCGCGAAAGTGTACGCGCACTTTCGACAATTCGCGGCCGTTCCCATCTTTCTTCTGAACGCCGATGAAGGACAAGATTGTGGGACTCGTCACCTCGAGCCCGACCACCATCCACTGCTCGAAGCGATTTTCCGGATCGACAACGGTAATGAACATCCGCACGCCTCCTAGCCCGGAGTCGTGCGTCAGGTAAGGCCATCCATGGATCCGCGCAGCCTCTTCGATCCGCGCCCGATCGGGCAGCGCCGCGAGCAACTCGGATGGGGGATTCATCATGGCGGGAGGTTCGTCGGGTCCGGTTTGGGCGGCTAGATAGGTGGAATTGTCCTGGCGGAACCCATACGAGTCGCTTCCGTGCTGCTGCATCCAAGCGGGAAGGAATCGCCGAAGGTGGCCGGTGCACCGCTCGATGGCCGGATTGGCGGTCAGATCGCTCCCGCAGAGGCCGAGCACGGCGAGCACGTCCGTTCGTACATGGTTGGCGAAGGCTCCCAGCAACTCTTGGCAGTTGTCGAGATCGCTGCAGGTCTTGACCCAGGTATCGTCGTCGACGGTCGTGTCAATAAACCACTGCCAATCGGCTGGGCTCCTGAGGGGACATGAGGCGCTAGCGACGTAGGGTGCAGGTGCGATATCGTGTTCGACGGTGCCTCCGCCGCTGCACGCGGCAACCGCGACGAGGACTGCAAGAGGGAGCGCTCTTCTCATGGCGCCCTCCTCATCAACATCATCGAGTGTTCGCGCGCGGCGAGGAGCTCGAATTGCTCGCGGATCTCCGATGGGAGTGGAACGTGACAACGGGCGTCGAACACGAGGAAGTGCGCGCGCTCGACAGCCTCGCCCACGGATACTGCCGCGATCGGCGGCGTAACGGGACGGCTATCACCCGGCGCGCGCGCCATCGCCTCGAGCGCGTAGAGACCGGGACCGAACAGGGGGTCAGGGTCGCACGGATAATAGGCAACCTCCCGGGGTGGCGTATCGGCCGGCGGAGCATCCGAGAGCGACGCAAGTGCGAACCCGCCATAGGAGCCCAAGCGGTTCGTGTGATGGGTGGCGAACTCGAAAAAAACGAGGCCGCCTGCGACCGTATCGGTGGCATGGTCGAGGTGGTCCGCCCAGACGAGATGAGAGATGCCGTGGGCGCGCAGGCGTTTCCATACGGCGGCCGGCGACGAAGCTCCTGGCTCGCCCCAATACAACGCGCCTTGATCCCCCGAATAGTCCAGCGCCGACGCGGCCGCGAGACCAAGATGGATCTCTTCCTCGTGAACGAGGACTTTGGCACCGCGAGGCAACTCGCGGCCGATCGCCTCCCAGTCCGGATAAGAGATGAGTCGCTCGTCCGACTCCTTCGGGTCGCTCCGTGCGAAGAAGGGGACGGCGCTGCCCCACACGATTTGAAGCGCGATCAACGAACCCGTCGCGACGCGCAATACGCCACCTTCGCGCCATACAAGAACCAATACCACCGCCGTTGCCGCCGCCATCCAAGGCACGAGGACCTGCAGGTAACGATCGAATTGGTGAATCCAAAACCAGGTCGCAATGCCTGCATAGGATCCGGCGACGAGCCAAGACAGCCGGCACCGGCGCCCGAGAAAGACGAGTAGCGGCGTACAAAGGGTGAAGAGGGATCCAAAGACGGGCAAGTCGCCGTGGTACTGAGGGAAATCGTGCGGCACGAACGAAAATAGCGCGAGCGTCCTCGCCATCTCGAGCACACTGGAAGGGGACAGCGGTGGCCGACGTAGCGTGTACCATGCCACGTACGGCGCTTCCGCCGCCGGCGACCACGGATGCGAAGGGAGCCAGCGCCGCAACATGGGAAACAGCGGGTCGCCATAGAAGACCGCATTCTTCAACCAGTGGGGCGAGGTCAGCACCACAATCGAACCGATGGCCAGCGCGCCGGAGCCCCAAGCCGATGACCGGGGCGAACCTAGATCACGGCGCGCTGCGCAGGCGATCAAGACCGCAAGCGGCAGGGGAAGGAGGATCGCCGCGGTGTACTTGGTATCGAGCGCACCAGCGACGACTGCACCGAGCAGCAGCGCGTAACACTTCGTGGGACGTTCCCAATAGCGCAGGCACAAAAGAAAAATCGGCGGTGCCCAGAGCGCCGCCACGTGGTCCGCCCCCAAAACGAGACCCGAGTCGTAGCAGAAGATCCCTGGGAACAAGAAGAGCGCTACCCATGACAGAGGAGCTCTCTCGCGAAGGATTCGTCGGACGATGGCGGCAACACCCAAGAGCGTCATGAGGAAAATGGTAAACTCGATGTGAGCCGCCGCTTCGACGCGATCGAAGAGACGCCCTGGCACGGAGAAGGCCCACGCGTAGATCAGACTCGCGAGCTGCGGCAGGGCCCCCGGGATCCACCCTTCTCGAAACGCGGTGATGCCACGTTGCGCGACGTAGTGCTCGGCAATCGGAAGGTGATACCAGCGGGCATCGTACGAAGCATTGCGAGGCGATAGGATCGTGAACCAAAGGAGAAGAACGCCGACGCAGCCGTACGCGAGAATCGCGCCGCGCAGTGGTCCCAACGACCAACGCAGGTCGAGGCGAACGGCGTGACGCCGCAGGCGTGCCGCAGTGCGAATGAAATCGCGGGCGCCGAGTGCGATCAGCGTGCAGGGCCCCAGGACGAAAAACGGCAAACCGTAAAGCTTCAGCAGACCAAAGACGACGCTGGCGAAGAAGAAAACGAGCACACCCAGCGCAAAGGCAATCGTGACGTGTTCGTCGAGCGGCAAGACGCGACGGAGCGTTCGAACGAGGACTGCATGCCCAGCGACCAAGCATGCGACGGAAAACAAACCGGCGAGCGCCGCTGCGCGCAGGTAGCGAAAGAAGAGCCAATCCTCGATCGGCTGATGGTGATGCGCCGTCAAGGCAAACGCCAACGCTCCCGCGGCAACGAGAACCGCAAGCCCCCAGCGTCGTCCGTTGCGCAGCGTCACCCGAAATCTAGGGCGCCGACTCTGGAGCTCCGAACGCGGGCTCGTTGCAGGCAATAGAATAACAACAACTCCGTGCTGCGGTGCCCGCGAAGGGCCCGCCGCTGATGTGCGGCTCGCATCCGGTCGGCAGGCCGCCGAGCCACGACAGAACCGAGTCTTCCGCAGGCAGACACGGGTCCGCCTCGTAACCTGACAGCGTGTAGCAGGCCTGTGTGCCGATCACCTCCGCGGCCATCGTTTTCTGAGATGGTTCCGCACGCGCATGGGCATCGACCGCCGCGTCGGCTGCGTCGCCGCCCGCGTCGAAGCACGGCGGGCATGCGCCTCCACATTGGCCGATACATCCCGACGTATGACCCCCGAAACCGAACCCGCCTCCGCCGGGCGAACCGTCGGTACCAGCGGAACCGTCAGCAGAACCCCCGAAACCAGATGATCCGCCGCAGGGCTGGCCATAGCAGCATTGCCAATTCCCCGAGAGGCACCCAGCGGTGTGGCCTCCGTAGCCTCCGAACCCTGCGGTCGAGCTCGTAGTGCCGCTGCCTCCGTCCCGACCTGCCGTTCCCCCGGTAGCGCCTCCTTCTTCTTTGCCTCCGCAGAACGTCAAGAGCTCGACGCTGAGCAGCGCGCACGCGAGTAGCGCCGCGCTCGGCAGCGCCGCACGGCGCGAGATCTTTCCAGAGGGATTGCGCATCGTCATCTCCTCGACCTGTTCTCCGAATCGACGCCCGCCCTAAGCAAGACCTACGCCACCGTATCTGCGCGGAATCGCCGCGTCGAGAGCTCTTATGCCATTGTGCCAGTTGTGCCACCGCCCCGAGGATCGGCAATTTCGGACCGGCGCAGAGTGGCAGACAAGTTGCTGACGCGTTCGGGAGGTGCTTTCTCGCGCCTCTGTGGGGTAAGCATACTTACCTCGGTGGTCGCTCCAGAAGAACACATAGGCCATGTCAACCGATCGGTTGACAATGGAGTCGTGGCCCATCTATATCAACCATATGGTTGACAATCGCGCTGCCCGTTCGCTCGACCGCGTCTTCCGGGCACTCGCGAGCGAGCCGCGGCGCGACATGTTACGCCTCGTCGCGCGCGAACAGCGCGCGGTGGGCGAGCTCGCACGCCACTTCGACATGTCGCTCGCAGCCGTCTCCAAGCACATCCGCGTACTCGAGGACGCCGAGCTGATCTCGCATACGAACGAGGGGCGGCTTCACCTGTGCCGGCTCAACCCTCGCGCCCTCGAGCCGGCCCGCGCATCGATCGAAGAGCTTCGAGGTTTCTGGAGTCGACAGTTCGACGGGCTCGAAGCGTTTCTGGCGGGAGAACCACGAAATCGAAGAGCGCCGAAACACGGGCGGTCCGGGCGACGATGAAGACCACCTCGCTCACCCTCAAACGCGTTCTGCCCGCCGACGTGGCTCGGGTGTTTCAGGCCTGGAGCAGCGCGGAAGCGATGTCGCGGTGGTTCGTCGTCGACCCCCAATGGACCGCGAAAGCGACCAATGATTTTCGGGTTGGCGGCCGATACCGCGTGGAAATGCGACGGCAGGATGGAACGATCTTCGTGGCGTTCGGGGAGTACCTCGAGATCGTCCCGCCGGAGCGGATGGTTTTCACCTGGAGCTCGGCTGTGCCCGCCGTGCAACGGAGCGTCGTCACCCTCGAGCTACGAGCGGTGGGTCACCACACGGAACTGACGCTCACCCACCGGCTGCTTCCCGACACCGACGAGGGTCGTGCCCACACGATCGGATGGGAGGGGTCGCTGTCGAATCTCGCAGGGTATCTGACTGCCACGGAGCAACCGTCCTAAGAGCAAAAAAAAGGAGCCCAAGTGACCATCCTCCGACATGACGTGAAAATCGACGCGCCCATCGAGAGCGTGTGGAACGCGGTCGCCGACCTCGTTGCGGTGCAGCACTACAATCCGATGGTTGCTTCGGCGCGATGCGTCTCGCCACAGCCCGAGGGGGTTGGCGCGACACGGCGGCGCGCGCTTCGCGCTGTGCTCCTTCACGGGATCAAATCTGTCGCACCAAGGGCGGCGAGCTGGAGTGCCTGGACTCGAGCGAGCTCTGAAGCTTTTCGCCGAGCCATTGAGCGCCCGCGCTCGTATCGACGCCGAAGCGCTCGAGGCCCGGGAAGACGATCTCGCGCATCGTACCGGTGAACAGCGTCCTTCGATCCATTCTGCAGAGAGCGCCGAGGCCGGCGAGCGTCTCGTCGTCTTCGTCATCGCGAAAGAGCTCGTCGTCGACGGTCCCCTCGAGCATCGCTGGAAGGTAGTCACCGAGAAATCGACCGTAGCCCCGCGCGAATTCCAGGGACAGATGCGCCCAGCCGAGACGACCGTGATCGATTTCGTCGCGAAGAATGCGGTGCACCGTCGCCTTGACCCAAACGTCCTCGGCCTTGTCGACCATCGCACCGAGGAGCGCCGCGCTGAGCGTCTCGGTGACGCAGGAGAGCGCGACGACTTCGTAGAGCACCCTCTCCCTCACGGCGAGACCACTCGGCGCGACCTCGGGAGGCGCACGAACGGAATCGGTCTTCGGTTCTGCCCCGAAATGGCGCACCAGATCGACGCACAACTCTCGATGGCGCTCCTCGTCCGACGCGGCTCGGCGAGCCATGCCAATTACGGCTTTATCGGCTCCGACTTCCGACAGCCGCGTGGAAAGACGTGCGAACCGCGCCGCCGCCTGGTGCTCGGCCCGTGCCCGGAATGCCCAGATCTCGGCCGCTTTCGATTGCATGCGCCTCCTATCAAGGCGTGCACAGCGACTTGAAAGCTTTGCAGCAGGCATCGGTGTTGATGCAGTTGGCGACCCAGCAACATGGACACCCGCACGGATCGCTCGGGTTCGGCGTCGGCGAACAGGCGAGACCGCTCTCCGCGCTGCGGCCGTCATCTTTCGCACCGGCATCGATTGGAGTTTCACCGCCTGCCCCGGCAGCGCCGCCCTGGACACCGGCTTCGAATGGACCGGTGCCGCCACCCGCCCCGGTCGTGCTCGAAGAGGACGATGTTCCAGCCCCGCCGTTGCCGGCGGTTCCTCCTTGCGCCGCGTTGCTAGCGACGTCGTCCTCGTCACTTCAGGCGCTTACCAGTGCGGCACCACCGAGAACCACGACATA
>WNGB01014905.1_pt1 | contig 12129 bp, 13 predicted proteins | sample 5400681 | NCBI WGS metagenome assembly WNGB01 (sample SAMN13153367, study PRJNA577476) | soil metagenome | isolation source: 115 cm soil or saprolite under grassland replicate 2 | place: USA:California | collected 2016-06-15 | reverse complement strand
TCGGGCCAGGCTCGTCGAGGCTGGCGGTGGTGATGATCGTTGACATCGCGAACGAGCCTGCCAGCAGTGCGGCACCTACCCACCAGAGCCGCGCGGTCTGTCGCGCATGCCGGGCCCGCACGATGCCGATCCGTCGGCTGACACTCATGCGGACCGCCACCGTCCATCAATGATGAAGCCGTGTGTGCCACAGCGGGTGCAGACGACCGAGGGAATCAGGGTAAGTGGCACATGGGAGATGACCTGCCAGCCGGGGATGACGCTCCCGTCGGCCTGGGTGCGCCACGCCTCGGGGCTGTCGGCGAACGGCAGGCTGCATCCGCATGGGGAGCTGTCAGGGGCTCGGTGTATGTCGACCACGCCGACTGGCCACTCGGATAGGCTGGTCCGGTAGAAGCGGGCTTGATGGCCGCTGCCGAGATCATGGGTGCTGTTGCGGGCCGACTCCATCTCGGTCTCAAGATCGCTCATGATCCCGGGCGGGCCTGCCCCTGCTGCGCGGCCGCCAACACCACATAGCCATCATGGATGGTCCTCACCATGGTCCGGATCTCCTTGGCGAGTTCCTGGACGTCGGTCCGGGAGGTGACCAGATCCCGCAGCACCTGGAGTTCCTGGGTCATCTTGGTGTTCTCACCCTCCAACCTGGCGTTGGAGGCGGTCAGGTCGGCGACCTCCCCGCGGAGGAGCTCCAGGTTCTGGCGGATGGACGCGGCCCGTGCGACCGCCGCTGCGGCGGCGAGGATCCCGACAATCCCCAAGCCGCCGAGGATGATCGTGATCGCCTCAGCAAGACCGGGATGTGGCATGTGGATCACGCATTGCTTACGTTCAAGGTCTGCTCCAGCCCCGAGTCCTTGCTGAAGTCCGTACGGATGGAACGGATGTTGAAGTCCGTGTTCAGGGCGAGCCCATCGGGGTCCTGCACGGTGACACGGTCGCCGTAGCCGACCCGGCGACCCAGCCGATGCAACCCGAGCGCTAGGCGATGGTCGAGGTCGAGGAGCCGGGCGCGGATCATTGCTTGGCGGCGAAGATGATGGACAGGAACGTCGCGTCGGCACCGGCACCCAATGTGGCGTTGGCGCCGCCGGTACTGGTCAAGATGAACATCTCGATGTAGTCGCCGGCGGTCATCGGGTAGTGGACACTGCGGCCAAGCTGGGTGACCTGCCCGCCACCCGCGCCGTCCTGGGATTGGAGGAAGATCCGCGTCCCACCGGTGGAGGATCCGGCGGAGTTGAGGCGGACCTGGAACTGGCAGATCGTGCCAGCCAGGTCGCTGGTGCGGACCTGGCAGTCGATGGCGTACAGACCGGTTTCCCGTGCGAAGATACGGCTGTTGTTCGTTGAGGTGTCGTGCCCGGCGACCGTGTAGGGGTCGTAGAGCTCACCGCCCAGGGAGATGAGCAGGAACGCGCCGTTGGTGATAGTCGAGCCGGCGGTGTGGTAGGCGAACACCCGCGGTGGCGCGAGGAGGAAGTTCCCCAGGTCGCGGATCTCCCGATTCAGGTCGGCATCATCCACGAAACTGGCGGCCGCCCAAGTTTGCGGCGAGGGGACAGCGATCGGGGCTCACCTCGAATCGGGGTCAGGCTGGCTGGTAGATGAAGCCCGTGTGTTGGCCGGTGGAGACGGCGGCGGTTGACAGCAGCCCGACCGTCACACCAACGCCGAGGTAGCTGGTGACGTTGGACGTGAACGTCAGGGTTCCGTACGTCCCGACCCCGTGGGTGGCCGCGTCGTCGCTGACCACGCTGGCGACCCTGCCGTCGGCGGTGCCGGTAGGGAACGCCACAGCTCGTTGCTGCTGCACGGGGCTGGTTACAGGCAGCGTCCAAGCGGTGGTGAGCCCACCCGGATTGTCGCGGGTGAACACCGCGGAGATGATCAGGTCGGCGGTGCCGAGGGTGGTCGCATTCGGGGTGGCGACCGTGGCCGAATCCGATGATTTGGTGGAGGCTGTGGCCACGTCGACGAGGGCGAGCTGGTCGGTGCCGGAGTAGGCGACCAGTTCGATCCCACCGTGCGCGTTCACTGGTGTGCTGTCGGTCGCGCTCACCGTCGTGTTCAACGCAATCGTCGAGTCGGGGTCGCCGGCGGCAACGGTCCTGCGGAAACAGCGGACGAGCAGCTCCCCCGCCCCAGCGGCAGCCTGCTGCGTGCCGGTCGGGACGACCTCGGTCCACCCCGCCGGTGGGGTCAGCACTGGGCTGGTCCTTGGCGGGCCGGCCCAGGTGTCGCCGAACAACCGGGCCTGGTCGATGTGCACGTCATAGGTGTTGCTGGCGCTGAAGTGGCACCCGAAGGTTCCCGCGCCGGGCGCGGCGGCCTGCGTGAACGCGGTGGAGACGATCGTCTCGTCGGGGGTGGTCCCATTCCAGTTCGCGCCGAGGAACAGTCGCAGCGTGACGGTGGTCAGCGACCCATCCCAGGCCGCTTGGAAGTCGATGCGGTGGCGGGTCGCGGTCGCCGGGGCGGTGCCAACCTGGGTGCCGCGGGACACCCCGCCGACCAGGTCCCGGACGCTGATCTTCCCGCTGGTTTCGATCCCGATACCCCACTGCGGGTTCCCGCTGGCGGGGGCCTGCTGGTAGATCCGGCAGACCGCCGACGGGTTGGACGGGTACCGGTACAGCAGGCTGCCCTTGTACGACCCGCCAGCACCGGGCCAGGCGAAGCTGGTGTTCCAGCGGCCCCCGGAGGTCGTTCCTGCGGTGACCGCGCAATGCATCGACGAGGCGCCGTCCAGCGGTGAGGTGGTGTCGTAGGTCGGCGCGGTCCCAGCGATCGCATCCCACGGGTTCGACCCGGCCGTGTTCGAGTTGCCGGTGGTCACGGCGGCGGTGTTGGTGCCCTCCGCCGCGTTCTTCAGCCCAGCGCGGGTGCAGCCGTGGAACAGCAGCATCCCATCGCCGGCCTGCACCGAGGACGGGACCTGTAGCGTCTGGGCCGCGGAGTTGCTGAACGCCTTGCTGGCGCTGGCCCGAAACGAGCCCTGGCTGACCGGCGGCGGGTTCGGCGAGACATCCGGGTTGAAGAACGAGTCACCCGCCAGCGTCTTGTACCCGTTCAGCGTGGTGGTCGAGGTGTTGAGGCACTCGCTGGAGGTGCTGACCGAGTTGAAGTACACGACCGCCTTGATGATGTCGTATGGGGGGGTCTTCAGCGCTGCCCGCAGATCGGCGAAGAACTGCGCTTTGGCGTTCGGCTGGCCGGAGACCTCCTTCTTCCCCCACTCCCCGAACATCATCGGCTTGGTATGCGACCCGCTTTTGGTGACGGTCGCCCAGTTCACCATCGGGTACTTGGTGCTGAGGACGTAGTCAACCGTCTCGCTCGAGCTCGCGGAGCCATAGGGGTCGAACCCGATCCAGTCGACATACCCGTCGCCCGGGTACAGCGTGCTCATCCGGGAGATCGTGGTGGTGTACCCCGAAGGTTTGAACACCCACACGACGTTGGTCGCGCCCTGCGCGACGAACACGTCGTGGATGTGGCGGGCCGCGCTCGCGTATTCCGCGTCGGTCCCGTACGTCCCACCATCCGCGCTGCTGGAGGCGTTCATCTCGTTGTGGAACGCCAGAAAGAACGGATCGCCGAACGAGGCCATCGCCTGCGCGGTCGGGATCACATAGGAGCTGTCGTAGGTCCCGGCGGCGATGTCGGGCCAGCGGAACTGGGTCGTGGTCCCGAAGATCCGGGGGGTCCAGTGGATCAGCAGGATCCGACCCTCAGCCACCATCGTCCCCTCACCACCCGACGGGGACCCGAACGAGGTGGTGAAGTCGTTCCAGTCGTGGTAGGCGTTGACCACGTTCAGGATGCCGTTGGTCGCGGCGGTCCGGTCGATCATTGTCTCATGATTATGGAGCCGGGTGATGTCCGAGGTCGCGCTGTCGCAGGAGGATCCTGGGTAGACGCCGAACAGGCAGCCGCTGGAGGGGACCAGCTTGGAGCTGAGCGTCACGTCAGTTGTCCCGGTACTTGAGGATCACCAGCAGCCCCGCCCCATCCGACCCCTGCGTGATCGACGGTTTCAGAATGTCGTCGGCGACCAGCCCAGTGCTCGAGAACACGGGCGCGTTGGTGTTGATCGTCTGCCCAACCGTGATCGACGGCTTCGTCGACAGGACCGACACGCCGTTCTTCAGCAGATCCACCACACACGCCAGCCCGGATGCGGCGACGGTGCCAAGCACCAGCCGGATGGAGAGGAGCGTTCCCGCCTGCTCGACCCGCCACGGGGTGCCATGTGTCGTCACGGAGGCGACGGTGGCGAACTGCCACGGCACATCATGCTGCTGCGGGAACAGCGAGACGGACTGCCACTCCGACGTCCCCGCTCCGGTCCCCGCCAGATACTGACTCGCCGCCGGCGCCAACGACGATCCGGTCCCAAACATCGTCTCCAGGACCCGGATGGCCTGGCCGACGTTCTTCCCGAACGTGAGCAGCCCGCTGGAGCCGCCGGTGATCGGGTCGTTGGCGATGGTCGTATCGTCGTCGATCGCTACCCTGTTGATGTATTTGGAGTCAGCCATGTGCCGTCCTTACGACCATGTGTCGCTCCAGGTGTCGGTCCAGGTTCCTTCGGTGTTGGCGGTCGCACCGGCCTGCGCGAGCCGGGTAGTCACCCCGAGCTCGCTGCGGCCCGCGACCCCGAGCTGCCACACGTCATACACGTCGCCGGGGGAGGCATTGAACGCGATCAGCCAGTGCCCGAGGCTCACGGTCTCCGTGTAGCCCTCCACGAACAGGTCCTGGGTGGTGGTGGGCGCCGCCGATGGCAGGCCTGCCAGCCGGAACTTCGTCGATAGGTCAGCGGCGAGCACCGACTGCGCCAACGACGGGTTCTGCTGGTCGAGGCTGACCACATCAACGACGACCTGGGGGATGCGGGTGCGGGGGATGCCGTAGGTGTTGATCCGCCAGGATGCGGCGCTGGACAGCTCGTCCGCGGACCCGGCGGGGATCTCCGCTGCCTCCCGGTACAGGCCGTACTCGTCGATGCTTGACTGGTCAACGAACCGTGCGCTGGACCCGTCCGGCCGGCTGACGGTCATGTCGTTGACCACCCCGAAGTCGTCGCCGGGGTAATCGAGTTCGCCGGCGAGGTGGCCAAGCGAGGCGTCGAGGGTGAACGCTGGGGCGAGATTGTAGCGGCGGCTCCGGTTGTGGAACGTGAGCAGCCCCGTGCGGCCGACATACAGCACCCCCGACTCGACCGAGGCGGCCTGCCGCATCACCTCGATTGGCTGCTGCCCACTGGTCGACTGCGCTCCCATTGTCCCGTTCCCGGTGTCGAACGACCGGTCGGTGGTGGGGAGCGCGATCCAGTCGGCGATCCGGCCGATCCGCTGGTCGGTCCGCTCCCCAGCAAGCCCGGTCAGGCCGGCCTGCGCGTGTGCGGCGACCCTGGCGGCACTGAGCGTGGCGGAGTGGGCCGCCACATGCGACAGCGTCCCGGAGAACAGGCGGCCGGCCTTGGGGTCCCCCCCGATCGTCAGACGCAGGTAGGTCACCAGCGCGATCATCGTGAACGGGGCCGAGTCCGCCAGCGCCCCGTCAAGGTACAGTTTGACGGTTGCCGTGCCACCCGACAGCGACCACGTCAACGCGCCATGATGGGTGTGGCCGTCATCCACACGTTTCAACGATTCCAGGTTGAACCAGTAGCTGCCATCGATCGCGGTCCACGCCGCCGCCGACAGCTTCCCTGCGGCGGAGATCCGCAGCTCCGCGGTCGCGCCTGACGGGCCGGTCAGCATCCCCACGATCGCGATCGAGCTGACTGTTCCCTCCGCCCGAAAGAACCCCTCCAGCGTGATCCCCGATGGGCCGCCGACCCCGGTGCGCAGGGTCGCATCCAGAAGCTTCCCCGCGGTCGTGGATGCGGGGGTGAACAGCGGTGCCGACAGCTGGTCGGTCCCGGGTCCGGTGCCGCTGCCGAACTCAAGCGTCCCACCCGTGCCGACCTGCCGGATGACGGCCGGGCCCTGCGGCTGGAGGGTGATGCTGCCCGCCGACGTCGCCTCCGTCGTCTCCGACAGCGGGTAATAGGCGGAACCGTGGGTCGAGTCGGACGCGATGGCGTCGCGGAGGATCTCCTCGGACACCATTGCGCGGAGCTCACCGGGCCGGCCGAGGCGTTTCATCCGGTCGGTCGCGGTGATCATCGCGGGAACGAACTGGCCCTTCGGGGCCGCCCAGGTGGTGGGGAACTCGTTGACATGCCCGTCGAAGCGGATGTAGGGAATGCCGCCCCACATGCGGGTCCAGCGGATCCGTCGGCCGTTGCGGACATTCGGGTAGTACGGGCTTGCGGCTCGGCCGCGGGTGAACCGCCCGTCGGTGTTGTCCAACGTCACCGTGAGAATGCTGGGACTGGTGTCGGAGAACTCGTCCGGGCGGCCGTAATTCGTCACGCTGATCTGGTCGGGGAGCAGGTACGGGCTCACGTCCGTCCAGATCGGTGAGGCCGCAAACGGCTGCGATGGGAACGCGATCTCGAGCTTGTCGGCAACCGTTGCCGACGCGGCGCCGTCAGGGCCGGCGAGCAGCAATAGGAGGGGGCTGCTCATGGGCGGTGCCTCAGCGTCACATCCTTGAAGATGTAGTCTTTGGCGCCGTCCCCGCCGGAGGTGTAGACCCCTAGGGTGGTGTCGGCGGTCAGCCAGGCCGGCTTGTCGGCGTAGGCGCTTTTGAACGTCTGCGTGGTCGCCGCGGCGGTGAGCGCGCACGTGGCGGTGGCGAGGATGTTGGCGGTATTGGCCGTATCACGGACCGTGATAGTGAGGGTTTGCGCGGTGCCGCCCACATTTCGTAGCGTGCAGGCCAGCTGCACCTGCGAGCCGATGTCGAGTGCCTCGACCAGCTTGCGGGTGCCCTGCACGCCGGAGTCCAGTTCGGTCAGCGCGGCAGGCAGGTCCAGGCCCTGGCTAGCGACTGCGGTGGTGGCCTCGCTGCGCCAGAAGGTGACCTCCGACCCCATCGCCGCGCCAACGAAACGGACGACGTTTTTGAATGAGCTGGCCTGGTCGCCAGTCACCTGAATGTTGTTGAAAGTGCCGTTCAGGCCGGGCCCGCCGACCAGGTCAGTGAAATGGTTGAACGCCAGCCCGACAATCTGGCAGACCGCCGCCCCCGACTCAAGGTAGTAGCCGTACAGTTGCCGGATGCCGCGGGCGCCCTCATTCTTGTCGCGGGCCAGCCCCCCGGCGACGGTGATGCCGCCGGCGTTCAGCCAGAACCCGTGATAGGTCCGTCCGGTGATCGCGCCGCTCGGGGAGCCGTCGTAGCTGTTGGAGTCGGCCAGGCAGCCGACCAGGGTCAGGTCGTTGGTCTCCAGCGCGTACCCGTTTTTCAGGTTGTCCTGCGACTCGCAGGCGGTCAGCTTGTTCCGCACCCCTGTGAGCCGAAAGCCGTTCAGGTCAGCGAACCAGCCTTTGCACATAGCCAGGCGGTGGTTGACGCCGGTGACCCAGAAGCCCTCGCCAGTGATCGATCCGGCGTTGCAGTCGTCCCAGGTGGAGTCCTGCCCCTCCAGCACGAACCCGTGAGCGGTCGAGGTGCCTGGGATGCCGCAGTCGAACACGCGGATCGTCCGGCCGGTCCATTCGCGCAGGTAGGCCCCTTTGACCTCGAATGCAGACGCGCGGGTCTGGTAGATGAACAGGTTCTCAACCAGCCAGCGCGAGTCGTCGCCATACACGAAGCCAGTGTTGCTGTTGATGTTGGCGTAAAACCCTTTAACGTTCGCGCCGCCGCCCTGGTTGCCGTTGAGGGTGAGGTCTCGGACAGTGGCACGGTCGACATGGTCATCCAACGGTTCGATCAGCGCGCCGGGAGTGGCGGCGTCGTAGGCGGTCCAGGTGCCGGAGGCGGCCAGAACGGTCGCCGTCCATTGGCTGCCAGCCAGGGAGACTTTCCGGCGGAGCTTGACCGCTCCGTTGCAGGTGTAGGTCCCCTCCGTCAGCTGCACCAGCCCTCCACCAGCGGCGTTCGCGTCGGTGATGGCCGCGTTGATCTCGGTCTGATCGGCGACCCCATCGCAGACGTAGTTCGCAATCGCGCGGATGTTTGAGGCTGCACCAGCGGCGGCCACGACGATCAGGGCCGGTTGGGTGTTCGCCATAGCCTCCTACTTGGGTTGCGTTAACGGCGTGAGACTCCGCCGACCCGGCGGCTCATCCGCGCGTCAGCCGCGAGGATGTCGTCGACCGCGACGCGTGGCGGCTGGTCGCGGAGCGCGTCGGCGACCGCCTTGCCGAGCTTGTCGTAGTCGAATCCGAGCGCCTCTGGCCGTCCGGTGGTGTTGAGCGCGAGCCGCCCTGGGGGGAGGAACCCGCCGCGGTCGTAGCCGTATGCGTTCAGAATGCCAAGTGCGCGGGCTTGCTGCTGATCGTAGCGGCCGGGGAACGCGCTCCGCTGCACCGCCTGGGCGAGGCGTCCCGCAGTACCGTAGCGGCCCTGGATGGGGATCGCGCGGCGGAGGAAATCCCACGCGGCATAGGAGATGTTCATCGGATGCGCCCATCCCTGCGACGGGCGTTGCTGCAGGAACCCCAGCGAGTCACGATCCCCGTAGGGAAGATTCCGCAAGCCGGACTCGACGATCCCGGCCTCGATCAGCGCCAGGGCGACCTTGAAGCTGGCAGCCATCCGCTTCGCCTGCGCAAGGGCCAAGCGGATGACATTGCCGGAGGCGGCACCACCCGTGAATGCGCCGCCGGCGTCGGCTAGCCGGCTCATGAGCGCGTTGCGGGTACCGGTGAGCCACGCGTGACCGGGCCAGCGGACAAGCCCTCCATGCTGGAACCCAGGAATGCCACGCGCCTTTGCCCACGGCGCGATCTCAGGGGTGAGTTCCTTCGGCACCACGGTCTCGCCACCCTCAAGCAGATACGGATGGCGGTCACCACCGCCGTATCCTGGGACCCGGGTGCCTTTCTGGGCGGTACCGCCGCGGACCAACCTGGCGGTGACCGAATAGCCGCGCGCCTTCATCTCCTTAGCGATCTGGTCGATGACCGGTTTGACCTTGTCGTGCCCGCGGATGGTGACATCGACCTTCTTGATGATGCCGTTGATCTTCTCGTTGACGGCATCCTTGAACTGCCCAAATGCTCGGTCTGCGGCCTTGAGCTTGCCGCCGATCCCGGGGATCCAGCCGAATGCGATCGCGGCGGCGTGCAAGATGCCACCGGCGACGCCCAACCACGTGTTCAGCAGCCCCTGCAAGATCCGCAGGATGAGCGTGACCGCGGACGCGGTCGCCGCTCGGATTCCCCTCCAAGTGGCATCCACGACCCGCCGGAACGTCTCTGAGTGCTTGTAGGCGATCACGATCCCGGCGACCAGCAGCGCCACCGCAGCGATCACGATCCCGATCGGGTTGGCGGACAGGGCGGCGTTGACGAGCCACTGCGCCGCCGCCCACGCCTTGGACGCGACCGCGATGGCCTTCTGCGCGATCGCTTGCCCGATCACGGCGACACGGGCGCGGATGCTGGCGAGGACGCCGGCGTTGGTGGCACCAGTGGACAGCTCCGCCGAGACGGCGTTACCGCGCATCGCGGCGGTGTTCTCCACCAGCGCGGTCGTGTGGGCCTGCAACGCACGCTTCTGCCCAAACAGCGCCACGATCCGGAATGGCGCGGTCAAGTTGGAGATCAGCTCGCCGATTTGGACCAGTGGCCCGGTCACGGTCCTGATGGCGCGGAACGCGAGGAACCCCGCCAGGATCGCGGGGAGCCACGGGATGATGTTGTGGATGTTGCGGGCGACCACGTCCAGGACCGGGCCGATGACGATCAGGCTGTTCGCGAACACGTGGCCGCCACCGCCGGCCTGCTGGAGTGCGGGGCCGGCCTGGCTGGCCCCCTGGAACAGCTTCGAGAAACTGGTGCCGATGGCGGCCAGGTGCGGGCCGAACTGTTTGGCCCAGTCGACCACCTTGCGGCCGGTCACCCCGAGCCGCTCCATCTTCCCGACGAACTTGTCACTCGAGGTGGTGATCCCCTCACCATGGAATGCGGCGTCAAGCGCCTTCAGGCCCAACCCAAGATCCTCGGAGGTAGGGATCGCATTGGCGAACGAGACCGCCAGGCGAGTAATGACCGCGCCAGCCTTCGGGCCGAGATCCTTGGCGAGCACACTCAGCGCGGGGAGCGCACGAACGCTGTCATGCAGCATGATCGTGTAAGTCGCCTGCGCCTTCTCCGCGGCCGTCAGATCCTTCGCGGACTTCTTGTGGGTCTGGCCAAGCGCGACCTGCTCCACCCGCGCCGCGTTGATCGCGGGAATGAAGCGCTGCAACGAGTCGTACTCGCCGCGGAAGGCGGCCTGCTGCGCCTCCAGCACCTGGCTGATGTCGGCGTTCGAGAACGACGCAAGGTCGGAGGCCAGCCCGACCATGCTCTTGGACATCTTGGTGGTGGTCGGCAGACCGATGCCGAGCTGGCGGAACATATCCCCGAACGCTGAGGCGTTGGTGAGTGCCTCATTGCGGGATAGGCCGAACGACGTGGCGGACCCGCGAGCCCACTGCTGGATACCCTTGGCGCTCTTCCCGAAGATCACATCGGTCTTGTTGACCGTCTCGTTCAGGTCGGAGGCGGCCTTGGTGGTGGCCAGCACGCCGCGGGTCGCGGCGACGGTGGCGGCGGCAAGCCCTACACTGATCGCGATGCTGGCGGTCTTCAGTCCCCGCGCGAAGCTCCGCCCGAAGTGGTGGGACGCCTCCTCGCCAGCGCGGGTGACCGGGGCCTGCACCTGGCTGGCAAGCCGGCGGCCGAAGTTGGCCGCCAGCTCAGGGTGAATGCTCAGGAAGGCGTCGCCGGCGTTGAACGCCACGTGAACTCCGATGCAAGAACGTTACCGACTATCGGTCGACAGCATGTAGACCATGGGTGCATGCTTGGGGTGTTCCCGAGAGAAAGGCTCCCCGTGAGCAACCAGACCCAGCAGACCCCCGGATGGGGTCCCCCACCCACCCCGCAGCCACCCCAGCCACCCAAGCAGCGGCGACAGTTCACCGTCACCAAGATCGCCGTCGGCGTCGCCGCAGGCATCGCCCTATTCATCGTCGGCATCATCGTCGTGGTCGCCATCGCCATCGGCGGCAACTCAACCAGCGGCAAGCAGACCACGATCGCCACGCCGACAACGACCGGCGCCGCCTCGCCAGCCGCAACCCCCATCACCGACCCGCCAACGGTACAGCCCAAGCCATCGGACTTCGAGCTCACCGTCAAAACCCTGAGCAAACAGTGCTTCGGAGACGCGGGCTGCAACATCACCTTCCGTGTCGAGGTCGCCTACGGCGGCCCCACGCTCGATCCTTCTACCACCTGGGAAGTCACCTATGAGATCCGCGGCCCCGAGGACGGGACGCAGGTCAACACGCTTGAGGTGACCGGCGACCAGTCCAGCGTCGACCAGGAAGAGATCGCGTCGACCAAATCGGCCAGCGTGAAGCTGAAGGCTGTCGTCACCGACGTGTCCGAGCAATGAACGACGACTCGGACGCGGCGGCCGCATACCAGGTCATCATCAACGTCCTTGCGGTACGCCGCCGCGCCTGGCGGGCGTTAGTGATTGGGCTGCTCCTCGCCATTCTGGGGGGTGTGGTCAGCCTGGCCACCTATGCCGACGCGGAGCAGCAGGCGACACAGACCGGCGAGGGCCACTATTACGTGCTGTGGGGGGTCATGGCCTATGGGCTCTACAAGGCGACCCGGGCGGTGTGGGTACTGTTCCGGATCCATCGCGCACTCCGCAGAGGCGCGTCATGAGCGACCAACAGGACCTGGTTGGGATCCCCGAGATCGCGGAACGTCTCAGCAAGTCCCGCCGGACCGTCATCGCCTGGCGGTACCGCGCCAAGAACCCTCCACCCCCACCATGGGAGCCGTTCCCCACCGAGCTGATGCTCGTCAGCGGCCGGCCGATCTGGGACTGGACCGACGTGGAAGCCTGGGCCAAGAGGACCGGGAGGCTGCAATGAGCGACAAGATCCGGTCGGCCCTCGACCTTGCCATCCGTCTGCTGGAGCGGGAGCAGCGCGACCGGCGCCTATTCAACGCGTTGACCGCGCTACGTCAGCTCTCCGAGTAGACCACCTTC
>WNGB01016342.1_pt1 | contig 12131 bp, 11 predicted proteins | sample 5400681 | NCBI WGS metagenome assembly WNGB01 (sample SAMN13153367, study PRJNA577476) | soil metagenome | isolation source: 115 cm soil or saprolite under grassland replicate 2 | place: USA:California | collected 2016-06-15 | reverse complement strand
CGAGTCGCGGGTCAGGAGGATCGATGAGTGGGACGTTCGGTCCCAGCGGTGAACCCTTGCCCAGGCTCGGCGAGAAGCTGGCCACTTCGCGGGTGATGCCGTGGTACGCCCAGCGCGTCACGATGATTCCCTCGCCACCGGTGTGGAACCTCGCCACACGCATCGCGAGGTCGTTGGCCTCCGACCCGCTGCACGCAAAGCTCAGCCTCGACAGTTCCTCTGGGAACGTCGCGAGAAGCCGCTCTGCATAGTCGACCAGCGCTTCCTGGACGTAGCGCGTGTTGGTGTTGACTGCCGCCATCTGGTTGGAGACCGCCTCGACCACCCGGGGGTGGGCGTGCCCGACGCACGGAACGTTGTTGTAGGCGTCGAGGTAGTCATGCCCCTCGTGGTCGAGCAAGTGGGCTCCGTGACCGGAGACGAACTCGACCGGCTCCCTGTAGATCAGCGTGTAGCCAGGGCCGAGCACCTCGTTCCGTCGCCGGATGGTCTCCTGGAGGTACTCGGGCAATGCACTCAGCACACCGGGGTCGAACCGGTTGGGGTAGCTGTCGATCGCTCGACTGAGGCTGGAAGTCATCGTGAGGTCCCTTGTCGTGTTCCGTCGGTGGACGAATCCCTGTCGGCTGGTGCGGTCGGGCTCAGATGCCGAGCATCGTGTTGAGCTCGTCCAGGGACTTCACCACCGTGAGGCCGTAGCCCGGCGGCACCGGGTCGTAGCCGCGGTCCAGCAGCACCAGGTTGCGGAAGCCCATGTCGTGCATCGGCAGCGGGTCGTAGCGGGTGTGCGACGAGACGTGCACGAAGTCCTCGGGCGTGGCGTCCAGCTGGTCGAGCATGTACTCGAACGCGGCGTACCGAGGCTTGTAGTGGCCCGCTTCCTCCGCGGTGTAGACCGCGTGGAAGTTCGCACCCAACCGCGGGACGCTCTCCTTGAGGAACGAGTCGTCGGCGTTGGACAGGATCACCAGCTTGTAGTGCTCGCCCATCTTCTTCAGCGGCGCCGGCACATCCGGGTGCGGGCCCCAGCTCCTGACGCCGTCGGCGAAACGCTTCCCCGCGGTGGGATCCGACTCGATCCCCCACTTGCGGCAGACCCGGTCGAACGCGTCCTGCAGCACCTGCTCGTAGGGGTAGTACTCACCCAACACCTGGTCGTAGCGGTAGCCGCGGAACTCGGCGACGAACCGTTCCCAATCCTCCGCCGGGATCTGGTCGCCGACCAGCTCCTTGGTGATCGGGGTCATGGGCCAGCTGATCAAGGTGCCGTAGCAGTCGAACGAGACGTACTTCGGACGAAACGTGGGCGTGTTCATCGTGGTGTGCCTTCCGATCAGTGTGCTCTGGGAAACAGGCCTTCGCCGTGGCTGAAACCATAGCGCATTTCGTTCCCGTTTCAAACAGAAACATGATTCTCATCCCTGAGGACCAGCACGACGTGCTCTGGATCTGCCCGTTGCCGGCGTTGGAGAGCATCACCAGCAGATAGCGGTCGGCCAGCGCGGCCAGGGCAGATGGTCATCCCTTCGCGGTCGGCGGTGCGTGCGTGGCGACGGGACTCAGCTCACGCGGTCCTTGAGCTTGTAGTAGGTGCCGGCGACGGGCAGGAACCAGGGCGGACCGAAGTGCCCGGGGATACGACGGAACGTGAAGTCGCTCCAGATGTTGGCCTCAGCGACACCGGACATGTACTCGGCCATCTGGCGCCCCATGTACGTGGCCATCTGGACTCCGTGCCCGGCGTAGCCCATGGAGTAGTAGACGCCGTCGTGCTGGCCGGCCTTGACCATGCGGTCGAGGGTCATGTCGACCTGGCCTCCCCAGCAGTAGTCGACGCGGGCGTCGGCCAACTGGGGAAACGTGTGCACCATCGCCTCCCTGAGGATCTTGCCGCTCTTGAGGTCCGACTGCTGGTTGGACCCTGCGAACCGTGCCCGGCAGCCGAAGAGCAGGCGGTTGTCGGGTGTGATGCGGAAGTAGTGCAGGAGGTTCTTGGAGTCCGAGGCCACGCGGCGGTGGGGCAGGAGGTCGTCGCACATGCTGACGTCGAGCGGCTCGGTGGCGATGATGAAGCTGCCCACCGGAGCGATGCGGACCTGGTGCCAGGAGAACGGCCGGCGGGTGTAGGCGCCCGTTGCCAGCAGGACCTGGTCTGCGCTCATCCGGCCTCGAGGGGTCTCGAGCTCGTGGCCTGGGCCGATCCTGGTCAGCTTCCGCACCGGCGCCTGCTCGTGGATCGTCACGCCGGCGCGCTCGGCAGCTTCGCCGAGTCCGCGGATGTACTTGCCCACGTGGAGAGCGGCGCTCTTGGACTCGACCATTCCGCCGTGGAACACATCGCTTCCGACCTCGCGACGCAGCTCCGCCTTCGAGACCAGCCGCGAGTCCCCAGTCGATGACCTCGTCCGTGACGAGCTTCTCGATGAGGTCGATCGCCTCGGTGTAGGCGCCGTACAGCCGCTCAGCACGGTCGAAGCCCAGTTTCTCGACTGCTTGCCTGATGCCGATCGACATGCCGGTGGTGGCCATGCCACCGTTGCGACCCGAGGCGCCGAACCCCACGGTGTGCTGCTCGAACACGTGCACCTTCGCTCCCCGTCGAGCCAGGTGCAGCGCCGCCACGACTCCGGTCAGGCCACCGCCGATGACAGCGACGTCGGTGCGCCCTTCCGCGATGGTCTGCGACCTCTCGGGAGAACCCTTGGGCGCCGTGTCGAGCCAGTAGGACGTGAACTTCATTCGTACTCCTCACGGGGGCTCCGGAGGCCGTCGACGGCCACCGATGAACAGGCCGAGCAGCGCTTCGGAGAGGCGCAGTGCGGCCGAAAGATTGTTGACAGTCGACCACGATACCCGTATGGTCGACAATCGACCAGAGCAGAACCAACCCGCCGGGCTGAGCACAGGAGGACTCGTGGGATTCGATGTCAAGCCGAAGTTCGTGACGTTCGACATGAACGGAACGCTGATCAAGTTCAGCATCAACGACGCGATGCGTGAGGTCCTGGGCGACCGACTGCCGGCCGAGGTCGCGGACGAGTTCCTGCGAGTGTGCAAGGCGTACCGGATCGACGAGTGCATGGGCGAGTACATGCCGTTCCACCAGGTCGTCGCCCGTTCCATGGAGCGCGCGTCACGCTGGGTCGGCCTCGAGTACCGCGAGGACGACGCACGGGCGGTCTACGACCGCATCCCTACGTGGGGTCCGTACCCCGGTGTCACCGAGGCGCTGAACCGCCTGGCTGCGGCAGTCCCGCTGGTGATCATCACGAACAGCGACACCGCGCACGCTGTGCGCCTCGCTGAGAACCTGCAGGCCCCGTTCGAGCTTGTGATCAGCGCCGAGCAGATGGGCGTCTACAAGCCACGGCTCGGGGCGTTCGAGTACCTGTTCGACAAGCTCGGCGCAGCACCCGACGAACTCGTGCACGTCTCCGCGAGCCCGATGTACGACCTGCGATCTGCGACCTTCATGGGCATCAAGAACAAGGTGTACGTCGACCGCGGCTTCGAGCACGACGAGCACTGGCTCGGCTACGAGCGGATCACCGACATCGCCGACCTCCCTGTCCTCTTCGGTCTGCCGCGTTCCTGACAGCCAACGAGCAGGAGAGGCGGCTGAAGATGGATCTCAAGCTCGGTGGGCTGCACCGGACGACGACCCCGGAGGGCGTGTATCGGGTGCTGCGTGCCGCCATTCTCGATGGGACCGTCCCTCCTGGCGGACAGCTGCGCGAGAGGGACATCGCGCAGGACCTCGGGGTCAGCCGTTCGCCCCTCCGCGAAGCCCTGAGCAGGCTCGAGGAGGAGGGCCTGATCGTGAAGGTCCCGTTCCGCGGGGCGTTCGTGGTGGAGGTGACTGCGCAGGAGGTTGCCGAGATCGCGACGATCCGGCTGCTAGTCGAGCCGTACGCCGGGGAACTGGCTCTCGAGGCGCTGCGCGGTCCCGAGCGGCCGGGCTTGACCCAGACGATCGAGGAGCTTCGTCGGGCGACGGAGAAGAACGACGTCCCGGCCAGCATCGATGCGCACCTGGCGTTCCACAGGCTCTTCTACGACCTTTCGGGACACGGTGTGCTGCGCGGCCTCTGGAGCGGTTGGGAGACCAGGCTGCGCCTGTACCTCTCGGTCGACCATCGGTCCTACCGCGATCTGCAGGACATCGCCGACGAGCACGAGAGGCTGGCTGCCGTCGCGCTGGAGGGCGACGTGGAGGCGTTCCGACAGGAGCTCGCACACCACTTCCAGTCGGCGCTGAGAGCCGGCACCGAGGACCCACGGAACCCGGCCGCCGGGCACGCATGAGCTTGACGCTCGACTCACAGCAGACAAGGAGACCTGAGAACAGATGACTGACATTCACACAAGCACCGGTTCGGCTTTGGTCCGGCTCCAGGCTCTCGGCCTGGAACTGCCCGCCGTGCGTGAGAGCTCGCCGTACGTGAACCACCGCGCTGTTGACTCAAGTGTCCATGTGGCGGGGCAGCTCCCCTACAAGGACGGCGAGCTTCTGGGCCAGGGCATCGTGGGTCGAGATGTCGACCTCGAGACCGGTCGTGAGCTGGCCCGTCAGGCCGTGGTGAACGCGTTGGCCGTTGCCGCGGATGCGGTGGGCGGCCTGGACCGCGTCCGGATCGTGCAGATGCTGGTCTTCGTGGCGAGCACGCCGGAGTTCGGTGAGCAGTCCATGGTCGCCGACGCGGCCAGTGAGCTGCTCGTCGACGTGCTCGGTGAGAACGGGCGGCACGCGCGCACGGCCATCGGCGTGGCCAGTCTGCCTCGCAACAGTCCGGTCGAGATCCAGATGGTCTGCGCGGCGGCCTAGGACGAGCATGCACCGGCTTCAACGAGTACTGAACCTTCTGGTCGACCGGGTGGACACCCCGATGCCGATCGTGCTGGCGGACGTGATGCAGCGCAATATCGACCGGATGCAGGGCTTCGCGGTCGAGCACGGTCTGGACCTGCGGCCGCACGTGAAGACGCACAAGTGCGTCGAGGTGGGTCGGCGCCAGGTCGATGCGGGGGCGGTGGGGATCACTGCCGGCAACGTCGGTGAGGCGGAGGTCTTCGCGGCGGCGGGGTTCGACGACATCTTCCTGGCCTACCCGGTCTGGCCGTCGGGAACGAAGGGGCCGCGGATCCGGCGGCTCGCCGAGACCACCCGGCTGCGGGTCGGCGTGGACAATGTCGCGGCCATCGAGGCGCTGGCCGAAGCGATGGGTGACGAACCGGATCGGCTGCAGGTGGTGATGGAGGTCGACTGCGGCGCCCGCCGGTCCGGAGCCCCGGCCGAGGCTGCGGGTGACCTCGCCCGTGCGGCCCGCAAGCGCGGGCTGGTGCCCGCGGGGGTTTACACCTATCCGGGGCACGGCAGCGCTGGTCCCGACTCCCGTGAGCGAGCGGCGCAAGACCAGCACACGGCGCTGGCCGCCGCGGTGCGCAGCTTCGAGGACGTCGGGCTCACCGCCGGCGTGGTCAGCGCGGGCTCGACACCGACGTTCGCATTCTCGACCGGCAGCCCGATCACCGAGATCCGTCCCGGCGAATACGTCTTCTGCGACCTGAACAACACCCGACTCGGGGCGTGCGAGGAGGACCAGATCGCGCTGTTCGTGGCCGCCACCGTGGTCAGCGACTGGGTCCCGGACCAGGTGATCCTCGATGTCGGCACCAAGGCCCTGGGCCGCGAGGGCACTCCCGAACGCGGGTACGGCGGCATCGCCGGGACGAAGGCGGTCCTGGCGAAGCTCAACGAGTACCACGGGTTCGTTGCCGTGCCCGGCGGCGAACCGCGCCCTGGTGTCGGCACGGTGGTCCCGGTGGTGCCCAACCACGTCTGCCCGGTCGTGGCCAGCTTCGAGGAGCTGGTCGTGACCGACACCGAAGGCACCATGTTGGAGCGGTGGCCGGTCGCCGCCCGCGGACGCCTCAGCTGACCGTCCACGCCTGCCCGTCAACGCAGTCCGAAACCCACCAGGAGAAGCACAGATGAGACTCGAGAAGGTCACCGCACTCGTGACCGGCGCCAGCAGCGGGATCGGCGAGGCGGTGAGCTCCCACTTCCGCCGCGAGGGCGCGCGGCTGCTGCTGACCGGTCGCAGGGAGCAACTGGACACGGCTCAGCCCGACGACGTCTACGTCCCGGGAGACCTCAACGACGAGGGGTTCGTCGCCAGCCTGGCCGAGCACGCCGCCGACACCTTCGGTTCCGTCGACGTGATCGTCCTCAACCACGGCCTTCAGGCCAGCAGCGCGCTGACCGAGATGGCCTACGAGGACGCGAAGAACGTGCTCCACAGCAACCTGCTCAGCGCCTTCCTGGTGATGAAGCACTTCGCGCCGCTGATGCCCGCGACCGGGGGCTCGTTCGTGTGCGTGAGCTCACGGCTCGGCATGGTCGGCATGCCGGGCGAAGTGCTGTACTCCGCGGCCAAGGGCGGCCTGATCATGCTCGCCAAGGGTGCGGCGATCGAGTGGGCCCCGCGCAACATCCGGGTCAACGTGGTCGCGCCCGGCCTGACCGCGACCCCGATCATCGAGTCATCCTTTCAGCGTAGGCCCGACCCCGAGGCGTACCAGCGTCAGCGCGAGTCCCAGATTCCGCTCCAACGCCTCGCCACGCCCGAGGAAGTCGCCGACGCTGTACTCTTCCTCGCCTCCTCGGAGTCGTCCTACATCACCGGAGCGGTCCTCCCCGTCGACGGCGGGTACACCGCCTTCTAGATATCCCGCTGAATATCACGACCAGCAGTGGGCTGAATGGCACCAAAGACGCGGGGTCCCGTGATGCACGGCCCACGAACGGCATCGGCGCTGCACCCGGGGGCTGTCCGGCATCTTCACAGGCCGAACCCACGTCACCGGCCAGCGCACCGACACGCCCTGCGGAAGGCCTGGGCTCGATCCCGGGGGAGCGCCGCTGGTGCGGTCCCCGCCCATCGCCAGGAGTCCTTCCGGGCCGGTCGTGCGGCACGCGAAACGGGTCGCTGGCTGGCAGCCACAGCACGGCTCTCCGCGCTGTCCAGCCTCGTGGTCGACGTCTACCTTTACCAACTCCGACATCCCCTTCACCTCGCCGGAAACCATTGACCCTTCACGGTCCCCAGAATCTTCTCCCGTCTCCTCTCCGATCTGCTCCTCTCCCCTCTCACTTTCAGGCGGCACGCATGCTACGAAAGTCGTAGATGGGTCGCCCCGAATCGGGCGGCCCACGCGGCATTTCTAGGGGTCCGTTGGTTGTCGACGGACGCCGTTGAAACCAGGGCTCGGGGTGGTCGGCATGCACGGCGGGGTCAAGTTCTACCGCGGTGCAGCGAAGGCCGCCCGCGCCTACGTAGAGCGTGATCGCTGGCGCGCGGACGACTACTACCTCGGCGAGGGCACCGGGGTCGCCGCCCGGCTCGCGGCGACGCCGGACGGCGTCGAACATGCCGGTTCGATGGACGGCGAGACCTACGAGCAGTGGGTCGCCGGGATCGACATTGACACCGGCCGTACAAAGGGTCGGCTCCGCGATGACGCGAACGCGTTGCGGTTCGTCGAGGTCACGGTCAACGGGCCCAAGACCTGGTCGCTCGCGGCTGCGCTTCATCCGGAGATCTCGGCCGCGTTGGACGCCGCGCAGGACAGGGCAGCCGCCGAGATCGTCGGCTGGGTCGCCGCTCACGCGACGACCCGGGTCGGGCCGCGCGGCCGGCAGGTGCAGGTCCCTGTGGAGAAGATCGAGGCGGCGGTGATCCGGCACTACACCTCCCGCGCTGGCGATCCGCACCGTCACCTTCATCTGCAGATCAACGCCCGCGTCTACGCTGCCGGCGGGTGGCGCGGCATCCACTCCGTCGGAATCAGGGATTCGATCGAGGCGATCAACGGGATCGGGCACGCCGCGGTCGCGACAGACCCCGAGTTCCGGTCGGTGCTCGCGGCGCACGGGTTCACCCCCGACCCGGAAACCAGCGAGATCCGGGAGCTAGCCCCGTATGTGGGTGCGTTCAGTGCCCGTACCGCGCAGATCCGCCGCAACGTCGACCGCTACGAAGCCGCTTGGCGCAGCGAGCATCCCGGCGAGGAGCCGGGTCCGCGGCTACGCGAGTCATGGGACCGACGGGCGTGGGCAGAAGCCCGCCCCGACAAGGTCGTCCCGACCGACGGCCGAGGGCTCGTGGCCCGCTGGAACAGCGAGCTGCGCGAGCTCGGCTACCGCGACCCGACCGACTTCGTGCCGCTGGCCGGGACGCGGTCGGGGTGGATCGACCGCGACGCCGCCGTCGACCTGGTCGTCTCGATCCTCGGGGCGAAGCGGTCGGCCTGGAACAGCGCCGACCTCCGCGGGAAGACTGAGGTCCTCCTCGCCCAGACCGGTCTCCTCGCCGAACCGGCCGCACGGGTCGAGCTCGCCGAAGACATCACCGCCCGGGCGGCCCACCGGTGCGTCACGCTGCTTTACCGGCCCGATGTGCTTGAGCACGTCCGGTGCTTGAGCTCGCCGCAGGTTCTCGAGGTCGAGGCCGACCTGGTCGCCCGGATCGCACGACGTGCCGCGCAGCCAGCCCGCAAGGTGCGCATCGGCGGGCGCGGCCTGGTCCCGGTCAACCCGACCCAGGCCACCGTGGTCGGTGCCCTGGCAGGCGACGGGCCACTCGTGGTGGTCGAAGGTGCTGCGGGTGCCGGGAAGACCACCGCCCTTCGCTCGGTCCAGCAACTGCTGTCGCAGCGGGGCCGTCGGCTGATGGTGGTGACGCCAACGTTGAAGGCCGCCGAGGTCGCCGCTGCTGAGACCGGTGCCGACGGTCACTCGGCCGCCTGGCTGATCCACCAGCACGGGTGGCGCTGGGACAACGACGTCCAGTGGACTCGGCAACCAAACCCGCTGCCCGATCCATCCGCACAGCTCCGGTCCAATGACCTGCTGCTTGTCGACGAGGCCGGGATGCTCGACCAGGACACCGCCCGAGCGCTGCTCACCATCGCCGACGAGACGGGCGCACGGATCGCGTTCGTCGGTGACCGCCAGCAGCTCCCGGCCGTCGGACGCGGTGGCGTCCTGGACCACGCGGCCGCGTGGGCGCACCCGACCGCCGTAGTCACCCTGGAGAAGGTGCACCGGTTCACCGACCCCGACTACGCCGCCTTGACCCTGCGGATCCGCAACGGCGAGGACCCCGGCAGCGTGTTCGACACCCTCCACCGCCGAGGTCAAGTCATGATCCACGCCTCCGAGCCCGAACGAACCGCCGCGCTCGCCGACGCCGGCGCCGCAGGCGAACTGGTCATCGCCGACACCCGCGAACAGGTCGCCGACCTCAACGCCGCCATCCGACACCACAGCCACCGCGACAAGAACACCCATCGAGTGATCACCACTGCTGGCGGCGAGCGGATCGGACTCGGCGACCGGGTCGCGACCCGACGCAACGACCCCGACCTCAGCGTCGCAAACCGGCAGACCTGGAGTGTCGCCGGCATCGGCGAGGACGGCAGCCTCGTGCTGCACGGCCGTGGAAGGGATCGGCAGATCCCGGCCGAGTACGCGACCCGGTTCGTGGAGCTCGCCTACGCGACCACAGTCCACGGCGCCCAAGGCGAGACCGTCGAGCACGCCCACGTCGCCATCGGCGAACACGCCGGAGCTGCGGCGGCGTACGTCGCGATGACCCGCGGCCGGGAGACCAACGTCGCGCACGTGGTCGCCGAGTGCGTCGACGAGGCCCGCAAGCAATGGGTCGAGGTCTTCAGTCGCGACCGCGCTGATCTCGGGCCCGCGCATGCACGGCGCCAAGCGATTGACGCCATCGACCGATACGGGCCCGAGGGACGCCGCCGGCCCAGTTCCCTCGCTCCTCCGCCGCCGTCACCGATCCACGTCGACCGTCCGGGCATCTGAAGCTAGTGGCGGCGCCTGGGCTTGGGCTCTGGTGGCCAGGCGACGCCGATCTCGCCCGCGATCCGGGCGCTGAGCCCGCCCGGGTCGCGAGGCGGCCTGTCCCGCGATGCAGTGGCAGCGTCGATCACGGGCTGCCAGGCCTCGCGGACGATGTCCGGGAGATGCATGTGCGGCCACGCCTCGACCAGCAGAGCACCGTCGACAGACTCGAGCAGCATCGGCTCAAGTCCGTGAACGAGAACCAGCTCGTAGTACTCGATGCGCTCAGTCGGGTCCGACAGGTCCCAGATCCTGTTGTCGTCGGTGTGGAATAGGTACTTCAGCACCTGAACCCGGGCAAAGCACTCGGGCACCGGCACTGACCACAAGCGGTCGGGGACCGCGAACGAGCCGATCTCGGGGTCCTCCCGGAAGTCGAAGAAGACCATCGGCTTCACCGCAAGCTCCGCATCAGCGGCGTCGAGCAGCCGCTCGATCACCTCCAACGTCGGTGACTTCCGGCGCGACTCATATTCCGAGACCGACGACTGCTGGGTCCGCGCCAGTTCTGCCAACCGGCGCTGCGACAAGCCCGCCGCCCTGCGCGCGGACTCGATCACCGTCATCGGCTCCACTCGTCAATGATCGCTGATCATCGATTGGAACGCCATGCACACCTCAAGGGTGAGGCCGGGAACACCGGCCCGCGACCCACCCCGGTCGAATCCATTGAGGAGCACCACCATGCCCGCATCCACGATCAACCCCCGAGAGCACCGGCCCATCAAGAACCACGGCGACGACATGCTCACCCTCCAGGAAGCCTGCGCCTACCTCCGGATCCCCGAGGGCACCCTGCGCTACTGGCGCCACCTCGGCGCCGGACCCCGCAGCTTCAAGATCGGCCGCCACGTCCGCTACTGGCGCGCCGACCTCGTCCTCTGGCTCACCGAACAGACCAACCGCCCACAGCGCGATGTCTGAACGACGACAACGACGCGATCGAAAGGCACGATGAACCATGGCCAGCATCCAGAAACGCCCGGACGGCAAGTACCGGGCTCGCTACCGCGACAGGGCCGGCAAAGAGCATGCGAAGCACTTCGTCCGCAAGGTCGACGCCCAGCGCTGGCTCGATGAGGTGACGACCGCCCTGGTGACGGGCACCTACGTCGCCCCCAAAGCGGGCCGCGAGACCGTACGGGAGTACGGCGAGCGGTGGCGGACGCGGCAGCTGCATCGCGAGCGCACGAGCGAAGGCGTCGAGGCCATCCTTCGGCTGCACGTCTACCCGGCGCTCGGAGAGATGCCGCTCGAGACCGTGGCAACCGGCGACATCGAGGCGCTCGTGAGGTCGTGGGCGCTGTCGTCCTCGCCGGCGACAGTGGAGACGCGCTTCCGCATCCTGGCCGCCGTCTTCGGCTCCGCAGTCAGGGATCGACGCCTCCCCCGCAGCCCGTGCGACGGTGTCCGGTTGCCGAGGAAGTCCTCGCGAGGGGCGCTCTCGCCCATCAGCACCGAGACCGTGCTGGCACTTCGCGAGGCGATGCCGGCCCACCTTCAGGCGTTCGTAACCGTCGGGGCCGGCACCGGCATGCGGCGCGGCGAGCTCTTCGGCCTCACCGTCGACCGCGTGGATTTCCTCCGCAAGGAGATCCGGGTCGACCGACAGCTCGCGCCCGGCAGGGGCGACCTGGTCGCGTGGGCGGAGACGAAGACGGCTGCCTCGGTGCGGGTGATTCCTGTCGATGACGTGGTGATCGAGGCCGTCGCCGCGCACCTGGCCCAGCACCCGACCAACGAGTCGGGGCTCGTCTTCCGCAGTGCCATCGGGACGCCCCTCCGCCCGAGCACGCTGTGGATGGCCTGGAACAAGGCCGCCACCGCGGTCGGGACCGACGCCACTCCGCACGACCTGCGGCACTACTTCGCCTCGGTGCTGATCCGGGCCGGACTCTCGATCAAGGCGATCCAACGGCTGCTCGGGCACAAGTCCGCGGTCGAGACGCTGGATACCTACGGACACCTGATGGGCGATGAGGACGACCGCTCACGCGCGGCGATCCGCAGAGAACTCGGGCAGGTTGCGGACTATCTGCGGACTGCGCAGGGGTCCTAAGGCTAAACGCGCACCCATGAGGGCCGGGCGTGTCAAGAGCGCGCGGGGTCTTGGCCCCGGCGATGTGGGTTGTCGTCGGGGTTCAAGGGTCTGACTGTTGTTCTGCGGAGCTTCCTCGTAGCTGGCCGGTTTGTCGCCGTCGCGTGG
>WNGB01014094.1_pt1 | contig 12134 bp, 13 predicted proteins | sample 5400681 | NCBI WGS metagenome assembly WNGB01 (sample SAMN13153367, study PRJNA577476) | soil metagenome | isolation source: 115 cm soil or saprolite under grassland replicate 2 | place: USA:California | collected 2016-06-15 | reverse complement strand
TGAACGATCCGTATCGACATCCGTCCAGTTACGGATGGCGTCACGATGCACGGACGGTACCGTCGTACCCATTCACTTCATCAGGAGGACACACGGATGGCACTGCAGGTCGGTGGACTCCATCACCTCGCGATTCGCGTGACAGACCTCAATCGCGCCAAACAGTTCTACATGCAGACCCTTGGCTTTCAGCATGTCCTCGAAGTTCCTGGACTTGTCCTTCTCAACGCGAACGGCACGTTTCTCGGGATCCGCGGCGATGCTGAGGAGACAGACGCGCAGGACCGATTCGACCCATTCCGCGTCGGCCTCGACCACCTTGCGTTGGCGGTGCCAAACGGCGATGCATTGCGCGAGCTCATGCGGCAGCTGAACGACGCGGGTGTGCCAAACAACGGCATTGAAGACGACCCGTTGCTGGGTGCGAAGTACGTCTCGTTCTACGATCCGGACGGCGTCGCGTGGGAGCTGTATGCCATGCCGGCTTCCTCCTGACCACCGAGTGTCGCGCGCGCTGCTGCCCGGGCTAGCCCGGGTCAAGGCTCGTCCCCGCCCGCGGTGAACGGCGGTGCCCGCTCGAGGCACCGCCGTTCTTTTTCAGCCTGGCGCTGGGCCTCGGCAGTATCGAGGGCTTCGAAGCACAGATCGAGTTCGGAGGCGACCTCTCGATCGACCTTGGCGTTGCCAGCGGCGGCGTGTACGTCCTGGCGGGCATCTACTACGGCATGGAGGACGAGCAGTCAGAGCTGACGGGCTACGTCCGCCTGGGTGGCGAGCTGGACATTCTGGGTCTGATCAGCGTGTCACTCGAGTTCTACCTTGGCCTGTCGTGCGTATCAACGGTTCGCTCGCTGATGACCATTATTTCGGCAATCTCGCGGTTGGTCAGCCCACGGGAGACGAGTACGACAACCTCCGTTATGACCAAATCACGCCGGTAATTTCGCAATCCTCTTTAATTGCCGCCTCGCACGATCGAGTACGCGCTGGAGTGTCGTCTGACCCGCCGGCGGAAGGGGCGTGTTGGCTTGTGTTCGAAGATTGGCCGCCGCGCCAGCAAGCCGCAAGGCACGTTCAGGCTGGCGGCACCGCGCTGCAAGCATCGCCAGCCCCTCCATCGAACAGGCAATCCCCCACGCGCTGTTCAAGTGCGCGTTGACGTCGAGACTTTCCGCCAGAAGTGTGGCTGCGCGGTCCAGATCGCCCCGATGCACCGCAACGATGCCAAGATTGCTCAAGGCCCACCCGACACCAAAGCTGTCGCCCTCGGCGCGCCAGATGTCGAGGCTTTCTTCGTGCAGCAGCGTTGCGGCGCCGTACTGGCCCCGATAGAAGCGCAGGAGTCCGAGGTGACTCGTCGAGTCGGCAATGCCCTGATGGTTCCCGACCTCGCGATTGACAGCCAGGGCTTCCTGATACACGTAACCGAGCGTCGCCATCGTATCGGCCACGCCACGCCTATTGCCGAGCTCGCGTTCGAGATTTAGCGCTTCGTGAGCCAGCGATCCCGCGGCAGCGTAGTCTCCCTGATACCGCGCCAAGGTCGCGGCGCCCAGGAGTGCTCTCGCGCGAGCCGCTCGGTCAGCGCCCTCGCCGGCAAGCGCGAGCAAATCCTCCAGCCACTCGCGACCTTCCCCGAGCTCTCCGCGGATGAACCAGAAGAGCCACAGCGCCCCGCCCAGGCGCAGGCCCTGCTCGGCTTCACCATTAGTGACCGCCCAGCGTAGCGCGGCACGTAGATTGTCCTTGTCCAGCTCGAGTCGGTCCAGCCAGACAGCCTGATCAGCTGTTTCCAGGTAGCGCGCGCTCGCCTCGGCCAGAGCCAGAAAGTAGGCGGCATGCTGGCGGTGGGCATCGCCCGCCTCGCCGATGCTTTGGAGGTGCTCGAGGCCATACTCGCGGATCGTTTCGAGCATGAAGTACCGCGGCTCGGGTGAGTGCACGGCTGCGGAGCCGATCAGGCTCTTGTCTATCAGCGATGCCATGCCCGCGAGCACTCCGACTCGGGACACATCGCCTCCGCCGCCTCAAGCGACCAGCCGCCCGCAAACATCGACAGCCGTCGGAACAACGCGCGCTCGCTGATCGACAGCAGCTCGTAACTCCAGTCGATCGTGGCTCGCAGCGTCTGCTGACGGTCGGGCGCGTCGCGCGGGCCGCCCATGAGCAGCAACAGCCGTTGATCGAGTCTCTGTAACAGCGCGCGCGGTGGGAGCAGCTTGAGACGCGCGGCGGCCAGCTCGATTGCCAGTGGCAGGCCATCGAGACGACGGCAGATCTCGGCGACGGTCAAGGCATTGTCACCTGTGAGCCCAAAGGTGGGCGCTACCGCATGCGCCCGCTCCAGGAACAAGCGGACCGCCTCGGACCTCTCGATGAGCTCAGGCCAGGGCAACGCTGAGGCGTCCGGCAGCTGCAGCGGCGCGACGATCTGCTCGCGCTCCCCAGAGACGCGAAGCACGGATCGGCTCGTCACCAGCAGTTTCAATCGCGGGCACGTCGATAGCAGCTCTGGCAGGAGTGGTGCGGCGTGGAGCACGTGCTCGAAGTTATCGAGCACGATGACGAGCTGCTTGTCAGCGAGGTGCTGCTGCAGGGCCTGACCGTGCGTGAGATGAGCTACCTGACGCACCCCGAGCGCGTCGGCGATGGTTTGGGCGACCAGAGAAGGGTCGCTAATTGGAGCGAGAGGGACGAAGAACACACCCCCGTTCAGGTCAGCGGAGAGCTCGTGCGCCAGCTGGACCGCCAGGCGCGTCTTGCCAACTCCACCTGGGCCCGTCAGGGTGAGAAGACGAGTGACGTCCAACAGGCCACGGGCCTGGGATAACTCGTGTCCGCGGCCTACGAAACTCGTCAGCGGCACCGGCAATTCGGCCGCGGCGGCCGGGCTGTGCGTTGGCGTGCCCGACGATCGACCCATTCGACCCGCCGGCTGGTCATCCGCAACTACGCCGACGCCGAGTCAACCGAGAAAGCCGAGCGGCATGTCGCCCCGCCCAAGACGTCGCAGTTGCAGGCGGAGCGTCACGGGCTGTTCGACACGGCGCCAGGTGGCGGCCTGGACAAGGACCGCTACCTGGACATCGTCAACCGCGAGAGCGGCACCTTCTCGAACGTGGATGGCAAGGTCGATCCGACGTTCGACGTGCCGCTGGTGAACGTGCCGTACTTGCCCGACCCGCTGGCGCGGGGCGCGGCCTTCAGGTTCCTGCCTGGCATGCAGGCCAATCCCAACCCGAATTACGCCACGTTCCAGGATGCCGACTTCGCGCCTCCCTCGGGCCAGACATGGCCTAATGGGCAGGCGTTCCGGATGGTCGCCCAGCCCGATCCTGCCCAGGATCCGGCCCAACGTACACCACCCGCCTGGGATGGCGGAGCACGCGTGTTGACTGTGTATGTCCGCAAGGCAGACGACATCACGGCTCGCCTCAGCTCGTACCTGAACGAGCAAGACCTCGACGCCATGGGTCTCATGCACTGGATCGACGAGCAGAACCCTGGCAGCCTCGCCCTGGTCAAGGGGCAAGCCAAGTACGGCGCGCACTGGATGGTGACGCCGCACCGTCCGCTGCGGCTCGTGTACGCGGTGCAGCGGCCGCTCATCACGCCCAAGTGGACAACGCTCCTGGCCGGCCGTTTCCGGGGCGAGACGTTTGCGCGTGTCAGCCACAACAACAACCCCACGCCGCACATGCCGATCAGTGGCAAAAGCACCAGCACGCTCGAGGTCTGGGGCGACTGGATCGAGCCGCAGGACATTGTGTCCGAAGCAACGCCGCGCTGGCTGCCCTGGAACAACCCGGTCGAGGGCAAGTCCAAGGCCTTCGAGCTGACGTTGAAGGCAACCGACACGTACGCCGAGATACGTGACCGTTGGCACGAGTTCGGGGACACGAAGCATCGTATGGTCAGCTACTCCGCCGTCGCGACGACGCGATTCCGTGAGTACTATGTCGACTCCAGTCTCGAGTACACACGCAGCACGCCTGAAGAAGCCGTCGTCAACGTGCCCAGCTCGGCGCGGCCGGCCGCGCCCAAGGTTCGGTACATCCTGCCGACCTTTGGCTGGCAGCGCACCGCTACCACGAGCGTGCGTCGCGGCAACGGTCTGCGCATCTATCTCGACCGTCCGTGGTATTCGTCGGGCCAGGGAGAATTGCTGGGCATCGTGCTGTGGACAGGCGGCGGTCAGCCGAGCGAGCGGCTCAAGCCATACGTCACCCAGTGGGGCCAGGATCCGCTGTGGTCATCGACCAGCACGAACGCACTTCCAACGCTGGCTGCATTCAAAAATCCGGTCGCCACCTCCACGAACAATCGGACCCTGGACGAGCTCGTCAAGTACAACGACCAGGGCGTGGTCGTCGATCAAGGTCCGCTGGTGTCGGTGGCTGGCTACGAGCCGAAGTTCGACGCGGAGCGGAAGCTGTGGTACGTAGACGTCGAAATTGACGCCGGCAACGCGTATTACCCGTTCGTCAGGCTGGCGTTGGTTCGCTACCAGCCCAGCTCCATCGAGCACGCGCACTTGTCGCGGGTGGTTATGGCCGACTTCGCCCAGCTCACCCCAGACCGCGTTGCGAGCGTTACGCCGACCTCTGCGACCCAGGTCAACGTGCAAGTGGGTGGCAGCAGCTATGTGCACACGACCGGCAAGACGGACAACAGCACACTGGCCGGGCCTGGCATCGTCGAGGTGAGCCTCGAAGACGAGGACCCAACCGTGGCCGACCCAGATCTCCGCTGGAAGCCGTTGGCCATCGGCGCAGGCCCATACGCACTCGTCGCGGGCGGCGGTCCAAACGGGACCACCATCTGGAGCGGACAGCTATCCCGGCCCGCCAACTCACGCTGCCGGCTGGTCATTCGCGAGTTCGAGCAGTTGCCAGTGGATGGCATCGTCAACGTCATCACCAATCCGTCCGGAGCTGCTATCGGCCGACGCCTGGTCTACGCCGAGACGCTCGTGCTCGAGCCGGGATTGCAGGCCTGAGCACTACACATCCCACGCTTTGAGGAGATTCTTTTGCATGCCCCTCGCAGTTGGTCCAATGGAACTGGTCATCATTCTGGCCATCGTGATTCTCGTCTTTGGTGCCGGTAAGATCGCCGGCCTCGGCGGCGCAATCGGCAACAGCATCCGCGAGTTCCGCAGCGCGGTGAAGGAGGAGCCAGCCCGGCCCCGCGCCTGACGTCGCCACGCCGCACACAGCAACACCCTGAGCAGTCCGCTGCTCGGGGTGTTGTGTTCCCAATAACAGGAATACGGCCGCGGCGGGCTACCTGGCTCTGATAGCGCGCGATGTGGAATCCGGACTGCGGCTCCTGGAGGAGAGTCTGGCCAGTTGGCAGGCACTCGGCGACCGTCGCGGTCTGGGCTACGCGCTGTTCAGTCGAGGCCTAGCTAGCCTGGCAGGTCGGGGACCTCGAAGTCGGCGAACAACGGTTGCGCGAGAGCCTGGCGCTCGGCGAGACACTCGGCGACCGCGTGCTGCAGTACATCGCGCTCTACAACCTGGCAGACCTGGCTATCGCGCACGGCGATCTGAACGAAGCCGAGCGCTTGCACGAGGCCAGCCTCGCCCTCAAGCGCGCGCAAGGCGATGCGTGGAGCGTTTCCAATTCACTGGGCAGCCTCGCGGAGCTTGCCCACAAACGTGGAGATCTCGATGCGGCTCTGCAGCTGTATGCCCAGGCCGTCCAGGCGCACCGTCTGGTGGGGGATCGCCGTGGGTTGGTCTACGACCTTGAAGGCGTGGCCTGGATCGCCGCTGCCAAGGGCCATGCCGCTCGGGCTGCGCGTCTCCTCGGCGCGGCCGAAGCGCAGGGTGAAGCGCTCGGCGTGCGGCCGCGCTGGCCAACGGTCGAGGCCGCCTGGCACATGTTCGTCGAAAACGCCACTCACGCCGCGCTAGATTCGGCGAACTTCGCCGCTAACTGGTCCCACGGTGGCGGCATGTCGCTAGACGAGGCGCTAGCGGACGCGTTCGCGGAGGGGGCGGACTCCCCGACGCTTGAAACGCGAACGACGAGCGGATCGCTGAGCCCACGCGAGATCGAAGTGGCGCGCCTCGTCGCAGGCGGGCTCTCCAATCGTCAGATCGCAGAGAAGTTGGTGGTGACGCATTGGACAGCCGAGAAGCACGTTCAGCACATTCTGGACAAGCTTGCCCTGTCCTCGCGGGCCCAGGTGGCCGTCTGGGCCGTCGAGCGCGGGCTACTGGTCGACCAGTCAAACTGATCCAGTAACAGAGGCCACGCGGCTCGGCTGATTTGCGGCGCGCCGACGTGCCCGATAACGGCGCGGTTGCCGCGCGAGCGATTTCACCGCTGGTATGTCGCGGATTTGTTGCGCCAGGCCGCCACGATGACCACCCGACCAAGATGTTTTGTGGCTTCGGCAGTCGCGTGACGCTGATCCAAACGCGGTCCCGCGACTGTTGCCGCGCGAGGATGACGATATTGCCGATGCCATCGTCCAGATCTTGAGCGGGGGTAGCATCGAGGTATTCCTCGAGACGGCTGCGCTCCACGTCAAAAGCGGAGAGCGAGCTGTGGAGCTGGCCCTGTGCACCGCTGATGGAACCTGGCGAGTGTTGAGCGGGCCGCACCTGCTTCGTCGCCACCGGAGGATGTCCCAACGGGTCGCTTGACCTTGCGGCGGTGGTCGACCAGACGGACGCTCGCGGCTATACCGCAACAGATGATGTGCTGCAAACGAATGTGCCCGGCGTCCATGCGATGGGGCCGATGTCGAGAGGACCCGGAGTGAGTTTTTCGACCTGGCGGCGCAGCCTCTCCCGAGCCGAGCCTGTTCCTATCGCCGCCGGAGCAACTCCTCGGCGCCCCTGAGCCGCGCACGTCCTTCGACGTGACCTGGGACCCGCCTCAGGTAATACCGACGAGGGAGTGCACCTCGAGGGACTGGCGCTCCTATCCTGGCTGCACCGCGGTGATGTCGAGCTGCCCGCCATTACATGCGCGGATCGTGATGGGCACCGTGAGCGGTACGAACTGGTCGGGCAGAGTGATAACCACGCTGCTCGACGCGGGGCAATTGACTTCGTCTCGATTAGGGACCTGAGTCCAGTGCATGCGAAACTGCGCCCATTCTCCATGCCTTACTGTGACCACGATTGGGCTTGGTTGGGCCGCGAAAGGGCGACCATGACGCACGACATTGGTGGGCAGCGGCTCGCCATTGGCATCGCGTAGCTCAGCGCCCACGAAGCCGTAGAAGGTGCACGGTACGCCGAGCAGGTTGGTAAGGGCGAACGTTGCGTAGACATTTCCGGCTCCTGCATCAGTGCCGATCAGAGTTAGCATCGTTCCAGCCGTAATGCACGGATCGCCCGCTCGCGGCGTCGGGACGATGGGCAGATTGTCTGCGTTCGGCTCCCAAGAGAAGCGCTGCGAGTTGAGGCGCCTCTGGAGTCCGAACGGCCCGTCGACCCACGTCTCGGACCCGTTGGTGAACGCGGCTAGATTGTCACTCTTTCGCCAGACTAGCACGCCGTTGCTGGTCGTCTGGACGCCGTCGCCAGTGACTGCGTCATATTCTACATTGGCCGTACAGAGCCCAACGATCTCTGGAATACGATCGCGCAGGGCGGCAAACCCGAGCACAAGCGCACACGTCTGCGCAGCCGCCGACTGGTGCTGCATAGTAAGTGCAAGTGTCAGCACTATGGCGGCGGCGAGTCTCTGCATGACTGGCATATTCCGTCTCATGTACACGCTCCACCGCACCTCGCATTCGCGCAGCGAGTCGTCGCCCGATACAAGGGGTGGTTCACGAATGACAACGTTCTGCGCCGAAGTAGCGGGTGTCTATGCCGTGCTGTGCTCTTGCGCGCGCGCCGACCTGCGGCTCGCAAATGCCAGCAGAATGCCCAGGAGTACCGCCACTGCAGCAGCAGACGTGATCCACGCTGGCACCGCAAGGCCCAGGGTCGCGTCCACGGAATACCGACCCGGGCCGGCGAATGCATCGGCTGTAACCACGCCTATGTAGACCAGCGGTAGCTCGAAACCGCCATTGTCGTTCCAGGGCCCCTGACGACCAGTGGACGGTAATGATCGCCGTCACCATGCTGGCCGCGATCCACAGCGACCCAAGCGGGTGAAGGAGTCCCAGAGCGAATAACATGCCGCCTCCTACTTCCGATAGTTAGTCCGGGGTGGCGTTCGCGCAGGCGTCCGCGTGCGGCATGAACCTGCGTCGAGGTGGACAGCCCGGCGTGCGGCAGCGTCATCGCCGGGCAGCGTATCAACCAGCCCGGCGTGAGGGAAGCGCCTCGGCCAACAACCATTTTGGCCCTCAGCGTGAGGCCTGAAATGGTGCGATCGTGGAACTCAAAGTTCTAGCCTTCCTGACTCATGGCTCCGCCCACAGGCGTGGTCAGCGCCGTCCTCCGGGTAGCTCCGAACTACCCGCGCGCATGGGGCCGCACTGCCGGAATGCGTGAATGATTCGGGTTGAGAAGTGCCTCGAGGAGCGGGGGCTTGTTCCGCCCAGTTCGCGAGCAGCCGCGGGCTCGGGCTCGAGAGTGAGTACGTCGACGGTGTGTGGCTGGTCGAGCTGGCGTCGCAATTCTCTTGGTACGTGACCTGCTGGACTGAGCACACTGGTAGCCTTACTGAGGAACGGTGTTCGACGCACACCCAGTCACCAGAGAGCGGTGGGCCGACCTGTTCGAGCTGGTTTGATCGGCCCGTTGTTCGAACGTGCTTCTGCATGTTCTACCGGAAGACTGGAGCGGGCACCGGCGTCGGCGAGGAGAACCGGCAAGCAATGAAGGCACTGGTCGACGGCGGAACGGTGCCAGGACTGATCGGGTACGAAAACGGCGTCCCCGTCGCATGGGTGTCGCTCGGGCCGCGAGAGGACTATGCGAAGCTCCGCCGGTCCCCTGTCATGAAGCCCGTAGACGATCAACCGGTGTGGTCCATCGTCTGTTTCTACGTCATGCCGACTGGCCGTGGTCGGGGGCTCGCAGTGAAGCTGCTCCGGGCAGCCGAAGACTATGCCCGGTCGTGCGGTGCCCGCCTCGTCGAGGCGTATCCGGTGGACAGGGAGCAACCAGGCCACCCGGATGCCATGTTCTTCGGGGCGAAGTCCATGTATGACCGCGCTGGGTTCCGCGAAGTGGCGCGGCGGAGGCCCACCCGGCCGGTGGTGCGCAAAGCGCTTCTGCCCAAAGGCTGAAAGTTTCGTATCGATAGGGCGGTCAAGTGGTTCGGACCAGCTTCCGATAGACGCCAAAACGTGCGACTTCTTCGAAGTGATCGCTCAAGTACCTCTCGAGTGCGGGATTGCCCCCGCCGCCCAGCCAGAAGCTCAGCCACGCATCTGAGAGCACCGCCGTTCGAACATTGGCTTTCTCGAGGGCGGCGATGATCTCTTCCTCTTCGAGCGCCGGCAGTCCGGGATACACGTGGCTGTGCCGTGTGGGGTTCGGCCGATCGGCGAGGACGTAAAGCAGCGGCTCGGACGGGTAGGCGAAGATTGCTTCATCGGGCGCGGTGCTGCTCCGCAGATCGTCGACGACGTCGGTGAGCTGCCAGGACATAGCTGTCCAAACGCGAATGCCTGCGACGGCGGGTGGCCGTAACAGCGTCAGCATCGGAATCCGCTGCGGCAGCCCGCTTTCGGGACTGCTTTCGAAGAGCGTACCCGCGCGCAGGTACACGCCCGGCAGCGCGGCGAAGACGGGCACACACATTAGGGCGCAGGCGACAACAATCGAACGACCTCCGCCTTCGGCATGCAGTCGATGGCGCAGCCACTCGTATGCTCGATATAGCGCATAGGCTCCGACGAGCAGCAGCGGCGGTGCCGACCACGCGAGGTGGAGCGTGTCCATGCGTGGGTACTGATTCAGGAACGCGAATACGCCAACACACAAGTACAGCATCAGCCGCCAATCACGCGACCGAGCCACCAGCCACGTCACCGACAAAGCAGCGAGCGGAGGGAGCAAGGACGCAATCCCGAACCCGATTCGCTCTGGCGCCAGCAGCGCGCTGGCGAGGGGTGGCTCACCATCCAATCGCAGCGCCCAGACGGCAATGCCGAGTCCGGCTATCGATGCCATCGATAAGGTGGTGCGCGATACGGCACCCATGCGCAGTGCGAGCAGGGCAGCCACGCTGGCAGCGAGCGCAACCCATGCGCCCGCGGTTGGCAGCTGCGGCGCAAAGTACAGGTTGGCCTGCTCAACTGCACCGACAAAGCCGGCCAGGCGGTCAATTCGACCGTCGAGGCTGACGATCAGCGGGATCAGCCAGCAGACGGTTGCAATGACATACGCGGCCAGGAATGCCAACAGTGGCCGCAGTCGATCCCGAACTCCGGCTACGTGGGTCTCGACGGGCCAGTTGAGCGAGACGACTGCGAGCGCCACAACCGGGCTCAGCACCAGCAGAGCCACCGCGAGGTCCAGGTATGGTCGAATCAGCCACAAGATCGCGATAAGCGTCGCGGCCCAGGCGATTCGTTGCAGCCAGCGCGCTGCCGTCGGCATGCCTGTCGGGTGTGTGGTGTCGCCGCGCAGCAGGAGGAAATGCACAGCCGCAAGCAGGAAAAAGGCGCCCGTGTTCTGCTTGAACAAGAACGCGAGAGCGCCCGCGGTGCCAGCTGCTGCGAACCAGAGCGGCCGTGAGCGTGGCGCGACGTTATACGCGCGGGTGAGCAACCAGGTGCCCAGCAGGATCAAGGCGGTGCTGTGCCAGCCGGGGTGAGGCTCCCAGCCGGCCGGAACCGTATCGAGTCCAATCAGCACGAACAGCGCGGGCAGTGCCGCCCAGATCGGCGGCATGAGCGGCCGACCGAGCACATACAGTCCGAACGCAAGGCCCGCTCGAGCGATCAGGGCCACCAGCCGCGGCCCAATGAGGTACGGCGCGCCCAATGTGTGAAATATCGTGGTGTGCATATACAGCGCGCCCGGCGTGTACAGGGAATCGAAGTCGCGATACGGCAGTTCCCCTCGCACGATGCGCATCGCCTGCTCGGCGAAATACCCCTCGTCCAGCTCGTCGATGCCGACGGTCAGCAGGATCGCATCGACCGCGAGGATCGCACCGATGGCGCACGCGACCCCCCATCGGTCCAGCGTGAGCCGGAGTGACGCCCTCGGCTGCGACAGCCGAGTCGGGACAGCACTAGCCGCAGACAGCACCAGGGTTCGGCCGGGCGCCAAGTTGGCGGCCCGGCTCCCTCAGGGTAGCGAAAGCGAAGTTGTCAGCGTGTCTCGAACAGACGCTTGCCTGTGGACTGGCGGGCGATCGTTGCCAGCTTGGTGCAGTAGCCGTTGGCGGCGTCGCTCTTGGCTTCCGGCGCGGTGGAGCATTGGAGCGTGCACCCTTCGGCGTAACCGACCAGCACTCGACCCTGGGCATCCATGAAGTCGAGCAGATTGCGGCACGGATGCGAGCCACCACCCAGCCAGGTGCAGCCAACCTGCACCGGATCGGTCGGCGTGGCATCGGCCGTTACCCAACTCCTGCCGCGGTCGCGGCGTCGTCCGCCTCAGCCAGCGAGCCGAGTATGCGGTAGGCCACCGACCGCAAGTGCGGGCGATGTTCCTCGAAGTGCTCGGCTAGCCACTCCTTTTCCTCCATCAGTCACATCCTCGCGTTGTCGGGTGTCAGAGAAGTGACCCCTCATACACAACGGATGTGACATGGAGACATTCGATGAACATGCAATTTCTGCCAGCGGCAATGTCCAAGCAACTCAGCGCTCTCCTCGTTTCGGGTGTCGCCTTCCTGACCGCGTGCGGCGGCACGGCAGCGACCAATCCGGCACCCGCGGTGCAACCTGGTGACCAGCAGGTCACGCTGATGGTCGGCAATTCGATGCAATTCATGCCGGGTTCGATCGCCGTGCGCGCTGGCCAGCCGATCGATCTGGTGCTGCGGAACGGCGCAGGCATCCCCACGATTTTGCGCTCGCCGTAGGCGCATCGAGCCCGGTCAAGATCGAAGCGCCCGTGCGCCGTCTGGACTCAAGACCACTCCACCGCAGGTCGAGGGCAGAGACTTGGGTCGTCGCCACCAGGACGCCAGGAAGCCGGTGAGCACAGCAGCGCCAGACCAATGTCCAAGTGCGCCACGAGGTTGGC